>ERZ1370068.9975-contig-8712_pt1 | contig 71188 bp, 78 predicted proteins | sample MGYA00561227_ERZ1370068 | MGnify/ENA primary metagenome ERZ1370068 (study PRJEB38410, sample SAMEA6850437) | metagenome | study: Metagenomic assessment of the ecological functions of the soil: analysis of the soil microbiota associated with the...
TTACGGTTGTTCGGCGACCTGATTGAGAAAACGCTGGCCTTGCGACGCGCGGTGTCGTTGGACATCCCAGTGGCCCGGTCAATCACCTGCCGTACGTCGCCGATCTGAAAAGCCGTTCCGCACCCGGGCTTGCATGCGATCGCCCGCCGAATGCTAGCCGCCGCAGTGCGGCAGGCAGATCCACTCAACCCTTGCGGCCGGACATTGCGAAATCGGGCTGCGTGCCGATGGATTTTTCGAATGCGGCTGGCGGTGTAGATCGTAATGCCGGCAAACACGCAGATTAGGCGAAGCCCATGTGGAACTGCGGATTGAAGCGAGGCGTCATGTGGTAATCCGTGCGAGTACGGTGAATCGGCGTCAACGCTGAATCGCCCGCCTGACCTCGTCCGGATCGAGGTTTCTTCTCGTCTTCCGAATAGACCTTCGCTGATAGTCTGGTGCACCCACTTCTTGGCTGCGGATGGTAACGCATTGGCGCGCTGGTACCAGGCTCCGGTCGTGATTCGAGCCTGGAAGCAGCGAACTGAACCGCCCCGGGCGCAGGATGCGCGTACGAATTCCGCGAGCGTCTTGTCGTATCGCGCGGCAGGTGATGCAGGCCGGAGAATACGGGCACGGCATCGCGCGGCTGCGGCCTCGGGCAACGGTGGGCGCATCCTGAAAGAATGCCGTGCACCGTGTTGACGTGTGGCATGTGGAGTGCCTCGGCGCCGCGGAGCAGCGATCTAGCAGACAGGTCGAGGCCGGTGTACGAGCTGATAGGCGGGAATCTCTGCTGCGCGAACGCGCCGCCGCTGACACAAAACCTCGGGGACGTCGCCATCCAAAGCCGGTGGATCCCAGCGCGATCGCCTGCGCTTTCGCCTGGTCGGACGGTAGCCGCGAGTCGTGGTAGTTCTCCCCAGTGCGATCTGATTCGAGCCGCCAGGGCCGCCGCGCATCAGGCGTCGAATCAAGGACCGCGCGAAGCTGTCCCTTTGGTTCAAGTGCCTCCGTCGCTCCCCCTGCAGTGACTCGCGGGTCGCATGCCAGGGGATCTGACTGGCGCATCTTCTCGAGCGTGCGCCCGGTAGATCGTCTTCCATCAATATGTTGCGCTGAATTCGCCATTCCTTCCGACGGAGCAAAGCCCTTCGGACTGGAGGAAGGCGCGCCTTTCGAGCGCAAGACCGCCTCGCGCTCGTATTCACAGAGGCAACGGGGTAAACCCCACCTGGCGTGCGCACACGACCCGGCAGCTCGTCGTAGCGCCGCCGCGCGCCGGGAAGCGCGAGCGTCAATGCGTTCGACAGCGCGACAAATCTCCGAGCGCGTCGTCCGGCATTCTGCTAGAGTCTCGCCGTCGGTCTCGCATCCCGATGTCGACGTTGATGAGCGATCATGCCGGCAGGGCGCCAGCCGCGGTACGGATCGGCGGAAACTTCGGTCAGGCGGAAGAACGGGTGCTGCTCGCGCTCCGGCACCCAGGTGGTCACCGCCAAGGTCATCGGCGGCAAAGCCCAGCGAAAGCGCAGGCTCGCCGAGCACGCGTGGGGCGGTAAGCGGAAGATCGCGGGCGAGGTGATCGAGTGCGGTCGTGCCACCTGGATCACTCGGCGGCAGCGTGCAGCGGCGCATGTGACTCACGGCGGCCGATACCGGGTGTTCAGTGCCATTCACCTCGACTGCGCGGACGCGGCTTGCCTCGACCCGGAGTTGCCTCGACCACTGCTTTCGACGCGGTTTGGTCTTCGAAGGGCCTGGCTGCGAGTCGCTGCAGAGTTTCGACCACGCCGCCCTCGCGTGATACATGTGCTGAACGTGGGGACTCTCCGCCTTCACGCGCGAGAATCCATTCGCGACAGTGCGTCCGTCGCCAGCCGGACGGCTTCAGCTTCAGCCACATTCAACATGCCGCGATCGACATGCGGGGGATCACGGCGGAAGAAAGTTGTTCCCGCCGGCACGCCTGACCAGGCTTCGATCAGCGTGGATGGCGATCGTCGAAGCCGTTGCCGGGCCGTAATTGGCCCGGTACCAATCGGCGGCGGCGCAGCACATCGGCTGCGCTTCCGCCCATCGCGACAGCCGGTCCGCATTGCAGCCCGCAACAAACGACGGCGACCGCAGCAGGCCGGAATGGAAAAGCCGTAAGTCCGGGCCGCCGAGATAGACCGCTTCGTTGTAGTGGTGACGGTATGGCAACTGGACGCGATACCGGCGGCGGCCGCCAGGCGATTGGTGATGAGGTGGGCGCCGGGAGTCGTAAGCGTAGCCGCGTTCATCGGAAACGCTGCGCGCCGTGCCCAGCCATGGCCTTGCCCGCTTCGGCAGATTCGCACCGCCAATCCGCGACGATGCAAATCGTTGGCGGCCGTCAATCCCGCGATGCCCGCACCCAGGACTGCGATGGGCTCTGATGTTCCACTACCGGCGGGCGATGCCGTGCGCTGCATCACGGCAACGACTAGCACCGCGCCCAGCGACGCGCCTCGTCCGCGTGCAACAGCCTCGCGCCTCGGTAACATCGCGGTGAGTTGCGGCAGGAGCCCAAGGGCCGGTGAGCAGGCCGACAAGTGCGCCCGCCGGCGCCCCAGTCCTGCGGCTCGAAGTTGCGCGTCGAGCGCAGCCAGCTCCTGCTCGCGAACCGGGTCTCGAGTCTTGTGCAATCCGCAATCCGGCACTGCACGAGAGAGCGCCGCAATGGCCTTCGGGGTCAATTGCTGGCGCACGCCCGGGATTCTGATGAAGCCGTCCCAGTGGCGGCCGCCAAAGACGTGGTGAAGCAGGACGAGGCGGCATTGCCGCGGATCGCGATGATCTCCCACGCTCGATCGAGCAGGCTAAAAGCGCATAGTCCGAGCAGAGCGTTCGGATCATCCGCCGATTCCGAGCGACCCGTGAAGCAAGGATGAAATCGTAGCGCCCGGATTCTGGAACCGCCGCCGCGCCGTCGATGACGAGGGATTCTCGACGCGGCCCCCACGCCATTCGTCCAGTGGCTGGGCAGGCGCTGGGTCATGTTCATCCGCGATGGCCGCATTCCCGTGGGGCGCGAAGGGAGGGGGTCGAGATGTTGGGTCGCGCAACTCGCAGCGCATCACGACTGTCGAACGAGCGGGTCGGAAGCGGCCTGTCACGCCGAGCGTATCGGTTGCGTCCGACCTGCAGACCGGACAGCAAAGCAGCATCAGCGTCATTATCAGAGCCCCCCTGATTCGCCGGTCCGCGCAAGACCGCGAATCCACCGGCCAGCATGACCGAAGGATCAGGAAGAGGGTAATGTGAGCGAAGCTGTGATCGCTGGGGCTGCCTCTGTACTGTCGGTAGTTCCCCAGTCCATCGACAAAATGCGAGTTGCGTGGCGCCTCCAACCGTGGCGCGAGCTGGGAGCGCCAGGCCGACAACAATCACGACCAGCGTCACTGTCGCGGGGCAATCAGAGTCGCCGAGAGGCCCACGGCCCTGGCGCGCTCATCAGACAGCCACGATGATGAGGGCCCATTGCAGGATCGACAGGACGACTGCCCGAAACAGCAGACCGGGATTGCGCATGGTCGCGAGACCCGCCCAAAACCATCCAGGCCGTCGACACCGGTTGCGCAGCCGCCTGGCAGGAGTCGTCCGAGCTGGAGGCGAGCCGCATCTGACCATGCGGGCAGGGATGCGGTGAGTACAAATGAGGACACACAGCATGACGATGACGACGAACGCGCTGGACCGTCGTGGCCGTCGACCGCTGCAGCGGTCCGGCACGGCAACGGCAATCAGGAGAGCAGCAATAAAGCAGTGATGAACGAGCGTCTCACCGGACACAACCGGAAGCGAGCACGGCGCTCATTGACACCCGTCGATTTCTGAAGTGACCGTCGCGGCGCGCAGGAATTCACCGGACATGAGCCACCAGGAAGCTGACGCGAGGCCCGCATAGACCGCTGGAGTGTAGCTCGCGAAACGGCAGCGCCCCGCACGAAGTTTGGCAGCAGCCCCCATCGCCAGGCCTATGATGGCACAGAATGCGATCGTCGCCGCAGGCTGACCTCGATCCATGGCCACAGGCGACGGACCGCAGCGTGGCGGCAGAGCGCGGGCCGCATCGCGACCTTGGCGCGTCGCCGCATATAGAGAAGCGCGAGCCCGAGAGCAGAGTGCCGGCCAGGGTCACACAGCAGGGCATTTCGAGCGCTTGGGGCGGAATCGGCCAGCGCTGGCTGCCGCCGATCATCGGGCGGGCCTGGATTCACGACCGCTCCTGTGGGCCCGCCGGAATGTCTGAGCCACGCTACCGGGGCGGACTCGCGGCGGCTTCCTGCGGTTCCCGCCGTACGGATCTGGCCTCGCGCAGTTGTTCCGGGCCAGCTTCTTCCATCCTGCGACGTTCCGCAAGCGCGCGATCGACCGCCACGAAAGACGCGAGGGGCGCCCGTCTTTCTGCACCTGTCGAAGTGTAGGACTTCGCCGACGCAGACGATGTGGTCACCGATCGCGGTGCTGCTGCGTGAGCCGGCACTGAAAGCGCGCGATGCGGCTCCCCGAGCATCGGAACCGATCCGAGCCCGCGCACCCATTGGAGTCCCCCGAACTTGTCGGCGCCGCGTGCAGGCGGTAAAATCTCGGCAGACAGTTCCTCCTGGCCGGAGCTGAGCACGTGCACGCAGAAAGTCGCCCCTGCGTCTCGAACGACTGTCGCGAGCGGGCGGCCGCTGCCGAGAGTGACCAGATCAGCTGAGCGTTGGCGGATCGAGAGCTGAGGACTGAATTGAAGCTGTTGGCCGTGACGTGCCGGATTGGCTCGCCGCGCCGGCCCCGCGGTCGTCACGATTGTCACGCCCGTGGCGAACCGGGATAGAGCCTGGCGGAGTCCTTGGCTGTCTCGTTCGCATCACTCGTTGTACGGAAAGGTGAGTCAGCAATCCGGCCGGAGTCCAGCGAGATCGCTCGAGCGAATGGCCAGGTTCTTTCGCGGCGACCGCCGTCTACCACGACCGAATTCCGCCGGAGATCGGGAAGTGGTCGGAGCCTACGCCGCGGAGGACGCGGAAATCCCGCAGCGCCACGTCCGGCGCTCGCCGTGAATATGGCCGGATCGGCACGCCGAGCCGCCGGACGGCGGGCCAGGCTCGGTTCGACGCCGTGGCCCTGCCGCGCGCTGCAGCAGTTCCGCTGACGTCCGGCGAGCGGGCCGTAACCCGCGTTCCACATGGTGAGGCTGAAGTCGCCCGCGATCACGAGCGGCCGCAGGGCCGCGCGCACGTACTCCGCAAGCGCGCGGATCTGCTCGTTGCAGGCGGCGGACGAGCTGCGCGGTCGAGCGGCGACATCAGGCGGACGAGGACGATCTCGACATGTCGCCGCCCGGGCGCCTTCAGCGTCGCGGCGATCGCGGGCGTCGATATGCCTGCCGTGGCAGCTGCGAGCACGCGCGCGCCGTTCTCGAGCGGCAGCCGGCTACAGAGCAGCGAGCCCGACGTACTGCTCGTCCGGCACCTCGAAGTGGTACGGGTAGCTCTTGCGGAGCGGCTTCAGCTCGTGCAGCCAGCGCGAGTCCACCTCGACGAGGCCGACGACGTCGGGTCCTCGTCGGCGACGAGGTCCCTGATGGCTTGTGCTGGCGATTCGCGATATAGACGTTCGAAACGAGGAGCTTCACCCACGGCCGCGCCGGATCGGCAGGCCGCGTCAGCGCCGAAATACCGGGGCACGACGGGCGCGAGCGCGAGCGCCGCGGCCGCCACGGCCCTGCGGCCCATGCGGCCTGCCTCCGCGCGACGTGGGAGCGCTGCACAAGCGATGAATGCGAGCCCGAAGTGCACCGGGAAGTTCGACAGGTTGTCGAGCAGCGCGAACGGGCCTGGAAAGCGCGCGCCCGCATACGTCGATGGCCGAGCACGACCACGCGTGGCCTTGAGCAGCCGCTTTCCGTGCCGGCGAACGGAGTAGTGAACTGTCGATGTTGCGCTCAGAGCCAGGAAGACGGGTAGAAGAGGCCGCCCAGCACCAGGATCTTCAGCGTGTAGTAGACGAAGCGGTTCCAGTTCTTGAGGCGCGTCGTATGCGCGCGCATGCGGTGAAGAAGCCGAAGATCCGGTTCAGCACGCCGACCTTCTCGCCCGGCTCGTTCGCGGTCGCGGCCGCAGCGACGAAGGTGCGCCTGACGAAGCGATTGGCTGCGCGTCGCGACGCCGTGCTGCAGCGGCCGCTCGACGTCGCAGAACAGGATGATGCGCGCCGTCTGCGTCGTCGTTTTCCGCCCGAGTGAATGAAGGTCTCGTCGAACAGCGACGGCCTCGCCGTCGCGCCAGGCATACTCCTCGCCGTCGACATAGATGCGGCACTTGTCCGAATTGGGCGTGACGAGCCCGAGGTGATAGCGCAGCGAGCCGGCGAACGGGTCGCGGTGCGCGGCCGAGCTTCGCCGCCTGGCGGCAGCATCGCGAACATCGCCGCCTTGACCGTCGGAATTGACTTCCAGCAGCTCGACGGTCTTCGGGCACAGCTGCCTGTGCGGACGGCAGTGATGCTGCGCCGTACCACTTCACGTAGAAGCGTTTCCACCGCCGACCTGAAGAACGAGTTGAAGCCGAGGTCGTGGTACCTGTCTCCGAGCGCTTGATGTGACCCTCGTCGTAGAGGTTCAGCGCCTCTTCACGGATCGTGCGCCAGTTGTCGCGGAGCGGGGCGAGGTCCGGTAGCCTGCGTGACGTCGAGGATAGGGCTGGTTCGGCACCGCCGAGAACAGGTAGGCGAGCGATGTTGTACGGCGCCATGAAGGTCGAGTGGTCGGTCGGCTGGCGCACGAACCGGAGCCGCTCGCGCCCGCGGTAGTGACGGCGATCGCGCTCGCGACGATGATCAAGAGCACGATCATGCGCAGCGAGGAAAGCGTCGTCAGGATGTCGGCAGTGTGAGGTTCATCCAGGCACTTAGATTGCTTCATCCCGGGCTGCGCGGCAAACCGCGCCGGGTCGCGAACCGGCCCCGACTCCGAGTCGGCCGCCAGGGGCGAGGTGGCCCGGCCCGCCGTACGGACGCTGTCACGAGCCTGTTTTTCCGGCAAGTAACGTCAAGGGTTGAATCTAGGCCGGCAGCCCGCCCGGCAGGCCTGCGCGAATCGGGAAGGATCGCGGGATGGAAGGCCTCCAGGACGCACAGGCAGATCTTTGCCGGGACGACAAGGCGGTGACTGCCGGCGCTCCTGCTGTTGCTCGCCCTGCTGTTCAATGGTTCTCGGGGACTGTGGGCGCCGGACGAGGGTCGCTATGTCGTCGGTGCAATGGAGATGCTGCGGCGCGGCGATTTTGTCGGCATCTTCCTCAATGACGACACGGCGCATTTCGCCAAGCCGCCGCTGACGTACTGGTCGATCGCGGCGGCCATGGCGGCATTCGGGCAGTCCAAATTCGCGGCCCGGCTGCCCAACGCCCTTGCATTCGGTCGCGACAGCCCTCCTGCTGCTGCCCGCGGGACTGTCATTCATGACGCCTGCCGCGCCGGCCTGCCGACGGTCGTGTACGCGACCATGGCGCTGCCGTTCCTGGCGGCCGGCTTCATCACAACCGACACGCTGACCGCGCTTTCACGACGCTCGTCGGTGTCGCCTTCCTTGCACCGGGCCGGCATGGCGCCGCGTCGAGCGGCTCATCGCCTCGTGGATTGGATTCGGCTTCGCATTTCTCACGAAAGGGACCGCCGACACTGCTCGCGTTGCCGATATTCGTCGGCTGGCTCATCGCTCGCCGCGACCGGCAGGCGCTCCGGAGCCTGTTCCTGTCCCTCGGCCTGCCGCTCTTCGCGCTGATCGGGTTCGGCTGGTTCTTCCTGGCGGAGCGCAGGTTTCCGGGCTGCTCCACTATCTGGTCGGCGCGAGAAGCTCGCCGGCCGGGTGGCGTCCGCCGAATTCCAGCGCAATGGCGGCCTGGTACGGCAGCTTCACCGTCTACCTGCCGACCCTGCTGGTCGGCGTATCTGCCGTGGTGGCCCGCCTGTCTCGCCCTCGGCAGGCCCGGCAGGCTCACGCCACCGATGGCCGGGTCGGCCGACCGCTTGCTGCCGCTCTGGATCGCGGTTCCGTTCCTCGTGTTCATGCTCGCGCGCTCGCGCCTGCCGTTGTACCTGTTGCCGCTCTTCGCGCCGATTGCACTCTGGCTCGCGCGCAGGTTCGAGCCGGTCGCCTGCCGCCCTCTCCCCGGGACGCCAGGCCGCCATTGTCGCAGCCTGTTTCGCGCTCCTCGTGGGCTCGAAGCTCGCGATCGCCCAGCTGTCGCCGGTCGGCCATGACTCGCGCGTGGCGGCGGCGCTGATCGGGAAACTCCTGCCGGGCGGCGTGGACGAAATCGTGTATGTGGACGACCGGGCGCTGTGGGAGCTGCGTTTCTACCTGGGCGCCCAGGTTCGCGAGTCGTGGCTCCGCCGTCGCCCGTACGAACCTACCTACAGGCCACCGGCGACTTTGTCCGACATGTGTTGCCGCCGGCGACAGCCGCAAAGAGTCCGATTGTTCGTGGTCAATCCCAGGTCGGCCTCCGAGTTCGCCGAGGCTTTGGTGCTCACGGGCTATGCCCGGACGCCCTCGCCAGCGACTGCGCGCGCCGTTTTCTATCGCGCGACGCCCCTGATCGGTTCGGATGCGCGCGGTCCGCTCGGGTTGAATAGCGGAGGAGCGTGGCATGGCAGATCACAACACAGATGCCGTTCTCAGGAAGAGGCGTTTCGGTCATCGTGCCTTTCTTACGACGAGGGCCCGCTGGTTGCGAGGGTCCTGGCCGAGGTACGCGATTGCCTGCCCGACGCGGAAATCATCGCCGTGGACGGACGGCAGCACCGACGACGCATGGTCCCAGATAACCGCCGCGCCGCACGCGGCGCGGGCTGCGCTTTGCCCGGAATCTCGGCCAAAGCGCCGCAATTATCTCGGCATGCGGCAGGCGACTCAACCGCTGGTCGCGCTTATGGACGGCGACGGTCAGAACGATCCAGCCGATTTTGCCCGCCTGATCGGCGCGCTGCGCGGCCTCAGGCGCGGATGTCGTGTGTAGGGTATCGCGCCCATCGCCACGACGCCTGGCAGCGCCGCGCTGGTTTCGCGGCTCGGCAATGGCATCCGGCGCGCATTGCTGCACGACGGCGCGCGCGACACGGGCTGCTCGCAGAAGGTCTTCCGGCGCGAGCTGGTCAGGCTCCTCGTGCCGTTTCGCGGCATGCACCGCTACCTGCCGGCAATCTTTCGCCACGCGGGCCTGCGCGTCACGGAGGTCGCCGTGAACCATCGCGCGCGCGCCTGGGGCGGCCTTTCGAAGTATGGCAACCGGCATCGGCGCGCTTGACCAGGATCTTCGACTCATCGGCGTAGCCTGGCTGCTCGACCGGCAGCTGCTGCCCCCGCCAGATGGAGACAAAGCCATGAACTGAGAAACTCGCGGTGCTTACGCTGCTGGGGCACACGATTCACATCACCGGCTGGAAGCTCGTGGGTTACTCCGGCACGCTGGTGTTCACGACCCGCTGGTTCGTCCAGATCGCCGCGTCGAGGGCGCGGCAGCGATCGCACACGCCGCTCTCGTTCTGGTACATGTCGCTGGCCGGCGGCTTCCTGCTGCTCGCGTGACTTCATCTGGGGGCGAAATGATTCAGTTGGGGTCATCTCGAATCCTCTTCCCTGTCTGGTGGCGGCCTACAACCTGCACCTCGACTTGCGCCACCGGCGCAGCGCCGCTGAAGCGGCGCAGGCCGGCGGCCAGCGCGGGGATCAATCCCCGATCAGCAAGCTCGGAGCTGCATCGCAGCGGACTCCTCGGCAGTCAGATGACAGAGCGGGCTGTGCGGCTGCTCGGTGCCCGTTGAGCGCGACTCGATGTAGGCGTTCTCATGCCCAACTGGGACTAAACTCGCGTGCCAGATCGATGGGGCGCAAGATAAGCGGCTAGCCATACACCCGCAAGGCGAAGCAACCTTCGGTGCAATCAGCCGTATCGCCCAACAGGCGCGCTGCATGATGGATGTTGGTGATGAAGAGGCCGTTCCCGGCTTACAAGGGCGATGAGCCTCTACGTCTTCGTCTGCTACGCACACGAAAATGCCGACGGTGTCTATCCGGAGCTGCAACGCCTGCACGACGCCGGCGTTGCGCATCTGGTATGACGAAGGCGTTTCGCCGGGCGCACGCTGGTCGGACGAACTCGCCCGCGCGCTGAGCGGGGCCGCTCGTCGTGCTTTTCTTCTGCACGCCGCAGGCGGCGAAGTCGAAACATTGCCAGGATGAAGTCAGCTTCGCTCTCGACGAACAGCGACCGCTGCTGGTGATCCAGGACGGCGTGGTCGACCTGCCGCCGGGAATGCGGTTACAGCTCGGGCCGCAACAATCGATATTGAAGCATGAACTGAGCGCCCAGCAATTCGGGAAAAAGCTCGCAGCTGCGATCGATCGTCATATGGGCGCTCCGTCACGTGACCGCGTCCGCCAACGCACCTCGCGAGAAGCGCTCCTCGCCGGCGCTCTGCTCCTGTACGCCGCCATTGTCGCGGCTGTCGTGCCTGGCCGCGTCGTTTGCCCTCAACGTTGCCGGCTTGCGCGACCTCGCCTCCGGTAACCGCGCCAGCCCGCATATCGAGTCATTGGCGGTATTGCCGCTCGACAATTTTCAGGATCCGAGCCAGGACTATTTCGCCGACGGCACTGACGGAGATGCTCACTGCGAACCTGGCGCAGATCAGCGGGCTGCGCGTGATTTCGCGGACCTCGGCGATGCAGTACAAGGGCGCGCACAAGTCGCTGCCGCGAAATTGCCCGGGAGTTGAACGTCGACGCAATCGTGGAGGGTTCCGTCCTGTCTTCCGAGGGCAAGGTCGCGCATCACGGCACAGTTGATTTACGCGCCGGACGACCTGCACCTGTGGGCTGAGAACCTACGACCGAAGCCTCAGCGACGTGTTGTTGCTGCAAAGCGAAGTGGCACGAACCATCGCGGATCAGATCGAGGTCGCGCTGACGCCGAAAGAGGAACTGCAGCTGACTGGCGCCCGGCGCGTCGATCCCGTGGCTCAGGACGCCTATCTCAGAGGCAGGTATTACTGGCAGCAGCGGGACACCGGCTCCGGAGAACCTGAAGAAAGCCTTCGAATACTTTCAGCAGGCACTCGAACACGACCCGCGCTATGCACTCGCCTATGTCGGAATTGCGCAGTACTACAGCGTCCTGCCCATCTACTCGCATTCGACGCCGGACGAGGTGTTCCCGAAGGCCAAGGGCGGCGGTGACACGAGCGCTCGAGCTGGACGACACGCTATCGAAGGGCACGCGACCCTGGCCTACATCAAGACGTATTACGACTGGGATTGGGCCGGGGCCGAAATCGAATTCAAGCGCTCGCTTGCCCTCAACTCGAACGACTCCACGGTGCTGCACTGGTACAGCCGGTTTCTCGCGAGTTCGGGACGCATCGACGAAGCGCTGGCACAAATCGAGCACGCGCGGGAGCTGGACCCGCTGGAACCCGGCCTCAAGGCCAACGTCGGCGTGATCAACTATTTTGGCCGCCGCTATGACCAGGCGATCGAGTGAACTGAAAGAACTCCGCGACAAGGATCCGGAGTTTTCAACCGCGCACTGGGGACTTGGGCTCGCCTACGAGCAGAAGAAATGTACGCGGAGGCCATCGCCGAACTTGAAAAGGCAGGGCGGCCTCGAGAACAGCGGCCGAACACCGTCGCATCGATGGGCCACGTATATGCCGCCATCGGCGACCGGACGTCGGCGATGAAGGCGCTCGACAAGTTGAAGGCCTTCGAGAAAGAAGGAAGGTTGTCGCCCTACCAGCTCGCCGTCGTTTACGCCGGGCCTCGGCGAAACCGACAAGGCGTTTGAATCGCTCGACCAGGCGCTGCGGATGCGATCGACCTTGCTGACCTATCCTGCAAGATGGATCCGCGACTCGACAGCCTGCGAAAAGGATCCGCGATTCGACAGCCTGATCCGCCGGATCGGCATTCCCGCCTGATCGGTCAGAGAGAAAGCCCCTCATGGGGCCTTCTTCACGATCAATCCTCGATCAGGAAGCTCCGCAGCTGCTCGCTGCGGCTCGGGTGCCGCAGCTTCCGCAGCGCCTTGGCCTCGATCTGCCGGATGCGCTCGCGGGTGACGTCGAACTGCTTGCCGACTTCCTCGAGCGTGTGGTCGGTCGACAGGTCGATGCCGAAGCGCATGCGCAGCACCTTCGCCTCGCGCGGCGTCAGCTGCGACAGCACGCCGTGCACGGTCTCGCGCAGCGACTCGACGGTCGCGGAGTCGAGCGGGCTCGGCGGCGGCGTCCTCGATGAAGTCGCCGAGGTGCGAATCCTCGTCGTCGCCGATCGGCGTCTCCATCGAGATCGGCTCCTTGGCGATCTTGAGGACCTTGCGCACCTTGTCCTCGGGCATCTCCATGCGCGCCGGCCAGTTCGTCCGGCGTCGGCTCGCGGCCCATCTCCTGCAGCATCTGCCGCGAGATGCGGTTCAGCTTGTTGATCGTCTCGATCATGTGCACCGGGATGCGGATGGTGCGCGCCTGGTCGGCGATCGAGCGCGTGATCGCCTGGCGGATCCACCACGTCGCGTAGGTCGAGAACTTGTAGCCGCGGCGGTATTCGAACTTGTCCACGGCCTTCATCAGGCCGATGTTGCCTTCCTGGATCAGGTCCAGGAACTGCAGGCCGCGGTTCGTGTACTTCTTCGCGATCGAGATCACGAGGCGCAGGTTCGCCTCGACCATTTCCTTCTTCGCGCGGCGGGCCATCGCCTCGCCGGTCGCGATGTCGCGGTTGACCTGCTTGAGGTCTCTGGATCGATCAGCGTCAGGCGCTTCTCGAGCGCGCGCAGCTCTGCTGGCGGCGCTCGACTTCCTCGCGCAGGCGGCCGAGCGGCGCCGAATGCTTGCGCTTGGCGCGGACGTGCTTGTCGATCCAGCGCACGTTCGTCTCGTTCTTCGGGAACGTGCTCGATGAAGTCCTTGCGCGGCATGCCGGCCTGGCGCACGCAGATCGCCATGATCTCGCGCTCGAGGCGGCGCACCTCGTCCACGTGGCTGCGCAGGTGCCCGACCAGCGCGTCGAACATCTGCGGCGCGAGCTTGAGTTCCATGAACTGCGTCGGCGAGGCGCTTGCGCGCGCGCACGACCTTCGGGTCGCGGGCGCTGCGCGCTCGTCGTCGAGGCCCTTGGCGACCTGTGCTGTGCAGGCTGGGCGATCGCGGCGAAGCGCTTGCGCGGTCTCCACCGGATCCGGGCCGGTGTCGATCGCCTCTTCCTCGTCGTCCGCGCCTTCTCCGTTCTCCTCGTCCTCGGCCTCGGCCTCTTCCTCTGCGCACGACCGTCTTCGGGCTGTGCGGCTGCGCGATCTCGTCGGGCGCATTCGGGTCGAGGAAGCCGACGATGAGGTCGGTCGATGCGGCCCTGGCCGGCCTTGACCGGCTCGAACGCTGCGAGCAGGTAGTCGTAGGTCGGCGGGTAGTGGCGAGGGCGCTGCGCACCTGGTCGAGGCCTTCCTCGATGCGCTTGGCGATGCGGATCTCGCCTTCGCGAGTCAGCAGCTCGACCGTGCCCATCTCGCGCATGTACATGCGCACCGGATCGGTCGTGCGGCCGAATTCGGAATCGGCGATCGCGAGCGCAGCGGCCGCTTCTTCGACTGCCTCCTCGTCCGGCGCCGACGGCGTCGGTCAGCAGCAGCGACTCGGCATCCGGCGCCTTCTCGTGCACCGTGATGCCCATATCGTTGATCGTGTTGACGATGTCTTCGATCTGCTCCGGATCGACGATCTCGCGGCGGCAGGTGGTCGTTGACCTCGGCGTAGGTCAGGTAGCCCTGTTCCTTGCCGCGCGCAATCAGCAGCTTCAGCTGCGACTGGCGGTCTTCAGGGATGGCCGGGAGCTTCTTTTCGCTCAAAGCGTGATTCCTCGAGGGGTGTCGGGCGGCCGCAAAACAGCCGAGTATTATACAGGGTCGGAGGGGCCTTCATTGAAGGCCGCGGCCCGGGGGCTCAGCGCTTGGGAGCTGACCCTCCGGCGCCCAGGAAGTCCTTGAAATTCCTTCTGTTCCGGCCCCGTCAGCCGCCGCTCCTTGGCGAAAGCTCGATCAGTTCATTGAGTCGCTTTTCGGGCCCGAAGTTCCGCGCCCATCCGCTCGAGCAGGGAGCCAAGCTCCCGTCCGGCGGCCTGCGCGTCCGCCACCAGGCTCTCTTGGCCGGCGAGTTCGGCCAGCCGGCCGCCTTCCGGGCGGTCGCGCCAGCGTTCGACGAGCTGGGCTGTCGTGAGTTTGGGCTCGGACCGCGCCGTTTCAAGGAGTTCGCGCAGGACTGGCGAAGCCTTTCGCGTCGCCGGCGAGCCAGGCGGGCAGGGCGGCGATATTTCGCGCGGCGCCGGGATGGTGCAGCGCCAGCATGATGGCCTGTGTCAGCAGCGGCTGGCCTCGCGGAGCGCGGCGGATGGCCGGGCTCGCGTCGCGGCGTGGCTGCGCTGCGGCTCGCCGCAGGGCGCGGCGCCGGAGCAACTCCGCGAGCGCGCGCTGCCGGCATGCGCACTTCACCGGCGAGGCGGTCCAGCAGGAGTTCGTGATAGACGCCCGGCGGCACCCGCGCAAGCAGCGGTCGCGCGAGCTCCGCGAGCTGCGCGCGGCCGTCGACGCTCGCCAGGTCCGTCGCGCGACGAGCTGCGTGACCAGGAACTCGGAGATCGGCAGCGCCTCTGCGATGCGCGCCTCGAAGGCCTCGGCGCCCTCGGCGCCGACCAGCGTGTCCGGGTCTTCGCCCTCGGGCAGGAACAGGAACCGCAGCTGGCGGCCGTCGCGCGCGTGCTCGAGCGCGATTCTCGAGCGCGCGCCAGGCGGCGTTGCGGCCCGCGTTGTCGCCGTCGAAGCAGAAGACGAGCTCGCTCGTCACGCGGAAGAGGCGATTCAGGTGCTCGGGCGTCGTCGCCGTGCCGAGCGTCGCGACGGCGTAAGGAATGCCCGCCTGCGCGAGACGCACGACGTCCACGTAGCCTTCGACGACCAGCAGCCGCTCGACCTTCCTGAGCGCCTGTCGCGCCTCGTAGAGTCCGTAGAGCTCGCGCCCCTTGTGGAAGAGCGCCGTCTCCGGCGAGTTGAGGTACTTCGGTTCGCCCTGGTCGAGGATGCGGCCGCCGAAGGCAATCGGCCGGCCGCGCGCGTCGCGGATCGGGAACATCACGCGGTCGCGGAACCGGTCGTAGAAACCGGTTTCGCCTTGCCGCTGCGCTCGATGACGAGGCCGGCGCCCGCGAGCGCCTGCTCGCGCTCGGCAGTGCCGCCGAAGCGCTTCAGCATGGCGTCCCAGGAGTCCGGCGCGTAGCCGATCGGCAAACTTGACGCAGCTCTCCGCCGGTGATGCCGCGGCGCTTCGAGGTACGCCTTCGCGCGCGGAGATTCGCGCAGCGTTGTCGCGGAAGAACTGCGTGACCTGCGCGAGCAGCTCATACAGGTCCTCGCCCGGTCCGCGCGCGCGCGCGCCGCCGTCATCGCGCGGCACCTCCGAGCGCCGAGGCGCGAGGCGAGTTCCTCGACGGCGTCGGGGAAGGCGCAGCTTGTCGTGTTCCATCAGGAAGCCGAGCGCCGTGCCGTGCGCGCCGCAGCCGAAGCAGTGGTAGAACTGCTTGTCGGGGCTCACCCAGAACGACGGCGTCTTCTCGTTGTGGAACGGGCAGCAGGCTTTGCACTCGCGGCCGGCCTTCTTGAGCTGCACGCGGCCGCCGATCAGCTCCACGATGTCGGTGCGTGCGATCAGCTCGTCGATGAAGGTCTGCGGGATGCGGCCGGCCATGGGACCAAGATACCTCAGGCCGGCAATGGCTGGCCCGCGGTCCAGGCCTGGCGTCGCAGGCGATCGATCAGGATCAGGGCCGCCGTGCGGCCGGCGGGCGTATGCACGGCCAGCATCAGGACGTCGCCCGGCGCGCGCCCAGGCGAGCGCCATGGCGCACGGCGGCGTCTTCGCCTTCGACTGTCGACGATCGCGGCATCCGCGACACCGGCGTCGCCGAAGCGCGCGGCGCAGGATGGCCGGGATCTCGCCCGCGTCGCGGCCCCGCAGGTAGCTCGGCATTTCCTTGAGCACGACGAGGTCCGGCCGCGCGGCGGCGGCGACCGTCGCAAGACGCTCGAGATCGGCATCCTCGCGATTGCCGGCCTGGCCGAGCAGGAGCGCCAGCCTTCCGCCCGCTTCGAAGGTGCTGTGCGAAATCGACGAGGCCCGCAAGCGCAGCCGGGTTGTGGGCGAAGTCCACGATCAGGTTGAGTCCGCCGAGTTCATAGCGCATGAGCCGGCCGGCGTTGTCCGCCGGATCCGCGCCGAAAGCGTGCAAACGCGGCGGCAATCGTCGCGAGGCTCGATGCCAAGGCCGGCGGCGCCGAGCGCCGCGCGTCTGCGAGATTCGCCACGTTGAAATGCGAATGGCCGCCCGCGGCCAGCGGCATCGCGCCGATCGCGCCGAGGTCGTGTTCAGCGCCGCTGCCGCGACAGCACGAGGCGGCCCGCGCACGCCGGCCGTCGCGCCGCCGTTCTTGCGGTGCGCGGCGAGCAGCGGGTGATCGGCGTCCTGCGCGAACCAGCCGAGCGGCTTGCCGGCGGCCGCAGCCTTGCCGGCGAGGAGCGCATCGTCGGCGTTGACGACGAGCAGACTCGGCCGCTCCGAGCGCGCGCGCGACGGCGAGCTTCACGTCGATGAGCGTTTCGAGGTCGTGCACGCCGAACTCGCCGAAATGATCGGCGGCGATGCTCGTGATGACGGCGACATCGGCCCGCGCGACGGCGAGTCCGCGACGGAGGATTCCCCGCGCGCGCGGTCTCGAGGATCGCGGCCTCGACGCGCGCATCGCGCAGCACGCGCCAGGCGCCGGCAGGCCCGGAGTAGTCGCCCGTGCCGAGCGCTTGTCCCGCCGACGAAGACGCCATCCGTGCAGCAGTAGCCGGTGGTCCGCCCGGCCGCTTTCGCGCAGGCGGCGAGCAGCCGCACGACGGTCGTCTTGCCGTTGGTGCCCGTGACGAGCGCGCGTCGGAACGCCGTGCAGCGCCTGCCAGTCGATGGTCGTGGCTTCAGGCAGTTCCGCGACGGCGGCCGGCTGATGCCCGCCGCGCCGGCGCCCAGCGTGAGCACGTCGTCATCCAGGAGATACGGCAGTGCGCGCGACTCGGCCGCCTCGATGAGCGCGCGCAGCCGCGGGTTCGCCTCGCGCGCCGCGCGGCGCACGCAGCCGCAGGAGCGCTCCGGCCTCGTCGAGCACGGGCGGTTCCGGTTCTTCCGGCTGCTCGGCGGCGAGCGCGGCGATGAGTCTCTCGCGTCGCGCGGGATCGCGCTCCGCAATCGAGGCGCAGAGCGCCCATTCGTTGACTTCGGTCGCCGTGAAGAGCTGGTCCGCGCGGCGCGGCGAGCGCGAGCGACGGCGCCCGTGAGGTGGACGACGGCGCGCTCGGGCGCTTCGGGCCAGCGCAATTCCCGGCGCGCGAGGCGCACGAGGCGTTCCCATTCGCGGAGCGTCGCCGGGTCGCGTTCCCCGGTCTCGAGCACGGCGCCGGGGCCGTCGAAGAACCGGTTGTGGCCGGTCAGGCGGCGCGAGTCGGCGAAGGGCGCTGCATCAGGCTCACTCAGTCGGATGCTTCCGGTGCGTAGCGGATGCCGCGTTCGTCGCGGATCAGGCCCTCGAGCGAGAGCGGCGCCGACTCGGTCTGCGATTCGACCACGGGCGCGACGACGAGGCTCAGGCGCCGCGCGGGCGCCTGCGCCGGCGCGCCTTCGGGCCGGAAATAGATGATCTGCTTCCAGGAGCGCACGAGCGCATCCGGCGAAGATCAGCACGAGGTCGCCGGGGCGGCCCATGCGCAGCGCCGCGTCGACCGCTTCCTGCTCGTCCGGGATCAGCGAGATCGCGGACTGCGGGACGCCCGCGGCGACGAGCGCCGCCGCCATGATGCGCGGCACCTCGTCGGGCGCGCGGTCGCGCAGGTTGTCGTCGCGGCGGCAGATGTAGTGGTCGAAGCGGCCCGCCACGGCCTGCGCGATCGCGCGCAGGTCCTCGTCGCGCCGGTCGCCGGGACCGGCGAGCACGACGATGCGCCGGCCCGTGACGTCGAGCCGCTGCGCGAGATCCGCCATGCGTCCCCGACCGCGTGCGCGTTGTGGCCGTAGTCGAACAGCACCTTGAACGGATGCTCGTTGAACACGTTCATGCGGCCCGGCGCCTGGAAGAAGGTCGTGTCGAACGTGCGCAGGCCCTGGCGGATCGCGTCGAGCTTGATGCCGAGCGAGAACGCCATCGCGGCCGCGAACATGGCGTTCTGCACGTTGTGCGTGGCGCGGCCTTCGAGCGTCGCCGGGATCAGGTGCGTCCACACGAGCGGGATGTGACTGCCGCTGGTCGTAGAGCGTGATCATCTGGCCGTTGACGCCGGCCTCGAGCGCGCAGGCGCGGCCGCCGCGCACGGATGTGCTCGCGCACCAGCGCGTGCTGCGGGTTCATCGTCACGTAGCAGATGTTCTTCGCTTCCGTGTGCGCCGACATCTTGAGCACCAGCGGGTCGTCCGCGTTCAGCACGGCGCAGTCCGTTCGCGACTTCGATCACGACGCGCTTGATCTCGGCGAGCTGCTCGAGCGTGTCGATGCCCTTGCAGACCCGAGGTGATCCGACCTGCACGTTCAGCACCGCGCCGACGTTGACTTCCTGCACGCCCATGCCGGCGCGCAGCAGACCGCCGCGCGCGGTCTCGAGCACGGCGATGTCGATCTGCGGATCCGCGAGCACCATCTGCGCCGAGACCGGCCCGGTCATGTCGCCCTGACACGGTGCGCTGCCCGTCGATGTAGACGCCGTCCGTCGTCGTGAGTCCCGGCGTGTAGCCGGCCATCTTCAGTGATGTGCGCGAGCATGCGCGCCGTCGTCGTCTTGCCGTTCGTGCCGGTGACCGCCGCGATCGGCACGCGCGACGGCGCCCGGCGGGAACAACATGTCGATCACCGGGGCCGGCGACGTCGCGCGGCGTGCCTTCGCTCGGCGCCACGTGCATGCGGAATCCCGGCGCGGCGTTGACCTCGCAGATGCCGCCGCCGATCGCGCGGTAGCTCTCGCGCGATGTCCTTCGACAGGAAGTCGACGCCGCCGACGTCGAGCCCGATCGCCTTGATCGCGCGCACCGCCATGTCGCGGTTGTCGGGGTGGATGATGTCGGTCACGTCGGTCGCCGTGCCGCCGGTCGATAGATTCGCGGTCGAGCGCAGATAGACGACGCTGACCCGCCGCCGGCACCGGATCCGCGCCGTGAGCCCGCGCGTCGCCAGCATCATCTCGCGCCTGCGCGTCGAGCTCGAGCCGCGTCAGCACCTTCTCGTGGCCGACGCCGCGGCGCGGATCCTGGTTCACGATCTCGACGAGCTGCGCGATCGTGTGCTCGCCGTCGCCGACGACGTGCCCGGGCGTGCGGCGGGTCGCGGCGACCAGTTCGCCGTTGACGACGAGCAGGCGGTGGTCGTCGCCTTCGAGGAAGGTCTCGACGATCACCGAGCCGCGAATGCTCGCGCGCGACGTTGAAACCTTGCGCGACTTCCTCGTCGCGTCGTCAGGCGGATCGAGATGCCGCGGCCGTGGTTGCCGTTGTAGGGCTTGGTCACGACCGGATAGCCGATGCCGGCTCGCGGCGCGCACCGCCTCGCCCTCGTTCTGCACGAGCTCCTGGCTGCGGCACCGGCAGCCCGAGCGACGGCGAGGATCCTGTTCGTCTCTTCCTTGTCGCTCGCGAGCTCGACGGCAATGTGCGGCGTGCGGCCGGTGACCGTGGCCTGGATGCGCTGCTGGTACTTGCCGTGGCCGAGCTGCATCAGCGACTGGTCGTTGAGCCGCAGCCACGGAGATGCTCGCGCTGCTTCGGCGGCGTGCACGAGCGAGGCGGTCGACGGACCGAGCGCGCGGCGCTGCGCGAAGCGGATGAAGTCGTCGCGCGCGGTCGGCCAGTTCCAGCCCTCGGGCACGGCTGCCGCAGGCCGCAGCGACTCGGGCAGCAGCGAGCACAGCAGGCGCAGCGCGAGCTCGCCGGCGGCGACGCCTTCTTCGCGCTGCGGCGTATTCATAGACGACGGAGTAGAGGCCGGGGCTGGTCCGCGCTGCGCGTCTTGCCGAAGCGTGACGTCTTCGCCGGCGACGTTCTGCAGTTCGATCGCGACGTGTTCGAGCACGTGGCCGAGCCAGGTGCCCTCGTCCTCGTTCATGCGGCGGATAGAAGTCCGCCGGGCGTCTGGTAGGAGCAGCCGTGCTCGGCGAGGCCGGGCAGTGCCGCGACGAGGCCGTCGACGAATCCCTGGCCCGAGCTTTCCGGTCGGCCCAGGCCTCGAGGCGCGCCGAAGGTCGAGCTCGAGCCGGATGCACCGGGAAGCGGGCGTAGTGCGAAGGGCCGACATAGATCGAACGGTCGAGGATGCGCGCTGGCGAGCAGCCACTACCTGCGCGAGCGTCGAGCAGGCAATGATCGCACACCAGGCCGCACCGGCGTAGGAGGCACCCCGGACCGGCGGGGCCGGTGGCTGCGGACGCCGGGCGGGGGCGGCATCCTGGGACTGCCGCCCGCGATTTCGGCCGACAGGTCGAGGGCTCGCTCAGGCGGCACCACCGCCGGGTCGCTGAGCGCGTGCACGTCCGCGGCCGTGCGGGCTCTGCGTATCTCCGAGGCGCTCGCGCGCCGCGGATTCTAGGACCGGCCCCGCCCTACTGCTTGGCCTGCACGCGAGCGAGGACGCGGAGGTCTGGCGCGTGTGCAGGTTGAAGGTCGCGCCAACGCGGTCGGGATGGTGGACGACGAGGCCGAGGATGCAGATCGGCTGGCCCTCGGTCGCGCTTGTCCACGGACGAGAAGCTGACTTTCGACGCGTCGACGACCGTGATGCGCCGCTGCCTTCCACTTCCGAGCGTCTCGTCCGGCCCGATGAAGGCGGCCGTGTCCTCGTCGAGGCCGATGCCGACCGCAAACGGGTTGTAGGCAAGCGCCGTGATCAGCCGCCCGAGGCGGTCGCGCTCGCGGAAATGCTGGTCGATGATGAAGCGGTTCGTGAGCCCGGGCCGGCGCGAGCCGAGCGCTGCCTGCGATCGCGGCCGAACCGTCGTCGCCGAGGCGATCATGTGTTCCGACAGGATCGAGGCGCCCGCGCTCGTGCCGCCGACGGTCACGCCGCGCGCATTCTGCGAGAAGCGGATCAACTTCGCGACCGGCGTGCCGCCGAGGAGCGTGGTGAGCCAGGAGCTGGTTGCCGCCCGTAGAAGAAGATGCCGCTTCGCTTCCGTTGATGCGCGCCAGGCGGCCCGGTTCCGCGGCAGTCGCGGCGCGTGTCGAGAGTCCATGACGTCGACGCGGCGCGCGCCGGGGTCGCGGAAGAGCTTCTCGTAGCGATCGCCGGTCTCGTGCGCGCGGCTGGCGGTCAGGATCACGACGACGTCGGCATCGTCGCCGCCGGAAGACCTTCACGAAACGCGCGAGGATGCGCGGATCGTTCTCCTTGTTCTCGGCGCCGCCGATCGGGACGATGCAGCCGCGCGTTTCGCCTTGCGGGACCCGGCTCCGGGCTCATGGGCTCAGCCCCCGAGCGCCGACTTGGTGCGCGCCGACAGCGCGCCCATGTCGGTGCGTTCCCTGGACCTTCGGTCTTCACGCGCGCCCATGACCTTGCCCATGTCCTTCATGGACGCGGCGGAAGTCGACGCGATCGCTTCGCGGATCAGCGCGTCGAGATCTCGGCGTCGTCGAGCTGGGCGGGCAGGTAGGCGTGAAGCACGCGCGATCTCGGCGGGTTCCTTCGCGACGAGGTCGGCGCGGCTGCCGCTCTCGAACTGGGTGACGGATTCGCTGGCGCTGCTTGATCATCTTGTCGATGACGGCGAGCACCTGCGCGTCGTCGAGCTCGATGCGGCTCGTCGACTTCGCGCTGCTTGATGGCGGCCATGAGCATGCGGATGCGTGCCGAGGCGATCCTTCTCGCCCGCCCGCATCGCGCGATTTCATGTCTTCCGTGATGCGCGCCTTCGAGCGCTCATCGGCCGGTGGTCAGACGCGTGGCGCGGCGCGCCGGCGCCGTCGCGGGCGGCGCGCTTCAGGTGCCGCTTGACCGGCTGGCGCGCCTTCTTGCGTTTCCGCTCCTGGGTGGGCTTCTCGTAGAATTCGCGGCGGCGCAAGCTCCGTCAGCACGCCGGCTTTTCGCAGGCGCGCTTGAAGCGGCGCAGGGCGGCGTCGAAATACTCGTTTTCTCGTACGCGAACGCTCGGCATTCGCAACTCGTGGCGTTGAGCTGAGCCGCCCCGGGCGAGGCCGGAAAGGGCGGGATTGTAGTGACCTGCCCCCGGAAAATCAAAAGCCTAGCGTCATGGTAGTCCTTGGCATCGAGACCTCCTGTGACGAGACCGCGGTCGCCCTCTACGAGGGCGGCGAGGGACTCTCCACGCGAACCGCACGTCTTCAGCCAGGTCTGAAATTGCATCCGCCGTCACGGCGGGGTCGTGCCTGAACTTGCCTCGCGCGACCACATCGAAGCGCCTCGCTGCCGATGATCGGGCGACGCTGGCCGAGCGGATCGCCCGCGCAAGCCATTGAAGGCATTGCCTATACGGCGGGGCCTGGCCTGATCGGCGCGCTTGCTGGTCGGCGCCTCCGTCGCGCGCTCGCTGGCGCTATGCCGGGAATCTGCCGGTCGTCGGCGTGCACCACCTGGAGGGGCACCTGCTTGCGCCCGCAGCTCGAACCCGGGCGCGCCGAATTTCCCTGCTGTGGCGCTGCAAGTCTCGGGCGGCCACACGTGCTGGTCGAAGTGCGGGGCGTCGGCAGCTACCGGATCCTGGGCGAGACCCGGGACGACGCCGCGGGCGAGGCCTTCGACAAGACGGCGAAGCTTCTCGGCCTCGGCTACCCGGGCAGGCCCGAGCTGGCGGCCCTCGCCGAGCGCGGCCGCGACCGGCGTCTTCGAGTTCCGCGGCCGATGCTGGACCGGCCCGGGCCTCGATTTCAGCTTCAGCGGCCTGAAGACGGCGGTCGTCGTCGCCGTGCGCGGCCGCGTGCTCGACGACGCCGGCGCGCGCCGACGTCGCGCGCGGCTTCGAGGACGCGATGGTGGATACGCTGGTCGCGAAGTCGCTGCGCGCGCTCGAAGCTCACCGGGCTCGATGCGCTCGTCGATCGCCGGCGGCGTCGGCGCCAACCGACGGCTGCGCGAGCGTCGCTCGCAAAAGCGGTCGCGGCCGCGCGGCGCGAGCGTACTTTCCGCGCCCCGAGTTCTGCACCGACAACGCGGCGATGATCGCGCTCGCCGGGCATCATCGCCTTGCGGCCGGCGAACGCGAGGACCTCGCCGTTCGCGCCCGCGCCCGCTGGCCCCTCGACGAACTGCGCCCTCCGGAGGAAGCAATGGACCGAATCTTCATTAGTGCGCTCGCCGTCGACGCCGTCATCGGCATCTACGACTGGGAGCGCAAGGTCAAGCAGCACCTCGAGATCGACCTCGAGATCTGGATGGATCTCCGGGCGGCGGCGAAGAGCGACGCCATCGAGGACACGCTCAACTACAAGTCCGGTCGCCAAGCGCGTGCTCGCCTTCGTGGAGGCGAGCTCGCTTCCACTGGTCGAGGCGCTCGCGGGCGAGATCGCGCGCATCGTGCTCGAGGAGTTCAAGGTCGCGCGCGTGCGCGTCACGCGTCCACAAGCCAGGCGCGATCCGCCATTCTGAGGACGTCGGCGTCATCGTCGAGCGCGGCCTCGATGACTGAGGGCCTTCGATGCCTGATGCCTACGTCGCGGCTGGCAGCAACGTCCGCCCGCGCGAGAGCCTCGCGAAGGCGCTGGAATGCTCGCGCGCGAATTTCCCGGGCTTCGCGCCTCGCGCGCGTTCTCGAATCCCGCGGTCGGGTTCGCCGGCGACGATTTCATCAATCTCGTCGTCGTCTTCCCGGCGGAGATCCCGACGGAAGCGCTGCTCGAGAGACTCAAGGCCGTCGAGCGCGCCTGCGGACGCGAGGCCCGGCGCGCCCAAATGGGAGGCGCGCACGCTCGATCTCGACCTCCTGCTGCACGGCGATCGCGTCGGGCGGGTGGCCGGCGAAGAATCTCCCGCATCCGGACCTCTCGACGCGGCCTGGGTGCTGGGGCCGGCTGGCGGAGCTCGCGCCGGGCCTGATTCATCCCGTGGCCGGCGAGCGCATCGACGAACTGTGGCGCCGGTTCGACCAGGGCGCGCACCGGCTGACGCCGGTTTCGCTCGAGCGCGGGCTGATGCGGCGACTAGCGCCGCCTCGCCGCCGGCAAGGCGGCCGCCGTCGACGGCGAGCACCTCGCCGGTGACGAAGGCGCGCGTCGGTCGCGAAGAAGAGCGCCGCCTTCGCGACGTCGTCCGGAGTCCCCGCGCGCTTCAGCGCGCGTGCGCTCGACGATGCGGCGGCGAAGCTCGGCATCGACGCCGCTCTCCGGCCAGAGCACCGGTCCCGGCGCGATCGGCATTCACGCGGACCGCGGGTCCGAGCTCGCGCGCGAGCGAGCGCGTCAGCATGATGAGGCTGCTTTCGCCGCGCAGTAGACGGCGTGCTGGCTGAGCGGCTGCAGGCCATGGATGTCCGCGATGTTGAGGATGAGGCCCTCGCGCTCGCCGAGCTCGTGGCGCCGCGGCCTGGGCGAGGAACAGCGGCGCGCGCAGGTTCGAGCCGATGAGGTCGTCGAACTGGTCCGGCGTGATGGACCCGACCGGCGTCGGATAGAACAGAGGAGGCATTGTTGACGAGGACGTCGAGCCGTCCGAAGGCGCGGACGACCGCCTCGACCAGCTTCTCGCAGGCGGCGGGATCGCTGAGGTCGGCCTGGAAGGCGCGTGCGGAATCCGCGCGCGCGCATTGAATCCGCGACCCGCGCATCGGCTTCGGCCTTCGAGCCGCGGTAGTGGACCGCGACGCGCGCGCCTGCCGCGTGGAAGGCGGCGGCGAGCGCCGCTGCCGACGCGACGCGCGGCGCCGGTGACGAGTACGGCCTTGCCGGCGAGCGGCATTCCAGCGCCTGCGATCATGGATTCCCGGCCAGGTGCACGATCGCGGGACGATATCACGGCGCGCGAGGCAGCGGCGTGCTGACGGCCGCGCCACTGCCGCCGCCCACCGCGGAAGAGGCGGCGCAAGTCGCGCACGTCGCGGCTGCACTGCAGGCAGAGATCGCCTCTGCCGGCGGCTGGCTTGCCGTTTTCGAAATTCATGGAGACCGCGCTCTACGCGCCGGGCCTCGGCTACTACGCTGACGCCGCGCCCCATCTTTGGCGCGGACGGCGACTTCGTCACGGCGCCGGAATTGTCGCCGCTCTTTGCCGCCTGCATCGGCCAGCGGTCTCGCGGACCTGCTCGCGAGAACGGACGGCGGCGACGTCGTCGAGTTCGGCGCGGGCAGCGGCCGCCTTGCGCGCCGACGTGTTCGCCTCGCTCCTGCGCCGCGGCGCGCCGGTCGCACGCTATCGCATCGTCGAGCCGAGCGCGGCGCTCGCCGCGCGCCAGCGCGAGTGCATCGCGCGCTCGCCCGCGACCGCGGATCGTACGTGGATCGATTCGAGTGGCTGGCCCGCGCCGCCGCAGGAGCCGTGGCGGGGCGTCGCGTTCGCGAACGAGGTCGTGGACGCCTTGCCGGTCGGACCGCTTCCGCGTGCGCGCCGGGGCTGCGAGGCGCATCGGCGTGATCGCGTGCGACGGAGGGATTCGCCCTGCGCGCCGCGGCCGGCAGGTGCAGCGCTCGCGGCGGCGGTCGAACGACTGCAGCGGTGCGCTGCCGTCGCCGATGCCGGAAGGCTTCGTCTCAGAGCTCGCGTCCCGGCCAGCGCGAATGGCTGGCCGCGGCCTCAGCCTCGCTCACGCTGCGGCGCGTTGCTGCTCGTCGACTACGGCCTGCCGCGCGCGCAGTACTACCACCCCTCGCGCGACGGCGGGACGCTCTGCGCGTTCCGCCAGCACCGGCGCGTCGAGGACGTGCTCGCGCATCCGGGCATCCAGGACCTGACGGCCTGGGTCGACTTCTCGGCGCTTCGCGGACGACGGCGAGCGCCTGCGGCCTCGAACTCGGGGGTTTCGCCACCCAGGCGCATTACCTGCTGTCGGCGGGCATCGAGCGCGAGCTCGCGGCGCCTCGTCGAGGCAGCCGCGGAACGCGAGGGCAGGGCCCTGCGTCAAAGCGCGGCGACGCTGCTCCTGCCGGGCGAGATGGGGGAGCGCTTCAAGGTGATGGCGCTTGCGCGTGAAATCCGCGGGCCATTCGACGGATTCGGTTTCAGGGATCTCTCCGCAGCTTGTAATATTGACCCAGGGGACGTTCACCTTGATCGGATCAAGGTGAACGTCCCTTAGGAGACGTCGTGGACCCATTGCAAGCCATCGTCCTCGCCATCGTGCAGGGACTGTCCGAATTCCTGCCGATCTCGAGCTCGGGTCACCTCGTGCTCGTGCCGCACTTTTTCGGCTGGCCGGACCAGGGGCTCGCCTTCGACGTCGCCGTGCACGTCGGCACCCTGTTCGCGGTCGTCAGCTATTTCCGCCGCGAGCTCGTCGCGATGATCCGCGCGTTCTTCGGCTCGCTCGCGGGCCGCGGGCTGACGCCCGACGCGCGCCTCGCCTGGTGCGTCCTTCTCGGCACCATCCCGGTGGGCATCGTCGGCCTCGCATTCGGCGGACTGATCGAGGAGAAGCTCCGCAATCCGCTCGCCGTCGCGACGATGCTGTCTGTCTTCGGCGCGCTCATGTGGCTCGCGGACCGGTTCGGCCGCCGCGAGCGCGACGAATATTCCGTCGGCTGGCGCGACGCGATCCTGATCGGCAGCGCGCAGGCGCTCGCCCTGATGCCGGGCACCTCGCGTTCCGGGCATCACGATGACGATGGCGCGCACGCTCGGGCTCACGCGCGAGGGCGCGGCGCGCTTCTCGTTCCTGCTCGCGGTGCCGGGCATCGCGATGGCGGGTGCCTACGAGGGGCTGAAGGTCGCGACGGACGAGAGCCTCGCCGTGGACTGGCCCATGGTCGCCCTCGGCGTCGCGGTCGCCGGCGGTGACCGGTTATCTCTGCATCGCCTGGCTCTTGCGCGTGATCAACCGCATCGGGCTCGGGCCGTTCGCGATCTACCGCTTCCTCGTCGCCGGGCTCCTGTTCTGGATCTTTGCCTGATCAGGCGTCGGCTTTCAGCGCCGCAAGCCGGCGCCGCCGCAGCAGCTCCCCGATCTTGTCGCCCGTGAGTCCCTCGCGGTCGGCGTCCGTGAGCGCGACCGCCATCGCCTGGTCCTGTGCCTGGCGCAGGAGCGCGGCCTGCGGATACGGCCGGTCGCGAAAGCCGCCGCGCCCGCGGTAATCCGCCTCGCAGGCGACGAGCAGCTCCTGGAAACGCTCCGGCCGGCGAAATGCGTCGCAGGACTCGAGCAGCTCGAGGATCGTGCGCGACCGCAGTTCCTCCGCGCGGTGGACGAGGCCGTGCCAGCGCGCGGCGAGCACGGCGAGGTCGCGGTAGTCCGTCGGCACGCGCAGGCGCGCAGCCACCGCCTCGACCAGTCGGGCGCCGGACTCCTCGTGGCGGATGTGCCGCGGCCACTGCGAGCGCGGCGTGCGCCCCTTGCCGAGGTCGTGCATCAGCGCCGCGAAGCGGATGCGCGGCTCGGGCGTCAGGGAAGCCGCCGCCTGCATCACGAGTTCCATGTGCAGCCCGGTGTCGATCTCCGGGTGCCACTTTTCCGGCTGCGGCACGCCGTAGAGCGCATCGAGCTCCGGGAAGATGCGCGCGAGCGCACCCAGGCGCGCAGCGCGCGCAGCCACGCAGCGGGCGCGGGCTCGCCGAGCGCGCGCTCCGTTTCCTGCCAGATGCGCTCGGGGACGAGCGCGTCCGCCTCGCCCGCGGCAACCATCGCGCGCATGCGCGCGGCTGTCTCCGGCGCGATCGTGAAGCCGAGCGGCTCGAAGCGCGCGAGGAAGCGCGCGACGCGCAGGATCCGCACCGGGTCCTCGTTGAAGGCGTCCGACACGTGCCGCAGCTTCCGCGCCTCGAGGTCGGCGCGCCCGCCATGCGGGTCGATCAGCGCGCCATCGGCGTCGCGCGCGATCGCGTTGATGGTGAGGTCGCGGCGCTTGAGGTCGTCCTCGAGCGTGACGTCGGGCGAGTAATGCAGTTCGAAGCCGCGGTAGCCGGGGCCGGTCTTGCGCTCGGTGCGCGCGAGGGCATGTTCCTCGCGGGTCTCGGGGTGCAGGAACACCGGGAAGTCGCGCCCGACCTGGCGGTAGCCGAGGTCCAGCATCTGCTGCGGCGTCGCGCCGACCACGACCCAGTCGCGCTCGCCGACTGGCCGGCCGAGCAGCTCGTCGCGAACCGCGCCGCCGACCAGATAGACTTTCATCGCATCATGTTACGCGATTCCCCGTGCCGCCCGATCCGGCTGCTCGCCGCCGGCGCGGCTGCATCGCGCTGTCCGGCTGCTACTACCTGCACCTCGCCGAGGGGCAGATGGAGATGAACCGCAAGCGCGAGCCGATCGAGGACGTGATCTGCAAGCCCGGACACGGATGCGACGCTGCGCCGCCGGCTCGAGCTCGCCGCGCGGCGCGCGATTTCGCGATGAGCGACCTCGGCCTTCCCGACAACGGCAGCTACCGCACCTACGCCGACCTCGGCCGCCGCTACGTCACCTGGAACCTGTTCGCGGCGCCCGAGTTTTCGGTCAAGCCGAAGGAGTGGTGCTTTCCGATCGCGGGCTGCGTGAGCTACCGCGGCTACTTTGACGAGGCGCGCGCGACGCGCGAGGCCGGGAAGATGCGCGGCAAGGGCTATGACGTCTTCGTCGGCCCGTCCATCGCCTATTCGACGCTCGGGCACCTGCGCGACCCGGTGCTGAACACGATGTTCGGCTACGGGGACTCGGAGCTCGCGGCCTTCATCTTCCACGAGCTCGCGCACCAGGCGGTCTACGCGCCCGGCGACAGCGACTTCAACGAGGCCTTCGCCACCGTGGTCGAGACTGAGGGCTGCGAGCGCTGGCTCGCCCACGAGGACCGTTCCGCCGATCTCGACAAGTTCCTCGCGGCGAGGAAGAGCGAGCGCGACGCCGCGGACCGCATGGTCGCAACGCGGCACGAACTCGCCGTGCTCTATCGCGAAAAGCTCGATCCGGCCGTCATGCGCGAGCGCAAGGCCGCCGTGTTCGCGCAGCTTCGCGACGCACTCGCGGCCGGCGGCCACGCCCGTGTCCGGCGACTTCAACAACGCCCGCCTCGTCGCCATCGCCACCTACGAGCGCTGCGTCCCGGCGCTCCGCGCCGAACTCGACACGCGTCGGCAACGACCTTCCCGGCCTTCTACGCCGCAATGACTACGCCTGATCAGCGACTCCACTCGCCCGCGCGCAGTATCTGCCCGCCAGTCCTGATCGAGTTCCGGCTAAGTCATTTCGGCGCGGCGAGCGAGGTGGCGGCGTGTCCCCGAGCGGATAAAGCTTGCGCAGCAGGGACACCCCGCCGGATCCCGCTGCAGTGCGGCGCTCAGATCAAGTAGCTCGGGAGGATGGCGTCGAGCGGCTGCGGCCGTATGCCGAGACGAGCAAGTCCGTTGACCTTGCAGACGCTGTCGACCAGCAGCGACTTGTAGTTGTCGGTCGAGAACGGCTTGCCGGGAACGAAGTCGCAGACCGCGGCCTGCAGGCGCGCCGCGAAGTCCGGAATGCCGATCACGGCGCGGGCAAGGCCGAGGCGGTCGCGGACGAGCGCGACGATCTCGCGCAGCGTCATGCGCTCGGGTCCGCAGAGCTCGTAGATCTCGCCCGCGGTGCCGTCGTCCGCGAGCGCGCGCTGGATCGATCGCGACGACGTCCGCCGATCCAGACCGGCGCGAAGCGCGCGCCCGGCCGTGCGAGCGGCAGGCCGAGCGGAATCGCGCGCAGGAGCCGCGCGAAGCGGTTCACGAAGTCGTCGTGCGGCCCGAAGATCACGGACGGCTGGAAGATGGTCCAGGCGAGGTCCGGGCCGCATTCCTCGCGCACGATGCGCTCGCCGCGGCCCTTGCTCGCGAGGTAGTGGCTCGGGCCGCTGTCGGCGTCCGCATTGAGCGCGCTCATGTGCAGGAGCCGGTCCACCCGCTGGCGCCGGCAGGCATCGACGAGCGTTCGCACGAGGTCCACGTGCGCGCGCGTGAACCCGCCGCCGCCGCGGCCGCGCTCGTTCAGGATGCCGACGAGGTTCACCACCGCCTGCTGGCCGGCGCAGAGCGCGGCGAGCTGCACGGGATCGTGCACGTTCGCCGCGACCAGCCTGACCGAGGGTAACGGGCCGAGGTGGCGTGCCCTGGACGGGTCGCGGGTCGGGACGGTGATGCGCCAGCCGTCGCGGGCGAGCGCCGAGCACAAGTGCGTTCCCACGAATCCCGATCCGCCGAGCACGCAGATCGATCGAGCTGCCATCACCTGATTATAGGTCCGGCGGTGTACATCGCGCGGCGCAGGGCCCGCGCGCGAACTTAGCGCCGGTCGGGGACCCTCGCTCGCTCAGCGGAACTGCATTCGCTCGCTCGGGGACCCGCCCGGCGCTTGTCGCGCGCGGACGAGCCGTTGCGGGACCCGGAGCGAGCGAATGTCCGATCTCTGAGCGAGCGAAGAGGTCCCGCCGGCGCGAAGTACGCGCGCCTGCGGGACCGCCCGATCGGGTCAGCGGAGCGGGAGCAGGAGCACCTGGTTGCCGCGCCGCAGCTGCACGCAGCATCGAGGCCTGGCCCTTCGCCGCCTCGCGCAGCTGGGCGAGCGTCGAAACGCGCTGGCGGTTGACCGCGATGATGCCGGTCGTCCGCGAGCAGGCCGCGCCTGCGCGGCCGGGCTGCCCGGCGCGACCGACCGGATGCTGATGCCGCCGGCCGCGTCTTCGGCGACCTCCACGAGTTCGGCGCCCGCGAGCGCCGGGTGGATCGACTCGGCGTTCGAGACCTGGACCGGCTCTTGAGCACGGCCGTCACGGTCTTCGGCTTGCCCTCCCGCAGGAGGCCGATGCCGACGGACTCGCCGACCTTCAGCATGCCGATGGTGTTGCGCAGCTCGGAATTGGTCTTGATCGGCTGCCCGCGCACCGAGGTGATCAGGTCGCTGACCTCGATGCCCGCGCGTGCCGCGGCAGAACCCTCGGCCACCTGGGTCACGAGCGCGCCCTGGGCGTCGTCGGGCAATCCGAGGCTCTTCCTGAACTCCGGGGTCAGGGTGATGGTGACCACGCCGAGCTGGCCGCGATTGACCTGCCCGGACTCGATCAGCTGCTCCATGATCGAGCGGACCATGTTCGACGGGATCGCGAAGCCGATGCCGATGTTGCCGCCGCTCTGCGACAGGATCACGGAGTTGATGCCGACCAGGTCGCCGTCGAGGCCGACCAGCGCGCCGCCCGAATTGCCGGGGTTGATCGCGGCGTCGGTCTGGATGAAGTCCTCGAGGCCGTCGCGGCTGATGCCGGTGCGGCCGAGCGCGCTGACGATGCCGGAGGTGACGGTGTGCTGCAGGCCGAAGGGATTGCCGATCGCGATCACGAAGTCGCCGACCTGGAGCTTCGAGGAGTCGGCGAGGTGCATCTCGGCGGGCAGCGCCGCGTCCTTGACCCGCACCACCGCGACGTCCGAGCGCTCGTCGGCGCCGACGACCTCGGCCTTGAGTTCGACGTCGTCCATCAGCGTCACGGTGATCTCGGTCGCGTTCTTGACGACGTGCGCGTTCGTCACGATGTAGCCGTTCTTCGCATCGACGATGACGCCGGAGCCTGCGCTCCTGAACTCGCGGTCGCGCTGCTGGGCGTCCGGCGGCAGGCCGAAGAAGCGGCGGAAGCCGGGGTCGTCGAAGAAGGGATTGCGCGGCGCGGCGACCGTGCCCATGACGCCGATGTTCACGACCGCGGGCGCGGCCCGCTTGATCACGGGCGCGAACGAGGGCAGCGCGTTCTGCGCGAAAACAGGCGCGGAAAGCACGAATGCGGTGCTCGCTGCAAGGGCCGCGAAGAATTTATTCATGGAATACAACCTCGGTGGGGCGCGATGTCTGACCGGGCGCGAGTCGCACAAGTTCCAGTGCGCGCGAGGCTTGTTTTCCGGCGTGCGAGCGCGTCCGTGTACAAACTGTGCATATTTTGTGGCATTTTTCTGCATACCAGATGTGGTACTGCGCGAAAAACTCCGCCTGACGGTGCGCTGCCGCACACCCGGCCGGAAAAAGCCTGAGATGAATCCCGTAACATATTGAAAAATAATAATATTTAATTCGCGTATTTTTCCATAAGGAAATCCTTGACACACCGGCCGCGCGGAAATAATTTCGCAACCCTGACACAAGATCTTGTGGTTGCCGGTCGAAGGGCGGGTTAGGCCGGCAGAAGAGTCAGGGAGCCACGTGAAATCGCAGTCAGGCGGCGCCGGGAAGCGCCTGCCCGGGTGAGATTTCTCCGGCGAATCCGTAAATGGGCCGGGACGAGGGGAGCGGCAAAGAGAAAATGAGCACAGCGGTCAGGATCGAGCACAAAGACGTCGAAGAGATTCCGTTCCAGGAAGCGTCGCTCGACATATGGGACCGGAAATACCGGTTGACCGCCAAGGACGGCACGCCGATCGACGTGACGATGGACGACACGCTGTGCGCGCGTCGCGAAAACCCTGGCAGACGTCGAGGAGCCCGCGCAGCGCGAGGCGTTGTACGAGCGTTTCCTCTGGGCGCTGCGCAAGGGCGCGATCCCGGCGGGCCGCATCATGTCGAACGCGGGCGCGCTCGCGCACAAGCCGGCGACCTCGACGATCAATTGCACCGTGTCGGGAACCATCCGTGACTCGATGGACGACATCCTCGAACAAGGTGCACGAGGCCGGGCCTCACGCTGAAGGCCGGCTGCGGCATCGGCTACGAATTCTCGACGCTGCGCCCGCGCGGCGCCTACGTCGTCGGGCGCCGGCGCGCACACCTCCGGCCCGATGTCGTTCATGGATATCTACGACAAGATGTGCTTCACCGTGTCGTCGGCCGGCGGCCGCCGCGGCGCGCAGATGGGCACCTTCGACGTCGGCCATCCGGACGCGATCGGACTTCATCCGCGCCAAGCGCGAGAACGGCCGCCTGCAGGCAGTTCAACCTGTCGCTGCTCGTGACCGACGAGTTCATCGAGGCGGTGCGCGGCGACCGCGAGTGGAAGCTCGCCTTCCCGCTGTCGCCTGCGCGAATACGACCCGGCGCAGCACGACGTGCACGATCCGCTCGCCTTCGTCTGGCGCGAGTGGCCGGACGCGCGAGGGCTACGTCTCGAACGAGGAAGGCCTGGTCGCCTGCAAGATCTACAAGACGCTGCCGGCCCAGCGGCTGTGGGACGTCATCATGGCGCTCGACCTACGACTTTCGCCGAGCCCGGCTTCGTCCTGATCGACCGCGTCAACGAGATGAACAACAACTGGTGGTGCGAGAACATCCGCGCCACCAACCCCTGCGGCGAGCAGCCGTTGCCGCCCTACGGCTCCTGCCTGCTCGGCTCCGTGAACCTGACGCGCTTCGTGAACCGGCCGTTCACGGAGGAGGCGAGCTTCGACTGGGACGAGTACCGCGAGGTCGTGCGCGTCTTCACCCGCATGCTCGACAACGTGGTCGAGATCAACGGCCTGCCGCTCGGCCGGCAGCGCGACGAGATCACGCGCAAGCGCCGCCACGGCATGGGCTTCCTGGGCCTCGGCTCGACCATCACGATGCTCGGCATGAAGTACGGCTCGCCGGAGTCGGTCGCGTTCACCGACAACGTGTCGCGCGAGATGGCGATCGCGGGCTGGGAGGCGGGCCTCGAGCTCGCGCGCGAGAAGGGCCCGGCGCCGATCATGAACGAGGAATTCACGGTCACGCGCGCGATGCTGCGCAAGCGCCCCGAGATGGCGCGCGACGGCTGGAAGGTCGGCGACCGCGTGCCGGGCCGCATCCTGCACGCGCGCTACAGCCGCTACATGCGCCGGCTCGCCGAAGTGGCGCCCGAGGTCGTGAAGCAGGTCGAGCTGGTCGGCGCGCGCTTCACGCACCACAGCTCGATCGCGCCGACCGGCACGATCTCGCTCTCGCTCGCGAACAATGCGTCGAACGGCATCGAGCCCTCGTTCGCGCACCACTATTTCAGGAACGTGATCCGCGAGGGCAAGAAGTCGAAGGAGCGCATCGACGTCTATTCCTTCGAGCTGCTCGCCTACCGCGAGCTCGTGAATCCGCGCGCGATGCCGGGCTCGACGAACGCCGGCCGAGGCGCTGCCGGACTACTTCATCACGGCCGACAGCATCGGCCCGCGCGAGCACGTCGAGATCAGGCGGCGGCCCAGAAGTGGGTGGATTCGTCGATCTCGAAGACCGCAAACGTGCCGACCGACTTCCGCTACGAGGAATTCAAGGACATCTACCTCTACGCCCACGAGAAGGGCCTCGAAGGGCTGCACGACCTTCCGCTTCAACCCCGAGGCGCACCAGGGCGTGCTGGTCAAGGAGGACGACCTCAAGAACACGATCTACGTGTTCACGCTCGGAGGACGGCACCGAGATCGAGGTCCAGGGCGACGAGGAGATCGAGTACGACGGCGAGGTGCATACCGCCGCCAACCTGTTCGACGCGCTGAAGGAAGGCTATTACGGCCGCTTCTGAGCGCCGCGCAGGAACCCATGAGCCGCATCAAGATCGAGCAAGAAGATCGTCAAGTACCGCGTGCAGAAGCCGAGGCGGAGAAGCCGGAGGCCGAGCGCCCGGCGAAGGACGCGCGCGAGGCCAAGGTCCGCAAGGACGGCGGCGACGCAAGGTCGTGTGGATGCACGAGAAGCTCGAGCGTCCCGAGGTGCTGATCGGCTCGACCTACAAGATCAAGACGCCGGTCTCCGACCACGCGATGTACGTGACGATCAACGACATCGTGCTGAACGAGGGCACCGAGCACGAGCACGCGGCGCCCGTTCGAGATCTTCATCAACTCGAAGAACCTCGACCACTTCCAGTGGATCGTCGCGCTGACGCGCATCATCTCGGCGGTGTTCCGCAAGGGCGGCGACGTCGCCTTCCTGATCGAGGAGCTGAAGGCCGTGTTCGACCCGCGCGGCGGCTACTGGCAGCCGGGCGGCAAGTTCATGCCGTCGATCGTCGCCGAGATCGGCTACGTCGTCGAGACGCCACCTGCAGACGATCGGCCTGATGCAGAAGCCGGGCATGGACGACTCGCAGCGGCTGCTGGTCGAGTCGAAGCGCAAGGAGTGGGAGCTGCGCAACAAGCAGCAGGACGCGTTCGCGCAAGTCGCAGCTACCCGGAGGGCGCGCAGCTCTGCGTGAAGTGCAACACGGCCGCGGTCGTCGATGATGGACGGCTGCATGACCTGCCTGTCCTGCGGCGATTCGAAGTGCGGGTGACGACTGGAAACTTTTCTCACGCGCCAGCCAGGGTCCCCGCCCGGCGGCTCCTGACAACAGGAGCTGCGCGTGACCTCCCAGGCGGCCTTCGGGCCGCCTTTTTCCGGCGGCGCACGACCAAAGAGGGATCAGACCCCTTTATGCGCAATCTCGTCGCTGCGGCGCTGATGCGCGGGTTGTGCCACCGAGCGCGCCTACGAAGGACCGCCGCTTCCGGCTGCAGGCGCGTGATCGTGCGCGCCGACCCGGTCGTGAGCGCGGGATCGCCGATCCAGATCCGCATCCGCCAGGTCGACGGGCACGACGTCGGGTTCTCCGCGAGCAAGGTCGAGCTGCCGCCGGGCAAGCATGCCGCTGGTCGTGGACTGCCGCATCGCCGAGACCGGCTCGGTGCGCCGGTTCACGCTGGAGGAGGAGCTGGACGCGGGCGGGCACTACCGGGTCGTCGCCGACACGACGGGGCGAAATTGTGAAGCGGTCGCGTTGATCGGCGACTGATCCGACCGTTCTGGCGCGGGGCGTTATAATGTCTCGCGAGATGTATCGCAAGTTGTTGATTTCGATCGTTGCCGCGGCGCTCTTCGCGCCGCTCGCCGGCGCCGACTCCATGACCGGGCTCGCCGGTCCCGCCGGCATGATCCAGCCCGTGGATCGCGTCATCGTGCACAAGGCGACGCGCAAGATGGAGCTCTACCGCGGCGGCGCCGTCGTCGCGAGCTACAAGGTTTCGCTCGGCCTCGTGCCGACCGGGCAGAAGCAGCGGGAGGGCGATTACCGCACGCCGAAGGCTATTACCGCCTCGACGCGCCGCAACGCGCAGAGCGACTTCTTCCTCGCCGTGCAGGTTTCCTATCCCGAGGCCACCGACATCGTGCTCGCCCGCCGGCATGGCTGGGCGCCCGGCGGCTCGATCATGGTGCACGGCCTGCCGAACATCCTGAAGTATCCGCGCGACCGCTACCTCAGCAACGACTGGACCGACGGCTGCATCGCGCTGTCGAACGAGGACATGCTCGATTTCTGGCTGCTGACGGGACTCAGGACGCCGATCGAGATCCGCCCGTGAGCGGAAATCCCGGGATCGACCTCTCGGCAGTCGTGCATGCGCGGGTGTCGCCGAAGGGCGTGCTCGACAACCTCTCGCAGCAGGAAGTCGACAAGCTCCTCGACCGCGGCCAGGGCGGCCTCTATCCGCTGTTCCGCCGCTGCGCGCTCGCGGTGCTGAACTCCGGCACGCTGATCGACGACGCGCGCCTGATCTTCGACGCGTACAAGGACTTCGAGCTTCGCATCGTGCGCGAGCCCTGGGGCATCAAGCTCGAGGATGCAGCACGCGCCGCGGCAGCGCCTTCGTCGACGGCGAGATGATCCGGGGCGTCAAGGAGCACCTGTTCTGCGGTGCTGCGCGACATCGTCTACACGCACAACGAGATCGTCGCGCCGCTTCGACCTCGACGATTCCGGCGAGCATCACCAACGCCGATCTTCTGCATCCTGCGCAACGCCGCGCGCGCTCGACTACAAGGGCCGCGCCCGACCTCGTCGTGTGCTGGGGCGGCCACTCGATCCCGCGCGACGAGTACGACTACACCAAGCAGGTCGGCTACGAGCTGGGCCTGCGCGGCCTCGACGTCTGCACCGGCTGCGGCCCGGGCGCGATGAAGGGCCCGATGAAGGGCGCGACCATCGGCCACGCCAAGCAGCGCATCAAGCGACGGCCGCTACATCGGCATCACCGAGCCGGGCATCATCGCCGCCGAGCCGCCGAACCCGATCGTCAACCAGCTGGTGATCATGCCGGACATCGAGAAGCGCCTCGAAGCGTTCGTGCGCCTCGGCCACGGCATCATCGTGTTCCCGGGCGGCGCCGGCACGGCCGAGGAGATCCTCTACCTGCTCGGCATCCTGCTCGACCCGGCGAACGCGAACCAGCCGCTGCCGCTCGTCTTCACCGGCCCGCGTCGAGCGCCGGCTACTTCGCGCCAGCTCGACCGCTTCATCGCGCTGACGCTCGGCGCCGAGGCGCAGCAGCGCTACCGGATCATCGTCGGACGACCCGGCGGAGGTCGCGCGCGAATGACAGCGCGGCTTCGACACGGTGCGCGCTCGCGCCGGCGCGCACGAGCGATGCCTACAACTACAACTGGCTGCTGCGGATCCCGCGCGAGTTCCAGCAGCCCTTCGAGCCGAGCCACGAGGCGATGGCGGCGCTCGACCTGCATCGACGGACCAGCCGCGCGCACCAGCTGGCGGCGAACCTGCGCCGCGCGTTTTCCGGCATCGTCGCCGGCAACGTGAAGGAACGACGGCCTCCGCCTGATCGAGGAGCAGGGCCCGTTCGAGATCCACGCGGCGCGCGAGATCATGCAGGCCGCTCGACGAGCTCCTGCGCGGCCTTCGTCGGCCCAGCGGCGCATGAAGCTGGTCGGGGAATACCGCCCGAGCTACCGCATCGTCTGATTGCGCAGGAAGCCGGGCTCCCCGCCCGGGACCTAGTGATGCAGTTCCTGTTTGCACCGCCCTCCTGCGCGTAAGCTTGCGGGGCATGAAGCCAATTCAGGTCTCTCACCCGTGAGCGACATCAAGGTGACGCCGCCCGAGAGCGGCGACCGCAGCGCTCAGGAACCCGTGCCGCCGCGCCTGCCGCGCGCACGTCCGTCAGCCGCCACGGCGCGATCTCGCGCGAGCTGACGAAGTACTCGCAACTACAAGACCTGGGCCGAGAAGGCGCGCGGCGCTTTCGCGGCCGATAGCGAAGTCCCGGGCGCGAACGGCGCCAACCACTCGCGGCGTTCCTCGGACCGCTGAGGCCGCACCGTGGAGCGGATCGCCCAGCTGTTCGACGAGATCGAGGATTTTCCGTATGCGCTGCGCCAGCAACTCGGCCTCTGGCCAGCGACCTGCAACGCGGATCGAAGCCGCGAGGGGGACTGTCCCCTCCAAACGCCTTCGCTGCTATCGTTAGCGAATGGCAACCACCCTCAGTCAACCGCTTCCGCTCGCGCGCGATCGCTGCTGCCGTTGCGGCCGCTGGCGGCCTGCGGCAATCGCGATCTGCCGCGCGCCGCCGAGGCGCCCGCGACTGCACCGCCCGTCACGCCGCCCGCCGCTGCGGCGCCGGAGCGGCGGTCCTCGTGACCGACCTCGTGAGAGGGCGTCGGTGACGAGGCGCTTGCCGGGCATGGTCGTCATCGTCCACTACACCGGCTGGCTCTACGACCCGAACGCGAAAGGACTTCCGGGGCCGCCAGTTCGACAGTTCGCGCGAGCGCGGGCAGCCGTTTTCCTTTCACCTCGGCTCGGGCCGCGTGATCCGCGGCTGGGAGCAGGGCATCCCCGGCATGAAGGTCGGCGGCACCGCGCCGACTCGTCATTCCGCCCGAGCTCGCCTACGGCAGCGCGGGCGCCGGCAATGGCGTGATCCCGCCGGGCGCGACGCTCATGTTCGAGGTCGAACTGCTCGCCGTCGAAACCGTCACGCTGCACGAACAACAGTAAGCTTCACCGAGGTCTGCATGCGCATTTCACTCCGCCTGGCGGCCCTGGCCGCGCTCCTGCCTGCGGCTGCGTCCGCGCGCGACGCTGATCCACGCCGGCCGCCTCATCGACGGCGTCGGCAGCACGCCGCGCGAGCGCGCGTCACGATCGTCGTGGACGGCGACCACATCCGCTCCATCGACGCCGGTTTCACAGCGCCCGGCAGCGGCGACGAGGTCGTTGACCTGTCCGGCGCGACCGTGCTGCCGGGCTTCATGGACATGCACGTGCACCTGACGCGGCGAACAGAGCCGCACGAGCGAGCTCGACAGCTTCAAGAATGGCGAGGCGGACGACGCCTACGATTCGGTCGTCTATGCCGAAGCGCACGCTGATGGCGGGCTTCACGACCGTTCGCAACCTCGGCGACCAGTGGAACGTCTCGATCGCGCTCAGGCGGCGCGATCGCGGCGAGGCAAGGTCAAGGGAGCCGCGCATCTTCACGGCGGGCCGCGCGATCGGCACGCGGGGCGGCCACGCCGACGCGAGCAACTCCTGGGGGCGCCTACCTCTCCAGCGACGACCCGCGGCTCAACACCGTCTGCAACGGGCCGGACAGCTGCCGCGAGGCCGTGCGCCAGCGCTACAAGGACGGCGCCGACTCGATCAAGATCACCGCGACGGGCGGCGTGCTCTCGATCGCGAAGTCCGGCAGCGCGCCGCAGTTCACCGACGAGGAGATCGCCGCGATCGTCTCGACCGGCCCACGACTACGGCATGAAGGTCGCGGCGCATGCGCATGGCGCCGAGGGCATCAAGCGCGCCGTCCGGAACGGCGTGGACTCGATCGAGCACGGCACCTTCATGGACGACGAGTGCATCCGGCTCATGAAGGAGCACGGCACGCACTACGTGCCGACGATTTCCGCCGGCCGCTTCGTCTACGAACACGCCCAGGACCCGGACTATCTTCCCGGCCATCGTGCGGCCGAAGGCGCTGCGCCGATCGGGCCCCAGATCCAGAAGACCTTCGCGCAAGGCCTGGAAAGAGGGCGTCACGATCATGTTCTGGCACCGGACACCGGCGTCGGGCCGCACGGCAGCAACGGCAAGGAATTCGGCTACATGGTCGAGGCGGGCATGCCGGTCATGGACGCGATCCGCTCGGCGACGATGCGTCCCGGCGAAGTACCTCGGCGTCGACGACAAGCTCGGCAGCCTCGAGGCCGTGGCAAGATCGCCGACATCGTCGCCGTGCCCGGCGACCCGCTCGCCGACGTTCACACCCTCGGAGCACGTCTCGTTCGTGATGAAAGAAGGCGTCATCTACAAGCGCTGAGCGCCGTCAGGCCCGCGTCGCGTTCTGCGCGCGTGGATCCGCGAGGTTCCTCGCTCGCGAACCCTGCCGGAACTTTAGGGTTCGCTCGCGAGGACCCCCGCCACCTCGCGCGCAGGAAGCAGCATGAGTTCAACCGCCCCCAGTATTGAAAGGTCGTCATCGACGGGCCGGCCGGCGCGATCGAGGCGATGGTCGAGCGACCAGCCGGACGCGCGCGCGGACATCGTCGCGCGGTGTGCTGCCATCCGCACCCGCTGTACGGCGGGACGATGCAGAACAAAGTCGTGCACACGATGGCGCGCGCGTGCCAGGACCAGAACGTCACGACCGTGAGATTCAACTTTCGCGGAGTCGGCGCGAGCGCAGGTGTGCACGACGACGGCGTGGGCGAGAGCGACGACGCGGCGGTGGTCGCGGACTGGGCGCGAAGGCGACGGGCGCGGGCAGGCTCTGGTCGCTCGGCTTCTCGTTCGGGGATTCGTCGCCTATCGACTGGCGACGTTACGCCACGCGTCTGCGCTCGTGACGGTCGCTCCGCCCGTGCAACGCTTCGACTTCACGACGCTGCCGGTGCCGGGCTGTCCGCTGGTACGTGGCCCAGGGCGATGCCGACGACCTGGTGGACCACGAGCGCGTGCTCGCCTGGACGCGCACGGTCAGCCCGCCGCCGGAGGTGAGGATCCTTCCGGGCGCCGAACATTTCTTCCATGGAAGGCTGACGGAGCTGCGGTCCCTGCTGGGAGGCTGGCTCCGCTGCGCGCGCGGCTGAAAACCCCTGAAAAACAGAACGGGCGGCCCAGCCGCCCCGTCTAGCTTTCGAACTTGAAAACGGATGGGCCGGCTTACGCCACCATCTCGTTGAGGTTCTTGAGGGCGCGGATACGCACCTTCTTCGAGGCCGGCTTGGCCTTGATCATCATCTTCTCGCCCGTGAAGGGGTTGACGCCTTCGCGCGCCTTGGTGGCGGCCTTCTTCACGACCCGCATCTTGCAGGTGCCCGGAAGCGTGAACACGCCGTGGCTCTTCAGCGACTTCTTCATCTGGTCGCCGAGCGCCTCGAGAACGCCGTTGACCTGCTTCTTGCTGAGGTCAGCCTTGGCAGCGACCGCCGCAACGATCTGCAGACTTCGTCGGAGCCGCATTCTTTTTCGCCATTGAGTTGTCTCCTGTGGTTCCCAAATCGACGGGGCGATCCCGCCAAATCAATTCCGGCGCGCACCATAACACGGAAAATCCCGCTGCATAAGAGGGTCAATGGCGATTTCGAGCGGTTTTTACGGCTTGCGCGACGGTCAGAAATTCAGTCGAGACGAAACTCCTGTGTCAAGCGGGCGCGCAGCTCCGGGCCGGCGGGCGTTGCGCGCGCACGAATCTCGATCGTGAGCGGCACACGGTGCGGCACCTGCAGCGTCGCGAGCCAGGTCGGGCGGCCCGCTTCGTCGCGGCGCGTGAGCGAGAGCGCCTCGCGCTCGCCGGTCAGGAAGACCGCGACCGCCTCGATCTCGGGCGCGTCGATGGCGGGCTGCCTCGCGCTCATCGCTCGGCGCGAGCGTGAGCGCGAGCACAGCTAGATTGCGTCTCGGCAGGATGCCGTAACTGCCCGCAATTCGCAGAGGGCAGGTCGCGTGAAAGCGTGAGGGCGTAGTAGAGCCGGTACGCGCCCGCCTCGGTGAAGCCAGGGTCCATGTAGGGCGGCGCCTCGGGCACGGGCCCGGATTCGCCGCCGCAGCCCGCGGCAGGCTGCAGGCGGCAGCCGCGGCCATGACCGCGAGGCCGCATTTGAATGGCGCGAAAACCGCCGGAATCGCGACGTTTCTGCCATGGCGGGGCGGTTGTTGCCTGTGGCCCACGGCCGGTCCCGAGCCTGCGCAACGGCATCGTCAGCGGATCAGGATCCGGAGCGCCGTGAGGCCGAGGATCGCGACGAGCGGCGAGAAGTCGATGCCGCCGATGACCGGCAAGCACCCGCCGCAGCGGCCGCAGCACGGGCTCGCAGAGGGCGGCGAGCAGGCCGGTCGCCGGGCTTCGCACGCCCGGCGCGATGAAGGAGAGTGCGGCGTAGACGAAGATCAGGATCGTGTAGAGCAGACAGCGCCGCGAGGCGAGTGCGCGCGCGGAGGCGATGCACGCGAGCGACACGAACGGGAAGATGACGCCCGTGCGCACGCGGAACAGGACCAGCGTCGCGACCAGCTGCACGGCGAGCAGCGCGACGAGCGAGGCGGTGTCGAAGCGGCCGCCGCGCGGCAGCGATCCGTCGAAGCGGCAGCACGCAGCCAGTTGGTCAGCGCGACGACCGCCTGTGCGAGCGGGTTCCGGAAGTCGGCGCGCACGAGCTGGAGCAGCACGCGCAGCAGGAACGCGAAGACCGCGAAGCTGAGGATCGAGTCGAGGAGGAAGTAGAGCGCGTCCACGGACCGATTCTAAACGCGCTCGCCAAAGATCGCCGTGCCGATCCGGACGTGCGTCGCGCTCCTCGGCGATCGCGGCCGCGAAATCGCCGCTCATGCCCATCGAGAGCGTGTCGAGGCCGATGCCCTGCGGCATTCAGCCGCTCGAGCAGGCCGCGCAGCTCCGCGAACCAGTGGCGCTGGCGCGCGGGATCCGCTTCCAGGCGGCGGCAGGCCCATCAGGCCGCGCAGCCGAAGCCGCGGCAGGGCGGCGATCGCGTCGGCGAGCGCGGGCAATCCCGCGGCTGCGACGCCCGACTTCGTCGCCTCGTCGCCGAGCTGGACCTGGATGCAGACGGAAAGCGGAGGCAGCGAGTCGGGCCGCTGGGCGGAGAGCCGCTCGGCGATCCGCAGCCGGTCCAGCGCGTGCACCCAGTCAAAGAGCGCCGCCGCCTCGCGCGTCTTGTTGGTCTGCAGCGCGCCGATGAAGTGGCGGCCGAAGGCGCGGCCGGCGAGCGCCCCGAAATGTGCGCGCGCTTCCCTGCAGGTAGTTCTCGCCGAGGTCGGCAAGCGCCTGCGTCCAGTGCGGCGCCGATGCGCTCGACGGTCTGCGACTGGCAACGCCGATCAGGGTGACCGAGGCGGGGTCGCGGCCCGCGGAAATCGCCGCGTCCGTGATGCGGTGCCGCACCGCGGCCAGCCTCTCAGCGGGATTCTGCGGAGCAGTTAACATATTGGTGTGCGGCGGTCGGGGCTATACTGCCCTCGGTCCCGAAGCACCGCATCGCGCGGCGATGGGACCTTGTGTCGTGCACTGAGCCAGGGAGTCCTGATGGCCGTCGACATTGCCCAACTCTTGGCGTTCGCAGTCAAGAACAGCGCGTCCGACCTGCACCTGTCGGCGGGCGTTCCGCCCATGATCCGCGTGGACGGCGACGTCAAGCGCGTGAACATGCCGCCGCTGACGCACAAGGAAGTGCACAGCATGGTGTACGACATCATGAACGACAAGCAGCGGAAGGCTTTACGAGGAGTTCTTCGAGACCGACTTTTCGTTCGAGATCCCGAACCTCGCCCGCTTCCGCGTCAACGCCTTCAACCAGAACCGCGGCGCCGGCGCCGTGTTCCGCAACATCCCGTCGCTGATCAAGTCGCTCGACGACCTGAACGCGCCGAAGGTCTTCAAGGACCTGTGCATGCTGCCGCGCGGACTCGTGCTGGTGACCGGCCCGACCGGCTCCGGGCAAGTCCACGACGCTCGCGGGCGATGGTCGACTACGTCAACGACAACCGGCCCGACCACATCATCACGATCGAGGACCCGATCGAGTTCGTGCACGAGTCGAAGCGCTGCCTGATCAACCAGCGCGAAGTGCACCGCGACACGCTCGGGTTCAGCGAGGCGCTGCGCTCGGCGCTGCGCGAGGACCCTGACGTCGTGCTGGTCGGCGAAATGCGCGACCTCGAGACGATCCGGCTCGCGCTGACCGGCGGCGGAGACCGGGCCACCTCGTGTTCGGCACGCTGCACACGAGCTCGGCCGCCAAGACGGTCGACCGCATCGTCGACGTGTTCCCGTCGGCCGAGAAGGAAATGGTCCGCGTCGATGCTGTCCGAGTCGCTGCGCGCGGTCATCTCGCAGACGCTGCTGAAGCGCCTCGGCGGCGGCCGCATCGCCGCGCACGAGATCATGATCGGCGACCCCGGCGATCCGGAACCTGATCCGCGAGAACAAGATCGCGCAGATGTACTCGTCGATCCAGACCGGCCAGGGGCAGGGCATGCAGACGCTCGACCAGTGCCTGACCGAGATGCTCGCGAAGGGCAGGTCTCCAAGGAAGAGGCCCGCTACAAGGCCGCCAACAAGGACAGCATGTAACGGCGCCGCAGCGCCGCTGGAGGACAGGAATGGATCGCGAACAGGCAATCAGGCTGATGCAGGACCTGCTGCGGCGCATGGTGGACCGCAAGGGCTCAGACCTGTTCATCACCGCCGGCTTTCCGCCGGCGATCAAGATCGACGGCGAGGTGCGGCCGCAGACCGACAAGGTCGCTCGACGCCCGAGCAGAGCGCCGTGCTCGTCCGCTCGATCATGAACGACCGCCAGACGCGCGAGTTCGACGCCACGCAAGGAGGCGAACTTCGCGATCGCCCCGCCCGGCATCGGCCGCTTCCGCGTCAGCGCCTTCGTGCAGCAGGGCCACACCGGCTGCGTGCATCCGCCAGATCAACTCGACGATCCCGACGATCGAGGAACTCGAGCTGCCGCCGATCCTGAAGGACATCGTGATGTCAAGCGCGGGCTCGTGATCGTGGTCGGCGCGACCGGCTCGGGCAAGTCCACGTCGCTCGCCGCGATGGTCGGCTACCGCAACGAGAAGACGCGCGGCCACATCGTGACGATCGAGGACCCGGTCGAGTACGTGCACACGCACCGCGGCTGCGTCGTCACGCACCGCGAGGTCGGCGTCGACACCGAGAGCTGGCACACGGCGCTCAAGAACACGCTGCGCCAGGCGCCCGACGTCATCATGATCGGCGAAATCCGCGACCGCGAGACGATGGAGTACGGCATCCAGTTCGCCGAGACCGGCCACCTCGTGCTGGCGACGCTGCACGCGAACAGCTCGAACCAGGCGCTCGACCGCATCATCAACTTCTTCCCGGAGGAGCAGCGCGAGCAGCTCCTCATGGACCTGTCGCTCAACATCCGCTCGATGATCTCGCAGCGCCTCGTGCCGCGCGAGAAGGCCGAGGGCCGCATCGCCGCGATGGAGATCATGATCGGCACGCCGCTGGTCGCGGACCTGATCTTCCGCGGCGAAGTCACCGAAGATCAAGGAAGTGATGGCGCGCTCGAACCGCCTCGGCATGAAGACCTTCGACCAGGCGCTTGTTCGATCTCTACGAGGCGGGCACCATCTCCTACGAGGAAGGCGCTCAGGAACGCCGACTCGAAGAACGAGCTCCGGCTGCGGATCAAGCTCGAGAGCAAGCGCGAGGACCGGCTGCAGGCCGAGAGCCTCGAGCACGCTGAGGATCGTCGATGAGTCAAACGACGGTAAAGTCTACTAAGACCGAAGGCGAGACAGCCGGTCGCGGCCGATGTCGGCGACCCAGGACGAGCGCGCTTCAGCATCAAGCCGCTGCTCAAGCTGATGGCGGAGAAGAAGGCGTCCGACCTTTTCTTCACGTCGAACTCGCCCGTCAAGATCAAGATCGAGGGGCTGATCTACCCGATCAACAAGCACGTCCTGAATGCCGGAGACGGTGCGCGACATCGCCTACGGCCTCATGGGCGCCGAGCAGCTCGAGCATTTCCAGAACGAGCTCGAGATCGATTTCGCGATCTCGAGCCCGGCGTCGGCCGCTTCCGCGCCGCCGTCTTCTACCAGCGCGGCTTCCCGGCGATCGTGCTGCGCTACATCAGCGTGGACACGCCGAAACTCGACCAGCTCGGGCTGCCGGACACGCTGCAGGAGCTCGCGATGCTGAAGCGCGGCCTCGTGCTGATGGTCGGCGCGACCGGCTCCGGCAAGTCGACGACGCTCGCGGCGATGATCAACCACCGCAACGAGAACTGCTCCGACCACATCCTCACGATCGAGGACCCGGTCGAGTTCCTGCACCAGAACCGCAAGGCGATCGTCAACCAGCGCGAGGTCGGCCTCGACACGCGCTCGTTCACGCAGCGCGCTCCGCGCGCGCGATGCGCGCCGCGCCGGACGTGATCCTGATCGGCGAAATCCGCGACCGCGAGACGATGGAGTCGGCGATCGCGCTGCGCGGGCACCGGCCACCTCGCGATCGCGACGCTGCACGCGAACAACAGCGCCGAGACGCTCGACCGCATCATCAACATGTTCCCGCGCGACCAGCACGCGCAGATCTTCCTCGACCTGTCGCAGTACCTGCGCGCGATCGTCTCGCAGCGCCTCGTGCGCGGCCGCAACAACAAGCGCGTCGCGGCGGTCGAGGTGATGCTGAACACGCCGCACATCCAGGACCTGATCAAGAAGGGCGACGTCATCGGCGTCAAGGAAGCGATGCTGTCGTCGAATGAGCGTGGCATCCAGAACTACGACTCGGCGCTGCTGCACCTCTACAAAGAGGGCCGGATCGACATCGAAGAAGCGCTCGAACAACGCCGACTCCCGCACCAACCTCGAGGCGCGCATCAACTTCGGTTGACCGTTGCGACGGCGCGCGAGCTTCGCGCCGGTCGGGGACCCTCGCTCGCTCGCCGGAACTTAGTCGCTCGCTCCAGGACCGGCCCGTGCGCTCGCGCTGCGCCAGCAACGACGTCACGCGCGCACGAGCCGTTGCGGGACCCCGAGCGAGCGAATTTCCGATCTTCTGAGCGAGCGAAGGGGTCCCGCCGGCGAAGTGCGCGCGCGTGGCCTGATCAGGCGTTGAAGACGGTGGCGGCGTCGAACACGGGGCCGTCGACGCAGACTCGCTTCATCGCCGGACCATCCGGCGTCTGGACGAGGACCGTGCAGCCGGCGCAGCCGCCGACACCGCAGGCCATGTTTCTCCTCGAGCGACACCTGGCATCGCACGCCGTGGCGGCGCGCGAGCGCGGCGACGGCGACGAGCATGCCGTGCGGGCCGCAGCTGAAGATCTCGGCTTCAGCGCGTTCGTCCGCGCCGAGCGACCGAGCCAGGCGTCGGCGAGTTCGGTGACGTAGCCGCGATGGCAGCCCGGACGAATCCGGACGAGGCTCGCAAGGCGCGATGGCACGCCGAGAGTTCTCGAGCAGCGGCATCGCCGCAGTCGCACCCTTCGGCAGGCCAGGCGCCGGCGGCTGCGACTCGACGAGGTCGAAGGGAAGAGGCAGCTCCGAGCCCATCAGTACGAGGTGGCGGCGCCGTCGCGCCGCGGCGAGCGACTCCGCAAAGAACACCATCGGCGGGATGCCGACGCCGCCGCCGCACGAGCAGCCGGCGTGGCCGCGCCGGATCGGCCGTGAAGCCGCGGCCGATCGGCCCGAGGCAGGGAGAGGATCTCGCCCGGCGCTGCGCAGCGCAAGTTCGCGCGAGGCCGTGGCCGACCACCTTGTAGAGCACCTCGACCCAGCCCTCGCGAGCGGTTCGCGCGCATGATCGGAGCGGCCGACGCATCGGCAGGTCGGGCCCGCAGGTCAGGTGAATGAAGCTGCCCGGCGTTGCCGCCGCCGCACAGCGCGGCGCGGCGAGGCGCATCACGAATTGGCCGCCGTCGAATGCGCGGTGGTCGAGGACGGCGGCGTCCTCGAGGAAGATCGTGCCGCGGTGCGCGGGCGCCGTGCTCACGTGGCGCGCACCGGGCGCGCCGCGGCAAGCTGCTCGAGCACGGCCATGCGCACGGCGACGCCGTTGCGCGACCTGGCGGCGGATCGCGGACTGGGGTCCGTCGGCGACATCGGGGTCGATCTCGACGCCGCGGTTCATCGGGCCGGGGTGCATGACGATCGCCTTTGGCGCTGCCCGGGCGAGGCGCGCGGCCGTCAGCCCGAATTCGCGGTGATAGGCCTCGACGTCCACCGGCCCGCCGCCCGCGCGCTCATGCTGGATGCGCAGCATCATCACGACGTCGGCGCCTGCGATGCCTTCGTCCAGCGTCTGGAAGCGGCGGCTGCCTTCGAATTCGGCGGCGTCCGGCATCATCGTGCGGCGGCGCAACGATGCGGATGTCCGGCGACGCCGAGCGTTGCGAGCGCGCGGTGCGCCGAGCGCGCGACGCGCGAGCGCGCGATGTCGCCGCACGATCGCCACGACGAGCCCGCCGAGGTCGCCCTTGCAGCTGGCGGATCGTCAGCGCGTCGAGCAATCCCTGCGTCGGGTGCGAGACGTTCGCCTCGCCGGCCGAGACCACGGCCGCCTGTCCGTCCACCGCGCGGGCCACCTGCTCCTGCACGCCCGGCTCGGCGTCGCGGATGACGAAGATGTCGACCCGCATCTGCGAGCAGCGTGTACGCCGTGTCGAGGAGCGTCTCGCCCTTGGCGCGCGAGGAGAGCGTGTTGTCGAGGTTGACGACGTCCGCGCCCTGGCGCGAGCGCCGCGAGTTCGAAGGATGCGCGCGTGCGGGTCGAGGGTTCGCCGAAGAGGTTCGCGACGGTGACAGCCGCGCAGTGCCGTCGCTCCGGGCCGGCTTTGCGGCGAGCGCAGTCCGCGCGCGCGAGCAGATCCTCGAGCAGCGAGCGCGGCAGGCCGTCGAGCGTGACGAGATGCCGCAGCCGGCCGGCCGCGTCGATCTGGGCGAACGGCGGACTCATGTCCCGGGCTGCACGGGCTGGGCGCGCAGCCATTGCAGGAGCAGGAGGCGGGCGGCCTCGCGGTCGACATCGCCGCGGCGCACGCGCTTCGTCTTCGCGCCGCTCGGCGGCGCTCGCGCAGGTCGTCCTCCGCCTCGCGCGACGTCAGTCTTTCATCCACCCGGTGAACCTCGATGCCGTACCGACCGCCGAGTTCGTCGGCGAACCGCAGTGCCGCCGTGGCGATGCGGGCGTCGCGGCCGGCCATATTATAGGGGAACGCCGGCGACGATCGCCGCCGGGCGCCAGTCGGCGACGCAGCGATCGATGGCCCGCCAGTCGGGCGCGCCGTCCTGCGCGGCAATGGTCGCGAGCGCTTCTGCGGTGCCCGTCAGGGTGTTGCCGACCGCGACGCCGATGCGCCGGAGGCCGTAGTCGAAGGAGAGCACCGTCCTCGCGGCCGGCGCGGTCATTCCTCAGGCACGTCCCGCCTGGGTGCTGATGCGGGACAGCTCGATGCCGAGCAGGCGCGCGGCGGCATGCCAGCGCTGCTCGAAGGGCAGCTCGAAGATCAGCGAATCGTCGCAGGGCACGGTGAGCCAGGCGTTCTGGAGCAGCTCCTCGTCGAGCTGGCCGGCTTCCCAGCCCGCATAGCCGAGTGCGATCGCCGCGTGCCCGGGGCCTTCGCCTTTCGCCATCGCGGCCAGCACGTCGCGCGAGGTCGTGACGTGCAGCGTGTCCGACACGCGCATCGTCGATTCCCAGGACTGCGGGCCGGGGCGATGCAGCACGAAGCCGCGGTCGCGCTGCACGGGCCCGCCCGCGAGGACCGGCATGTCGCGCAGGCGCGTATCGGCGGTCTGAAGCGAGAGCTGCTCGAGCACTTCGGACATGCGCATCTCGAGCGGGCGGTTGATCACGAGGCCGAGCGCACCGCGCTCGTTGTGCTCGCAGACGAGCGTCACGCTGTGCGAAAAATTGGGGTCTGCGAGCGTGGGCATCGCGACCAGGAGCTGGTTGTTCAGGTAAGCGCCGGCGCTCATGGCGCTAGTATCGGCCTCGCGGCGCGCACCGGTCAAAGCGCCTTTTCATAAGAATCGAAGGGGACGGTCACCTTTGGCGACACTAGCCTGCAGCTTTGGCGCTGTAGTGGCTAAAGGGGACCGTCCCCTTCGATTCTCTTTGCGAGCGGACTTAATTCGGGTCCGGACACGGGCACGGCAACGGAGGACCCCGCGAGCCGCCCGCCGACGAATTCCCATTCGTAGGCGAACCGCAGCACGTCGTGCTTGGCCGCGAGTTCCTCGGGGAACGGCTCGAACGGCGCCGCCAGCTTCAATATGTCCATGGCGGCGCCGTCGAGTTCGCCGAAGCCGCTCGAGCGGCGCACGTCCGCCCGTACCAGGCCGCCGCTCGAGGCGAGAACGACCTCGATCACCGGATTGCCGGAGAGCTTGCTGCGCCGCGCGGCGTTCGGGAAAGTTGATCGTGCCGGCCTGCTCGATGCGGCGCTTCCATGAGTCGAGGTAGATCGCGACTTCGGACGATGCGGGTGTTCGGCGTGACGACGAGCTCGCGTCGCGGCGCGCCCTTGAGCGCAAGCTCGGCGTCAGGATCGCTGCCCGCGAAGGGAAACGAGGCGCCCGCAAAGGATTCCTGCGGAAGCGTGGCCGGAGCGGCATCGGCGTCGGCCGACGCGGCAACGAACCGCGTGGATCCGCCGCGCCCGGTCAGCAGTTCGCCGTCGCCGCCCGATCTGACCCGGCGGGCGCCGGCATCTCGGCGCCGCCCTCGGGAGCGCCCGGCATCGTCTCCGCGCCGCTGCCCGCGGAGGGCCGCTGCCGTCTTCCCGTCGGGCGAATTGCCGCTGCCTTGCTGGGTGCGCTCGGCCAGGTAATCCGCGCGCTCGTTCGTGTAGGTGTCCGGCAGCGAGTTGTTGACGAGCGGCACTTCGAGCGTCGGCACTGCGCCCGAATCGGCCGCCGGCGGCGCAAAGCTGATGCCGAGGATCAGGATCAGGTGGAAGAGCCCGGCGAGGAACAGCGTGACCGTCAGGCGGTCGCCGGATCCTGCGCTGGCACTGAATCCGCTTCATGCCGGCTCAGCGGCGCGCGAGCCGCGCCAGCACGGCGTCGATCAGCATGCCGCCGATGTCGTGTCCGTGCTTCTTCTCGATCTCGCGGATGCCGGTCGGGCTCGTCACGTTGATCTCGGTCACGAAGCCGCCGATGACGTCGAGGCCCGACGAACAGCATGCCGCGCTCGCGCATGACGGGCCCGATGCGCGAGGCGAGCCAGCGATCGCGATCGGTCAACGCGCGGCTCTCGGCGGTCGCGCCTGCGGCGAGGTTGCCGCGATGGTCGCCGGCCGCCGGCATCCGCACCAGCGCATGCGGCACGGGCTCGCCGTCCACGAGCAGGATGCGCGCATCGCCGCTCGTCGGCAATTTCGGGCAGGTAGCGCTGCGCCATCGCGTAGCGTCGCCCGCCCTCGGTCAGCGTTTCGAGCACGACGCGTGCGTTCCGGTCGCCTTTCGCGACCACGAAGATCGAGCGGCCGCCCATGCCGTCGAGCGGCTTGAAGACCGCCTGGCCGTGCTCGCCCAGGAAGGCCTCCATCGCCGCCATGTCGCGCGTGATGAGCGTCGGCGCGCAGCAGTCCGGGAACCAGGCCGTGTAGGCCTTTTCGTTCATGTCGCGAAGCCCCTGCGGCCGGTTCACGACGAGCACGCCCGCCTGCTCGGCGCGCTCGAGGCAGATAGGTGGAATAGATGTATTCCATGTCGAAAGGCGGGTCCTTGCGCATCAGCACGCGCGTCGACGCCGCCCGCGAGTTCGCGCGCGACCGGCTCGCCCAGGCGGAACCAGTCCTTGCCGTCGCCGGTGACCTCGATCGGAGCGAGGCGCGCGAATGCGCGCCCGTCGCGCGTCCAGAGATCGCCCTGGCCGAACACGAGGGTTTCGCAGCCGCGCTGCGCGGCGGCCCGCAGCATTGCAATCGTCGAGTCTTTCGCCGGCTTGATCGTATCGAGCGGGTCCATCAGCACGGCGAGGCGCGATCGGGCAGGCATCAAGGGGTCTCCGGCCGATTGGCGGGAATGTGACGCGGATACTGCACGTCAGGGGCCTTGTCATAGTACACCTGTCATGGGTCTCGACCGCCCGCGCGGCCGGTGCGTCCGGCATGGCGGGGGTGGACCGATATGTTAAAGGTGAGCGCTCCGGCGTCGAAACCGTGGGCGCCACCAGGCGACGAGTCACGCGCCCGGCCGGAGCAGAGCCGGGGCCGGAGGAACCCGATGGATAGTGCAGCGGCCGTTAATGACGGGCACCGCCTGAGCGGGCTGAAAGTGCTCGTCATCGACGACAGCAAGACGATTCGCCGCACGGCGGAGACGCTGCTGGCCAAGGAGGGCTGCGAGGTGTTCACGGCCGTCGACGGCTTCGACGCGCTGTCCAAGATCGCCGACCACCAGCCCGACATCGTGTTCGTGGACATCATGATGCCGCGGCTCGACGGCTATCAGACCTGCTCGCTGATCAAGCACAACAAGGTGTTCCAGCTCGATCCCGGTGATCATGCTGTCCTCAAGGACGGCCTGTTCGACCGGGCCCGCGGACGCATTGTCGGTTCCGAGCACTACCTGACGAAGCCCTTTACGCGCGACGAGCTCCTGTCGGCGATCGAGCGGCACGTCAGCCGGGAATGACGGGAGTACAGCCATGGCCCTCATCCTGATCATCGACGACTCACCGACCGAGGTTTTCCAGATGCGCCGCATGCTGGAGAACCACGGCTTCGAGACCGAGGGCGCGGCCGACGGCGCCGAGGGCATCCGCAAGGCCCGCGAGATCCGGCCCGACCTGATCCTGATGGACATCGTGATGCCGGGCGTCGACGGCTTCCGCGCGACGCGCACGCTCGCCAACGATCCGGCGACGCGCGCGATCCCGGTCATCATGGTTTCGAGCAAGAGCCAGAAACCGACCGCATCTGGGGCATGCGCCAGGGCGCGGTGGACTACCTCGTCAAGCCCGTAACGCCGGCGCAACTCGTGGAGAAGGCGCAGGCTGCGCTCCTTACAGGCTGAACGGATGCAGCCTGAGCCGACCCTGAGGGCCCTGCGCGACCGGCCGTTCGAGCTGTTGCTGGCACTGGAATCCCGCGCGCGCGACGTCGCCGCGGGCCAGCGCGACGGCGCGGCAGCCCAGGAATGGATCGGCGTCGCGTTCCGCATGGGCGGCGAGACGTTCCTGGTCGAGCGCGACGAGGCGCGCGAGGTCATGGGGCTGCCGGCCCCGGTCACCCGCGTGCCCGGCGCGCGCTCCTGGATCCTGGGCCTCGCGAACGTCCGCGGGCAGCTCCTGCCGGTGATCGACCTGAAGCAGTATTTCGGCAGCGGCGAACTCACCATTGGGCGCAATACGCGCGTGATCGTCGTCAACCACCGTGAAATTCCCGCGGGGCTCGTGGTGGACGAGGTGCTGGGATTCCGGCGTTTCGCCGAGCGCGAGTTCACGGCGGAGGCGCCGCCGACGATAATCCGCTGTGAGCATTACCTCGCCGGGTCGTTCCGGCGCGGCAGCGAGGCTTGGCCGGTGCTGAGCCTGCGGACGCTGGTGGAGAGCCCGGCGTTCCTGCAGGGTTCGGCGTGACGCGACGGGAGAAAGGGTCCGCAGCATGGTGAATTCGCCTGAACGGTTCTGCGCTGACGCGATGGATGCCTGCGCTGCTGATCGGCGGGCTCGTCGCCGCGCTCGCGGCTGCCGTCCTGATCCTGCTCGCGAGCCGCGCCGAGAACTCGGACCGCGGCTTCCGCGAGAACCTGTCCGAGCTCACCGTGCTTGCAGGGCGCGATGCCGGCCCAGGCCGCCGCCGCCGCGCGTGGCGATGCCGCCGCCTTCGACCGCCTCGCGGCCTCGCGCACGACGCTGGAGCGCGTGCTCGCCGAGATCGACGCGGGACGCTCGCCGTTCGCGGCGCTCTCGTCCGAAAGCGCGCAGCGACTCGGCGGCGAGGCGGGCTGGAACGCGCTGCTCGACGGATCACAGCAGCTGCTCGCGCGCGCGGACGGTGGCGGGCGAACTGCGCAAGGCCGCCGGCGAATCGCGCGCGATCCTCGGGCGCGTGCTCGCGGCGACCGGCAATGCGGTATCGGCGCCCGGCGGCATGCCGGCCATGCGCGTGCTGCCGCGCTTCGAGACCGTCGCCCAGCGCACGAGCGACGACCTCGAGCAGCTCGAGGCGGCCGTGAACCCGGCCGAGGTCTCGCAGCGGATCACGGAAAACACGGCGCTGCTCGCGCAGTTCCTCGCAGGTCTCGCCGGACTCGACAAGACGGCCGGCGTGCCCGCGATCGAGGGCGAGGCGGCGAAGCGGCTCGGCGAAGTGCAAAAGCGCGTTCGCCGCCTACGAGAAACAGCTCAGGGCACGCTCGAGCGGGCGGGGCAGCTCGCGACGGCGCAGCGCGCCGCAAGCGACCTCAGCACCGCGGCCGACCGGCTGTCGAAATCCCTCGAGGCACAGGCCGCATCCGAGCCCGCGGGCCTGCCCGGCGCGACGCCGGCGCTGGTCGCGATCGCAATCGCGATCCTGTGCTTCGCCGGCGCGATCTGGGGCTGGGCCTCGCAATCCGGGATGCGCCGCGTCGCGAGCCTCGAGTCCGAGCGCAACCGCCGCAACCAGGACGCGATCCTGCGGCTCCTCGACGAGATGTCGAGCCTCGCCGACGGCGACCTGACGGTGCAGGCGACGGTGACCGAGGACATCACGGGCGCGATCGCGGACTCGATCAACTACGCGATCGAGGCGCTGCGCGAGCTCGTCGCGACGATCAACGACTCGGCGATGCAGCTCGACGCCGGCGGCGCGGCAGACCGCAGGCGGCGGCCGGCGCATCTCGCCAAGGCGAGCGTCGCGCAGTCGACGCCAGGTCGCGGCCGCGACCGAGTCGGTCGGCGCGATGGCGGCATCGATCGAGGAAGTCTCCGGCAATGCCGAGCGCTCGTCCGACGTCGCGCGCCACTGCGGTCGACGTCGCGCACAAGGGCGGCGACGCCGTGCGCCGCACGATCGACGGCATGAACGCGATCCGCGAGAACATCCAGGACACCAGCAAGCGCATCAAGCGCCTCGGCGAGAGTTCGCAGGAGATCGGCAACATCGTCGAGCTCATCAACGACATCGCCGAGCAGACCAACATCCTCGCGCTGAACGCGTCGATCCAGGCCTCGATGGCGGGCGAGGCCGGCCGCGGCTTTGCCGGTCGTCGCCGACGAGGTGCAGCGGCTCGCCGAGCGCGCGGCCAACGCGACGCAAGCAGATCGAGGTGCTGGTGCGCACGATCCAGTCCGACACCAACGAGGCCGTGGTCTCGATGGAGCGCACGACGACCGACGTCGTGGGCGGCGCGCTGCTCGCCGAGAACGCGGGCGCCGCGCTCGAGCGAGATCGAGCAGGTCTCGAACCAGATCGCGCAGCCTCGTGCAGAACATCTCGGCGAGCTCGCGCCAGCAGACGGCGACCGTCGCAGCACATCTCGCGCACGATGCAGGTGCTGCGCGAGATCAGCCAGCAGACCGCCGACAACACGAGCGCGACCTCCGTCCGCAATTCGGCCGGCTCGCCGACATGTCGGCGCAGCTGCGCGAGTCCGCCGCTGGATTCCGGCTGCCGCCCCAGTTGCCGGCCTCACCGGGCCGCAAGATCAAGACCCGCGCCGGCGCCCGCCGGGGCGGACAACGCCGAGACGCGGCGCGCGGCGAGCGGCGCGGGCTGAGCCACGGTGGCCGGCTTCCCCTCGGTCAACGAGCAGGCATTGCACCTCGTCGCGCGCGAGCTTTCCGCGACGCTGAACGACGTGCGCACTGCGCTCGAGGCCGCGGCCGAGACGCCGGCCGACCGGACTAACCTCCGCGAAATCCGCCGACCTCATGCGTGCCGCGCGCGGCGTGCTGCGCGTCGTCGAGGTCTACGGCGCTGCGCTGCTCGCCGAGGAAATGGAGCAGACCTCGCGCTGGCTCTCCAGCAGCGAAACCGACGCGCGCCAGTTCGTGGACGGGCCTCGACGCGCTGATGCGCGCGAGCGGTGCAGCTGCCGACCTACCTCGAGCGCGTGCTGGGCGGCGGGCGCGACCTCGCGCTGGTGCTGTTGCCGCTCCTCAATGACCTGCGCGCGCGTGCGCGGCGCTCGCGCTCCTGTCCGAGGGCACGCTGCTGCTCGCTGAACCTGAGCTCGGAGAAGTCGCCGGCCGCGCGCGATGCGACGGGCTCCGAGACGAAGCTGACCGTGGCGCAGTGGGCGCGGCGCCTCCGGCCCCGGTTCCAGGCGGGGCTTCTCGGCCTCATCCGCGGCGACGGCGCAGGACCGCGAGGCTCTCCGCACTCGGAGACGTCGCGAACCGCATGGAATCGGTCGCGACTTCCGCGCCGCTCTACCAGCTCTGGTGGGTGACCGGTGGTCTCGTCGATGCGCTGCGGGAAGGCGGACTCGAGGCGAGCGTCACCGTCAAGCGCCTGCTCGGCCATGCCGATCGCGAGCTGAAGCGGCTGTACGCGGAGGGCGAGCAGACCTATTCGGGAACGCCGCCGATCGAGCTGCTGAACAACCTCCTTTTCTACGTGGCGCGGGCGACGACCCGCAGCCGAGCGCATCGACGCGATCCGAAGCTCGTTCCGCCTCGGCGAGCTCCTGCCGATCGACGAATCCGTCGAGCAGGAGCGCGAGATCGCTGTCCGCCCCGTCGGTGCGCCTCATGCGCACGGTCGCGGCGGCGATCAAGGGAGGACCTCGGCCGGGTCAAGGACGCGCTCGACACTCTACACGCGCAAGGGCGGACCAGCCGGAGGAGCTCGCGCCGCAGGTGGACCTGCTGAAGAAGATCGGCGACACGCTCGCGCGTGCTCGGGCTCGGATCCGTGCGTGAGCAGGTGCAGGAGCGAGCTGGCGCGGCTCGCCGACATCATCACGCGGCGCACGGCCGCCGAGCAGGACACGCTGATCGCGATCGCGCGCGACGCTGATCGGCGTCGAGGACGGCCTCGACGACGCGCTCGTGCGACTCATCATGCCGCCGGGCGCGCCCGCGCCGGGCGCCGGAGACGGACCCCGAATTCCGGCTGGTCACGGAGTCGGTGCTGCGCGAGTGCATCGTCAATCTCGCGCGCATCAAGGAACTCCTCGGCCACGCGCTTGACCCGACCAGCGAGCAGGCCGGCCTCGACGCCGCGCCCGGCGCTTGCGCGCGGCATCACGGCGGGCCTCCTGCTGCTCGGCCGCAACCGCGCGATGGAAGTGATGCGCCGCATCGGCGATCACGTCGCGGCGCTGCTCGGTCCCGGCAGCCTCTCGCGCAATGACGAGGTACATCGACCGGCTGGCGGACGCGATCGTCGGCATCGAGAGTACTACATGGAGACGCTGCAGGCGGGCCGCGGCGACCCTGGTACATGCTGGACAACGCCGAACGCTGCCTGCTGGCGCTCGATTCGATGCGCGCGGAGTCTGCCGGTCGCGCCGGCGCGCGCGCGCCGGCACCGCCGCGCCGCCGCCTCCGCGCTGCGCCGGTGCGCGACGCCACCGAGCGGCGCCAGGCCGTGGATCCGGAACTCCTCTCGCTCTTCATCGAGGAGGCGGGCGAGGAGATCGCGACCGTCGGCCGCCTGTTCCCGCTCTGGGCCGAGAATCCCGCGGATCGCGAGTCGCTGACGCGCGTGCGCCGCGCCTTCCATACGCTGAAGGGCAGCGGCCGCGGTCGTTGGCGCGCGCCGCATCGGCGACTTTGCCTGGTCGGTCGAGAACCTCCTGAACCGCGTCATCGACGGCACGCTCGAGCGCTCGAGCGCCATGCTGGCGACGCTGCGCGAAGGCGATCGCGCTCCTGCCATCGCTCGTCGGCGAGCTGGGCGGCACGTCGGAGGAAGTCGCCGGCCTTGCCGAGACTCGCGGCGCGCATCGAATCGCATACCGCCGGGCCAGGCGGCGCCCGCTGCAAAGGCGCAGCCCGCGTCCGCGTCGCCCGGAGCCGACGCTCGTGCTCAAGGCGCTTGCGCCCGAGGTCGAGACCAAGCGCATGGAAGTGCTCCCCGAGCCGCCGCCGGAACCCGAACCGCCCGCGGACGATGCCTGGCGCGGCCGCCCTGCGGCCTACGCCGAAGGCGGCGACTCGTCGCTGCAGGAGATCTACCAGAAGGAGGTCCAGAGTCACCTCGAGGTGATTCCGCGCCTACCTGCGCCACGCCTGGCTCGCGGTCGGCACGCACACGGTGACCGAGGACCTCTACCGCGCCTGCCATACGCTGCGCGGCGCGTCGCGCACGGCGGGCATCCGCCACAGCGTCCGTCTCGCGGAGCCGCTGCACAAATGGCTGCGGCGCATGTTCGACCACGACGCCCCGTTCGACGAGGCCGGCCTCGCGGTGCTGGCGGATTGCGTCGTCGGCTTCGAGGACGTGATCGCGGCCGTGCACGAGGGCACCGGCCATTTCACGAACCTCGACCGGCTCGTCAGGCGCATCGAGCAGCAGGACGCGCGCACTCGAGCAGCGCCTCGCGGAAGAGCCGCCGCAATTTGCCGTGTCGCAGGACATCGCGGTTGCGCCGCCCGCGCCGCCGCCGCCGCCCGAGCCGCCGCCGCCGGAAGCGCCGCCGCGTCTCTCGCTCGAGGCGCTGTTGCCCGGTCGCGGCGCCGGCGTTGCGCCCGAGCGCGACGTGCACGGCCTGCTGCCGAAGCTGCCGGCCACGACCGGCATCGAGGGCAGGCCGCCTTACCTGGCATCCGCCGAGCCGCCGGCCGCGGCCCGCGCAGGCCGAGGAGCCGGCGGCGTCCGCCGAGACGGAATCGCGCAGCGACGATTACGACCCGGAAGTCGCATCGATCTTCAGCGAGGAGGCCGCTGAGCTCCTGGAGTCCGCGGACGCGGCGCTTCGACGCTCAAGACGTCGCGCGGCGACCGCGAGCCCGTGACCGAGCTCAAGCGCGTGCTGCACACGCTGAAAGGCGGCGCGCGCATGGCCGGCATCGCGGCGATGGGGGACCTCAGCCACGAACTCGAGTCGCTCGTGATCCAGCTCGGCGACGAACCGGTCGGCATCGACGACCGCATCCTCGAGGTCGCGCAGGCGAGCCTCGACGAACTCGCGCGCATGCGCGACTACGTCGGCGCCGGCCGGCCGGTGACGCCGGCCCGCGATCTCATCACGCGCATCCGCCTCGTCGCGAAGGCGGCGCGCCGGTGGCGCCGGCGCCCGCACAGGCCGCGCCTGCGCCCGTCAGGCTGCGCCGGCCACGCCGGCTCGCGCGCTCGCGCCGGCGCCCATTGCGCCGGCACCGCCGCCGATGGCCGCGGCGCCGATGTCGCCGCGCCGATGGCGACGCCGGCTCCCGCGCCCGAGGCCGGCCGCCGAGGAATCGGCCGAGCCGGCGGCGGAAGCGGAAGAGCGCGCCGCAGGCCATGCGCCTCGTTGCCGCCGGCCCGCCGACGCGCGACGCCTCGGCCGACCGCGGCGAGATCGCGCGCGTGGACGCGGACCTGCTCGACAACATGCTGAATGTCGCGGGCGAGGTGAGCATCTACCGCGCGCGGCTCGAGCAGCAGGTGTCGTCGATCGACTTCAACCTGGCGGAACTCGGCCGCGTCGTGCAGCGCCTGAAAGACCAGCTGCGCAAGCTCGAGATCGAGACCGAGGCGCAGATCCTGCATCGGCACGTGGATTCCGGCACGCGCCGCGACGACTTCGACCCGCTCGAGCTCGACCGCTACTCGTCGATCCAGCAGTACTCGCGCGCGCTCGGCGGAGACGTCCTCGCGACGTCGCGAGCGTGCAGGGCCTGCTCGCGACGCAGACGCGCGAGGTGCAGAACCTGCTCGCGCAGCAGGGCCGCATCGTTTCCGAGCTGCAGGGCGGCCTCATGCGCACGCGCATGGTCCCGTTCCAGCGCCAGGTCCAGCGCCTCACGCGCATCGCGCGCCAGGCCGCGGCCGAAGCCGGCAAGAAAGTGGAGGTCCGCATCAGCGGCGCCGCGGGCGAGCTCGACCGCCAGGTGCTGGAGCGGATGCTGGCGCCGTTCGAGCACATGATCCGCAACGCCATCGTCCACGGCATCGAATTGCCCGCGACCCGCACGGCGGCCGGCAAGGACGAGACCGGCGTCATCGACGTGACGCTGAAGCGCGAGGGCTCGGAGGTCGTCATCACCGTCGCCGACGACGGCGCGGGCGTGAATCTCAAGCTCGTGCGCGACCGCGCGGTCACGCTCGGGCTGATGACGCCGAAGCAGGAACTCTCGGACGAGCAGGCGCTGCAGCTGATCCTCGAGCCCGGATTCTCGACCGCCGGCAAGGTGACGCAGTCGGCCGGCCGCGGCGTCGGCATGGACGTGGTCGCGACCGAGATCAAGAAGCTCGGCGGCTCGCTCTACACCGAGACCTGTGGCGGGCGCAGGGCACGCAAATTCACGGTGCGCCTGCCGTTCACGCTCGCGATCAGCCAGGCGCTGGTCGTGCGCGCCGGCGAGGAGCTCTTCGCGCTGCCGCTGCCGACCGTCGAAGGGGTCGTGCGCGTGCCGCGGTCCGAAGTGATCCGGCACCTGGCCGAGGAGGCCGCGAGCTTCGACTACGGCGGCCAGAAATACCGCTTCCAGCACTGTCGCGAGCTTCGTCGGCGGCACGCCGTCGTCGGTGCCGGAGCATGACGTGGCCGTGCCGGTGATCCTGGTGCGCGCAGGCGAACATTCGACGGCGCTGGTGACCGACGAGCTGATCGGCAGCCGCGAGATCGTCGTCAAGACGGTCGGGCCGCAGATTTCCGGGATCCGCGGCATCTCCGGCGCGACGATCCTGGGCGACGGGCGCATCTGCATCATCCTCGACATCGGCGCGCTGGTGCGCTCCGAGTGGCGCCACCGGCCGGCATCCGGCGCGCGCATCGCGGCGCCCGCGCCGCAGGCCGACCGGCGCATCTTCGCGCTGGTCGTCGACGATTCGATCACCGTGCGCCGCGTGACGCAGCGCCTGCTCGAGCGGAACGGCATGCGCGTCGTGACGGCGAAGGACGGCCTCGAGGCGGTCTCGGTGCTGCAGGACGAGGTGCCCGACGTGATCCTGCTCGACATCGAGATGCCGCGCATGGACGGCTACGAGGTCGCCTCGCACGTGCGCAATGACGCGCGCCTCGAGGACGTGCCGATCGTGATGATCACCTCGCGCGTCGGCGAGAAGCATCGCGCGCGCGCGATCGAGCTCGGCGTCAACGAATACCTCGGCAAGCCCTACCAGGAAGGCCAGCTCCTGCAGGCGATCGAGCCGCTGGTGCGCAAGGCGGAGCCATGAGCGAGGAGCAGGAACTCTACGGCCTCCTCGTGCCGCTCCTCGACGAGCGGCTGCTCGTGCCGCGCGCCTGCGTCGCGGAGGTCACGAGTTTCCAGCCGTTGCAGGAAATGCCGGGTGCGCCGCCCTGGTACCTCGGGATCCAGTCCTGGAACGGCCGCGGCATCCCGGTCGTGTCCTTCGAGGGCGCCTGCGGCAGGCGCATCCCGTGATCGGCGGACGCACGCGCATCGTGATCTTCACCTGCCTCGGGCAGAAACTGCCGGCCGGACACTTCGGCATCGCGACCCAGGGCTTCCGCAGCTCGTGCGCGTGAGCCCGCAGGTGATCGCGCCGGACAGTTCACGCGCATTTGCCGAGCGCTCGCCGGTGCTGCCAGGTGCGCATGGTCAACGAACTGCCGCTGGTCCCGGACCTCGGAGCGGCTCGAAGAAATGATCGCCGACGAGACGACCGTCACCGCCGCGTAGATGGAACGGGGACGCCTCCACTCAAAGATTCCCACCGCAGTCGCGGGAATCGGGGAGCGTCGCCTCTTCCATCAGCCGAGATCTCCGGCAACCGACTGCAGCACCGCGAACGGCGGCGATCGCCGCGGTCTCGCTGCGCAGCATGCGCGGCCCGAGGCGGCAGGCGCGCCAGCCGGCCGCGATCGCGGCGTGCCGCTCCGCTTCCTCCAGCCCGCCTTCCGGACCGACCAGCAGCGCAATCGACGCTGCACCCTGCGCCACGGCCGCGAGCGAGACCTGCGCCTCGGGCGAGAGCAGGAGCCGCGCGCCGTCGGGCGGCGGGTCCGCGAGGAACGGCGTCGAGCGTGCGCGGCTCGGCAACGGCAGGCACCCGCGCGCGGCCGCATTGCTCGCAGGCGGCGATGGCGATGCCTTGCCAGTGCGCGCGCTTGCGCGCGCGGGTGGCGGCGTCGAGGCGCACCACGCCGCGCGCCGTCGCGACCGGCACGATCGCGCGCGACGCCGAGCTCGGTCGCCTTCTGCACGACGAGATCCATGCGTTCGGTGCGCGCGATGCCTTGCACCAGGGTGATGCGCGAGCGGCGATTCGGCGCGGGCGGCGACGCAGTTCGATGACTTCGGCCTCCGCGGTCCCGCGGCCGAAGTCCTGCGATCCGCGACGGGTAATCCGAGCCGTCGCCGTTGAAGAGCGTCACGCGCGTCGCCGGCCTCGAGCCGCAGCACGCGGCGCAGGTGCAGCATGGCCGCGCCGGGAGCGTGACGCGCGCGCCGGGCGCGAGGGTCGCGTCCACGTGCACGCGGATCAGGCGCACGCGCGCATCCACGGCGCCGCGCGCAACGCCCGCGAGCCAGTCGATCTCCGCCGGCGTCGCGACGTAGGGCGGCATCAGGTAGACGACATTGCCGATCGGGCGGAGCAGGGCGCCTGCGGCGAGCGCGATGTTCATAGGCGCGCAGTCCGCGCGCGCTCGCGCCAGTCGTAACGCTCGCCGCTCGCGCGGTCCTGACGAACTCGACCGCGGCGATCATGCCGGTCTGGCGCACCTCCGGCGACATGCGGATGATCGGCGAGCGGCGCGAGCGCTTCGCCCATGCGGCGCGCCAGCGCGCGGTTCTGCGCGATGACGTCCTCGTCGCGGAAGATGGCGAGCGTCGCGAGCGCGGCGCGCGCAGGCGATCGGGTTGCCGGTGTAGCTGTGCGAGTGCAGGAAGGCCGTCAGCTTCGACGTAGTCGTCGTAGAACGCCTGCGTAGACGGGCTCCGTCGGTCAGCACGACCGAGAGCGGCAGGTAGCCGCCGGTCAGGCCCTTCGACAGGCACAGGAAATCCGGCCGGATGCCGGCCTGCTCGCAGGCGAAGAGCGTCCCGGTGCGGCCGAAGCCGACCGCGATCTCGTCCGGCGATCAGGAGCACGCCGTGGCGGTCGCAGGCCTCGCGCAGCAGCTCGAGAGGTACGCCGGGTGGTACATGCGCATGCTGCCGGCGCACTGCACCAGCGGCTCGACGATCACGGCCGCGATCTCGTCGGCGCTGCGCGCGCGAGCGTCTGCCTCCATGTGCGGCGAACATGCGGCGGCTGTGCGATTCCCAGCTCTCCCCGGCGATCGCGCCCGTAGCAGTCGGGCGAGGGCACCGTGATCACGTCCATCAGGAGCGGCTGGTACACCTTCTTGTAGAGCTCGACGTCGCCGACGGCGAGCGCGCCGAGCGTCTCGCCGTGGTAGCTGTTCGAGAAGCGTCACGAAGCGCCGCTTGCGCGGGCTTGCCGACGTTGCTGCCAGTAGTGGAAGCTCATCTTGACCGCGACCTCGATCGGCGCGCGGAGCCGTTGTCGGCGTAGAAGCAGCGCGTGAGCCCGCCGGGCACGAGCGTCGTGAGCGCTTCGGCGAGCTGCGACCGACCGGCTCGTGCGTGAACCCGGCGAGCATCACGTGCTCGAGGCGCGCCGGCCTGCTCGCGGACCGCGGCGCTGATGCGCGGGTTCGCATGGCCGAACAGGTTCACCCACCACGAGCTGATGCCGTCGAAGTAGCGCTTGCCCTCGAAGTCGTAGAGCCAGGCGCCCTGCGCCGCGCGCGATCGGCACGAGCGGCAGGCGCTCGTGGTCCTGCATCTGCGTGCAGGGATGCCAGACCACCGCAAGGTCGCGCGCCGCGATCGCGGCGTTCGACGGAGTCGCGCCCATGCGGCCGAGTGTATGCGATTGGAAGCGGTCGATGGCGCGGGCTAAGCTCTCGACATGCCCGCCCTCTCGATCGCGATGGGTCTCCTGTCCGGCGTACGCGCGGTCGAATCGCCGAACCGCGACGCGCGCCCCGGAAACCCGATCCCGAGCTCATCGTCGTGCACGGCATCAGCCTGCCGCCCGGCCGTTTCGGCGGGCCGTGGATCGAGGCGGCTGTTCATGAATCACGCTGCCCGCGGACGAAGATCCCTATTTCGAAACCATCCAGCACCTGCGCGGTTTCCTCGCACGTGCTGATCGCGCGCGATGGCGGGCTCACGCAGTACGTGCCGTTCGACCTGCGCGCCTGGCACGCCGGTACCTCCGAGTGGCGCGGGCGGGGCGCCTGCAACGATTTCTCGATCGGCGTCGAGCTCCGAGGGCACGGACGATGCGCCTTACGACGAGCGCCAGTACGAGGCGCTCGCAGACCTCGTCGCGGCGTTGCAGCGCGCGTATCCCTCGCTTGCCGAGGGATGGATCGCCGGCCACGCCGATATCGCGCCCGGACGCAAGACCGACCCGGGCCCCGCCTTTGACTGGCGCCAGCTCGAGCGTGCCGTGCGTGCGCGCGGCGCCGCATTCCGGCGCGAGGTGCTCGCCTGAAGCGGCTGGCGTTGCTGCTCGCGATCGTGCTCGCCGCCTGTGGGCAGCCGCAGGCGCCGGCTACGCGCGAGCGAATCGTGAGCGTCGCGCCGAACCTCACCGAGATGCTCTTCGCCGCCGGCGCCGCGGGCCAGGTGGTGGCCGTCAGCGCATTCAGCGACTACCCGGAGGCGGCGCGCGCCTGCCGCAGGTCGGGGACGCCTTCCGCCTCGATTACGAGCGCATCGTCGCGCTCGCGCCGACGGTCGCCGTCATCTGGGAGATCCGGCACGCCGGCTGGCGTCGCCGAACGCCTGCAGGCGCTCGGCATCCGCGTCGTCAGCATTCCGACCGCGAAAGCTCGACGACATCGCGACCGGCGTCAGTGACGCTCGGCGCCCTGGCGGGCACCGACGAGGTCGCCGAAGCCGCGGCGCGCGATTTCCGGCAGCGCATCGCGGCGCTGCGGGAGCGTTATCGCGACCGGCCGCCGGTCCGCGTCTTCGTGCAGATCGACGGCGCGCCGCTCTTCACGATCGGCGGGTCCGCACCTCATTACCGAGATCCTGGGGCTGTGCGGCGGCGTCGCAACGTGTTTGCCGACTCGAAGGCGCCAGGCGCTGCCGGTGGACCTCGAATCGGTGCTGGTGCGCGCGCCCGAGGTCATCCTGTCGGTGGATGACGCCGACCCCGGTGCCCTTCTGGGCGCGGCTTCACCGGGCTCGCGGCCGTTGCGCGCGCGGAATGTACCCACCGCGCGCCGGCGGACCTGCCTGCGCGGCCGAGCCCGCGCATCGCAGAAGGCGCCGCCGACGTCTGCGCGCGCCTCGACGAGGCGCGCGGCGAAGCCGGCCGCTGTCCTAGTCCTTCGGCGCCAGCGCCGCGGCGCACGTGTTTCCAGAGGACTTCGCTGCCGCCTCGTGGCGCGCGAGCGCGCGCGAGCACGAACAGCAGGTCCGGACAGGCGGTTGAGGTACTGGAGCGGCTTCGGCTCCACCGTCGCGACGCGCGCGAGCGTCCAGGCGCGCCGCTCTGCGCGCGGCGGCAGATCGCGCGCGCGAGGTGACAGGCCGGCAGCGGCGGGCCGCCACCCGGCAGGATGAATTCCGTGAGCGGCGGCAGGCAGCGTCGTTGACAGCCGTCGAGCGCCGTTGTTCGAGCGCGAGTGACGTGCGAGCCTCGATCGCGCGGTGGCCCGGGATGCAAAGCTCGCCGCCCAGGTCAAAGAGTTCATGCTGCACGGCGGTCAGGAGGTCGCGGACGTCCGGCGGGGACGCCGGGCAACGGCGAGGATCACGCCGATCGCGCTGTTGCATTCGTCCACGCAGCCGTAGGCCTCGACGCGGCGGGTCGTCCCTGGCGACGCGGCTTGCCGTCGCCGAGGCCGGTCGTGCCGTCATCCCCGGTGCGCGTATAGATCTTCGAAAGGCGGTTGCCCACGTGCTCCCTCAGCGGAACTCGTAACGCAGCGCGCCGAAAAAGCTCTGGCCCATGGTGTTGAACCCGCTCGCGAGCTCGTAGTCCTCGTCGAACAGGTTCTCCGCTCGCAGCAGCAAAGTAAAGCGCTCCCCGAGGGCGACCCGGGCCGACAGGTTCGCGCAGCCAGTACGCTCGGCAGCATCGTCTGGTCCGGAAAGCCGAAGTCGCGCCGCTTCGCCGGCGTAGAGGACGTCGAATGCGAGCTTCGCTCGCCCCGAAGCGGCGGGCAACCGCTGCCGTGTAGTTTTCGCGCGCGCGGCGCAGGAGCCGCTCGTCGGTCGTCCGGTCGCGCGGGATCCTGCAGCGTCGCCGCCGCGTGCGCGCGCCCAGCGCTCGCCCGTCGTAGTGCCAGGCGGCCTCGAGGCCCGTCGATGCGTGCCTGTCCGACGTTCCGGTTCTCGCCCTCGAAGGTATCGGGGTCGATCACGAAGAAGTCGATCAGGTCGTCGATGTCGTTGCGAAAGGCCGTGAGCGAAGAACGACTGCCGTTCGCCAATCGGCTGGCGATACGAGACTTCGTAGCTCGTCGACTCCTCGGGATTCAGGTCCGGGTTGCCGCCGAAGCCGTAGAGGTCGGTCGCGTCGGGCGCGCGGAACGCACGAGCCGGCCGAAAGCGTGACGAGCGCGCCGCCGGCGAAAGCTGAAGCCGTATTCGGCATTCCACGTTGCGTGGCCGCCGAAGGTTTCGTGATCCAGTGTACGCGGCGCCGAGGAGGCAGCGCGGTGCGGACCGAACGCGGCCTGGTTCCTGCAGGTAGAACTGGCTCGTCGTCGTAGTCGGAGCCGTAGGGCGCGCCGAAGGACTCGCATCCGCTTCCTCGTCCTGCCACAGGAAACCGGCGGTGAGCGTGCCGTCGCCGGCGATCTCGAAGTCGTTCTGCCAGTCGATCGTGTTTCGCTTCGTGTCCAGGAAGTCCGTCGACTGGTTCTGGTCGAGATCGTCGACCGCGTGCCCGAGCATGAATCGCGAGGTCCAGTTCCCGGTCGGCGCGAAATCCGCCGACAGCGCAAGGGCCGAATTCTCGAAGTCCTGGTCCACGGGCGCGATGAAGAAGTCGGAGTATTCGGACGTGCCCGTCGGCGTACCAGGCGCGAAGCCCGAGCGTCGACCGGTCCGCGCCCGCGCGCGCACCGACGCCGTGAACGACGTGTTCTCGAAGCCGCGGTCGACCGTGTCGCCGCTGCGCGTCGGAAATCCGCCGCTGTCGATCCAGGATCCGGCGATCGAGGCCTCGCGCGCGTTCGCCGTCGACGCCCGCGGAGAAGCTCGCGCTCGTCGTGTCGAAGCTGCCGAAGCCCGCCTGGACGCTGCCGCTGTCGTCGGCATCGCGCGTGATGACGTTGATGACGCCGCCGATCGCGTCGGAGCCGTAGAGCGTCGAGCGCGGCCCCTTGACGACCTCGACGCGTTCGACGAATTCCGGCGCGATGTTCTGGATCGCCGCGGTCCCGATCGTGCCCGGGTTGATGCGCAGGCCGTCCATCAGGACGAGCACGTGGTTCGACTCCGTGCCGCGCAGGAACAGCGAGGTCTGCTGGCCCGGCACCGCCGAGGCGCGCGACTTCGACGCCCGGCACGAAGCGCAGCGCGTCGCCGAGGTCTGCGGCGAGGCTGGCGGATCAGGTCGTCGGAACGAATGATGCTCGACGCTCGCGAGGACTTCCCCGGCGGGATTTCGGTGCGCGTCGCGGTGACGACGACGGGTTCGAGGGCCGCTGCCGGCGGCAGCGGCAAGAAGGATCAATGTGCGTTCATCCGTGCTCCTCCCGAGCGGTGACTGCAACGGTTCACCGGTCGCGGGGGAACGAGGAAGGGCGCGACGCCCGCACCCCTGTCGCCCGCCGCGACTGGCGCTTGCTGACGGGCCGGTCTCCGGACTCACGGCGTGTCCCGAGGGACCGTCCGCATCGCCTTCCCACCGGGATATCCGGCAGTGGCTGCAGGCTGGCCTGCGTGATGCGGCTTGCGCCGTTTACCGTTGCGGGGGCAGTGCCGGGATGGCGAGCGACTCGCGCACCGGCTTCCCGATTAGCCCGGCTCGCGCCCGGGACACCTGTCATCGCGGGCCATTCTGGGCAGGCGCATCGGGGCGGTCAAGCCGCCGTTGACGAAGCAGCGAGGCGCCCCGCAGTCTGGCCGCATGGCGAACTCGGCAAGGCTCGACGCAGCGCTCGCAGCCGCATCCGCCGCGGCGGATCTGATCCGCGCGCGCCTACGCGGGCGAGATCGCCGCGCGCGCGAAAGCGGACGGTTCGCCGGTCACCGGATGCGCGACCTCGCGGCCGAAGCCGCGATCCGCGCGATCGTCGAGGCGCGCTTTCCGCAGGATGGTTTCTACGGCGAGGAATCCGCCGCGGACGCGCACTGGACGCGCGAGCATGTCTGGATCGTCGACCCGATCGACGGCACCAAGTCCTTCGTGCGCCGCTACCCGATGTTCTCGACGCAGATCGCCGTGATGCACCGCGGGCGCATCGAGCTCGGCGTTTCCTCGCGCGCCGGTCTCCGGCGAGATCGCCTGGGCCGAGCGCGGCGCCGGCGCGCGCCTCGGCGGCGCGCCGCTCTGCCGTGAGCCGCATCGCGCGCGCTCGAGCAGGCGACGCTTTCCACCGGAAACCTCCGCTCGCTCGCGGGCGGGCCGCGCTGGGCGGCGTTCGGGCGTCTCGTCACGCGCCTCGACCGCATCCGCGGCTTCGGCGATTTCCTCGCACTACCACCTGCTCGGCGGTCCGGCAAGATCGACGCCGTGCTCGAGTCCGACATCCACGTCCGAGGACATCGCGGCGCCTCAGCGTCATCGTCGAGGAAGCGGGCGGCCGCGTCACCGATCTCGAGGGCGCGCCGATCGGGCTCGGAACGCGGAGCATCCTCGCCACGAACGGCGTGCACTGCACGATCTCGATCTCTCGAGGCCCTCGACGGCTAGGGCTCAAGGCGCTGACGAACACCCGCTGCCCTGCGCCACGCGAGTTCGCCGACCGGCACTCGTAGAGCTCCGACAGGTTGGTGTCGGAGAGGATCGTCGCGCGCGTCGCCGGAAGCTGCCAGCGCCCGTCGCCGAACAGGAGCAGCACCTTGTCCGCCGAGCGCGCGGCCAGCGTCGGTCGTGCAGCGCCGCGATGACGAGGCCCCCGGCGTCGGCGCGGGCGCGGAAGATCGCCAGCATCTCGTTGCGGTGCCGCGGGTCGAGGTGATTGGTCGGCTCGTCGAGCAGGCAGACGGCGGCGTCCTGCGGCGAGCAGTGTCGCGATGTCGAGTCGCCGGCGCTCGCCGCCTGGAGAGTGAATCCACGGCGCGCTCCGCCAGGTCTCCCGAGCCCGACGGCGGCGAGCGCCGACGCGCGCGCACGAGCGAAATCGGGGGCGTCCTCCCATTGCCAGAAGGGCGGGTGCGGGGTGACAGCCTGATCAGCGCCGTTCCCGAGCACGGTCGACTGGAAACGGATCCTCGGTGAGTTGAGGCAGGAGCGCGAGGCGGTGCGCGCGTTCGCGAGCCGGACAAGCCGGCGAGATCGCGGCCATCGAGTTCGGACCGTGCCGGCGGCGGGCGCGCGAAGGCCCGCGAGCGTGTGCAGCGTCAGCGTCTTGCCGACGCCATTGCGTCCCAGCACCGCGATGAATTCGCCGCCCGCGGCCTTGAGATCGAGGCCGCGGACGCGAGCGACGCGGCCGGCGACCGCGACGTCCAACGGCGCGGCAGCCGAGCCGCGGCGCGGTCAGCTGCGCTCAGGGCTGCAGCCGTTCGTGATGCCATGGCTCGGCCTGGAAGCGGCCGTCGCCGGCCGGCGCGATCACGCGCGTCCAGCGCGCGCGGTCGTGCAGGCGGTGTTCGCCCTCGCACCAGAGTTCGACGACCGCAGCCCAGAGGCGATAGCCGCCCCGAGTTCGCGGGCGCGGCAGCCGCAGGCCCGGCTCCGGTCGTCGTCGGCGCGGTCAGCTGGATCGGGCGTGCCTGAACTGCTTCGGCGGTATCTCGCGCAGGCGCTCGACCAGTTGCTGGCGCGAGGCGACTGGGCGCGCTGCTGGCTCGCGGATCGCGGCCAGGCGGGCTGCGCCAGGGGCGGCTTGCGAAGTAATCGTCGCTCTCGCTCGCGAGCGCGTGAACCACGGGACCTTCGACCCGCAATTGCCGGCCGAGCGCATCCCAGAGGAACACGACCGCGGCCCAGGGGCTGCGCGCGCGGAGCTCTCGACCCTTGCGCGATTCGTAGTTGGTGTAGAAACGAGGTAGCCGGGTCCGCGACGATTTCCTTGCACAGCACGATGCGTGCGGGGTCGGCCGTCCGCGCGCCGTGGTCGCGAGCGTCATCGCATTCGGGTTGCGCTGCACCTGCTCGTCGAAGCCTGGCGGAACCAGGTGGCGGCGAGCGGCATCGGATCGGCCGGCAAGGGTCCGGCAGGGTCTGGAAACGCGCGTGCATCCGCGGAATGTTAAACCGCCCGCCGGTTAAGCGGCGATCTTCAGCTTGCCGGGACGAGACTCTTCCCACGCTACCTCGTGGAGTGAGAGCCCACATGTTGAAGCAAGCCCTGATGGCTGCGCTCGCTCGCCCTGCTGCTCGCAGGCCCGGCGTCCGCAGCGGACATGACCCGAGCGGGCCCACCGTACCTGCCCAAGCCGGTTCCGGCCCACGACTGAAAGGGATCCCGCAACGACTCGCGATCGCGACCATGGGCATGACCTGGATGCGACCGGGACCGCGGACGATCGCGATGGGCGACCGCAATCGCGGCCATGGACCGACCACGACCGTGGCGACTGGCGAGTGCGACGACCATGGCGTGACCACGACGGACGCGGCGACGACTGGCGCGACTACAGACGGTGACCGGCGGACCACGACTGGCGGCGGGACGACGACTGGCGCCGCCGCGGCTGGAACTATGACGGCTGAGCGAAACGACGGCTGGCGCTACTACCGCGGCACACGACAATCGCCACTGGCGCTATGTCGCCGCTCTACTCGCTACGGCGTCGATTTCGGCTATCGCTCCGGCTACGAGCTCGCCTGGCGCGACTGGCAGAACTACGGGCGCTACAACCGCAACTGGCGGCGCCAGGCCTTCTACGGGTTCGGCGTCGGCATACCTATCGCTCCGGCTACGACGCCGGCTGGCGCGACGCCGCCAGTCTACTAGAGCCGCGGCTATCGCCCGGACTACTGGTCCTTCGACCCGTAGGGCGGCTGGTACTTCGGTTTCCGCATCGAAGGCTGATGCCGCGATCGACCGGCCCGCTTGCGCGAATAGCAATACGTAATGGCA
>ERZ1370068.7218-contig-6149_pt1 | contig 71127 bp, 87 predicted proteins | sample MGYA00561227_ERZ1370068 | MGnify/ENA primary metagenome ERZ1370068 (study PRJEB38410, sample SAMEA6850437) | metagenome | study: Metagenomic assessment of the ecological functions of the soil: analysis of the soil microbiota associated with the...
TGCTACGTATTTGCCTGCGCAATAGTTCAGCGGACGGTGCAGCGCATTGCAACAGAGAGCGCCTCGATGAGGATGAACCTACGCGTTGCCATAGCATCCCTCTCATGCCGTGAGTCAGCGAGACAGCCTCGTTACGACGAAAACCGATCATATTGATATGCTTGAGAAATCTAGGCCAGGGGCCGTCTCGTCGCTGTTTCGCTGTATCGCGAGACAGTGAGACAGCGCTCTCGCTAGAGACAACCGAGCTGATCGGTTTCGCGCTTTGCCGGGCGCGCGCAGCCGTGACGTGTAACCAAAGGTCCGGCGGCGTAGTCCGTGACGTGCAACGCCAGGTGCTGGTGACGGCTGAGGACGTATCGGGGTATTTCTGCAGGCAACGCAATCGCACTTTTCAGATCGGAACCTGACGTGACGAAACAGCCGGAGCCGGATCGTACCGGAGGACCGAAGGAGCCCCGGGGGTTGGTCCCGATCCACTACCGGCGGCGTGCCATGAGCAGCGAAGCTAAAGAGCCCGTCACCGCAGCCGAGCGGATGCGGCACCATCGCAAGCGACGGCGTAATGGTCTTCGCTGTCTGCGTGTCGTGTTACACGAAACGGAAATCGATTCCACTTGTTAATAAAGGATTTTGAGACCGGAACGCCCGCAGGATCATGCACAGCCATCCAGAGCGCGATTAATGGCTTCGTCTGCCATTCATTGGCCCCGGCAGAGGGGAGCAAAGGTTAAGGCACAGCGGCGATGGTAGCGGCAGGAGCCCACTATGAACGAGCTGGCGCGTCGCGACGCGATCCCTAGCTGAGCCCGAGCCCCGTCCTTTGACCTTAACTCAAGTGAGAGTTCAGAACATGCCTGCGGCGCTGGAGCGAAGCTACGACGGGATCATCATCGGCGCCGGCCACCACGGCCTGGTGCTTGGGTCCTATCTCGCGCGCTGCGGCCTCGACATCCTGCTAGTGGACCGACGCCTACAATACGGCGGCGCACTCGTGACCGAGGAGGTGACGGCACCCGGCTTCTATCACAACCTGCATTCGATCAATCATTTCCACATCAGCGAGACGCCCTGGTTCAAGGATTTGGGCCTCGGCGACCGAGTCACCTACATCACGCCGCGCTACGAGTTCGGCCAGCCACACCTCGACGGCATCGGCGCTGGTGTTCGGGCGCGATCTCGAGGAGACGCTCGCCAACGTCGCGCGCTTCTCCAAGAAGGACGCCGCGACCTTTCGCGACTGGAACCGCAAGGCCGAGGAGATCACGGCCCGCATCTTCCTGCCGGAGCGCTTCTCCGAGCCGCTGCCGCAGGCCGAGCGCGAGGCGCTGCTGTCGCAGCAGCGACATCGGCCGCGATTTTCTCGCGGCGACGCAGCGGCAGCCGTTCGACGTGGTGCGAGGAGCTGTTCGAGAACGAGCACGTGCAGCTCCTGTTCCTGTTCAAGATCTCGCTGTTCGGCACCTGGCTCGTCGACACGCATGTCGAAGACGAGCCCGATGGGCTCGGTGATCCGCGCCTTCGACCTGCAGAGCGGCTACCAGCTCTGCAAGGGCGGCTCGGCCAACCTGGCGCGCGGCCTGATGGAGACATTCATCGCGGCCGGCGGGCGGTTCGCGCCGCAGGTCGAGCTCGAGCGCATCGTGATCGAGGGCGGCAAGGCGACCGGAATAGCTCTCGAGGACGGACGCACCGTGCGCGCCCGGCAGTTCGTCGCCAGCACGCTCGAACGTGCACCAGACCTTCGAGGACTACATCGGACGCGCGCAGCTTCCGGCCGCGTTCCTGAAGAAGCTCGACGGATTTCAGTACACCAAGTGGACGATCTTCGGCCTGCATCTGGCGCTGCACGAGCCGGTGCGCTTCCACGCGGAAGAGTTCGATCCGAACATCCACCGCACGCTGAAATGGAGCCTCGGCGCGGAGACCATGGACGAACTGCTCGCGGCGCATCAAGACGTGATGGCCGGATCGCGTGCCGCAGGTCGTGCAGTTCGGCTCAGGCGCGCTCAGCGTGCTCGACCCGACGCAGGCGCCGCCGGGCAAGCACACGACCTACGCCTGGCACGTCATGCCGCTCAATCCCGACATCGGTTCGCAAGCGACTACGAGACGTTCAAGCAGGAGTTCGCCGAGCGGATCATCGAGAAATGGGCGCGCTACGCGCCCAACATGACGCGCAAGAACATCATCGCGCAGCATGTCTATACCGCGCGCGAGTACACGCAGACCTTCCCGAGATGCGGGGCGGCGACATTTTCATGGGCGCGTTCAGCGCCGAGCAGGTGATGTACAACCACTTCGGCTACCGCACGCCGATCGAGCGGCTCTACATGGCGGGCTCGGCCACGCATCCGGGCGGCGCGATCTCGGGCGGCGGCGGCTACATCAGCGCCGGCATCATCGCGCGCGATCTCGGCTTGAAGCCGTGGTGGAAGCCCTGGGACGCGGCCGTGGCGCTCGGTGCCGTGCCGGCGGCGGCGTGAAACAAAGAAAACGCCGTGCGGCGCCCTAGCCGCGGGTCTCCTGCCACGTTCTCTGTTGAGCGCGAAGCCTCGCGCGACGAGGTCTTCCTAGCCTAGAGCAGTCGCGGCACCACGTCCCGCGATGGCAGCGACTAGCATTTGGACGAATGCGAGAGCAGCCGTCCAGACCAGCAGTTGCTCCGTCTTCTCACGGACAGGGCGCATGCCGGCCTCCTCACGATCACAGCGTGACCTCGAACAGATCGTCTGAAGCACCGTCCATTGGAGAAAAGTTGGAGATGCCGGCCGGACAAGCTCAATTTTGGCGCTAAGATGCTGAAATCGTTGGCGCTCTAGGGGACTCGAACCCCTGTTTTCGCCGTGAGAGGGCGCTATTGGCCTCAGGCCATCGCCGATACCCCTCGGCAACTGTAGTGGGTGAACCCACTCGTCGGGATCTCAGAGGCCGAAATCGAGCCACGAGTTCATGCCGAGCTGTACGGTCGGCCTCAGGATGGTCACTAGCGTGCTCATCTCACCCCGCCCTTGTTGGCCGGCGGGCCCGTGTAGCCCTCAAAGCGCTTGCGCAGATCGGCGACCAGCTTGTCGTTGGTCATGAACTCCCGATAGTTGTTGGCAATTTTGTAAGACGCGAGCGGTTGGAAGCCTTCAGGCGGCGGCACGTCGACGCGCGACGAGAACGAGCCGAGGCGGCTCTGCTGCTCCTGGCCAGGAACCATGTGAGATAGAGCTTGGCGGCATTGGGATGTGGCGCATCCTTGAAGATGCCCCCGGTGAGTGTGAATACCGGCGTCTCGTCTACCGGCGACCACACAATCTCCAGCTTGCCCTCGCGCTTGAACGGCCAGACCGACGAAGAGGCATCGAAAGTGGCGATGTTCTCACCGGAGGCGACACTGCGTGCGACCGGAAGGTGGCCCTGGATGAAGTTCGGCTTGGTGGCCATGTACTTGTCCATCCAGCCCCAACCGTATTTCTGCACGATGAGGTGATAGAGATAGAGCGCGGCGTCGTCATCAGCCGGATAGACGGTGATCACCGAGCCCGCAAACATCGGCTTGAGAAAATCCTGCGCCGATTTCGGCGCATCCTCCGACGCGGACCCTGGCGGTATTGTAGGCATAAGTGAGCGCGTTGGCGCTCAGCGCCAGGTAAGCGCCGTCCTCGTCGCGAAAGTTCGGCAAGATCTGATCGAAGCCGTCTGGCTTGAATGCGAGCAGCTTGCCTTGCGTCTTCCAGGTGACGAAGTCCTGCACGGTCTGGAAGAAGGCCATGTCGACCTCGAGCTTCCGGTCCGCAATCTGCCTTTCGATTCTTTCATTCAGCACGTTGCTGAAGCCGCCGGTCACCGACACTGCGATGCCGGGGTATTTCTGCATGAACTCCTTGGCCCGGTTCTCGTGCGGTGCAGCCGGTCCGCCGGAATAGAACACCAACGTCTTTTCGAGCTTGGCCTTTTCATAGAACTGATCGAGTGTCTCGGCGCGCGAGCTCGCTGCGGCGAACAGCAACAGCGCGGCCGTCGCGAAGCCCGCGTGCAGGAATAGTCTTGCTCCAGCTTTGGTCATGGTGAAACGCCCTCGAAATGCCCGTGGAACCGCGGCTTGCCGAAAGGTTGTTCCCGATAGTAGTCGTATTCACGTCAGGGGCGCGATCATCGAAAGAGGACCTATTGAGCCGAGCTACCCACGACTTATCATTGGGCCCGTCAGCCACGGTCGGTTTTGCCTGCGCGTTCGGCTTGTTTGAGGGCCACGGGTCTCTCACTCGAAGAGCGGCGTGACTCGCCATACTCAATCGCATCTGGAGATAGGCTGGCAGAACCTTGGCGGAGGTCGTGTGACGCGCACCGCAATGCAGGCAATCGACGTCGCAGGACCCGTTTGTGGGAGCTGCCAGTCGTCGGCCCCGAGCGTATAGTCCCGAAACAGCTTGCCCCCAGCCAATGCCACCGACGGCCATCAGGCGCTCAATTCTTATCGAGGGTAGGAGCAAGACCGTTCCTGCTTCCACCGCGCTTCCACGGCGCGCCGGCGTGGAAGCAGCTCGCCGACTACAGGGGACAAAACAGTCGTGCCAACAATGAGCCAGCTGGCGCGCCCGGAAGGATCTCGAACTCTCCGACCCCCAGATCCGTAGTCTGGTGCTCTATCCAGCTGAGCTACGGGCGCCTGTTGCGCATCGCGCGGGAAATGTTCCCGGACCGGCTGAGGCCGGCGGAAGCGGCCTTAGCTATAGGCTTCAGCTCCCATTGGCAAGTGCGAGCATGCGTATCGCGCGTGCCGCCCCGCCCTAACGCCGGTCAGTCGCGGTCGCGCGCGTCGCCGCCGCGGCGTGCTGATGCTCGACCGCCCGGTCCGGGATGGAGACCCGGAAGGTCGCGCCGATGGTGCCCTCGACCAGCCGGATCTCGCCGCCGTGGGCGCGCACCAGCTCGGCCGCGATGGCAAGGCCGAGCCCGGCGCCGCCGGTGCGGGTCGAGCCCTGGAACGCCTCGAACAGATGCGCGCGCGCCTGCTCGGAGATGCCCGGGCCGGTGTCGGAGACCTCGATCACCACCACCGCGCCCTCGCGCCGGCCGGTGATGCGGATCTGGTCGCGGCCGGGATCGTTCGGCGTCGCGGCTCTCGAGCGCCTGCAGCGCGTTGCGCGCGAGATTGAGCAGGACGCGGAACAGCTGGTCGGGATCGGCATCGACCATCAGGCCGCGCTCGACCGCGCTGATCCAGCGCACCGGCGCAGTCGGGATCGAGCCCGAGCGTCTCGCGCACCTCCTCGACCAGCGGCTCGAGCGCGACCGAGCGGCGGTCGGGCGGCGGCTCCTGCACGCGGCCGTAGGACGAGCGTCGACTGGCAGAACGCGATGGCGCGCTCGAGCGCGCGCATCAGCTTGGGCGCGAAGCGCTGCACGTGCGGATCGGGCAGGCTGCGCCAGCCGGTCGGAGAACAGCTGCGCCGAGGCGAGCAGGTTGCGCAGGTCGTGGTTGATCTTCGACACCGCGAGCCCGAGCGCGGCGAGATGGCTCTTCTGCTGCAGCATCGAGGCGAGGTCGCGCTGCATGGCGGCAAGCTCGCGCTCGGCGGTGCCGATCTCGTCGCGGCGGTCCGACGCGCGCGATGATGCGCGCCGGGATTCTCCGGGTCGCGCGCGGAACGCCACCATGTTGGCGGTGATGCGGCGCATCGGCCGCACGAACAGGTAGTGCAGCGCGAGATAGACCAGCGTCGCGGTGATCGCCGGAGATGAGCAGCGACAGCAGCAGGATGTTGACGCGAGAATTCGCACCATCGCCTTGCGCAGCGGCGCCTCGTCGAGCACGATCTCGACGAACTCGCCGCCCATCGGCGCCGGCCCGACCACGCGCATCACGTCGTTGTCGGCGCAGAGCAGCGTCTCGAACGCATCGATGATGGCGCGATGCCACGGCATGTCGCGCATGTCGATGTCGTGGTCGATCGTCGGCGGCATGTCGCGAGGACGCGAGCAGGCGGCGCTGCTGGCCCATCTTCATCGCCACCGCGCGCGCGCCGATGCTGTCGAGGATCTGGCGCGCCACGCTGTCCGGACACCATGCCGCTCGGGCGCGGCCTCGAGCACCAGCGCCGCGGTATAGGCGGCCGACAGGCGGTCGTTGAGCCAGTTCAGCCGGAAGTTGGCGATCGAGGGCACATAGATCAGCACTTCCGCGATCATCACGAACAGCGATCGTGAGGACGAGGAGCTTGCCGGATAGTCCGAGACGCGGACGCGCGTGCGGCTCGGTTCGTCCGCCGCCGCGGGTCGCTCGTTCATGTGATCATTGATCCCTGCGCGCCCGGCTCAGCCCAAGCGGCGCAGCAAGGCGATGATGCGCCGCACCCATGGGCTGGTCAAACTGGGTGTGAAATAGGTAATGGCGGCGCGTTTTCCAATCTCCGCCAAGGTCGGATAAGGCACCATAATACCAGCAAACGTGCGGATATTGCGGCGTTTGGCTGACCGCCAGCGTCCAGGTGGTGATCAGCTCGCCGGCGCCCGCGCCCACGATGGTGGCGCCGAGGACACTGCCCCTCCGGTCGGTGACCACCTTGATGTGGCCCGCGGTCGTCGCGCTTCGGCCTGGGCGCGGTCGTTCTCGTGATAGGGCCACCGCAGCACCCGGATGGCGATCGCCGCGCGCCCGCGCCTGCGCCTCGGTCAGGCCGACATGGGCCAGCTCGGGATCGGTGAAGGTCACCCGCGGGACGATGTCCTCGTTCATCTTCGCCGGCAGGCGGAACAGCGCGTTGCGGATGACGAGCCCGGCGTGGTAGTTGGCGAGCGTGGGTGAATTGCGCCGCGCCGGCGACGTCGCCGATCGCGTAGACGCCGCTTGTTCGTGGTCTTGAGCCCTGCGTCGACGCACGATCCCGCGCGCGTCGCAGGCGATGCCGGCCTGTTCGAGCCTCGAGACCCTCGGTGTTCGCGCGCGCGGCCGGTCGCGACCAGAAGATGGCTGCCCGCGATCGTCTCCTCGCCATCGCCGGCGCGGATGACGACGTTGAGCTTCGCGCCTGCGCCGCCTCGACGCTGCACGATCGCGACGTGGCTGCGGATCGTCGACGCCTTCGCGCGCGAGCGCGTCGAGCACGACGTCGCGCGCATTCGCGGTCCTCGTGCGCGAGCGGCTCGCGCCGCTTCCAGCACCGTGACCGCGGCGCCGAGCCGGCGAAACGCCTGCGCAAGCTCGAGGCCGACCGGCCCGCCGCCGATGACGATGAGGTGCTCCGGCCGCGTGGCGAGGTCGAACACCGTCTCGTTGGTCAGGTACGGCACCGCGTCGAGTCCCGGAATCGGCGGCAGCGACGGCGACGATCCGGTCGCGATCACGAAGCGGCGCGCCGCTGATCTCGGTGCCGTCGCCGACCACCACGGTCGTCGCGGTCCTTGAAGCGCGCGGCGCCCTCGATCACGCGCACGCCGAGGCCGGTGAAGCGCTCCTTGGAATCGTTCGGCGCGATCGCCGCGATGACGTCGTGCACGTGCTCGGTGGACCTTGGCGAAATCGATGTCGGACCGGTCCCGCCGCTATGCCGAAGGCTTGCAGCCCGGCGATGCGCGTGGGCGCGCTTGGCCGGCGGCGATCAGCGCCTTCGAGGGAACGCAGCCGGTATTGAGACACTCGCCGCCCAGCCTGCCCTTCTCGACCAGCACGACCGGCACGCCGAACGCCGCTGCGGCGGCGGCCACCGACAGCCCGCCGGCGCCGGCGCCGATGACGCAGATGTCGGGTGTCAGAGTTTCCGCCATGTCCTCGTCCAGGCTGTGCTCAGCAGGTGGTGCGTCACGCGCAGCGATGCTGGAGCGTCCCGTTGGGATCGAATCAGCGCGCACGCGCCCGCAGGCGTTTCACAACCACGGGCGCCAGCGCGAGCACGCTCGAGCGCCACCGAGCGCGGCGATGAGCTCCGGCGTGATCGCGGCATGCAGATGGAATTGCAGCCGGCAATCCGGACGCCCGGCAGCGACACAGGCGCTGATAGGCGGCTTGCTGCGCGGTGATGACGCTGTCGAGACCGGCGCCGAGGAAGGCGAAGATGAATGTCGCCGGAATGATGCCGAGCGCGGTCGCCGCGGCAAACGTCGCGAACCGCACCCCGCACAGCGCCGGCCACCAGGTTGACCAGCCAGAACGGGACGATCGGCACCAGCCGGCAGAAACAGCAGATAGCTGAACGCATCGGCACGAAATCCCTGCGCCAGCTTCCCCGCCAACGGACCCGCCCGGCGCACCAGGTATTCGCCGATCGCGCTCCTGGCGATCAGGAAGATGCAGATCGCGCCCGTGGTCGCGCCCACCAGCGCCGCCGCCGCCGCCGAGAACGGTGCCGAACAGGATTCCGCCGATGACCGTGAGGTAAGATCCGGCCGGGATCGAGAGCGCGGCCGCCGCGACATAGAGCGCGATGTAGGCCGCCACCGCGCTTGAGCTCGTGCATCGCGATGAACGCGCCCAGTGCCTCGTGATGGCGGGCCACCTCCTCGAACGAGAGCTGCCGATGCCAGCCGAACGCAATCACGCCGACCGACACCACCACCAGCACGACCAGCGGCGCCAGCCGCCGCAGGAGAGCCGGGGAAAGCGGCGCCGGCGGCCGGAGATGGCGGGCCGTTGTTGACGGTCATGGCTGAATTGCGGGCATGATCCGGGCGGGTCCACGTTCGGCGGCAACCGGGACACGGGCCGGTCGCGGAACGGGCCGATCTTAGCGGGCCATTGCCGGCAAAAGGCCGTTTCACCGTCTTGTGACGCCCCCTCACGCGCTTGTGCCAGCGGGCGGCCTCGCATTGACGACCCCGGGCACCCTCCCGTATAAGCCGCGAGATTTTGTGCGCGGCGATCCCGGAAGTCGAGGCCGAGAAACCGGCCCTTGCATCGTCCGAGCGAGCCAATCATCGACATCTGGTGCGGTGGATTTGACGTTCCTATCGGCCTTGCGGCGACTTCGGGTAGAACCAATCCAGAACCGCACCAGAACCTTGAATTGCCAGCGGCCAGCGGAGAACGACCCGTGAAGCGGACCTATCAACCGAGCAAGCTGGTGCGCAAGCGCCGTCACGGTTTTCGCGCACCGCATGGCGACCACGGGCGGGCGCAAGGTGGTGGCCGCGCGCCGCGCGCGTGGACGCAAGCGGCTCAGCGCCTGACGCCCGCCGCAGCGCGGCGGGCGTCATCCATGGAGCGGCTGAGGCAGCGTGCTGATTTCCTGGCCGCCGCGACCGGAGGCAAGGTGCCAACCGCGGGTTTCGTGTTGCAGGCGCGCGACGCGCGAGAAGTGGCCCGATCCGGATCGGCTTCACGGTATCGCAGAAGGTCGGCAACGCCGTCGAGCGCAACCGGGTGCGCCGGCGGCTCGAGGAAATCGTGAGGCTATCGGCCGCAACTGGCCTTTCGTCCGGGCCATGACTATGTGCTGATCGGACGGCGCGCCGCCTTGTCGCTGCCATTCGACCAGATCACCGAGGATTTCGACGCGGCGCTGCGGCGGCTGCGGGTTCCCAAATGACCGACCAGAAGAACACCATCCTCGCCATCGTGCTGTCGGCGCTCGTGCTGATCGGCTGGCAGATCTACTTCGGCATCCCGCAGATGGAGAAGCAGAAGCAGATCCAGCAGCAGCAGCAGCAGCAGCAGCACGCAACAGCCGCCCGGCGCACCGGCGCAGCAGCCCGGCACCGACGCAGCAGACCGGCGCGCCGCCGCAGGCGGTGCCGGGAGCCACCCGCAGGCGCCGGCCTGCCGGGCAGCGCCCGGCCAGATCTGACGCGCGAGGCCGCGCTGGCGGCGTCGCCGCGCGTGCGCATCGAGACGCCGCAACGTCGCCGGCTCGATCGCGCTCAAGGGCGGCCGGATCGACGACCTCGCGCTCATGCAAGTACCGCGAGACCGTCGATCCCGAAGTCGCCGCCGATCGTGCTGCTGGCGCCGTCCGGCAGCCCGCACCCGTTCTATGCCGAGTTCGGCTGGGTGGCGGCGGCCGGCACGACGGCCAAGGCGCCGGACCGCAGACACGCTGTGGACGGCAGCAGGGCTCAGGCGCGCTCACCGTCGAGCAGCCCGGTGACGCTCGTCTACGACAACGGCGAGGGCCTCGAGTTCCGCCGCACCATCGCGGTCGACGACAAATATCTGTTCACCGTCAAGGACGAGGTCGTGAACAAGGGCGCCGCGCCGGTGACGCTCTATCCCTACGCGCTGATCTCGCGCCACGGCACGCCGAAGCTCGAAGGCTACTACATCCTGCACGAGGGCCTGATCGGCGTGTTCGGCGACAAGGGCCTGCAGGAAGAGACCTACGCCAAGATGCGAGGAGAAGAAGTCGCTGAACTTCGACGTCGCCAACGCGCTGGCTCGGCATCACCGACAAGTATTGGGCGGCGACGCTCGTCCCCGACACCGCGGCCAAGGTTCAGGCGCGCTTCTCCTTCGAGCCTGACCGGCACGCATCAAGACCTACCAGACCGACTATCTGCTCGACCCGCAGACGATCGCGCCCGGCGCGCACCGGCACGGCCAACGTCGCGGCTGTTCGCCGGCGCCAAGGAGGTCGCGGTCATCGACAGCTACGACAACGAGCTCAAGCTCAACCGCTTCGAGCTGCTGATCGACTGGGGCTAGTTCTACTTCATCACCAAGCCGATGTTCCTGGCGATCGACTGGATCTATCGCCAGGTCGGCAATTTCGGCGTCGCCATCCTGATCATCACCGTCCTGATCAAGATCATCTTCTTCCCGCTCGCCAACAAGTCCTACGCCTCGATGGCGAAGATGAAGGCGGTGCAGCCGGAGATGGTGGCGATCCGCGAGCGCTACGGCGACGACAAGATGAAGCAGCAGCAGGCGATGATGGAGCTCTACAAGAAGGAGAAGATCAATCCGATCGCCGGCTGCCTGCCGATCCTGATCCAGATCCCGGTGTTCTTCGCGCTCTACAAGGTGCTGTTCATCACCATCGAGATGCGGCACGCGCCGTTCTTCGGCTGGATCAAGGACCTCTCGGCGCCCGACCCGACCACGGTCTTCAACCTGTTCGGGCTGATCCCCTGGGATCCGACGCGTGCTGCCGGTGATCGGCCCGTTCCTGCATGCTCGGCGTCTGGCCGCTCATCATGGGCGTGACCATGTGGTTCCAGATGAAGCTCAACCCGCCGCCGCCGGACCCGACCCAGAAGATGATCTTCGACTGGATGCCGCTGATCTTCACCTTCATGCTGGCGAGCTTCTCGGCCGGGCTGGTGATCTACTGGGCCTGGAACAACACGCTCTCGGTGCTCCAGCAGAGCGTCATCATGCACAAGCACGGCGCCAAGATCGAGCTGTGGGACAACCTCAAGGCGGGCTTGGGAAGGCTTGACAAGAACCTTTTCAAGAAAAGTGACACCGGCGTGAGCGGCGCTTCGTCATGAGCGGCACGTCGTCATGAACGACGAGTCGCCCGCGCCCTGCGCTCCTCCTTCACGCGCGCGGAAACCGAAGCCGGCCGCAAGCTGTTCGCGGGCGACTGGCAGTTCGCCTGGGCCGCGGGCTCGATCGCAGTGCTGCCGCCGATGCGCGGCGTGGAGATCGCCTTCGCCGGGCCGCTCCAATGTCGGCAAGTCGAGCCTGATCAACGCGCTCACCGGACGGCGCGCGCTCGCGCGCACCTCGCACACGCCCGGCCGCACCCAGGAGCTGATCTTCTTCACCGGCGCCGTCGAAGCTCACCCTGGTCGACATGCCGGGCTATGGCTACGCCGCCGCCGCCAAGACCAAGATCAAGGCCTGGACCACGCTGATCCACGCCTTTCTCATGGGGCGCGCCAATCTCGCGCGGGTCTATCTCCTCATCGACGCCCGCCACGGCCTCAAGCCGGTCGACGACACGCGTGCTCGACGACCCTCGACAAGGCGCGCGGTCAACTACCAGGTCGTGCTGACCAAGACCGACGAGGTGAAGCCTGCCGACCTCGCCGGCCTGGTCGCCGCGACCAAGGCGGCGCTCGCCAAGCATCCCGCCGCCTATCCCGAGGTGGTGCTGACCTCGTCGCGCACCGACGCCGGCATCGCCGAACTCGCGCGCGCGCGATCGCACGCGCCTGCTCGAGCGGAGCGCGGCGCGGCCTAGGCGTATCCCGCATCCAGGACACGATTTGCGGATGCTGCATGCGGAAAACCGATTCCCACCTTTCCGGAACATGCGCTAAAAGGCGCAGCGACCTTGGAGCCGCGGCGCTCCGCCGACCGTTCGAAAGATCTCCACGATGAACGTTTCGCCCCACGACATCGCCGCGCGTCCTGTCGGAGGCGCTCCCGCACATGCAGCGCTACGACGAGGAGATCGTCGTGGTGAAATACGGCGGCCACGCCATGGGCGAAGAGGACGCTGGCGCGGAGCTTCGCCCGCGACATCGTGCTGATGGAGCAGACCGCCATCAATCCGGTGGTGGTGCACGGCGGCGGGCCGCAGATCGGCGACATGCTCAAGCGGCTCGGCATCAAGTCGCGAATTCGCCGGCCGGGCTGCGCATCACCGACGCGGCGACCATCGAGATCGTCGAGATGGTGCTGGCCGGCTCGATCAACAAGCAGATCGTCGGCTTCATCAACGCGGCCGGCGGCAAGGCGGTCGGGCTCTGCGGCAAGGACGGCAACATGGTGGTCGCCCGCAAGGTCACGCCGCACGCGTGGTCGATCCCGATTCCAACATCGAGAAGGTCGTCGATCTCGGCTTCGTCGGCGAGCCCGAGAAGGTCGACGTCACGGTGCTCACCCAGATCCTCGGCCGCGACCTGATCCCGGTGCTGGCGCCGCTCGCGACCTCGGCCGAGGGCGTCACCTACAACGTCAATGCCGACACCTTCGCCGGCGCGATCGCCGGCGCGCTCAAGGCCAAGCGGCTCCTGCTGCTCACCGACGTGCCGGGCGTGCTCGACAAGTCGAAGAGCCTGATCAAGGAGCTCTCCGCCGACGACGCGCGCCGGCTGATCGCCGACGGCACCATCTCGGGCGGCATGATCCCCAAGGTCGAGACCTGCATCTACGCGCTCGAAGCGGGCGTCGAGGGCGTGGTCATCCTCGACGGCAAGGTGCCGCACGCGGTGCTGCTCGAGCTCCTCACCGACCACGGCGCCGGCACGCTGATGATGCGGTGAAAATCTCTCCGCCCTCGTTCCGAGGAAGGTGCGCAGCACCGTCGCGAAGGGTGGGGCAGCCAGCGTAGCTGCTTGAGTCGACATACAGGCAGATCAGATCGGACCGGCTCGCTGTCCGTATGCGCGAGCCGCCTGGGATAAACGCATATCGATCTGTTCGTTCTCACAGCGCCGCAATTCTGAACGGATGGTCATCGAATTGGCCGCTCGCGATCAGCCGCGATAGCGCTTGCATGCGCAACCCGCCAGCCAGTGCTCGGGCGTTGACTCCGGAGAGACGCCGCAGGAGCCGGTATCATGTTGCAATCAAGCTTGCGCAGCGCAGCGATCTTATCCTCGCCGCGGGCCTGGCGACAACTTCAGCGACAGCGAAGCCGCCGGGCGCGCCGGTGCGCCGGGGCACATCCGGCACCTGGGCCGCGGGCGGCACCTGCGCCACATCCGGCGGCTGCTCAGCGTGCAGCCCCTCCGCCACGAGCGGCCGCGCCACACGTCGCCGCGCCGCGCGTCGTGCCGCAAGCACCGCGAAAGCAGTTGCCCCTAGGTCACATCCGCGCCGCGCCGCGCCACAGGCGCACCGCGCTGCGCCACAGCAGCTCGCGCGTCCTTCCGGTGGCGCCGCACGACGCGCCGCGGGCCGCAGGACAGGGCAACGGAACGACGGTCGTCGCTCCGGCGCCAGAGAGACGCAGTGGGAGGTCGAAGCGGACCAGGCCTTGCCCAACCGCGTGCGCGACGTCAGGACGACAGCCCCAGGACCGCGCAACCGCCGGCCGCGCAGCCGCCGGCAGCGTCCGCCCGTGTGGCGCCGGGCCAGAGCAGATCAGCCTGGCCGGGTGTTGCAACCGCCCAACACCAACCGGGCGGCGTCGGGTCGCATCTTGCGCAACGAGGCCTTTGCCAACAGACCAGGCAGCGGAGGGCGCAATGCCCCGCGCTGGCACGATCGACATTCCAAGGGCGGTTCTTCGATCCAGGATGGCGAGCGGCATCGGTCGCGGCCGATCGTCATCGGCTGGGTCGGACCCGCTGTTCTGGCCGTATGCCTACGATGACTTCGTCGATTACACCTTCTATCCCCATGCGTACGACACGTTCTGGCCCTACGCCTACGACGACCTCTACGAGGGCATGTTCGGCGCGCTACGCCCAGGGCTATGGCGGCACCTATGCCGTCGGTCGGGCGATCGTCGAAGTCCGGCGCGCGCACGCGCCGTCGGGCACCGACCTCTGCAGCGGGCAGACCGCGGGGCTGACGGACTGGCCGATCGAGCGGATCGCGCAAACGGTCGAGCCCGACGATGCGCAGCGCGCCGCGCTCGACGAGCTCAAGGGCGCCACGGCGAAGGCGCTCGACGTCCTCGAGGCGGCGTGTCCGACCGAGCTGTCCGAGCACGCCGACGGGGCGGATCGAGGCCATGCGGCCTGCGGCTGGACGCCATGCTGCAGGCGGTGCGCATCGTGCGGCCTGCGATCGAAAAGTTCTACCAGTCGCTCAACGACGAGCAGAAGGCGCGCTTCAATGCGCTCGGTCCCGACGACGATCAGGATCAAAAGCAATCCCGGCGTGACCTGACGCAGGCATGCGGCGAGCGCGCCTCGGGCATCGCCAGCTTGCCGCTCGAGCGGATCGAACGTGCGGTGCGGCCCGACGAGGCGCAGCGCGGCGCGCTCAGGGAGCTGCAAGGATGCCACCGTCCGAAGCGATCAATCTCTTGAAGTCGGACTGCCCCAGCTATCGGGCGCTGACGCCGGTTGTCCGCCTGGAGGCGATGGAGCAGCGGCTCGATGCGATGTCGCGCGCGGTGCATACCGTGCAGCCCGCGCTCGCAGAAGTTCTACGGCTCGCTCGGGCGACGAGCAGAAGGAGCGATTCAACCGGCTGCAGTCCTGCGCAGGGCTGATCTGCAGGTCCGCGAACAAATGCCAAGGGCGACCGTGAGGTCGCCCTTCGCAATACCCGCGCGCGCGGCCGCCTACTCCGCCGCGATGCGCACCTCGGGCGCGGCCGAGCGCACGTCGGCATCGACGTGCTTCTCGTACTTGACGAAGTTCTCCTGGAACATGCGCACCAGCTTGCGCGCGGTCTCGTCGAACGCGGCTTTGTCCTTCCAGGTCTTCATCGGATAGAGCAGGTGCGGCTCGACGCCCGGCACCGAGGTCGGCACCGAGAAGCCGAAATAGGGATCGGTGCGGAAGCTCGCGTTCTTGAGCGAGCCGTCGAGCGCGCCGGTGACCAGCGCGCGCGTCGCCTTGATCGGCATGCGCCGGCCGACGCCGTAGATGCCGCCGGTCCAGCCGGAGTTGACCAGCCAGCAGTCGACCTTGTGCCTGGCGATGTAGTCGCGCAGCAGGTTGCCGTATTCCGCCGGCGGCCGCGGCAGGAACGGCGCGCGCGAAGCAGGTGGAGAATTCGGGCTCGACGCCGACCAGGCCCTTCTCGGTGCCGGCGACCTTGGCGGTGTAGCCGGAGAGGAAGTGATACATCGCCTGCGCCGGCGTGAGCTTGGCGATCGGCGGCATCACGCCGAAGGCGTCGGCGGTCAGGAAGATGATGTTCTTCGGATGGCCGGCGCGGCCGGTGCGCGAGGCGCTCGGCATGAAATCGAGCGGATAGGCCGAGCGGGTGTTCTCGGTCTTGGAGTCGTCGTCGAAATTCGGAACGCGCGTCTCGGGATCGAACACGACGTTCTCGAGCACCGCGCCGAAGCGGTTGGTGGCGGCGTAGATCTCGGGCTCGGCCTCCGCCGAGAGCTTGATGCACTTGGCGTAGCAGCCGCCCTCGAAGTTGAACACGCCGTCCGGACCCCAGCCGTGCTCGTCGTCGCCGATCAGCGATGCGGTTGGGATCGGCCGAGAGCGTGGTCTTGCCGGTGCCGGAGAGGCCGAAGAACAGCGCGACGTCGCCGTCCTTGCCGACATTGGCCGAGCAGTGCATCGGCATCACGCCTTGCGCCGGCAGATAGAAGTTGAGCGTGGTGAACACCGACTTCTTCATCTCGCCGGCATAGGACGAGTTGCCGATCAGGATGATCTTCTGCGTGAAGTCGATGGCGATGATGGTGTCGGTGCGCACGCCGTGGCGCTTGGGATCGGCCTTGAACGATGGGCAGGTCGACGATGGTGAGCTCGGGGACGAAATCCGCGAGCTCGGCGCGCTCGGGACGGATCAGCAGTTGGCGGATGAACAGCGAATGCCAGGCGAGCTCGGTGAAGACGCGCGTCTTTATCCGGTATTTCGGATCGGCGCCGCCATAGAGATCCTGCGCGAACAGCTTCTTGCCGCGCGCATGCGCGATGAAATCGTCGTACAGCAGCTGGAAGTTGGCCTGGCGTGATCTTGCGGTTGCCGTCCCACCAGACCGTGTTCTCGGTCAGCGCGTCGACGACCGTGTGCTTGTCCTTGGGGCTAGCGGCCGGTATGGACGCCGGTCTCGGCGCAGATCGCGCCGCCCTCGACGATCGAGGCCTCGCCGGCCGCGATCGGCATGCTCGTAGAGCGTGGGCGCGGTCAGATTCCAGTGCACCGCGGCCAGATCCTTGAAGCCGAATTTATCGGCGCCGTAGGCGCTGTTCCGCAAACCCGTTTCCTGCACGAAAGACCTCCACGACGCATCCGGCCGGCCGCCGGACCACTCCATCCTGCGGCATCGTGCCTGGATGATAGCGCCCGTTCCCCGATCCTGCGACCTATAGTGGGCATCGGACGCTCTGCCAAGGCGGTACGCAGAGCACAGTGATCGCGATCATGTCAGCGCAGACTCGGTGCCGCGCGTACTCGCATAGATACGTCCGGTAGTACTGTCACCGCAGCGCGTGCGCTGCATGCTGCGCCGCAGCGCAATCTCATTCCGCCAGGCCCTTGCCGACCAGCCACTTCTGGATGAGGTCGGCGACCTGCGTCGCTGTTCTTGTCCATCATGACCATGTGGGAATTGCCCTTGATGCCGGCGTCCGGCAGATCGACGATATCGATGCTGCCGCCGGCGCGCCTCGAGCGCCGCCGCGTAGTCGACACCGCCCTGGCGGATCTTCGACCAGCGCGGATGGTCCTTGGCGTTGTCGCCGTAGACGACGAGGATCGGCGTGTTCTTGATCGAGTGCCACCTTGTTGCGGTCGCCGCCGAGCGTCGGCTCGACCGCGACCAGCGCCTTGACCTTGTCGGGCCGCGCCTCCAGCACCTTGAAGCCGAACGAGCCGGACTGGCTGTGCACCATGACCACGCAGGGGCAGACCTTGTCGACCAGCGCGATATAGGCGGCCACGATCTGCATCGTCGGTGGTGAGCCAGCGCGGCACGCCCTGCTTCATGAACTGCTCGTAGGCCTCGATCGGAAATTGCGTGCCCGGATAGGTCGCGCGCTTGGCCTTGTCGTCGTTCCACGAGCCGGCCGGGCCGATGCGAAAGCGCTCCCATGGATCGCCCAGCGGCAGCGACCACCGGCCTCGCCCTTGAAGGTGTTGGTCCAGCCGGAGCGGCCGCGCTCCACGGCGTCGGAGATGTAGATGTCCCAGCCCTTGCGGATGAAATAGGTGAGCCAGCCGTCGCCGCCGTCGGGCTTGGTCTCGTAGGTCACGCCGGTGAGGCCGCCGCCGTGCCACAGCAGCAGCGGCAGCTTGCCCTTGCGGTTCTGCGGCAGGAAGTACTGCACGTACATCTGCTCGACCTGATACTTGCCGTTCGGGTCGACCTTCGCCGGCACGCCGCCCGGCGTGAACACGACCTCCTTGATCGGCTGGCCCGTGATCTCGATGCACGCCGGCCGCCGACATGGAACGAACCCATGTCGCGCAGGCGCGATCGGCTCCTTGGCTCTGGGCGAGACGCCGATGCCGCCGCCAAGGCCGAGTGCCGACACGATCACTAATCGGCGCATGGCGCCCTCCCCTTGTGCTGTTGAAATCGCTGTTGCGTGCGCGATGCGCGACGCCGCGCTCACTCCACCAGCCCCTTCCCGGCCAGCCATTTCTGGATGACGTCGGCGATCTCGGCATTGTTCTTGTCCTGCATCAGCATGTGCGAGTTGCCCTTGATGCCGATGTCGGGAAGATTGATCACGTCGACGGTGCCGCCGCCGGCTCGCACCGCGTCGGCATAGTCGAGGTCGATCTTCTTGAACGTCGCCCAGCGCGGATGCTGGTCGACGTAGTCGCCGAACAGCATCAGCACCGGCGTGTCCTTGAGCGCGGCGGCCTTGCCGAGATTGCCGGCGGTCGCCGACTCGACCGCGACGATCGCCTTGACCTTGTCGGGCCGCTGCTCCGCGACCTTGAAGCCGAACGCGCCGCCCTGGCTGTGCAGCAGCAGCACGCACGGGCAGACCTTGTCCGACCAGCGCGACATAGGCGGCGATGATGGCGTCGTCGGTCGAGAGCCAGCGCGGCACCGACTGCTTCATGTAGTTGTCGTAGGCCTCGACCGGGAACTGGCTGCCGGGCAGCACCTTGCGCTTGGCCGGATCGGCATTCCACGAGCCTTCGCCGTCGCCGATGCGGAAGCGCTCGAACGGGTCGGCGTAGGTCAGGAAGGTCGGCTCCGACGGCCACACGTCGGGCGACGCAAAGCCCGCGCGGCCGCGCTCGACCGCGTCCGAGACGTAGACGTCCCAGCCCTTGCGGACGAACATGTTGAGCCAGCCTTCGCGGCCGTCGGGCGTGCGTCTCGTAGGTGACGCCGGTCGAGCCCGCCGCCATGCCACATCAACAGCGGCAGCTTGCCCTTGCGGTTCTGCGGCAGGAAATACTGCACGTACATCTGCTCGACCATGTACTGGCCGTTCGGATCGAGCTTGGTCGGCGGGCCGCCGGGCTGGCGCACGATCATCGCGCACCGGCTTGCCGCTGACCTCGGCCACCCGGCCGCCGACATGGAACGAGCCCATGCCGCGCAGCACGATGTCTTCCTCGGCCGTCAAGCGCGGGCATTGCCGCGCAGCAGAAAATCATCCGAGCAGGATGCGGCGCATGTATTTCCTCCCTGGTCGCATTGGTGCGGATATGTCTTTTGCCGGACGATTGTGCCGCATCCGACCGCTGCGTGCCAGCGCGCGCGTGAACGCAGGGCATCAGCTCGATGTGGGCCATCGCCCGCGCCGCGGCCCACGCCGGCCGATCGACGTCACGCGCGCGGGACGAGCCAGCCGCGATAGCGGACGATCAACCCGGTGAAGGGGTGGGCGATCTCCACGTGAAAATGGAAACGCCCCGCCTCCGCGAACTCGTAGAGTCTCCGCGCGGCGCCAACGCCCGCGGCAGCGGAATCCCGCACACGCTCCAGCGGCGGATCACGAGCCGCATGCGTTCGCTCTCGCACACCAGCGCCATGCCGAAATTGAGTGGGCCGAACCGTTCGCACAGCAGCCGTTCGAAGCGCCCGCGCCCTTGCTCCTGCACGCTCGAAAACGCGCGGCCGGCGAAATTGCGTTGCCAGTGTTCGCGCCCGTGCCGGGCCTGAAAGGAAACCGTGACCGGAATGTCAGCGCCGGCCGGCGGAAGGCCGATGACGAACGCCACCAGCCGCGCGAGCAATCCGCTGCCGCGCTCGACCACCGCGACACCGTCCGCGGTCCGCTCGCTCATGCAGATCGTGCATGGCTTGCAGCGGCGCGGGCAGCGAATCCCAGGCCTCGCCGAGAACGCGCCGGTAAAGCGGCGCGCGCTCGTCGCGATCCGCGGCGGCGTCATCCCAGAAATCGATCTTCATCGCCCGCGTTGGGAACGTAGCAGGTCGCGCGCTTGCCGAAGAAGCGCAGCCGGTTGCGCGCGACGAACGCATAGAGCCGGTCGCGCACCGGGCGCGGCAGGATGCGCATGCCGCCGGCGAGCGACCACGGCCAGCCCAGGCCCTCGGCCATGCGGATGCTGCCCTCCGATTCGAACCAGGCGATGCCGTCGGCGAGCAGGATGTTGGTCTCGTAGTCCTCGGGATCGAGGCCGTAGTGGACATAGAGCGCGCGGCCGAGCGGGGACTGCGCGCGCAGCAGCCGGTAGCGCCGCGTGGCGGTCGTGGCGCAGGACGAATTGCGCCCAGCCGGAACAGAGCGCGCAGTAACCGTCGAAGATGATGATCGGCCGGTCGTCGGGAAAGTTCGGAACGGCAGGATCGCTGGCGATAGCTGTAGGCCGCTTGCGTGCGTGGATCGCGAGCGGTGATCGCCGCGGCGCGATCACGCCGCGCGCGCCGCGTCGGCCATCTGCTTGAGCACCACGCCGCAGCACGCCCGGCGCGCGCACGCGCTGCGGGAATGGCAGCCGCAGCGCCGCGCGGTCGAGCTGCAGCTCGAGCCCCTCGGGGTCGCAACCGACGCAGCGCCATTCGCCGTCGGGCGCGCCCAGCAGCTTGGTGGCATAGAGCCGGCATGGCGTCGGCATGGTCGTCATTCATGTGCGCGAGGATCTCGGGCTCGGCCGCGACGAGCTCGGCCGCGTCGGCGGTCTCGGTCAAGATGTCCTGCGGCTTGAGATCGACGATGCGGCCGAAGCCGGCCACGAGGTGCGCGGCCTTGAGCGTCACCCGGTAGAAGGCGAAATCGGCAAAGCCCGCGAACATCTCGGCCTCGGGCTGGCGGTCGAGATAGCGCCGGCGGATGTCGGGATCGTCGGTCGCGGCCGCGCTGCCCATCAGCATGATCGCGGGCGCCCTGCAGCGGATCGCCCTCCTTGCGCTCGTCGATCATCACGGACACGCGCGGATCGGCGAGGATGTTCTTGGTGTGCACGGCAAGCCGGGAGATCAGCAGGAGCGGCGCGCCGTCGGCGGCGGTCGCCATATTCACCAGCGAGCAATAGGGATCGCCGGAGCCGGCCATGAGGGTCGCCAGCGCGCCCGAGCGGCCCTCGCGCAGGAGCTTCTTGCCGGCGACTGCTGGGTTGAAATCCGGGGTCGGTTTCATTGGCGCCTCCACTGCAGGAGTATACCTACCAAGCGCAGCCGCCGGCGTGAAACAGCGGATTGGCTCTCGCGAACGCGTCAACTCTGGCCCTCAACTTGGCCTTGGCGCTGAAGGCCGATGGGAGCTATGCTAACCAGCCCTTTGACGAATCATGTGTTTGTCAGGGATTTGCCACATTTCGGCCTTGCTTTCCGGGCTTCAAAGCCGGGGCGAACGCCAGGACAGGGGCTTCATGCCGACCATCGCTCTCGTCGACGACGACCGCAACATCCTGACCTCGGTCTCGATCGCACTCGAGGCCGAGGGCTATCGGATCATGACCTATACCGACGGCGCCTCGGCGCTCGACGGCTTCAAGACCTCGCCGCCCGACCTCGCCATCCTCGACATCAAGATGCCGCGCATGGACGGCATGGAGACTCTGCGGCGGCTGCGCCAGAAGTCGGACATGCCGGTGATCTTCCTCACCTCCAAGGACGAGGAGATCGACGAGTTGTTCGGCCTCAAGATGGGCGCCGACGACTTCATCCGCAAACCGTTCTCGCAGCGGCTGCTGGTCGAGCGCGTCAAGGCGATCCTGCGCCGCGCCGCGCCCAAGGACGGCACGCGCCCGAAGGAGACCGACGCCGCCAAGGTGCTCGAGCGCGGCCTGCTGCGCATGGATCCGGAGCGCCATACCTGCACCTGGAAGAACGAGCCGGTCACGCTGACCGTCACCGAGTTCCTGATCCTGCAGGCGCTCGCGAGCCGGCCCGGCGTGGTCAAGAGCCGCAACGCGCTGATGGATGCCGCCTACGACGACCAGGTCTATGTCGACGACCGCACCATCGACAGCCACATCAAGCGGCTGCGCAAGAAGTTCAAGGGGACCGACGACGACTTCGACATGATCGAAACGCTGTACGGCGTCGGCTATCGGTTCAAGGAATGATGTAGCGCCAGAAGGACCTGGCGTCGCGGCAGATCCAGGGACTGGATCGACGAAGATCCGGACTCCGTCGGGACCTGTCGCCGAAGACCTGACGCAGAAGACCTGGATCGCCCAAGAACGCCGGCGGCGTCTTGAGTGGGGCGCGCAACCGGCAGACTGATCGTGCTCAATCGAACGCCGGACAGCTTCACGACCGAGGTCGAGCCGCAACGGCCCGACGAAAGTGAGCCGCCGCTCAGAAAGCACGGCGACGGCTCGCGGCCCTGTTGGAACAGGGCTGGTATCTCTTCGTCCGGGTCACGTTTTCGAGCCTCACGCCGGCGCATCATCTTTCTCAACGTCACCGGGCTGCTCGCGCTCGTCATCGGCATTCTCTATCTCTCCCAGTTCCGCGCCGGCCTGATCGACGCGCGCGTCCAGAGCCTGCTGGTGCAGGGCGAGATCATCGCCGGCGCCATCGCGGCCTCCGCGACGGTGGAGACCGACACCATCACCATCGATCCCGAGCGCCTGCTCGACCTGCAGGCCGGCGAGAGCTACGGGCCCTCGGAAGAGGCGCTGTCCGGGCTCGAATTCCCGATCAATCCGGAGCGGGTCGCGCCGGTGCTGCGGCGGCTGGTCTCGCCGACCAATACGCGCGCGCGCATCTACGACCGCGACGGCGTCCTCATCCTCGACAGCCGCAATCTGTACGACGTGCTGCGCTTCGACCTGCCGCCGCCGACGCAGAAGCCGGGCTACCTCGAGCGCGCCTATGTCGCCATCCGCACCTGGTTCAGCCGCGGCACGCTGCCGCTCTATCGCGAGCTCGGACCGCAGAACGGCAAGAGCTACGGCGAGGTGGGCAACGCGCTGCAAGGCTTCAAGTCGAGCATGGTGCGCATCAACGAGCGCGGCGAGGTGATCGTCTCGGTCGCGGTGCCGGTGCAGCGCTTCCGCGCCGTGCGCGGCGCGCTCATGCTGTCGACCCAGGGCGCCGACATCGACAACATGGTGGGGCCGAGCGGCTCGCGATCTTCAAGGTGTTCCTGATCGCCTCCGGCGTGATGGTGGTGCTGTCGTTCCTGCTCGCGGGCACCATCGCGGGGCCGGTGCGGCGGCTCGCCGAAAGCGCGCAGCTCGTGCGCCGGCGCATCCGGTCGCGCGTGGAGATCCCGGATCTGAGCCATCGGCGCGACGAGATCGGGCACCTGTCGGGCTCGCTGCGCGACATGACCGACGCGCTCTACAGCCGCATCGAGGCGATCGAGAGCTTCGCCGCCGACGTCGCGCACGAGCTCAAGAATCCGCTCACCTCGCTGCGCTCGGCGGTCGAGACGCTGCCGCTCGCCAAGACCGACAACAGCCGCGGCCGCCTGCTGGCGGTGATCCAGCATGACGTGAAGCGGCTCGACCGGCTGATCTCCGACATTTCCGGATGCCAGCCGTCTCGACGCCGAAATGCAGCGCAACGACGCACACCCGGTCAACCTGGTGGAGCTTCTCACCATGGTCGTCGGCGTCGCCAACGAGCGCCATGACGACGGCGTGAAGGTCGCGCTGAATTTCGAAGGCGGCCGGACCGCCGCCTTCACGGTGCTCGGGCACGATTCCCGGCTCGGGCAGGTCATCGACAACCTGATCGACAATGCGCGCTCGTTCTCGCCCGCGCGGCGGCGACCGTGCGGGTGACCTGCCGCCGATTGAAGACCGAAGTGGAAATCGTCGTCGACGACGACGGGCCGGGCGTGCCCGCGGAGGCGGTCGAGAAGATTTTCGAGCGCTTCTACACCTACCGGCCGGACCAGGACTTCGGGCAGAATTCAGGCCTCGGTCTCTCGATCTCCAAGCACATCATCGAGGCCCATGGCGGCCGCATCTGGGTGGAGAACCGCCAGCGCGCCGCGACCGGCGCCGACGAACCGCCCACCGTCCTCGGGGCCCGCTTCATCGTGCGCCTGCCGGCGACGTGATGACCGCCGACGCTCCGACCGTGCACGCTTCGGCCGTGCTGGCCGGCGCCCGCGCCGTGCTGATCCGCGGCGGCGCCGGATCCGGCAAATCGAAGCTGGCGCTCGCGCTGATCGACGCCGCGCAAACGGGAATGCTGGCGTTCGCGCGCCTGGTTGGAGACGATCGCGTTCACCTCGAACCGCGCCACGGGCGCCTGCTGGTGAAGCCGGCGGCATCGCTGGCGGGATTGATCGAGGTGCGCGGGCTCGGCATCCGGCGGCTCGATCATGAGCCGGTTGCGGTCGTCGGCCTGGTGGTCGACCTCGCGGCGGACGACGCCGAGCGGCTGCCGGAAGGCGCCGAGACGGTGATTTGCGGTATTCCCCTGCCGCGACTCGCGGTCGCGGGCGGCGCGGAAGCCCTGTCTGCGGTGCTCGCCGCCCTGCGTTTTCCCGCCGGCGACATTAAACCTCCGTCATGATCCTTGCAGCCAAGCCCGGCGGCACAAAAGTAACGGCAGCGCGGGCACGCTCCGACCCCGATTTCGGCCCCGGGAGCGTTGCAAGGGCGCCTCCTTATTGCGATGCAGCAACGCTCCCAAACTCCTGGAAAGGCCCTTGCGCGCGGCCTTCGGATGGTCATGATGGCGCCCTTTCGTGCGGTGCAACCGGGACGCGCCGGCGGGGGCTTCCATGATCGGTCTCGTTCTCGTCACGCACGGGCGCCTCGCCGTCGAGTTTCGCTCGGCGCTCGAACACGTGGTCGGTCCGCAGACGCAGATCGAGGCGGTGACGATCGGCCCCGACGACGACGTGGAGCAGCGCCGCAAGGACATCATCGAAGCGGTCAAGCGCGTGGACAGCGGCGAAGGGGTCGCGATCCTCACCGACATGTTCGGCGGCACGCCTTCCAACCTCGCGATCTCGGTGATGGGCCGCCCCAAGGTCGAGGTGCTCGCCGGCATCAATCTTCCGATGCTGGTCAAGCTCGCCAAAGTGCGCGATGAATGTCCGCTGACCGAGGCGGTGGCGGCGGCGCAGGATTCCGGCCGCAAATACATCACGATCGCCAGTCGCGTCCTCACCGGCAAATGAGCGAACCCAGCGGCGTGAACAGCTCCCTCCGGCGATCGCCTCTCCGAGCAGGCGCCCATCACCCGCGTGCTCCAGATCTGCAACAAGAAGGGCTTGCACGCGCGCGCGTCGGCCAAGTTCGTGCAGATGGTGGAGAAGTTCGACGCCGACGTGAAGGTGAAGCGCGGCAGCGAGGTGGTCGGCGGCACCTCCATCATGGGCCTGATGATGCTGGCGGCCGGTCCCGGCACCGTCGATCACGATCGAAGCGAGCGGAAGCCAGGCGGCCGAGGTGGTCGACGCGCTCGCCGCGCTGGTGAGCGGTCGGTTCACCGAAGAAGAGTAGCGCTCAGCCGGTTGGACGCGCGCCGGGGTGACTCGCTTCCGGATCAAGCCACGTCTCTTGTCGCCGCCTCGGCCGTTTCCGTTGCCAGAATCTTCGCAGCCAGCCGCAGATCGGCGACGAAACGCGCGTATTCCCGCTTCTTGTCGGCGGCGTCCTGGATGCGCAGCAGGAACGAGGGGTGGATGGTGACCAAGGCCGCGGCGCCGTCGGGCAATTGCAACATGCGCCCGCGCAGCTTGGTGACTGTGACCGGCCGGCCGAACAGGCTGCGCGCCGCCGTCGCGCCGAGCGCGACGATGACCGCCGGCTTCACCATCGCCCTTTCCAGGTCGAGCCAGATCTTGCAGCGCTCGATTTCGTAGGCGTTGGGACGCTTGTGCAGGCGCCGCTTGCCGCGCATCTCATGCTTGAAATGCTTCACTGCGTTGGTGACGAAAACCTCCGTGCGCGGGATCTCCGCCTCCGCCAGGGCGTGGTCGAGGACTCGGCCGGCGGGGCCGACGAACGGCTTGCCGGCGAGGTCTTCCTTGTCGCCGGGCTGCTCGCCCACCAGCATCAGCTGAGCGCGCCGGCGTCCTTCGCCCGGGACCGGCCTGGGTTGCATCCTTATAGAGCGGACAACGCGTGCACGCGTTCTCGGCCTCTGGCCAGCTCCGCCAGCGACCGTGATGGACGGAACGACGTCGAGCTCGAGCTGGGGCTTCTCCGGCACCGGGGCACTCCCAAGAGGCGATATTTTGATGATCAACGCGTGGTCGCGCCGGCGGTTCGACCGGCCTCGGCGCGACCCCTTCAGAGCACATAAAGAAATCTTTATATCGTTATTGCAGGGTGCCTGAGGCCCTGCTATAGCCACGGTCGAACCTGGCGTGCCGCCTGGCACGTCCGCCCTTCCCAGCCATCAAGGACCGTCATGAACGCTGCATCGAACGCCGCCAAGAGTGCCGCTTCCCGAGCAAGAACGCTGCCTCCGCGAATCCCGACTACGTGGTCAAGGACATCGGCCTGGCCGAATGGGGCCGCAAGGAAATCGCCATCGCCGAGACCGAGATGCCGGGCCTGATGGCGACGCGCGAGGAATACGGGCCCGAGCAGCCGCTCACGCGGCGCGCGCATCTGCCGGCTCGCTGCACATGACCATCCAGACCGCGGTGCTGATCGAGACGCTCAAGGCGCTCGGCGCCGACGTGCGCTGGGCCTCCTGCAACATCTATTCGACCCAGGACCACGCCGCCGCCGCCGTCGCCGCCAGCGGCACGCCGGTGTTCGCCGTCAAGGGCGAGACGCTCAAGGACTACTGGGACTATCACGCACCGCATCTTCGAGTGGGGCGACGGCGGCACGCCGAACATGATCCTCGACGACGGCGGCGATGCCACGCTCCTGATCCACCTCGGCCTGCGCGCCGAGCAGGGCGACACCAGCCTTGATCGGCAAGCCGACCAACGAGGAAGAGGAAGTCCTGTTCGCCGCCATCAAGCAGCGGCTCAAGGACAAGCCCGGCTGGTACACGAAGAACGCCGAGACCATCCGCGGCGTGACCGAGGAGACCACGACCGGCGTGCACCGGCTCTACGAGATGCAGAAGAAGGGCACGCTGCTGTGGCCCGCGATCAACGTCAACGACAGCGTGACCAAGTCGAAGTTCGACAATCTCTATGGCTGCCGCGAGTCGCTGGTCGACGGCATCCGCCGCGGCACCGACGTGATGATGGCCGGCAAGGTCGCCATGGTTGCGGGCTTCGGCGACGTCGGCAAGGGCTCGGCCGCTTCGCTGCGCCAGGCCGGCTGCCGCGTGCTGGTCTCGGAGATCGACCCGATCTGCGCGCTGCAGGCGGCGATGGAAGGCTACGAGGTCACCACCATGGAGGACGCCGCGCCGCGCGCCGACATCTTCGTCACCGCGACCGGCAATCTCGACGTCATCACCATCGAGCACATGCGCAAGATGAAGGACCGCGCCATCGTCGCCAATATCGGCCACTTCGACAGCGAGATTCAGGTGGCCGCGCTGCGGAACCTCAAGTGGCACAACGTCAAGCCGCAGGTCGACGAGATCGAATTCCCGGACGGCAAGCGCATCATCCTGCTGTCGGAAGGCCGGCTGGTGAACCTCGGCAACGCCATGGGCCATCCGAGCTTCGTGATGTCGTCCTCGTTCACCAACCAGACGCTGGCGCAGATCGAGCTGTGGACCAATCCGAAGAAGTACGAGAAGAAGGTCTACACGCTGCCGAAGCACCTCGACGAGAAGGTCGCGCGGCTGCACCTCGCCAAGATCGGCGCCAAGCTCACCAAGATGTCGGACAAGCAGGCGACCTATATCGGTCTGCCGGTCGAGGGCCCGTACAAGCCTGATCATTACCGCTACTGAGCGGTGCGCAACGTTCGCGCCTGCGTTGACCCGGCGCCCGCACGTTGGCCGGTTCTCGCCGTGACACTCTGCCGGGAGCGAAATCGCATTGCCATGGCGATTTCGCTCCTCTTGCACGCTTTTCCTTCCGCAGGCACGCTGACGTCGTGTGTGCGCAAGTTCGATTTCGTGCCTCGCGCCTCCTTCCACTTTCGCAGATACGCATCCTAGCCTTGCGCGTCAGTGAGCGCAGCAGGGAGCCAGCGGTGGCACGTCGCATTCTCCTCGCCGTCATTCTTCTGGCGGCCGTCATCGTCGTCGTTCGCCTGGCCATGGCTGGCCCGCGATTTCGACACGGTCGTCGCCGGCGCCAGCTTCGAGGCCGCGCGCGACAATCACACCGAGTTGCGCGCTTTCCTGCGCCGCATGCCGAAGGGCGGAGACCTCCACACCCACTTGTCCGGAGCCGTCTATGCCGAGCGCTTCATCGCGTGGGCGGCACAGCAGAATCTCTGCGCGGACCCTGAGAACGTCCTGCTGTCGAAGCCGCGCTGCGACCTCCCGGGAGACGTGTCCGCGGCCGACGCCATGCACGATCAGAAGCTCTATGATCAGCTGGTCAACGCGTTCTCAACGCGCTCCTTCGTGCCGACCGTCGCGGTGCCGAGCGATCACGACAAATTCTTCGCCGCGTTTGACAAATTCGGCGCCGCGTCCGGCTCGCGGTTCGTCGACATGACGATCGACCAGCTCAAGCAGTACGACAGCGAGAACGTGCAGTACGTCGAGTTCATGGCATCGTTTGCCTGCTGGAACGATCGCGACCGGTTCATCAAGGCCATGGCCGAGCAGGCCGACGATCACCGGCAGGCTCGTGGCCCTGCGGGCGAACGGTCTCGATGACTGCGTCACGGCGAAACGCGACGATCTGGTGGCTTCGATCGGCAAGATCAGAAGCGAACTCGGCTGCGACCAGCAAGCGACGCGGCCGGGCTGCCGGGTCACGTTCCGCTACATCGCGCAGATCCTGCGCAACACCTCCCCCGACGACGTGTTCCTGCAGACCGCTGTCGCGGCCGCGCTGATCCGCGCGGAGCCGCAGGTGGTCGCACTCAATCTGGTTCAGTCCGAGGACAACCTGATCGCGCGCAGCGACTACACTCGCCACATGGAAATCGTCGCTTTCCTCGCGAGCGATGTGCCGGTCGCACTGCACGCGGGCGAGCTCTGGCTCGGCGACGTTCCGCCGCCCGACCTGACCTTTCATATCCGCCAGGCCGTTGAGATCGCCCATGCGCGCCGCATCGGCCACGGCGTCGCGCTCGCATTCGAACATGACATGGATGGCCTTCTGGCCGAGATGCGGACGCGGCCGGTCGTGGTCGAGATCAACCTCTCGAGCAACGCCATCATCCTCGGGGTGCGCGGAAAGAACCATCCGCTTGCGACCTACCTTGCCGCCGGCGTGCCGGTGGTGCTCTCGACCGACGATGCCGGCGTCTCCCGCATCAATATGACCAATGAGTATTTCCGCGCCGTCCACGACCAGGGGCTCGACTACCCGACGTTGAAGGCGATCGCGCGCAACGCGTTGATCCATTCCTTTCTCGACGAGACGCAAAAGCGCAGCGAGCTGGAGCGCTTCGATCGCTCCTACATCGAGTTCGAGCGATCGGTGGCGCGGCGGCAGTCGGCGCTGCAGAACCTGATCGTGCTGATCAAGGCTGCGGCTGCTCCGTTTTGAACTGACGCGCGGCGTTGCCAACGAGTTCCCCCAGCGGAGGCAGCTTGTCCGCCTGCATCGGCGGAATGGTCACGATGAGATAGCGTTCTCGCGTGCTCCCGACGCCGAGGTAGCGGCGGAATACTTCCACCTCCACCTGCATGCCGGGCAGGAGCATCGCGCCCGTGCGATCGCGCGGTCGACGCAACGGCCCGTCGCGGGACGTTCCGGATTGCGCGCCGGGCAGACCATCACAATGCCGTCGCGACCGATGCGCGCCTCCATGGCCTGGGAGACGGGGCCGTCGAACACGTGCGCCGCGACCGGGTGGCTCGGCAGATAGAACGGCACGCCGTCAGCCAGTTCCTCGAAGCCACCGAACACCTGCAATGGCCGGTCGGAGGTCTCGCGCCACAGCCGCTCAACCGGCTCCGCCAGCATCGCGGAATGCGCAGTGAGGGCAGCCGGACCGGCGCGATGGATGGCGAGCGCGATCGCCGGGGCGAGCGCGATCATCAGGAACGGGAACATGACCGCCAGGGTGACGATGCCCACGGCGTCGCGGCGGCTGATCGTGATGAGCGGCGAGGACAACAGCATGACCGGCAGCAGCGTCCAGGCCGACATCGACCACAGCGACACCAGGCGCACGCCGGTGAAGGGCGCGACCAAAGCCGGCGCCAGCAGCACCGCCCAGAACGCGGCGGCGCGCAAGCCGGCGCTCGGGCGCCGTCGGCCACGCCATGTCCTTGATCGCCGCGCCGCCCGGGCGGGCGGCGACGGTCAGGATGATCAAAGGGACCGCGACATAGGCGATGCTGCCGCGCGACATATCCCAGCACGCTGCCCACGAGTGGACATGACGGAGGACGCGCCGTGCACGACGACTGCGTAGGAGAACGGGGCGAAATCGTTGAGGATCAGCCAGAGGGCATGCGGCGCAAGCGCGAGTGCCCCGACCGCGATCGTGATCCAGGGCGCGGGCGAGCGGAAATACGCAGCGCGCCTGGGATCCGCGAGCGCCGCGACGCCGAGCCCGAGCAGCAGGAAGATCGACCAATATTTGCCGTACATGGCCAGCGCGGCCCCAGGCCGGCGAGCGCGGCGTCGAGCGGGCGCCGGGTCTCGAACGACCGCAGGAACCAGAGCGTCGTCGCCGCCCACACCGGCATCAGCACCGTGTTCACGTTGAACTTGAGGGCGTGAAAATTGAAGAACGGCACCAAAGTGAGAAAAGCGAGTCCTACGACGCGCTTTTCGCCGTCGAGAAACGCGCGGACAGCCGCCATGCGATCCACAGCGCCAACCCGACATTCGCCATTGCGAGCAGGTAATAGGCCCAGTCCGTGGTGGGAAACACGGTGAACCAGGCCCGCACGACCAGCATCGCGAGCGGCGGATGCTTGGGGTAACCGAGCGCCAGCTCGCGCGCGAGCACGAACTGCTCGGACATGTCGGCGTGAATGTCCTGGCTGCCCTTGGCGAGGGCGGCGTAGAGGGTCCAGAGCCCCACATAGGCGACGAGGACGGCGACCACCGTGCGCTCCCGCCGCGCCGGGTCGGTAAGCGCATCGAGCAGCCGCTCCATCCCCGCGAGGCCGCGGCGGCCGGCGTCCGTCATGGCCGACATTTCAACGCACCTTACCCGGTTTGTCCCCCATTTGGGCGGCGAGGCTATGGCATGACGCGGCAGGGAGGTCCATATCAGGCGGAGCCGGCTGCCATCGCTTTGCCGCATCAGCCGGCCATGCTGGGTGCCCGCTTCGGAGCTGAATATGTGCCGCTGGATTGCCTATCGCGGCGAGACCATCCCGCTGGAACAATACGTGACCGCGCCCGCCCACTCGCTGGTGGTGCAGAGCCAGCGGGCGCTGGAATCGACGGCCGCCACCAACGGCGACGGCTTCGGCATGGGCTGGTACGGCCAGCACAGCGAGCCCGGGCTTTACCGCGAGGTCCGGCCGGCCTGGTCGGACGAGAATTTGCGCTATCTCTGCCGGCACATCCGCTCGCATCTCTATTTTGCCCATGTGCGCGCCTCGACCGGCACCCCGATCACGCGCCCGAACTGCCATCCCTTTGCCTGCGGCCGCTGGCTGTTCATGCACAACGGCATGATCGGCAACTGGTCGCGGCTGCGCCGGAAGGTGGAGGCGCTGATTCCCGGACGAGGTCTACGGCTCACGCATCGGGACGACCGATTCGGAGGCGGTGTTTCTCGCCATTCTCGGCGCCGGTGGCGACAAGGATCCGGTCGGGGCGACCAAGCGCGTCCTCGGCACCATCACCGACATGGTCAGCGGCAAAGGCTACAAGGAGCCGCTGCGCTTCACGTCGGCGCTCTCCAACGGCCGCGATCTCTACGCCTTTCGCTATTCCGCCAACGACAATGCCAATTCGCTGTACTATCAGGAATCCGGCAGCAATGTCGTTGTCGTCTCGGAGCCGCTCGATGGCGATCGCTCGCACTGGAAGCCGGTTCCCCCGGCCACGTGATCGTGGCCCGCGCCGGCCAGCCGGTCTTGCTCGAGCCATTCCTCGTCGAGCAGCAGATGGCGGCGGAGTGAACGACACGCTGCCAAGCCATCGAGGACAGATCAGGAGCCAAGCGGCTGTGCTTGCCGCTTGCGAACATGAATGCTAATGCGCGCGCCATGAATGCGGCAATCGAAAATATCCGCAACTTTGCCATCATCGCCCATATCGATCACGGCAAGTCGACGCTGGCCGACCGGCTGATCCAGTCGACCGGCGGTCTGGCTGAGCGCGAGATGGTGCGAGCAGGTGCTCGATCTCGATGGATATCGAGCGCGAACGCGGCATCACCATCAAGGCGCAGACCGTGCGGCTCGCCTACCGCGCGCGCGACGGCAAGGACTATGTGCTCAACCTGATCGACACGCCCGGGCACGTCGATTTCGCCTACGAGGTCAACCGCTCGCTCGCCGCCTGCGAGGGCTCGCTGCTGGTGGTCGATGCGTCTCAGGGCGTCGAGGCGCAGACGCTCGCCAACGTCTACCAGGCGATCGAGAACAATCACGAAGTCGTGCCGGTGCTCAACAAGATCGATCTGCCGGCGGCCGAGCCCGAGAAGATAAGGCAGCAGATCGAGGACGTGATCGGGCTCGACGCCTCGAACGCCATCCTGATCTCGGCCAAGACCGGGCTCAACGTTCCCGAGGTGCTGGAGGCCATCGTCACGCGCCTGCCGCCGCCGCGCGGCGACCGCAACGCGACGCTCAAGGCGCTGCTGGTCGACAGCTGGTACGACAGCTATCTCGGCGTGGTCGTGCTGGTGCGCATCGTCGACGGCGTGCTCAAGAAGGGCCAGCGCATCCGCATGATGGGCACCGGTGCGGCCTACGAGGTGGACCGCGTCGGCGTGTTCACGCCCAAGCTGCTCGACATGGACGAGCTCGGGCCCGGCGAGATCGGCTTTCTGACCGCCTCGATCAAGGAGGTGGCCGACACCCGCGTCGGCGACACCATCACCGACGACCGGAAGCCGGTCAGCGAAGCCGCTGCCCGGTTTTCGTCCGGCCATTCCGGTCGTGTTCTGCGGATTGTTCCCGGTCGACGCCGCCCAGTTCGAGGACTTGCGCGCCGCGATGGGCAGGCTTCGGCTCAACGACGCGAGCTTCAGCTACGAGATGGAGACCTCGGCCGCGCTCGGCTTCGGCTTCCGCTGCGGCTTTCTCGGCCTGCTGCACCTCGAAATCATCCAGGAGCGGCTCGAGCGCGAGTTCAATCTCGACCTGATCGCGACCGCGCCCTCGGTCATCTACAAGATCAAGCTGCGCAACGGGCAGGAGATCGAGATCCACAATCCGGTCGACATGCCGGACGTGATGAAGATCGAGGAGATCGACGAGCCCTGGATCCGCGCCACCATCCTCACGCCCGACGACTATCTCGGCAGCGTGCTCAAGCTCTGCCAGGACCGTCGCGGCGTCCAGATCGAGCTCACCTATGTCGGCAACCGCGCGATGGTGAAATACGACCTGCCGCTCAACGAGGTGGTGTTCGATTTCTACGACCGCCTGAAGTCGGTGTCGAAGGGCTACGCCTCGTTCGACTATCACCTCACCGACTACCAGCCCGCCGACCTCGTGAAGATGCAGATCCTGGTCAACGCCGATCCGGTCGACGCGCTCTCCATGCTGGTCCACCGCACGCGCGCGGAAAGCCGCGGCCGCGCCATGGTGGAGAAGCTCAAGGAGCTGATCCCGCCGCACATGTTCCAGGTGCCGATCCAGGCCGCCATCGGCGGCAAGATCATCGCGCGCGAGACCGTGCGCGCCTTCCGCAAGGACGTGACCGCGAAATGCTACGGCGGCGACGTGACGCGCAAGCGCAAGCTGCTGGAGAAGCAGAAGGAAGGCAAGAAGCAGCATGCGCCAGTTCGGCAAGGTGGAGATCCCGCAGGAGGCGTTCATCGCGGCGCTGAAAGTGGACGTGTGACGCAGTGTTTCCCGCCGTCAGACCTTAGGATCTGCGGTTGCCTTGCGTCTCTCCAGCGACTCGATGCTGTTGGCTCTTGCCCACGCATCCAGCTTTCCGATGTACACGGTCATCGCATGGTCTGCGATATTCAATATTTTGCGTGTCCTCAGGAATTGCCGCAATCCCCATGCGGTGCGCCATAGCTTCTGGAAGATGTTTGGTGCGCGGCGCAACGGCGGAATTCCCATCTTGCCGAAATAGCGCGTGTCGCCAACGTGCTTGTATCCCGTGAACGGCGGCGGTACCGCAGGCACCAGATCGACGCCGTTTGTAACACGATAGAGCGGCACCCTGACGTATTGATCGAAGGAACGGTCGCCCGCTTTCGGGCAGCCGGAACGTGTAGCAAGCCGCGATGCTGTCCCGCACCTCGGCCTCGCTGTGATTGGCCACATTCGGCCGTTGCCATGACCGCAAGCGCGCCGCCCAAGGAATGGCCCGTCACGTAGACCGGGCGAGGCTTGGCCTTGAGTAACTGCTCGATCTTGGCAAACAAGGCATCGCGAATTGGATGATAGGCCTGGAAGAAGCCGGTGTGCACCTTGACCCCGCCCTGCAACACCACCCAGGCGACATTCATGTTCGTCCACCAGTCGAGCAAGTTCTCGGTGCCGCGGAACGCCACCACAATGAGGTCGGGGCCCGCCGCGACGTAACCCGCCGTCCCGACATCGGAGTCAACCAAGCCGGTGCAATCGACGAGCCCAAGTCGCGTGAAATCTTGCTGAAAGGCACCGAAAGCGTCGTCGTCCTTGTCAAACTTTTCGTAGGCGCGATACGCGAGCTTCGCCATCAACAACGCGGTGCGATCCGAGTAAGCCGCACGAAAAGTAGGAATGCTCTTGATGTCATCCGGTTCGATATTGCTTTCGTTGGCCATTGTCCAACCCTCCAGGCAAGATCAGCTGTGACTGCAATTTTGCAATATTCAACCTATGGCAGCCATGGCGGCGGACTCGTTTTCAGTCCCATCCATTCATTCACGCGCCCCTCGGCTGATCGAGCTCCTGATCCGGCATTGCCACGAAAATCAGCACCGCGATAATCGTCACAACAAAACGGAACGCGCTCGGCACGCCGTTCCATTGCTGCGACTGCCACATGCCGAACCATTCGCCTCCGATCGACATGAAGCCGACCTGCCACAGCAGAAAGCCGAGCGCGAGGCCGAGGACGGAAAATGTCTTCGCCCGATTGAACGCCTCGGCATCGGCGCGCAGCTGACGCACGAGCGCGGCGGCGCCGATCCAGCACAGCACCGCAATCACCGCCTCGGTAGCGATGATGACGGCATAGGCCGCCTGATGCAGTGTAGGATCTGTGATCGCCCGGTACTTGATCGTGGAAAACGGGAAGATGGTGTCCATCGACAGAACGTGCTCGACGAAAACGAAGTTGGTGTTGTAGTCGGTCAGATTCCCAAACGCGACCAGGCTGGCGAACAGAGCGATCGCTGCGACCATCGCCACCTTTGCCGCACGCAGAGCGATCATGGGCATCTCCAACGTCGGACCATGTCGGCAGGCGCTGCCTCGAAGCGCGAAATTCCTTACTTTGTGAACAAAGCCATCGCCTCGTCGGCCAGCACTCCGCCGGTGATTGCGATCGGAGCGAACGTGGCCTTCGCGGCAATCTCGGCATCGGTCAGCATGATCTGGTCGATCTTGGTGGCGAGTTGCGCAATCGACGCGGCAAAAACGAGCCGCCCCATGTGACACCAAAGGATCGCGCCCATGCACATCGCGCAGGATCTCGCCTGATGTGTAGAGCGTGCTGCCTCGCAACGCGGCTGGACCATGATCCGCCAGGCACCGCCGGATCGCGACCATTTCGCCGTGCGCGGTCGGGTCGCCGTTGGTGCGTCCGAGGTTGCGCCCGCGCGCAATGACCGCGCCGTCCCGCACGATCACGGCACCGAACGGGAAGTCGCCCAGTCGCGCCTCCTCGATCGCCATGCGCATGAACCGGACATCCGCGTCCGAACCAGGACCCGCCAATTGCGCAAGAGCGGCCGCGGGCACGATGGCCGTCGATGCGAGCCCAGCGACGAACGAACGCCGGCTGGCAACACCCTGGCGTCCTGCGAAGCACAGTGCTGGTGGCACCCCATGTCCCTGCCCTCCTGGATGATCGATTCGGGGCCGCCAGTCTAAAGCACCTTTGTTGACTCGGACGACGGCGCTGGCGGAGGACACGCTCATAGTTGCAAATAATTCTTAATTGCAGTATCGGAAATGACCTGTCCCGGGAGGATGCACCCCATGACTGCCGTTACCTCAATTTGCCGCGCTGCTGCTGCCGCGTTGCTGCTCGGATCGACCGTTGCCCATGCTGCGGGCGACCTTTCGCGCCAGGAGCCGATCGAAGTTGCGGTCGATCTCGGCCAGCCGGGACAACATGCCTTTGCGCCGAACAAGCTTCGCTTCGAGACCGGCAAGCTCTACAAGCTCGTTTTGCGCAACCCGAGCAAGGATCCGCACTACTTCACCTCGCACGGCTTCACGCAGCTCATCTACACACGCAAGATTCAGGTCGTGCAGGATCGCGATGGCAAGACGACGACGCTTGCCGAGTTCAAGGGCGCTATCCGCGAGGTCGAGGTGTATCCGGGACAGATCGCCGAATGGTGGTTCGTGCCGGTGGCAGCCGGTCGCGTGACCGATCTGCGCTGTGGCATCGTCGGCTCCGACGGCAAGAGCCACGCCGAGCACGGAATGACGGGCGAAATCGTGATTGAGTGACCGCTGCTTCCTCGCTCACCGTCGTAGGCGCCGCCGTCGCATAGGAATGTTCAATCGATCGCCGCGGCGCATTTCGCTTGTGAGTGCCGGGTCGCGTGCGTGCCTACTGGATCGAAATCCGCGTATTGCCCAGGCCTTCCGCGCGCACCAGCGCGAACAGAACCGCGGCATTCGCAGGATGCAGCCTGACGCAGCCGCGCGAGGCCGGACCGCCGAGTCGCGAGACATGCGTCGTCCCGTGAATGGCGAAATTGCCGTCGTAGAAGATCGAGTATGGCATCGGAGCGTTGTTGTATAGTGTCGAGCGATGGTGGCGCGCGAGCGACTGCGGGCGGAAGGTCCCGCTCGGCGTGCCGTATATCCCGGTGGATACCGCCCACGTATGGCGGTGCTCCCGTTTACGATCACGGACATGCGTTGGCCTCGACTTGTCGATCCTGACCAGGACATCCGCGCGAGCGTCGCCCGGCGACGCCAGCATCGATATCGCGACCGCGAGCGCGGCCGTGGCGGCTGCTCGACCCATTGCAAGTCCTCCAAGGGCGCCCATCGAACCGATACGAGCACAATCGGCCACCGGATGCATTACCACCTGCAAATTAACGCTCTGTTGCCGTGGACGCACGCCAAGGCGGCGCGATCATGCGGAGCGATGCGATGACCGCCGCCCAAGCCTGCGATCTCATGACCATCGGTCATTCCAACCTGGCAGCCGACCGCTTCATCGCGTTGCTGAAGAATGCAGGCGTTACCGCGGTCGCCGACGTGCGCTCGGTGCCATTCTCGCGCTGGTGCCCGTGGTTCTCGAGCAAGGCATTGGCCACGCGGCTCGCAGCCGAAGACGTTGCATATGTCGCGCTCGGCGATGAACTCGGCGGGCGCCCGCGCGATCCGCAACTCTATTGCGACGGCGTCGCCGACTACGAAGCCATGGCCGAGCGGCCCGAGTTTCGCGCCGGGCTCGACCGCGTGATCGATGAAACGCGCCGCCATCGTGTCTGCCTTCTCTGCTCCGAACGCGACCCGCTTGATTGCCACCGCTGCCTGCTGGTCGGCCGGGCGCTCGCCGAGCGCGGACTGACGCCCGGGCATATTCGCGCCGACGGCAGCCTCGAGCCGCACGCCGTGTCGGAGCAGCGGTTGCTCGCGCTTGCCGGCGGCGAAGCCGACCTGTTTGGCGATCCCGCCTCGCGTCTCGCCGATGCCTACCGGCGCCGCGCCCGGGCCGTTGCAGCGCGGCGCAAGGCATAGGCCGCAATAGTAGTTTTATACCTTTTCCGCTCTCGTCCGACGCGCCGGTCTTCGCCCCCGCATTCCGCTTGACGGGACAAATCCGGCGGTTTACCCGCACTCCATGCGGGGTTCGGTGCCGACTCGGTCCGGCCGACGCCCCGACGGGGGCGGCCCACTCTCATTTCGGATGCCGCGAGCATGACGACGACGATGAACGCGCCGTTCGGCGCAGCTGGCGCAACGCCGCGCGCCGCGCCGCTCCATTGCTGTGCGCCGCCCTGTTGTGGGCGCCGCAAAGATGCCGCGGCGCAGGACCGAGGCAGCGTCAATCCGGAGCCGCTGCCGCCGCTTGCCCATCCGGAAGATCCCGCCACCCCGGCGAAGGAACTGTTCGGCCGCAGGACCGCGCCGGCCAAGATGGACGCGCGCACCATCGGGTTTTATGCCAAGGGCTGTCTCGCCGGCGGCGTGGCGCTGCCGATCAACGGCGCGACCTGGCAGGTGATGCGGCTTTCGCGCAATCGCAACTGGGGCCATCCGAACCTGGTGCAATTCCTGGAACGGCTGTCCGACAAGGCGCCGCAGACCGGCTGGCGCGGTCTCCTGGTCGGCGACATGTCGCAACCGCGCGGCGGCCCGATGCGTACCGGCCATGCCAGCCATCAGGTCGGTCTCGACGCCGACATCTGGCTCACGCCCATGCCCGACCGCGAGCTGACGCGCGAGGAGCGCGAAGAAATGTTGGCGACCATGGTCGTCGCCGAAGACCGCACCGACGTCGATCCGAAGGTCTGGACGCCGGCGCATCTCAAGGTGATCAGGGCCGCGGCGAAAGACCCGCAGGTCGCCCGCATCTTCGTCAATGCGGCGATCAAGAAGGCGTTGTGCCGCGAGGCCGGCACCGACCGCGGCTGGCTCGGCAAGGTGCAGCCGTGGTGGGGACACGACTGGCACTTCCACGTTCGCCTGATCTGCCCGGCCGACAATCCCGAATGCAAGCCGCAGCCGGCCCGGCCGGCGGATGACGGCTGCGGCAAGGAACTCGACCACTGGTTCACCGAGGCCATCCTGCATCCCAAGCCGTCGCCCACGCCGTCGAAGCCACGGCCCGGGCCGCGCATGGCCGACCTGCCGGATGCCTGCCGGCGCGTATTGCTGGCGCCGTAGGCCGGCAGCTCGATCGCGGCTCGCTTTTGGCTCCGCCACGGCATAAGTACTTGGTCATTCCGGACGAACTGTTGAACCTCGACCGATGACCAAAAGCGAACAGGCGAACCCGAGCACCGACGAGCTTCGCATTCTGGCGGAGCTCGAAAGAAGGTCCTGTGGCTCGCGAGCTGGACCATCCACCACGCCAATCACCTGCGCGAGAGCGGCGACGGCCTGAAGGTCGGCGGCCATCAGGCTTCGTCGGCCTCGCTCGCCACCATCATGACCGCGCTCTATTTCCGCGCGCTGCGTCCGCAGGATCGGGTCGCAGTCAAGCCGCATGCGAGCCCGATCTATCACGCCATCCAATATCTGCTCGGCCGCCAGAGCCGGCAAAAGCTCGAGGACTTCCGCGGCTACAAGGGCGCGCAGAGCTATCCCTCGCGCACCAAGGACACCGACGACGTCGATTTCTCCACCGGCTCGGTCGGGCTCGGCGTCGCGCAGACGCTGTTCTCCTCGCTGGTGCAGGACTATGTCCGCGCCCATGGCTGGGGCTTGAGCGACCCGAAGGCCGCATGATCGCGCTGGTCGGCGACGCCGAGCTCGACGAGGGCAACATCTTCGAGGCGATCCTCGAAGGCTGGAAGCAGGGCCTGCGCAATTGCTGGTGGATCATCGACTACAACCGCCAGAGCCTCGACGCGGTGATCCGCGAAGGCTTGTGGGCGCGCTACGAGGCGCTGTTCCAGGCCTTCGGCTGGGACGTGGTCATCCTCAAATACGGCTCGCTGCTGAACGAGGCGTTCCGCGAACCCGGCGGCGAACGGCTGCGCCAGTGGATCGACAATTGCCCGAACCAGCTCTACTCGGCGCTCGTGTTCCAGGGCGGCGCCGCCTGGCGCAAGCGGCTCGCTCGACGAGATCGGCGATCAGGGCGCGGTCACGCGGCTGATCGAGGCGCGTTCCGACGAGGAGCTGGCGCGGCTGATGACCAATCTCGCCGGTCACGATCTGCCGTCGCTGATCGAGGCCTTCGGCAAGGTCGATCACGACCGGCCGATCTGCTTCATCTGCTACACCATCAAGGGCTTCGGGCTGCCGTTCGCCGGCCACAAGGACAACCATGCCGGCCTGATGACGCCGGCGCAGATGGAAAGCCTGCGGCACGGCGATGAACGTCCGGCCGGGACACGAATGGGACAAGTTCGAAGGCCTGAGCATCGCTCCCGGCACGCTGCAGGCGTTCCTCGATCACGTGCCGTTCGCCGAAGGCGCAGCGCCGTCACCGCGCCGCGCGCCTGCCGGCCCCGGCGCAATTGCGCGGTCACCATCCAGCCCGTGATGTCGACGCAGGCGGGCTTCGGCGCGCTTGCTCAACGAGCTCGGACGCGAGCAGACCGAGCTCGCCGACCGGATCGTCACCGACATCGCCCGACGTCACGGTTTCGACCAATCTCGGGCCGTGGGTCAATCGTCGCGGATTGTTCGCGCGCGAGAAGCTGGCCGACACGTTCAAGAGCGAGCGCATTCCGTCCACGTTCAACTGGGAGTTCTCGCCGAAGGGCCAGCACATCGAGCTCGGCATCGCCGAGATGAACCTGTTCATCCTGCTGTCGGCGCTCGGGCTCTCGCACGCGATCAACGGCGAGCGGCTGATCCCGATCGGCACGCTCTATGATCCGTTCATCGCAGCGCGGCCTCGATGCGCTCAACTATGCCTGCTACCAGGAGGCCCGCTTCATCCTGGTGGCGACGCCGTCGGGCATCACGCTTGCGCCCGAAGGCGGCGCGCATCAGTCGATCGCGACGCCGCTCATCGGGATCGCGCAGGACGGGCTCGCGGCCTTCGAGCCGGCCTTCGTCGACGAGCTCGCGGCGATCCTCGCCTTCGCGTTCGACTACATCCAGCGCGCCGGCGACAGCGAAGCCTCCGAGCGCAACTGGCTGCGCGACGAGACCGGCGGCTCGGTTTATCTGCGGCTCTCGACGCGCCCGATCGAGCAGATCAAGCGCGCGATGACGCCGGAGCTGCGCCAGGCGATCGTCGACGGCGCCTACTGGCTGCGCAAGCCCGGCCCGAACTGCCAGGTCGTGGTCGCCTATACCGGCGCGGTCGCGCCCGAGGCGATCCAGGCGGTCGGGCTGATGGCGGAGGACCGGCGCGACGTCGGGCTGCTCGCCGTGACCTCGGCCGACCGGCTCAACGCCGGCTGGACCGCGGCGCAACGCGCGCGCGAGCGCGGCCTCGTTCATGCGCGCTCGCATATCGAACAACTGCTGGCCGACGTGCCGTCCCATTGCGGCATCGTATCCGTGCTCGACGGTCATCCGGCAACGCTCGCCTGGCTCGGCGCCGTGCACGGCCATCGCGTGCGGCCGCTCGGCGTCGAGCATTTCGGCCAGACCGGCTCGATCCCGGACCTCTATCGGCACTACGGCATCGACGCCAATGCGGTCGTCGCGGCCGCCGCCACGCTCACGCCCGGCCGGCCGATGCGGCATCTGAAGGCGCTGCCGTAAACCCGACGCCCTACACGATCGCCAGCACGACCGCGGGAACGAGCGCGCAGGCGGTGACGATCGCCGCATAGGGCAGCGCCTTCTCGTCCGGCACCTGCATCAGGAGCGGCAATCCGGTCCACAACAGGTAGAGACCGTAGAGCCCCAGAATGAGCAGGAAGTTCAGGCCCGGGATCAGCAGGAAAATGCCGGCCAGCCACAGCGGCGTGTGGGAATAGACCGACAACTTGAGGGCGTTGGAAAAGTTCTTCTGGCCGCCGAATCTCGGAGCGCAGCAGATCGATCACGCATGCGATGATGTAGACCATGACGAAGGTCAGCAGATAGACGACGACCATGCGCACCAGGCTAGGCACGGCCGGCGCGTAGTCCCCGATGACGGATTGGCCGACGAAGCGAGCGACCTCGGGGATGGCGGCGAGGATGGCGACATAATCGATAAACAGATCGGAGGACGTCTTCGGCTCTTGCTCGATCACCTTCCATTCCAGCCGCGGCGTCAGCAGGAGCGCCCGGACCCGTTCAACGAGCTTCATCACGTCGTCCCTATGCTTGATGTCATTGAGGCCCCGGCCCCAGGCGAGACCGGCCTCGCGCAATCGTTTCCGTCAAATAGACCGTGCCTTCAGCCGGAGAGGCCTGCGGACTTCGCGTTCTGCGCGCCGCCTCCCGAAGCTGCGCGCATCACCGCCGTTTTGCGGACATGGTCGTCCCGAACCTTGGCTTCGGGACTGCCGGGCGGGCAGCCGCCCCGGCAGCGTCATTATACCTTATTCAGAGAATCTCCAGACAATCTCCAGCAGATTCCCGATCACCCGCAGCTCCGCGTCAAGCCGGTCGTGCCGTCTGCGGCTATGCACATCCTCATGCGCCGGCACCCGCCGCGCCGCCTGAGGAGGTTTCCATGCGCAACGCCCTTCGTATCCCCGCCGCGGCTCTGACCGTGGCCAGCTTGAGCCTGATTGCGGCGATGCCGCTCGTCGCCGGCCGGCACATGCGGGCTGAGACGGTCACCACGGCGGTATCGATCAACCCGCTCCAGCTCATGGAAGAGGTCACGGAGCTGCCGGTCGAGCAGATCGACGACCTTCCGAAGGCCTACTGATCGCGCACGCATCGGCGCCCTTTCAACGATCCCATGGCCCCGTCCCGACGCAGTGACCGGCAAGGCGCGCGACCCGTTACGCACGCCGGTCCTCGCGGATCATCGCGGCGCCCTTCTCCGCGATCATCATGGTGGGCGCATTGGTGTTGCCCGACGTGATCGTCGGCATGACCGAGGCGTCGACCACGCGCAGCCGCTCGAGCCCGATCACGCGCAGGCGCTCGTCGACCACCGCCATGGGATCGCTGGCGCGGCCCATCTTGGCGGTGCCGACCGGATGAAAGATCGTGGTGCCGATGTCGCCCGCGGCCTTGAGCAGCGGCCGCGTCGTCGTCGCCGACCGCGCGGCCCGGCAGATATTCGACCGGCTGGTACTGCGCGAGCGCGGGCTGCGCCACGATCCTGCGGGCGACGCGGATCGAATCGACGGCGACGCGGCGGTCCTCGTCGGTCGAGAGATAGTTCGGCTTGATGACCGGCTTGTCGGCGGGATCGGCCGAGCGCAGCCGCACGAAGCCGCGGCTCGTCGGGCTGCAGATTGCACACGCTCGCGGTGAAGGCGGGAAAGTCGTGCAGCGGATCGCCGAACTTGTCGAGCGACAGCGGCTGCACATGAAACTGGATATTGGCGCGCTCGCGCGCCGGGTCCGAGCGGGTGAACAGCCCGAGCTGCGAGGGCGCCATGGTGAGCGGGCCGCGGCGGAACAGCGCGTAGTCGAACGCCATGCGCGCGCGGCCGAAGCGGCGAGCGATAGGTCGGCGTTGAGCGTCTTGACGCCCGCGATCTTGTAGATGAGCCGAAGCTGCAGGTGATCCTGCAGGTTCTCGCCGACGCCGGGCCGGTCGAGCACGATCGCAATGCCGTGACTGCCGCGAGCTCGCCGGCGGGTCCGACGCCGGACAGCTTGAGAATCTGGATCGAGCCGATCGAGCCCGCCGCGAGGATCACCTCGCCGCGACAGCGCGCCGATTTCGCGCGCGCCGTCCTGCCGCCAGCGCACGCCGGCGGCGCGCTTGCCGTCGAACACGATCGCCTTCCACCAGGCACTGGGTCTCGAGCCGCAGGTTCGGCCGGCCGAGCACCGGCTTGAGAAAGCCGCGCGCCGCCGACCAGCGCCGCCCGCGCTTCTGGTTGACGTGGAAGACGCACGAGCCCTCGTTGTCGCCGGTGTTGAAATCGGCGATCGGCTTGATGCCGGCCTCGCTCGGCGGCGTCGCGGAACGCGTCGAGGATGTCCCAGCGCACGCGCGGCGCCTCGATGCGCCATTCGCCGCCGACCGCATGCGCATCGCTGGCGCCGAGGAAATGATCCTCATGCCGCCGGAAGAACGGCAGCACGTCGTTCCAGCCCCAGCCGGCGAGCCCGAGCTGGCGCCAGTGATCGTAGTCGGCCGCCTGCCCGCGCATATAGATCATGGCGTTGATGGCGGAGGAGCCGCCGATCACCTTGCCGCGCGGATAGTTGAGGCTGCGGCCGTTGAGCCCTTCCTCCGGCTCGGTCTTGAACATCCAGTCCGAGCGCGGATTGCCGATGGCGAAGAGATAGCCGACCGGGATGTGGAACCAGATCCAGTTGTCCATGCCGCCGGCTTCGAGCAGCAGCACGCGCATGTCCGGCATCGGCGGAGAGCCGGTTCGCCAGCACGCAGCCGGCCGAGCCGGCGCCGACGATGATGTAGTCGTATTCGCCTTCGATCGGCGCTGCTTCGGCCATGCCGTTTCATCCCTTTATTCCATCGGCACCCGCGGCCGCGCATCGCGCCCTGCGTCCCTCGCCGGGACGAAACGACGTGCGAGGCAAGCGGCCCGAGTCCCGCAGCCTGCACAGTGATCCAAGCCGGACGACCGCGGGTCAAGCCTCGCCGCGAGGCTTCGCCACGCACCTGCGACGCGGCACAGGCGGCGCACGATGCGACGGTTTGAACCTTATGTCGTGGCGGAATCAACCTTGAAGGCGCATAGTCGGCGCACCAGGAAAGGTGGGCCAATGATATTTACCGTCCACGGGAGCACCCGGACGGCGATCATTCGGAATTCGTTCGGATCACCGCCGCGGGAGCCGTGTTCAAGGCCGCCGATCTCATGGGCCGTGGCTGGACCGGCGTCCACATTTGCGATCAAAACCAGCGGATTTTTGGCCTGACACCTTCGATCAACTCTACGTCGTGCGCAAATCGGACGCTTAGCGGCCCGGTGGAGCCCTAAACCGTCATGTGTCCCGGATGCGGTGCAGCCGCAGCGGTGCACCCTGATCCGGGAACTTCGCAACGGCGGTGCGCGTAACGATCCACGCAGGCTCGGGTTTACCCGACCTGCGTGCATTGAGCGCCGATCTCGGGCAAGCCCGTCCGTTCACTTCGGTGGCGCAGGCATCGCGGACGAATGATGGTCCACGATCTTCCATTCATTGCCGTCCTTCACATAGGTGAAGCTGTAACGGGCCGGGATCGATTTGGTCTCGCCGTCCTTGGTGTAGGAGAATGTGTAGTAGCCCGTGTTGACCGCGGTGTCGCCGTACACGCGGATCAACTGGTCCCCGAACTTGACGGTGGCCTTAGGCAACGCCTGGAAGGCGCCCACGAAATAGGCCTTCACCGCGGAGGGATCCGATCGCACCGTCGGCGACAGCGTGCCCCACAGCACGCCATCCTTGGCATAGAATGGCACCATGGTGTCGGGATTGTTCTCGGCGAAGACAGTGCCCCACTTTTGTCCGGCCGCCGCGACGTCTTCCTGCGGTCCGGCTGCGGCGGTTTGCACCGCGAGCCCCGCACTCATCACTACCAGAACGCTGATCCATGGACGTGATCGCATGACTTCCTCCCCTGGTCTTTATTCTTCTCTGAAAGATCAAGCGGGGCCGAAGGGTATCAGTCCGCGCACTCTTGTTCCAGTTGCCGGCTGCAGTAAATCGCAGCAGGCAGCGGCCGGGTGCGTGATCGTGATCGCGGGTGCGTGCGACACATCGAGAAATTCCACTTAGAGCAACTGACGGCACCTGGACTCACTTCGGCGGCTGCGCGGGAGACCTCGATCGCGCTGTAGTAGGACGCGAGATCGGCGATGTCCTGGTCGCTGAGATCCTTGACCACGAGCGTCATCAGCTCGTTCTTGCGCACGCCCTTGCGATACTCGTCGAGCGATTTCACCAGATAGCGCTCCGGCTGGCCGGCGAGATGCGGCGCGTCCGGCAGCTTCGACAGTCCATCGAGACCATGGCACGCCTGGCACGCCAGCGCCTTGCGGCGGCCGGCGGCGACATCGCCTGCAGCCGATGGCGCGGCGGTCGCCAGCAGCAGGACTGCAACGGCGATCAGCCGCATGGCGCGTCGGTGGCGTGCCATTGCGTTATCCCATCAGCGAGAACGGGCCACGCCCACGAGGAGCGTAGCCCGGAGTCATGACTTCAGCGGCCGTCGTACCAGATGCGGTAGATGGCGCCGGCGAAATCGTCGGACACCAGCAGCGATCCGTCCGGGAGCTGCGCGACGTCGACGGGCCGGCCGAGATATTCGCCGTTCTCGGTGAGCCAGCCGTCGGCGAACACTTCGGTCTTGTCGGCGGTGCCGTCATCCTTGAGCTTGGTGAACATGACGCGCGCGCCGACCGGCGTGGTCCGGTTCCAGGAACCGTGCTGGGCCGAGAAGATGCCGCCGCGATAGTTCTGCGGGAACATGCGGCCGTTATAGAACGTCATGCCGAGGTCGGCGGCGTGGGCGTCCATCTCGACCTGCGGGAACGTCACGTCGGCCGGCGGCGTCTGGTTCTTGTATTCGTTGGTGCGGGTCTTGCCGCCGCCGAAATAGGGAAAGCCGAAATTCATGCCGGCCTTGTCGGCGCGGTTGAGCTCGCCGGGCGGCTGGTTGTCGCCCATGCCGTCGACCTGGTTGTCGGTGAACCAGAGCGCCTTGTCCTTCGGATTGAAGTCCATGCCCACCGAGTTGCGCACGCCGGTGGCGAACACCTCGCGGTCCTTGCCTTCCCGGCTCATGCGCACGATGCCGCCGATGCCGGACTTCTTGTAGAGGTCCATCTTCTCCGGCGCGTACACGTTGAAGGGCTGTCCGAGCGTGATGTAGAGCTTGTCGTCCGGCCCGATGCGGCACACCCGCGAGGTGTGGTTGTAGGATTCCTCCTCCGGCGGGATCAGCTCGCCCTGCTTCACGACGACGAAGGCGGCGACGTCGGGGCCTTCGTAGAAGAACTCGGCGGCGGGATACACCAGCACGCGGTTCTGCTCGGCGATGAAGAGGAAACCATCCTTCGAGAAGCACACGCCGTTGGGAATGGCAAAGCTGATCGAGGGCGCGAACTCCTTGACCTCGTCGGCCACGCGATCCTTGTCGCGGTCGGTGACCGCCCACACCTTGCTCTTGCGGGTGCCGACGAACGTCACCACGCCCTGCGGCCCGACCGCGAGATGGCGGGCATCCGGCACGATGGCATAGAGCCCGATCTTGAATCCGCGCGGCAGCTTGATGCGGGCGAGATTCTTCTTGATCGCGTCCGCCTTGGCGCCGGTCTGCGGAACCTGCGGGATGTCCATCGGCGTGCCGGTGGTCTTGAAGTCGGACAGCTTTTCGAGATTGCCCGCGGTCGGCGCCTGCGCATGGGCCGACAGAAGGCCAGGCCAGCACCAGCGCCGAGGCGACGCACAGCAGCGCGTTTTTCATGTCTTCCTCCCTAGCTCCCATTGTCTGCTTTCGTTGAAGCATCCAATGCATCATCCTACTTTTTTCGGCACCCTTGGCTATTTGGCCGCTCACCGTGGACGCGCCCGGCGCGATGCCGGCGTCGTTCACGGCGACCGCAACCTCGAGCGACGGCGCGACCTCGGAGCTCGGCGCGCCGGTGGCGCTGTCGGAGTGAGCGGCACGCGCGATGACGCGCGCCGAAAGCCGTGAAGTTCGTGTACAAGGCGTCATGTTCCCGCCCGAACGCATCGTCTGCCTCACCGAAGAGACCGTGGAGACGCTCTATCTCCTATGGAATACAGGGACGGACGCAACGGGACGGTTTCCCTCGTGGAATAAGCGGTTTATCTAGGTTATTGTGTCCGGCTTAGTCCCGGTTTGTTCTGTGGCGTCTAGTGATTTTGTGTCCCCGGTGTGTCCCCGGCGCAATCCGAAAGGCGTACATGCAAAAGGTTTTGACCGATGGATACCTGCGAGCACTCGCGCCTCCGGCAACCGGGCGCTTGGAGATATCCGATACGCGGTGCGGCGGCCTCGTGCTGCGGGTTACCGCAGCCGGGGTTAAGAGTTGGTCATTCCGTTTCCGTGACCGGATTACACAGGCACCCTTGCGCGTCACGATAGGGCGGTACCCGGACGTCGGATTATCTGCGGCGCGCGGCGCGGCCGATGGCTATCGCAAAACCGTCTCGGCCGGTGGTAACCCTGCAGAGGCGAAGCGTGGCGCGTCAGGCGACAAATCCTTCGGCGCGCTTGCCGAGCGCTATCTAGAAGAACACGCCCGTCGCAGAAAGCGCAGCCATGCGGTCGATCAGCGCAACCTAAAAAATCACGTTCTGCCGAGATGGAAAAACCGGCGCATATGCCTCGATCAAGCGTGCGGACGTCATCGAGCTGGTGGAGGACTTGGTTAGCAACGGAACGCCGACGCTCGCCAATCGAATACAAAGCCTGATCAGCACCGTTTTCACTTTCGCGTTAGATGCTGGCCTAGTCGAGTTCAATCCATGCCATCGACTGCGAAAGCGCGGCCAGGAGAATGTCGGCCGGCGCGTTCTGTCGGATGCAGAGATTCGGTTGTTCTGGCGTGGCATCGTAGACTCGCCATTAACCCACCGCGCTGGTCTAGCCTTGCGGCTCGCGCTGTTAACCGGCGCGCGAGTTGGCGAGGTTGCAGGAATATGCCGCGAGGAATTGGAACACCTGGGCGATCCGGACCTTGCCGCCTGGACTATTTCCGGCCCGCGCGTGAAGAACGGCCGTGATCACATGCTGCCGCTCTCTCCGATGGCGCGCGGGCTGGTGCTTGAATTGCTGGCGGTCATTGACAGCGGGGAGCGATATTTGCTGCCTATTCGCTCGCCCCGCCACACGGGACACATGCGGAGTACTTCGCTCACGGATGGAATGGCGAATTTTGCTGAACGGCTCAGCGGCGACGATGATGCAGTGAAAACGTGGCGGGCCGAACCACCGACACCGCATGATCTTAGGCGCACCGTTGAAACGCGCTTGGCCTCAATGGGCGTCCCTAGGGAAATTCGCGATGCTGTCCTAAATCACGCGATATCCGGCGTGGGATCGAAGCACTATAACCGATACGACTTTGCGGCAGAGAAGCGCGCGGCGCTTACTCGGTGGGCGCTGGCCGTCGCGGCGATCCTCGATCCAGTAGCGGTGCCGGTGGTCGATTTTGCCGACGCCCGCAAGGGGCGTCAGGCGGTAGATGCCGACACCGCGAAAAAGTAGAGAACCCATCCCGGCGGCGGGTGTAATCCGGCTTTCGGTTGCGTTTACGCAGTTCTATCGGACCATGGTGCCAAGATGGGAAAGACTCGACGCCGCAGCCGAAAAGGAGCTGGCTAGTAATCGTGGGGCCAAACCCGGACAATCGAAAGACCGGGTCATGCGGCTGCGCGACAAAACGGTGAAGCGAGCTGAGTTAAAGTTCAGAGAGCACCTTGCAGCTGAGATGCTTATCGCACAGATGCGCGATCCAGACACGGGTGAACGAGTGACAGTAGCAAACCCCAACGATTGGGCGGCGCGACACAATTTCGGAGTCCCTGGCTTCTGCGAGGATTATGTTTGGACTGGCGATCCGGTGCAGCCCGGACCAGACGCAATGATCAGGGAGGAATTGCAGCCGGTATTCTTTGTACAGTCGGATTTTGATCTCGTTTATAGGAAGAATTGAAGCAGTCACTGGCAATATCAAAGAAGTGCATCCGAGAACCGCCAAAAACGACCCTACATCGGTAGCCGCGGAGGCCGAGGCAAGGCTCGCTGCGATGCAAAGTTCGCGAGAACCGGAAGCAGACTTTTACATGTTGCCGAGCAATCGACCGACGCAGCGTGCACAAGCGCGGGCATGGCAAGCCCTTAAGTCTCTCTTTCAAGATGGCAGGGTCCCCAAACACCTGTCTATTTCCGATCTGACTCGCTCGAGTAAATGTCTGGCTTAGCAAGCAGAGTCGCATGATCGCGGATCGCCCCAGTGTTGGAGAATCGACGGTCTCACGCGTGCTGGGGCTAAAGAAATAAATCGGCCAAATAGCCAGTTGGCCAGCCAATTAGCCAAACTGTTCCATCACCAATTTTCTCGTTTTACCTTCGGATCTGCCAGCCGGACGACATTTCGTCCGGCTGTGAACGAAGGGCTAGAACATGCACAATCATCAGCAGCGACTTGCTGCATCGTGCGCAGCGGTAGCTCCCGCAGATCCAGCTGGGTCGTTCAGTTTGCGGAACGATAATGGCGTGCCTCTCATTTCGCTATCGATTGAAGATGCAAGCGCCGCGACGGGGATCAGCCGCACAAAACTCTATGAATGGATCAAGGGCGCGAGGTTGACGGCCCGCAAGGCCGATGGCCGTACCTTGATTGAAGCGGCAGAGCTTTACCGGATCGTCCGGGAGCTCCCCGCCATTGGGCGTCAGCCCGATACTGCGACCGCTAAGGTCACGGCCTAAGCATGGTCCCCGCCGGACAAAATGGATGCGGTTGCCGGACGGGCTTCCGTTCGTCCGCCTCGGGCAAGTTCCGTATCTGCACATCCCATCCGCAAAGGCCTGGATCGAAATCCGTATCCACCGGCCTAACCCAGTACGCGCGGCGCGAGCCAAGACGCCTCTATCACTCGCCGCCTTCGCCGTCTCGCAACCGAGGAAGCCGCCCGTTAACGCAAACGCCGCCCCCAGTTGAGGGCGGCGTTGCATCTCCGGGGGCGGGGCGACGACGCCCGCTCCATCAAGGCTACACAGGCAAGTTGACGCTGCTGTGTAGCCCAAAAGCGGTCCCGGCCGCAAGGAGCTGCACAGATGAGCGTGACCAAACCCACAAGCTCAGCCTGGAAAAGGTGTTGCACCTACTGCGCAAGCTCTGACGCGCGGCTTGTGCGTCTGCATAGCAACAACGGCGGGGCGGGATTCTACGTCTGGCCGAATGGCGGTCGCGTCTCGAATGAAGTCGCGCAACTGCTGCTGGGGCGCAATGACATACAGCCCTACGGCAGCGGCTTGTTTTCCGACCACCCTCAGAGCTGGCGCCGGGGCAACTGGCGTGACTGGGCCAAACTTGTGTGAGGGCGGTCCAGTGAGTGACGAACGACCATTCGGTGGTCTACACCGCGGTCAGTACGACAGCGATCGTGCGCGGATCCGCCGTGGTCGTACGTCGTGCTTTTCCGAGAAGGGCATGGCCCGCTCAGCCCGACCGGCATTACGTCAGCCATGGCTGCGGACGCGATCGAGGCAGTTGCCGGTTAGCGACGCCGCATGCCACGCACACTTATTTCTCTGGATCCCGGGCCGCGTTCCGTGGTGCCGGGAATGCATCTCCCGATTATGCGCGCGTGGGACTTCGAGCCCTCCTCAATCGCATTGTCTGGATCAAGTCCACGGCGTAAGGCGTTCGCAAACGGCGGTTTCTTTCTCGACGAAACTCTGCTTGCCAAAGGCATGGGCCACACCACTCGCCAAAACGCCGAGTACGTGGCTGCTCGGCCGGCGAGGCAAGCCATGCCGGCTCCGCAGGGACGTGCATCGAGCTCATCATCCAGCCGCGGCGCGAAGCACAGCCGCAAGCCGGATGAGTTCTATGCCCGCGTTGAGCGCTACTGCATCGGCCCCTATCTCGAATTGTTCGCGCGCCAGCGTCGTCCTGGCTGGACCGCCTGGGGCGACGAGCTCGACAAGTTCGAACCCAAGTACGACGCGCAAGACGACTTCGCCAAATCGCTAGACGAGGGTTATCGCGTTATTCGCGAGCGCGTTGCGGCCGGCGGCCCAAAGTGGGTGCCGAAATGACCCACCGCAACCAACCGAGGCCACGCTCCAACGCAGCGTGATCCGGCACCTCACATGGCGTGCGCGGCCTGGTGCGTTCTTCTTTCACGTTCCCCTCGGCGGATACCGAACCTGCGTCGAGGGCGCGATCTCCAAGGCGATCGGCACCCGTCGCCGGCGTTCCCGACATCATCTGCATTTTCGAGGGCCGGTGTTACGCGCTGGAGCTCAAAGCCGAGCGCGGGCGCGTCACCGACGTTCAGCGCGGTAGTGCATGAGCGGCTGCGCGGAAGCCGGTGCCACACGTCGCCGTAGCGCACGGTATCGATCAAGCACTCGCACAGCTCGAGGCTTGGAACCTGCTTCGCCACAACGTGGCAAGGCGCCCCGGCGCGCATTCGCCGGACATCATAGCAACAGGAGAAAACCTATGAGCGACAACCACACACTTATGCATCAACAGGCACTAGCTAAGCCGCCGCCGGCCACCGACGGTTGGGACGGTACTGCCGCAGGCCGAGGCGGCCGAGCGCACGATCCGCGGGCAGCTTCTCAAGTTTGCCGACTGGCGCTGGGACGGTCGGTAAGGAAGCAACCCCGATCCAGGACGGGATCAAGCTCGTCGCACTGGCCACCTTGGCGATGTGGGTGCGGTGGGAGGACGGCAAGCCGGTCGAAGTCCGCATGCGCGAGCCCGGCGGGCGGCTGGCCGACCGCGAGGAGCTCGGCTACGACGACGAGAGCCAGTGGGAGAGCCCCAACGGCGAGCCGCCAAGATCCGTGGCGAAACACCTGGCTCCGGTGTATCTCGTGGACCCGCAGACCGCCGAGGCTTACACCTTCAGCACATCGTCGTGGGCGGTCGCGGGGCCAGTGACGGATCTCAGTGATCTGATCACCATGAAATCATCCACGATCATATGATGTCCCACTTTAACATATTTTGCTTATGCGGTAATGTTAATTAATGACGTATTATTGTGGTAACGATGAAGAGAGAGAGAGAGGGAGAGAGAGAGAAGAAGGAAGGAAAGAGAAGAAGAAGAAGCACGTGACGGTTCATCCCCGACGCGTGCCGATCAAGTCGAGCCCAGGTCGAAGCGGGAGATGCTGCGAGCCAAGTGCGGTCGCAAATCGAGAAGCCGCCCCGTCACAAAATCGCGAGCTGGATGACGGCCCGACGAGCGCGCAGCACCGGCGCCGGTCGAGCGATTTCAGATCGCGGCACAGCAAGCCGAGCGGTGAGTCTGGGGCCGCGCCGTGATCGATGACGAGATTCCGTTTTGACCTGCGAGGATCGAGGGCGGCCGCCAGCCCGCCGCTTGCACTTCGCGCCGTGGGTTACAATCCGTCAAGACGGACTGCTCAGAACCTGACCGCGATCAGATCGAGATCTTCACGCGAGGCCCCGTTCCGCTACGCCGGCGCAACGCGGGGTTTCGATCTCCGATGCGCGCACCACGCTTGCACAGATCGCGGCGCTGGGGCCGTATTTCGCATCAGCCCGACGCCGCTGCACCGGCGGCCTGAAATTTCTCATCGACGTGGCGGAAGACGACGCCCGTCGCGCCGCCAACGATCCTCGGCCGGGTCGTCTTCTGCCCGCCCATTGCAGCCTTCTGCACCGGCCAGACGCCGCCGCCGGCGACATCGTCGAGGGCTCGCACTGACGGTCGAGGTGCGATCAGCACCCGCAGGAAGCCCGCGCCCGATCAGAGCCGATCCTCGGCCCCGCCACGTTGGTGGTGGCGCTCGGAGGACTGTGGACCGATCCGCAGACGCAGAGCAGAAACCACGACAAGCTGCACTTGCCATTGGCGAAAAGTGCTCGCTCGCGCCCGCGCGCCCGGTCGACAAGCCTCTCCTCTCGCTCACTCCGCGCGCGCGCGAAACTCGCTACCGCGCTGCGTCGGTGGTGACCCGAGCAATGTCCCAATCGTTCACCCAATCCGCTGGCCCCGGCTCACCGCGGCACCCGCAAGGAGAGCCGCGGCCAGCGCACCTATCGGAGTCCGCCGGCCCCCGACCGCGAGATCGTGCGTTGGAATCTCGCGCTCGATGCACCTTCGTCAATGCAAAGGGTCACGACCGAGCAAGCGAACGGCAAAGGCGCCTACCGCCAGCGAGCGCAGCCGGATCGAATGGGAAGAGGCCTTCCGCCTAATCTTTGTTGGAGAGAGCTGCCATCGGACACGCAGTTTCCTCTGGGCGGCGATTTCGCTGCCGCTGGGGGTGCGCCGGCGCCCGTCACCGACAACGTGCTGCACACAGCTGCACTGATCGAATTCAGGCCACAAGATCCGGAGCGCTCGCGCCGGCGCTTGTTGACCTGAGCTCGTCGAGCACGCCGCAGACGGTCAGCATCCGCCTACGAGAAATTCGGCGGGGATAGCAAGAGCAGGCAAGGCGAGCCGCGCCATCGGCGCTCAATGCCACGGAGCTGGAATCGAGATGACCCCTCAACCTGATCGGGTACGCGTCGTGCCCGCGTTACATCGGCGGAAGGCCTCACGCTGCTCGCTGTGCCACGACCTAAGATCGGCAGAGGTCAGCGGCTCCTGAAGCTGCATGCCGTTATCGCGCGGTGGCGCGCGAGGATCCACGCCTCTGGCAATGCGCACTGCATCGAAGGCGACGTTTCTCTATTGCGCGCGGCAGCCGAGGCCAGGCCGCAGCTGCAAAGCCCGGATGAGGAGAGATCATCGGGACGCAAGAAGCTCAACTGGCGCTGGCTAAAGCCTTAGCTACCTGCGAAATGCCGCGCTTTCTCATGGCGGGGCTGCGAGGTGTCATCAAGCAGATGGCCTGGGAGCGCCAAGGCGCCACGGGTGTTGATCATCGCGAAGCACCCTGGCCATGGTCCGGACGCCGGCAAAGAAGCGCGACGTTACCCCCTATGATGCGGATTACGCTGCCGTGGTCGGACCTGCGCGACCGCGCGCGCCAGCATGTGCGTCGCCATCGTGCTCGTGCACCACCTCCGCAAGGCCGACGCCGACGACGCCTTCGACCCGGTCTCGGCACGCCTCGGCCTCACCGGCGCCCCCGATACCATCATCGTGACTGCAGGCGGGACAGTAAGGGGCACAACCCTGCCAGCTCGCGGGCGCGATGCGATCTGGTCGGATGTCGAGAAGGCAATGAACTTCCAACCCGGAAACCTGCGTCTGGTCCGTCCCAGGCGATGCCGGCGAGTACGCAATCGGATGAGCGAGGCGCCATCGTCGCAGCGCTGCCGAAGAGGCTGGGGTCGAACCGCTGGGTCCAAGCCAGATCGCGAGCGCTACCGGAATGAAGGCGACCAATGTCCGCAAGCTGCTGAGCAAGATGCGGACGGATGGCATCATCAGGAAGGCTGGCTACGGCAACATACCTCGCGACGCCGGCAGTAGCGTAACTCGAGCTCGGTCACCGCTGCTAAAACACGGTCATCAACTGGTACACTCTAAGTCACACTTCCGATAAGTCCTTGTTAGCCAAATTTCTCGGCAGGTCACTATTGTGATCCAGGTGTGATCTTAGAAATACATTCTCGGTCACACTGGTATAGTTGCAGTAAGATTCTTCTCTGTAGGGGACCGAGAGGAAGAAGTGCACCGTGTGGGACCGTGTTTACTCCAGGGGCAGTCGAGGCCCCGCTATGAAATGAGTCCCACGTCTGTAATCTGTCTCGGGCCGCCGGCTCCAGGTCGATCAAAGCCCAACTAGTCGCCGGCTCAACCTCGGGGAATTCAAATGGCTAAAACTCCGCTCGAAATCGCGTCTTTGGCAAGAATGCACACCAAGAAGGCCGTAAAGACGCTCGCTGCCATCATGAATGAACCCCATGCGCCTTATGCTGCCCGCGTGGCAGCTGCGGAGGCCTTGCTGGATCGTGGCTGGGGCAAGCCGAGGCAATCGCATGAGGCGGAGATAACGCACCGTTACGTGATCGAAATCCCGGCGCTGATGGACAATGCGACATGGGAAGCGGAGGCGCTCGAGCACGAGCCCGATAAGCTGCAATGATGGACCGCGCGCCATGGCCGACGAGCGCCCCGTTAGGATTGCTTGGTCACCGCGCGGCAACCGAGCCCAGGTGCGGCTGCTGAAGTGCCAGGTGTTCGAAATCTTCTTCGGCGGCGCTCGCGGCGGCGGCAAGACTGACGGCGTGCTCGGCGAGTTCGGCGCCCATGCCAGCCGCTATGGCAAGGATGCCATCGGCCTGATGGTGCGCCGCTCGCGCGCCGAGCTGGTGGAAACCATCGAACGGTCGCGGGAAATCTACGGCCCGCTCGGCTGGAAACTCAACGAGACGGAGAAGATGTGGCGTGCGCCGGATGGCGCCCGGTTACGCTTCGCCTATCTGGAGCGCGATGCCGATGCCGACATGTACCAGGGCCACAACTACACGCGAGTTTATGTAGAGGAGATCGGGAATTTCCCGAGCCCCGCCCCAGTGATGAAGTTGATGGCGACGCTGCGGTCCGGCGCGGGCGTGCCAGTCGGTTTGCGTGCCACGGGAAACCCGGGCGGGCCGGGGCATCAATGGGTGCGCCAGCGTTACATTGATCCCGCCCCCTTGGGCAACCGGATCATCCGCGACCCGCTGACTGGGCTCGAGCGGGTGTTCATCCCGTCGCGGGTCGACAATAACCAGCACATTGACGTTGAAGCGTACAAGCAACGGCTGCGGGCGTCGGGCAGCCAGGAACTGGTGCGCGCGTGGTTGGACGGCGATTGGTCCGTCACCATGGGGGCGTTCTTCGATTGCTGGAATGGCACTAAGCGGCATGTGGTGCCGCCGTTTGCCATCCCGAAGCGACTGGCTGCGCTTCCGTTCGATGGACTGGGGCTCGGCCTCGCCGTTCTCGGTTGGCTGGTGGGCGATCGTGCAGGATGACCACGCACTCGCCAACGGAGGCATCGTCCTGCCGCGCGGGTGCATGGTCCGTTACCGCGAATGGTACGGCATGCGCCCGGGCGAGCCGAATGTCGGGCTCAAGCTGCACGCCGAGGAAGTCGGCAAGGGCATTGCCGAGCGCGAGCAGGGCGAGAGCATCGCCTACGGCGTGCTTGATCCGTCCGCGTTCAAGGAAGACGGCGGCCCGTCCATTGCCGAGCGCATCGCCCGTGGTTCGGGCGGCAAGGTGTGGTTCCGGCATGCCGACAACACCCGCGTTCCGGCGCGCGGTGCCATGGGCGGCTGGGATCAGGTGCGCTCCCGGTTGGTGGGCGACGGCGACGGGCGACCGATGATTGTGACGTTTGCGACCTGCACGGACTCGATCCGCACCGTCCCGATCCTGCAGCACGACCCGGATCGGCCCGAAGATGTGATGACGGATAGCGAGGATCATGCTGGCGACGAGTGGCGGTATGCCTGCATGTCGCGACCGTGGGTGCCGATGAAAGAGGCGCCGAAGCCGGAGAACATCAGCGGCTACCGGCCCTACCGGATGGACGCGCAGCCGGGGGATTGGCTGACGTATTGAGGCTTCGCGCCCTTTAGCTACCGGTCGTGAGGCGCCAATCCTGTGCGATTGCGCAACAGCGACGACAATTGAGCGTGCGAAACTTGGCAGTTCTGCACGTTTTTTCTTGATGCGATTTTCGGCCTCATTTAGCGTGCAAATGTCACGTGCGGAATGGGAGGCTGATATGGCGATTGTGGGCTATGCGCGGGTGAGCACCCGGGATCAGGACTTGGCCGGGCAGCTTGCGGAGTTGAAGGCTGCCGGGTGCGAGTTGGTTTATCGGGAGAAAGTGTCGGGTGCCGCTTCCGACCGGAAGGAGCTGGCCCGGCTGGTTCGGAAGCTAGAGCGCGGCGACACCGTGATTGTGACGCGGCTAGATCGGCTGGCGCGTAGCACGCGGGACCTGTTGAATATCCTAGACGAGATCGGCAAAGCGGGCGCCGGTTTCAGGTCGATCAAGGATACTTGGGCGGATACCACCACGTCGCATGGCCGGCTGATGCTGACCATCCTCGGCGGACTCGCGGAGTTCGAGCGCGAACTCATCAAGGATCGAACGGACGCCGGCCGGGTGCGTGCTAAGGCTCGCGGCGTGAAGTTCGGTCGCAAACCGAAGCTCAACCCGTTCCAGCGTGAGCAAGCCTTGGCGCGGCTGTCTACCGGCGAGACGCAGGCTGAGGTCGCTCGCACCTATGGCGTGGATCGGGCGACCATCAGCAGATTGGCCTCGCCGCTCCCTTTCGAGGCGGGCGCCGCGCTTCCCGGAAACTGAAGGGCCGGCGCCGATGACGGTGCCGCGGTCCGGGAAGGCGGCATCCGCGCATATCCGGCAGCTCGGCCCTGCCCAGGCAATAGGCTGCAAATCCCCAGTTCCTACCCCCGTCTTTTCGGGTGCTCACACGGGGCACCAATCGCGTTGGGAGAGTTGTCGATACGGGTGGTGGCTGGAATGCAGCCGGCCGGCCGTGAACTCAACGCAGCATAAGCGCCTCTCCACCAAACGCGCCTGTACGCGCCTTTGGAGTAAAACGCCGATGTCACCGGAAGCAACTTTGGCTGGCGATGTATCGGCGCTTCATTTTTTCGTGGCTTGCTCGCGTTTTGGGCGCTTATCGTCGTGGTGTGGGCGATGGTCAGCGGTTGAAGGCGTTCGGGCAAGCCCTGGCGGCGAATCCCCTGCTACTAAAGGCGGGGGATCGAAATGTGAAGTAGCTCACATAGGCCTAAAATGGATCGTGGAAAGTATCTCGCGGATGGCCCATGGAGACGAGCACGACAATGCCACGAAAAAATGAAGCGCCGATACATCGCCAGCCTATGCCGGCCCCCGACACACATCAGCAGCAGTTGCTGGAAGCGGCCTGGCCTCCTGCGGGATGATCCAGGACATCATCGATAGGCTCAACGAGGCCGGTTCGAACACAGAGCTTCGCTTACTGACGAACCGGCTGCGGCGCTTGGTCACCAGAGCCACTTTTAAGAAGGGATTTCGAGAAACCGGCACCCAACCGACCTTGAATTCGGCGAGCCCGCCAGCCACCCGATTACGCGGAGCGAAGGGGGAGGCCAAGGGGAATGGTGAGCCAGCAAAGCACGCGCCGAGCCTTTATGTCCAATAAATGAATCTGATGGTTGTGTGACGTACTTCACATTCGAGGGCCGAATCGAGAGCAGGGTCGCCCTGTGGATGGGAGGCGATCATGACGAAAAGCGACCGGGTGATTGCTCTTCTCCTTGGAGTCGCCATTGCGTGCATCATTGGGTGGGTGACGGCTGCTGCGGTCGAACCAGGGCCGGTCACTCAACCTCTCATGAACCGGGAGCAACCATTGATCTCGGCGACGGAGGCCCGGCGGCTGAGTGATCGTCAGCAACTCAACAGATACTTTCTTCAGAACTGGCGTGATCGACCGACGCGGCCGAACTTCGACTGACGCGACCATTCGGCGGGAGCATCGCATGGTCGTAGCCGCCAGGTCGAGCTCGCCGCCAAACGCGTCGAGCTCACGCGCGAAGTGTTTCCACGCGCCTCTGTTGTTGGGATCGCATTCGACAGGGTTTCGCACGAGCAACGCGATGCGGCGGTCGAGGCGGCTCGCAAGCTGAGGCTGGAATCCCGCACCATCGAGGTGAAAGGCCAGCAGGACTATGATGGCGCATTTGCCGCGATGGACGACCTGCGCGGCCAACCCTGATTTTGCCGGCAGGCCCGATGTTCTTGCGTGATCGAGAGGCGATCGCGCAGATTTTGCTCGAGCGCCGCATTCCGTCGATCGCTGCATTCCGCGAGAACACCGAGGCTGGCGCGCTCGATCGAGTTACGGCTTCGACCTCATTGGGCTGTTCCGCGACATCGCGGGTTATGTCAACCAAATTGCCCGTGGCGCCAAACCGTCCGAAATGCCGATCGAACAATCCTTGCGCTTTCACATGGCGGTCAATCTGAAGACGGCCGCATCGCTTGGCGTCTCTCTGTCGGATTCGTTCGTTGCCCGGGCCAACGAGGTGCGCGAATGAGGCGGCGCGAGTTCATCGCCATGCTCGGCGGTGCGGCAGCCGGCTGGCCGCTCGGCGCACGCGCACAACAAAGCAATCGGCTGCGGCTGGTTGGTGTGCTGTTCGCAATGGCGCCGAGCGATCCGGAAGCTGAAACTGCGCGTCAAGGCGTTTGAGGCCGGGCTGCGGGAGCTGGGCTGGGCGGAGGGGCGCAACCTGCGCCTGGAGTACCGCTGGGCGCCCGGCGACGCCGGCCTCCTGCACAGCCAGGCAACCGAGCTGGTCGGCCTCGCGCCGGACCTGATCCTCGCCACCAGCACGCCGGTGGTGGCGGCTTTGCGACAGGGGAACCCCCTGCCGATCGTGTTCGTGCAGGTGACCGATCCGATCGGCAGCGGCTTCGTGCCGAACCTCGCCCGCCCCGGCGGCTATCTCACCGGGTTCACCAGTTTCGAGTTCACCATCGGCAGCAAGTGGCTGGAGGCGCTCAAACATGTCGCGCCCGGCGGTGCAACGTGTGGCGCTCATCTTCAACCCGGATACGGCGCCGTTCGCGCATTTGTTCTGGCAACCAGTCGTAGAGGCCGCTCCGTGCCTTTGACGTTGAGCCGATCCAAGCGCCCGTCCGCGACGTCGGTGAGATCGAGCACGCCATCGAGAGCCTTCGCGCGCGATGGCGAATGGCGGCCTGATGGTCCTGCCGGACGTGAGCACCACCAACCATCGCGACCTGATCATCGCGCTCGCGGCGCGGCACCGCCTGCCCGCCGTCTACCCCTATCGGTACTTCGCCGCGAGCGGCGGTCTGATGTCCTATGGCAGCGATCGTGGCCGACGTTTACCGGCGTGCGGCCTCCTATGTCGATCGCATCCTCAAGGGCGCCGCCCCGGGCGACCTGCCGGTGCAGGCGCCCGCAAAGTTCGAGCTCGTCATCAACCTCAAAACCGCCAACGCGCTCGGCCTCACCGTGCCGCCGTTGTGGCTCGGCCGCGCCGACGAGGTGATTGAATGAAGCGGAACGTCGCGGCGTCATGATGAGGATCAGCAACTTCATACAGGGATTTGGCGGGAAACAGCCAGCCGTCCATTCAGACGGTGCGCAGCAGTCACCGGGCGTCGACGGACGTACTCCCCAAAACCCGCCGACGCTTGTTCACCAAATACGTCGCGCTGTTCGTGGCGGTCGTCTGCGTCGCGCTGCTGTCGAACGGCATTTTCGATGTCTACTTCTACTACCAGGAGCACAAGGCGTCGCTCATCCGCATCCAGCGCGAACAGGCGGAAGCCGCCGCCGCCAAGATCGGGCAGTTCATCAAGGAGATCGAGAGCCAGCTCGGCTGGACGACGCAATTGCCGTGGTCGGCGGGCTCCATCGAGCAGCGCCGCTTCGATGCATTGCGGCTGTTGCGCCAGGTGCCCGCCATCACCGAGCTGGCCCAGCTCGATGCCAGCGGCAAGGAGCGCCTGCGGGTCTCGCGCCTGGCCATGGACGTGGTCGCCAGCGGCACCGACTTTTCCAACGATCCGAAGTTCACGGAGGCGGTGGCGCGCAAGGTCTATTACGGGCCGGTCTATTTCCGCCGTGAATCGGAACCGTACATGACGCTGGCGATAGCCGGTACCCGGCGCGACGCCGGCGTGAGCGTCGCCGAGGTGAACCTCAAGCTGATCTGGGACGTGGTCTCGCAGATCAAGGTCGGCGAGCGCGGTCATGCCTATGTGGTGGATGCGCAGGGGCGGCTGATCGCGCATCCCGACATCAGCCTGGTGCTGCGCAACACCGACATGTCGCGGCTGGCGCAGGTGCGTGCGGCCCGCGGCGGCGCGAGCGGCAGCCCATCAGAGGCGGTGCAGGAAAGCGAGAACATCGAAGGTCGCAAGGTGCTCACAGCCTACGCACCGGTGGCGCCGCTCGGCTGGCTGGTGTTCGTCGAGCTGCCGGCCGACGAGGCCTATGCGCCGCTTTATGCGGCACTGCAGCGACTAGGGCTCATTCTGCTGGCCGCCCTCGGCTTTGCCGTCCTCGCCGGGATGTTTCTCGCGGGCCGCATGGTCGGCCCGATTCAGGCGCTGCGGGCCGGCGCCGCGCGCATCGGCAGCGGCGATCTGTCCCAGCGCATCGCAATCAAGACCGGTGATGAATTGGAGGCACTCGCCAACCAGTTCAACGACATGGCCGGACGGCTGCAGGAATCCTATGCCGGGCTGGAACAAAAGGTCGAGGAGCGCACGCGGGAAGTGGAGGAGAAGAGCCGACAGCTCGAAATAGCAAGCCAGCACAAATCGCAATTCCTCGCCAGCATGAGCCATGAGCTGCGCACGCCGCTCAACGCCATCATTGGGCTCACCGAGATGATGGTCACCAATGCGGCGCGCTTCGGCACTGAAAAGGCGGCGGAGCCGCTGCGCCGGGTGCACCGTGCCGGCAGCCATCTCCTCGGCCTCATCAATCAGGTGCTCGATCTCTCCAAGATCGAAGCCGGCAAGCTCGAGTTAAGTCCCGAAACGGTGACTTTAGCCCCGCTGATCGACGAGGTGATCGGCACCGCGCGGCAGCTTGCCGAGCAGAACAAGAACCGTCTGGTCGTCGAAAGCCAGGAGAACCTTGGCTCGCTGACCGTCGATCCCATGCGGTTGCGGCAAATCCTGCTCAATCTGTTGAGCAACGCTTGCAAGTTCACCAAGGACGGGCGAGTGACGCTGCGCGTGCGAAAGGTGGTCGACGGGCGCAATTGGATCGAGTTTGCAGTAGCCGATACCGGCATCGGCATGACGCCGGAGCAGCAGGCGAAGCTGTTCGAGGAATTCACCCAGGCCGATTCCTCGACCGCACGGCAATACGGTGGAACTGGCCTTGGTCTTGCCATCACACGCAAGCTCGCGCGCATGATGGGTGGCGACGTGACGGTGACGAGCGAGCCGGGCAAGGGCTCGGTCTTTACCGCCCGGCTGCCCGGCAGCGCGGACTCGCCGGCAATGAGCTCGATTGGTTCCAATGGCAGCCGTCGGGCCAGCACTGATTGCGTTCTCGTCATCGACGACGATGCGACCGCGCGCGAGCTCATTTCCGATCATCTCAAGGCAGAAGGATTTTCCGTGGTAGCCGCGGCGGGCGGGCTGGAGGGACTCAAGCTGGCCAAGGAATTGCGGCCGACCGCGATCACGCTCGACGTGATGATGCCGGACCTCGACGGCTGGTCGGTGCTGGCCGCGCTGCGGCAGGATGCCGAGCTTGCCGAAATTCCGGTCATCATGGTGACGATCGTGGATGAGCACCGCCGCGGTATCGCGCTCGGTGCGGCCGGCTATTTGACCAAGCCGATTGACCGTGAGCGGTTGCATCAGCTGGTCGGCCGCTTTCGAGCGTTGACGCCGCCAGCGCGGGTCCTTTGGTTGAAGACGACCCGGTCCAACGGGAACGTGTGGGCGCGTGGCTCGAGGACCAGCAATGGGTCGTGCAGGAAGCTGCTAACGGGCGGGAGGCGCTGGCGCGGCTGCAGGAAGAGGTGCCCGACGTGATCCTGCTCGATCTCATGATGCCCGAGATGGACGGCTTTGCTGTGGTCGCCGCCATGCAGAAAGAGGCGCGCTGGCGAAATATTCCGGTCATCGTCATCACCGCGCGTGATCTCAACGCAAACGACCGGGAGCGTTTAAACTCGGGCGTGCAATCCATATTGGTGAAGGAGATGTTCCGGCCCGCTGAACTGGTCGAGCGTATTCGCCGGCTTGTGCACACTAATCCGGCGGCCGACAGCAAAATGGAAGCAGCATCGTGATCAAGATTCTTTACGTCGAAGACAACGATGACAACGTCTATATGCTTAAGATGCGGCTCGAGCTGCTTGGCGATTTCGAGGTTCTGGCGGCGGAGGACGGCGAGAAGGGATGCGAGATTGCCCTTCGCGAGCGGCCCGATATTATCCTGATGGACCTGGAAATGCCGGTCATCGACGGGTGGGAAGCCACACGTCGGCTGAAGGGCAATCCACAAACCCACGACATCCCGGTCATCGCTTTGTCCGCGCACGCGCTGGCCGGCGAGCGCGAAAAGGCGATTGCCGCTGGGTGCGACGAGTTCGACACCAAGCCGATCGAGTTCGAGCGTCTTGTCGCAACCGTTCGGCGCCTTCTCGCGCACCCCTAGTGACGCTTGGTCCTGGCGGCGGCAGCACGAAACGCATCAGCGGGCTCCCTAGTCTGGCCCGCAATTCAGGAAGCGCCACTTGCCTTGCCTCGATTCAGAACGATTCAGGTCTGCCCCAAGGACCGGCTGACCCTTCCCCGGCAGGCTCCTGATGCGTCAAACCGCCTGCGCCCGGCGGTCCCTAGCTGGTATGATCGGCGGCGGCACCCGTGGGAGGGAGCCCCATGTTCGGCATGAGGCGGCGCGAGTTCATCACGCTGCTCGGCGGCGCGGCGGCGGCGTGGCCGCTCGCGGCGCGGCGCAGCAGCCGGCGATGCCGGTGATCGGGTTTCTCCGCAGCACGTCGCTCGCGCCGTTCGCGGACCTCGCTACGCGCGTTCCGCCAGGGCCTGAAGGAAGCAGGCTTTGTCGAGGGCGAGAACGTGGCGATCGAATATCGCTAGGCGGACGATCAAACTGATCGGCTGCCGGCGCTGGTGGCTGAATTGATCTGCCGGCCGGTGGCCGTGATCGTCGGCAAACAGCATTGCGACGCTTGCGGCCAAGGCCGCATCGACAACGCGTGCCGATCGTCTTCGTGACCGGGGGCGATCCGGTCAGGGACGGCCTCGTGGCCAGCCTCAACCGGCCGGGCGGCAACGTCACGGGCGTGGTCTTTTTCAGCTCCGTGTTGGGGGCGAAGCGGCTGGACCTGCTGCGCCAGCTCGTGCCCGAGGCCACGTCGATCGCCATGCTGGCGAACCCGAACAATTCCAATACCGAAGCGGAGCGTAAGAGACGTGCAGGCCGCGGCGCTAGCGATCGGGCAGCAACTCGTCATTCTCGAGGCCAGCGACGACCGCGACATCGAAACCGCTTTTGCCACCGTTGCGGCAACGCGGCGCCGGCGCGCTGTTTGTCGGATCAGGCCCGCTCATGAATTCCCAACGGGAACGGCTCGTGGCGCTGGCGGCTCGCCATGGGCTGCCGGCAAGCTATCCGCTAACGCGAGTTTGCCGTGGCCGGCGGTCTGATGAGCTACGGAGCCAGCCAGTCGGATGCCTATCGCCAGGCCGGCATCTATGCCGGGCGGATTCTCAAGGGCGAGAAGCCGGCCGACCTGCCGGTCATGCGGTCCGACCAAATTCGAGTTCGTGATCAATCTCAAGACCGCCAAGACGCTCGGCCTCGACAGTGCCGCCGACGCTGCTCGCCGCGCGCCGACGAGGTGATCGAATGAGAGCGGCGCGAGTTCATCACGCTGCTCGGCGGCGCGGCGGCGGCGTGGCCGCTCGCGGCGCGCGCGCAGCAGCCGGCGATGCCGGTGGTCGGCTTCCTGACCAGCCTGGGGCGAATGACCGGCGCCGACCTTGCGAATGCGTTCCGCCGTGGCTTGAGCGAAGCCGGCTATGTCGAGGGCCGCAACGTGGCGATCGAATACCGCTTGGCGGAGAACCAATACGATCGATTGCCGGCGCTTGCGGCCGATCTGGTCGGCCGCAAGGTGGCCGTGATCGCCGCGACCGGAGGCGGCAGTTCGATTTTGGCGGCCAAGGCGGCGACCACCACGATCCCGATCGTGTTCACACTGGCGGCGACCCGGTCCAGGAGGGCTTCGTCGCCAGCCTCAACCGGCCGGGCGGCAACATCACGGGAGTCAGCTGTTTTCGGTACTCATGATCGCCGCCAAGGGCCTGGGGCTGCTGCACGAGCTTGTTCCCAATGCCGCTGTCATCGCCCTGTTGGCAAACCCGAAACCTCCCGGAATCCGCGCGCATGCTAAGCGACGCGCAGGAGGCGGCGCGCACGCTCGGCCGGCAACTGCTTGTGCTCAATGCCAGCACCCCGAGCGAGATCGACGCCGCCTTCGCTACCTTGCGGCAACAGCGCGCCGGCGCGCTTCTTGTCGGTGGCGATCCGTTCTTTACCAGCCGGCGCCAGCAGATTGTCGCGCTGGCCGCGCGTGACGCCATCCCCGACGATGTACACCAACCGCGAATTTGTCGAAGAGGGCGGGCTGATGAGCTATGGCAACGACACTCCAGATGCGTATCGCCGGGCCGGACTCTACGTCGGACGGATCTCAAGGGCGAAAAGCCCGCCGACCTGCCGGTCGATCAGGCCACCAAGTTCGAGTTCGTGATCAACCTCAAGACCGCCAAGGCGCTCGGCCTCGACAGTGCCGCCGACGCTGCTCGCCCGCGCCGACGAGGTGATCGAATGAAGCGGCGCGAGTTCATCACGCTGCTCGGCGGCGCGGCGGCGGCGTGGCCGCTCGCGGCGCGCGCGCAGCAGCCGGCGATGCCGGTGATCGGGTTCCTCGACCCCAGATCGCCTGACACGATCGCGGACCGTCTGCGCGCATTTCGCCAGGGCCTCAAAGACACCGGCTATGTCGAGGGCGAGAACGTGGCGATCGAATACCGCTGGGCCGAGAATCAATTCGATCGACTGCCGGCGCTGGCGGCCGAACTGGTTCGCCGACAGGTCGCGGTGATCGCCGCGACCGGAGGTACCGCTGCGGCGTTGGCGGCCAAGGCGGCAACCACGACGATCCCCATCGTCTTCGTCGTCGCCGAAGACCCGGTCAGGCTTGGTCTTGTCGCCAGCCTCGCCCGGCCGGGCGGCAACCTGACAGGTATCAATTTTCTCACTGCGTGAGTTGGCGGCAAAGCGGCTGGAACTCCTGCGTGAGCTGGTGCCCGCAGCCGCTCGTGTTGCCGTGCTCGTCAATCCGGCCAATGCTGCGAATACCGAGACCACGTTGAGAGACGTGGAACCGGCTGCTCGCGCCATGGGGCTGCAAATCCAGGTCCTCAACGCCAGCACCAGCCGCGAGATCGATGCGGCCTTCGCAACTTTTGTGCGCGAGCGGCCCGACGCCCTCTTCGTCGGCACCGACGCCTTTTTCACCAGCCGGCGCGTCCAACTGGCCAACCTGGCGGCGCGCCACGCGGTCCCCGCGACATATTCGGACGCGTGAATTTGCCGAAGCCGGCGGGCTGATGAGCTACGGAGCCAACATTGCGGATGCGTGTCGTCAGGTCGGCGTCTATACCGGCCGCATCCTCAAGGGCGCGAAGCCCGCCGACCTGCCGGTGCGTGCAGCCGACCAAGTTCGAGCTGGTCATCAACGCTCAAGACCGCCAGGATGCTCGGCCTCACCGTGCCGCCGACGCTGCTCGCCCGCGCCGACGAGGTGATCGAATGAGAGCGGCGCGAGTTCATCACGCTGCTCGGCGGCGCGGCGGCGGCGTGGCCGCTGGCGGCGCGGGCGCAGCAGCCGGACCGATGCGGCGCGTCGGCGTGATCACGGGTGCGGGCGTGGACGCCGACGATGCAGACATGAAGGCCCGCTTCGCGGCGTTTTTGCGCAGGCGTTGGAGCAATTGGGCTGGAGCCACGGCCGCAACGTGCAGATCGACTATCGCTTTGGGCTCGGGCAATCCGGACGACATTCGCAGACACGCGGTAGAATTGGCTGCGCTCGCGCCGGATGTCATCCTGTCGTCCGGCGCCGCGACCGTGGGTCCGATTGTTGCAGGCGACCCGCACCATACCGGTCGTGTTCGTCGAGCGTCGTCGATCCGGTCGGCGCCGGCTTTGTCGATAGCATGGCGCAGCCGGGCGGCAACGCCACCGGCTTTGTCATGCTGGAATACAGCATGAGCTGCGAAATACCTGGAGCTGCTCAAGGAGATCGCGCCATTCGTGACGCGGGTTGCCGTTCTTACGGGATCGCGGCCATTTCGTCCGGAACCGGCCAATTCGGCGCGATACAGTCCGCCGCGCCGTCGCTCAGGATGGATGTGACCCCGGTCAACGTGCGCGACGCGCGGCGAGATCGAGCGCTCTGTCGCGACCTTCGCGCAAGCCTCGAACGGCGGCCTGATCGTGACGGCGAGCGCGTTGACGGTGGTTCATCGCGATCTGATCATCACGCTCGCTGCCCGGCTACAAACTGCCCGCGGTCTATTCACCGACGATTGTTCGTCGCCGCCGGCGGCCTGATGTCCTATGGGGCCTGATGTCATCGACCAGTTCCGGCAAGCGGCCGGCTACGTCGATCGCATCCTCAAGGGCGAGAAGCCGGCCGACCTGCCGGTGCAGGCGCCGACCAAGTACGAGCTGGTGATCAACCTCAAGACCGCCAAGGCGCTCGGCCTCGACGTGCCGCCGACGCTGCTCGCCCGCGCCGACGAGGTGATCGAGTGAAGCGGCGCGAGTTCATCACGCTGCTCGGCGGCGCGGCGGCGGCGTGGCCGCTCGCGGCGCGGGCGCAGCAGCCGGCGATGCCGGTGATCGGCTTTCTCGGCGGCGTATCGCCTGACGGTTTCGCGGAGCGTCTGCGCGCATTTCGCCAGGGCCTGAAAGACACCGGCTATGTCGAAGGCGAGAACGTCGCGATCGAATACCGCTGGGCCGAGAACCAGCTCGACCGGCTGCCGGGGCTGGCGGCCGATCTGGTCCGCAGGCAGGTCGCGGTCATCGTGGCGACTGGCGGCACCGCTCCGGCCATCGCAGCTAAGGCGGCGACCACGACCATTCCAATCGTGTTCTTGGTCCCTGAAGATCCCGTCAAGCTTGGACTTGTCGCCAGCCTCTCCCGGCCGGGAGGCAACCTCACAGGCGTCAACTTTTCTTCGGCGAATTGGTGCCGAAGCGGCTGGAACTGCTGCGCGAGCTGGTGCCCGCAATGGCTCGCGTTGCCGTCTTCGTCAATCCGGCCAATCCCGCGCGTGCGGAGTTCCACGATGAGAGAAGCGCAATCCGCGGGGCGCGCAATGGGGTTGCAAGTCCAAATCTTCAACACCGGCACCAGCAGCGAGATCAATGCGGCGTTTGCAACATTTGCAGCGCCGAGCGGCCGGACGCGCTGTTCGTCAGCCCTGATCCCTTCTTCGTCATCCGGCGTGCCCAACTTGCCACTCTGGCGGCGCGCCACGCGATCCCACGTCGTTTTCGGCGCGCGAGCTATGTCGAAGTCGGCGGCCTGATGAGCTACGGAACCAACATCAACGATGCCTATCGTCAGGTCGGCGTCTACACCGGCCGCATCCTCAAGGGCGCGAAGCCCGCGGACCTGCCGGTCGTGCAGTCGACCAAGTTCGAGCTGGTCATCAACGCTCAAGACCGCGCAGGCATGCTCGGCCTCGACAGTGCCGACGACGCTGCTCGCCGCGCGCCGACGAGGTGATCGAATGAAGCGGCGCGAGTTCATCACGCTGCTCGGCGGCGCGGCGGCGGCGTGGCCGCTCGCGGCGCGCGCGCAGCAGCCGGCGATGCCGGTGATCGGGTTTCTCAGCGCGGCTCGCCGGAGCAATGTCGCACGCTCGCTGACGGCATTCCGCCAGGGCCTCGACGAAGGCCGGCTACGTCGAGGGGCGCAACGTCGCGATCGAATACCGCTGGGCCGAGGGTCAATACGATCGGCTGCCGGCGATGGCGGCGGAGCTGGTGCGCCGCCAGGTGGCCGTGATCGTCGCGCCCGGCACCGCCTGCGGCACTCGCGGCCAAGGCCGCGACCGCGACCATTCCGATCGTCTTCGGCGTCGACCGACGATCCGGTCAAGCTCGGTCTCGTCGCCAGCCTCGCCCGGCCGGGCGGCAATGCGACCGGCGTGAACTTCTTCCTCAGCCGATCTGGGCGGCGAAGCAACTCGGGCTGCTGCGCGAGCTTGTTCCCGCAGCCGCGCGCATCGGCCTGCTGGTCAATCCCGACAATGCGAATGCCGAGGCCGTGACGCAGAGACGTGACGGCAGCGGCGTCCGCCATCGGGGTGCAGATCGAGGTCGTTCGGGCGAGCGACAGCCGCGAGATCGAGGCTGCCTTCGCGACGCTTGTCCGCAACAAGAGCGGATGCGCTTCGTGGTCGGCGCCGATCCGTTCTTCTACAGCCGGCGCGTCCAGCTCGCCACGCTGGCGACGCGCCATGCGATTCCCGCCGTCTATAACGTGCGCGAGTTCGCCGAAGCCGGCGGCCTGATGAGCTACGGAACGAGCCTCACCGAGGCGTATCGGCAGGTCGGCGTCTACGCCGGCCGCATCCTCAAGGGCGCCAAGCCCGCCGACCTGCCGGTCGTGCAGTCGACCAAGTTCGATTTCGTCATCAATCTGCACGACCGCCAAGGCGCTCGGCCTCGACGTGCCGCCGACGCTGCTCGCCCGCGCCGACGAGGTGATCGAATGAAGCGCCGCGAGTTCATCACGCTGCTCGGCGGCGCGGCGGCGGCGTGGCCGCTCGCGGCGCGCGCGCAGCAGGCGGCGAGGCCTGTCATCGGATTGCTGGGCTCCGGCACAGCGGCCGGCGCAGAGCGAGTGGACCGCCGCGCTTTGTGCAGCGGCTGCGAGAACTCGGCTGGAGCGAGGGCCGCAATCTCACGATCGAGTATCGCTGGGGCGAGGGACGCACTGAGCGGTTCAGCGAAATCGCAGCCGAGTTCGTCCAGCGCAAGGTCGACCGTCATTCTCACACACGACACCCCACCAGCTCTTGCAGCAAAGCAGGCGACATCGTCGATCCCCATCGTGTTCGCAACGGCTGGCGATCCGATCGGCGCCGGGATCGTCGCAAGCCTGGCGCGACCGGGCGGCAACATCACCGGGCTGTCAAGCCAGACGCCCGATGCTGCTGGTAAAGAGCTCGAACTCTTCCGTCAGGTCGTCCCCGGTCTGCATCGATTGGCCACTTTGGCCGATGTTGATAATCCATACGTTGCCCTCGATCTACGCCAAATCAAGGAATCAGCCAGCACACTCGGAATTGAGGTCGCCACTTTCGAAATCCGACGAAGCGAAGAGCTATCGAATCCGCTTTTGATGCGCTGAAGCAGCGCGTGGACGCGTTGTACGTTCTCCCGGTTCCACTCCTATTCGCCAACCGGGTGCGCATCAGTGCTTTGGCGTTGAGCGCACGGCTTCCGACGTTGCATGGCGTGCGAGAGTACGTCGAAGCGGGCGGTCTGATGTCCTATGGGCCGAACTGGCCGCACATGTGGCGGCGCGCCGCGGACCTTGTCGATAAAATACTACGCGGAGCCAAGCCCGGCGACATTCCAGTCGAGCAGCCGACCGAGTTCGATCTGGTCATTAACCTGACGACCGCCAAGGCGCTCGGCCTCACGATACCCGAACAGCTGCTCGCCCTCGCCGACGAGGTGATCGAATGATCGGGCGCCGCGAGTTCATCACGCTGCTCGGCGGCGCGGCGGCGGCGTGGCCGCTCGCGGCGCGGGCGCAGCAGCCGGCGATGCCGGTGATCGGCTTCTCAGCGCCGCATCGCCCGAGCCTAACGCGGACCGTCTCGCGTGCATTCCGCCAGGGCCTGAAAGAGATGCCGGCTATGTCGAGGGCGAGAACGTCGCGATCGAATACCGCTGGGCCGACAGTCAAATCGAGCAATACGTAACTGAACGAAGTACGA
>ERZ1370068.5388-contig-4410_pt1 | contig 71110 bp, 107 predicted proteins | sample MGYA00561227_ERZ1370068 | MGnify/ENA primary metagenome ERZ1370068 (study PRJEB38410, sample SAMEA6850437) | metagenome | study: Metagenomic assessment of the ecological functions of the soil: analysis of the soil microbiota associated with the...
AGCTCGTCGACGTCGTAGCGCACAAGCGACAGCAGCAAAGCCCGCCCGACATCCTCCGGCAAGGCCAGCGCGCGCTCGAGGACCGCGGCGACCGTTCTCGGCGTCGCTGCGTGGCGTGAACATCTGCTGGAACAGGCCGCGCACGAGAGCCTCGTACTCGCCCGCCGCGAAGCGCGCTTCGAAAGCCTCGCGTCGCCGCCGGCCCGAACCGGCTGCCGTCGACGAGCACGATCCCCGCCACGTGCTCCGGCGCGCGCAAAGCCAGCGTCCAGCACCACGCGGCAGCCCAGGCTGTGCCCGACCAGCACGGCCGGCGGCACGGAGAGCGCGCGCAGCAGGGCCGCCACATCCATGCCGCAGCGCTCGATGCTGGAGGTATCCGCCGCCGGCGTGGCGCCATGGCCGGGCAGATCGACGGCGATCGTCGTATGCGCGAGCGGAGAAATGAGCGACTTGGCTCTGCCAGTCCGTGTGGCTGCAGGCCAGGCCATGCACGAACACGATCGGTGGCGAACCGCAGCGCCGGCGACGACATGGTGGATCAGCGCCATCCGTCGGGCCTCATTGCGGCTCCGGCGTCTCCGACCTTCTTCCTCGCCCGCCGCCTCCTCGCCGTTGCCGTTGCCGTCCTCGGGGACGCGCTCGACGGAGACGACCTTCTCGCTCTCCTCGGTCTTGAAGATGCGCACGCCCTGCGTGTTGCGGCCGGCGATGCGCACGTCGTCGACGGGACAGCGGATCAGCTTGCCGCCGTCGGTGACCAGCATGATCTGGTCGCTGTCCTCGACCGGGAAGGAGGCGACCAGCCGGCCGTTGCGATCGTTGACGATCATGGCGACGATGCCTTTGCCGCCGCGGCCCGAGATCCGGTACTCGTAGGACGAGGAGCGCTTGCCGAAGCCGCGCTCCGACACGGTGAGCACGAACTGCTCGTGCGCGCCGAGCTCGGCGTAGCGCTGCGCCGACAGATCGACATCGCCTCGGCGCCTCTCGGCGTCGGCGTCGGCCTCGACCTCGGCGCGCCTCCGGCGACCTCGGCGCCCTGCGCCCGCCGCACCGCCAGCGGCCTGCTTGAGGTAGGCGGCGCGCTCGCCGGGCGTCGCCTCGACGTGGCGCAGGATGGCCATGGAGATCACCTCGTCGCCGTCCTCCAGCCTGATGCCGCGCACGCCGTCAGAATCGCGGCCCTTGAACAACGCGCACATCGTCCTGATCGGGAAGCGGATGCAGCGGCCCCGCTGCCGTGGTCAGCAGCACGTCGTCGTCGGGCGTGCAGATCGCCACCCGCACGATGCGATCGCCCTCGTCGAGCTTCATGGCGATCTTGCCGTTGCGGTTGATGTTCTCGAAATCGGCGAGGCTGTTGCGCCGCACGTTGCCGGTCTTGGTGGCGAACATCAGCTCCAGCGTGCCCCAGGTCTTCTCATCCTCCGGCAGCGGCAGGATCGAGGTGATGACCTCGCCTTCGGTGAGCGGCAGCAGGTTGACCAGCGCCTTGCCGATCGATTGCGGCGTCGCCGCCGGCAGCCGCCACACCTTCATGCGGTAGACCATGCCGCGCGAGGAGAAGAACAAGCACGGGCGTGTGCGTCGAGGCGATGAAGATCTGCGTCACCACGTCCTCCTCGCGCGTCGCCATGCCGGCGCGGCCCTTGCCGCCGCGGCGCTGGGCGCGATAGGTGGAGAGCGGCACGCGCTTGATGTAGCCGCGGTGGCTGACGGTGACGACCACGTCCTCGCGCTGGATCAGGTCCTCGTCCTCGACCTCGCCCTCCATCTCGACGATCTCGGTGAGGCGCGGGGTGGCGAACTCGGCCTTGATGTCGCTGAGCTCCTTCTTGATGATGTCGACGATGCGGGCGCGCGAGGCGAGGATCGCCAGGTACTCCTTGATCTCCTCGCCGAGCTTCTTCAGTTCGTCGCCGATCTCGTCGCGGCCGAGCGCTGTGAGCCGCTGCAGGCGCAGGTCGAGGATGGCGCGGGCCTGCTCGTCGGAGAGCGTGATCGTGCCGCCGGACGTGATCTTGTGGCGCGGGTCGGCGATCAGGTCGACCAGCGGGCCGATATCCTTGGCCGGCCAGTCGCGCGCCATCATCTGCTCGCGCGCTTCCGCCGGGCTCGGCGCGCCGCGGATCAGCCGGATCATCTCGTCGATGTTGGCGACCGCAACGGCGAGGCCCACCAACACGTGCGCCCGGTCGCGCGACTTGGCAGAGGAGGTGCTTGATGCGCCGGCTCACCACCTCCTCGCGGAAGGCCGTGAAGGAGGAGATGAAGTCCTTGAGGTTGAGCTGCTCGGGCCGGCCGCCGTTGATCGCCAGCATGTTGGCGCCGAAGGACGTCTGCAGGTCGGAATGGCGCCAGAGCTGGTTCAGCACGACGTCGGCAATCGCATCGCGCTTGAGCTCGATGACGATGCGCATGCCCTCGCGGTTGGTCTCGTCCCAGATGTTGGCGATGCCCTCGATCCTCTTCTCGCGCACCTGCTCGGCGATCTTCTCGATCAGCACGCGCTTGTTCACCTGGTAGGGGATGGCGCGTGACGATGATGCGCCTCGCGGTCCTTGCGGATCTCCTCGGTGTGCGCCTTGGCGCGCAGGAGGATGGAGCCGCGGCCCTTGTGGTAGGCGGCCATGATGCCGGCGCGGCCGAGGATCGTTGCCCCGGTCGGGAAGTCGGGCCCCTGGACGATCTGGCACAGCTCCTCGAGCGTGATCTCGGGGTTGTCGAGGTGGGCCAGGCAGGCGTCGATCACCTCGCCCAGGTTGTGGGGAGGAATGTTGGTGGCCATGCCGACGGCGATGCCGGCCGAGCCGTTGACCAGCAGGTTCGGGAACTTGGCCGGCAGAACGACCGGCTCCTTCAGCGTGCCGTCGTAGTTCTCGCGGAACTCGACCGTGTTCTTGTCGAGGTCGTCGAGCAGGGTGCCCGCCACCTTGCTGAGGCGGCACTCCGTGTAGCGCTCCGCTGCGGGCGGATCGCCGTCGACCGAGCCGAAGTTGCCCTGGCCGTCGACCAGCGGTCAGGCGCATGGAGAAATCCTGCGCCATGCGCACCAGCGCGTCGTAGATCGGCATGTTGCCGTGCGGGTGGAACTTACCCATCACCTCGCCGACGACGCGGGCGCTCTTGACGTATTTCTTGTTGTGGTCGAGCCCCAGCTCGCTCATGCCGAAGAGGATGCGCCGGTGCACGGGCTTGAGCCCGTCGCGGATGTCGGGCAGCGCGCGCGACACGATCACGCTCATGGCGTAATCGAGATAGGAGCGCTTCATCTCGTCGGTGATGGAGACGGGCCGGATATCGCTTCCGCCCTTGTCGCCGGGCGCGCCGCCGCGCGCGAAGTCTTGTCGTCCGCCACTTGCGTTGCCTATGTGTTGCGTCTGAAACAGGGAGGCTCGAGGGTCAGGGCATCGGGACGCGAACAACCGAGAATCCGGCCCTGCATCAGCCTGGGTGGAGCGTTGATAGCGCAGGGGTTTGGGCAGGGCAATCCCGGCGCCGCGAGACGCGGCAAATGCCGTAGAAATACACGTCTTTTTCAGATACTTATGTGCTATTCGCCGAATGCGGACCTGCCATGCCTCAAAGGCGCGGTACCGGGCTCCTGAAAGCCGGCAACTCGCCGCGTCTTTGGCCTTGCCGGGTCGTCTGCGCACGGCTATGCCGGAGGACCTCGCCGATCCCCGGCTGAAGAGGACCTCAGATGCACAAGCTCGCTCTCGCTCTCCTCGTCTCGGCAGCGCTTGCCGTTCCCGCCCTGGCGCAGAAGAAGGACGAGCCCAAGACGGAAGCGACCAAGAAGGTCGAGATCCCAAGAACGTCTTCTTCAAGGGCCAGACGGCGAGCCAGTACCTGGCCAAGGACCGGTTGCTCGGCGCCAAGGTCGTCAACAAGAGTGGCGAGGCCGTCGGCACCATCGACGACCTGATCGTGAACCAAGGCGGCCAGATCGAAGGCGTGGTCATGGGCGTGGGCGGCGTCCTCGGCGTCGGCGCGAAGCAGATCGGCGTGCGGCTGAGCGCGCTCAAGATTTCGACCGCCGACGGTAAGTTCACCATCACGCTGCCGGACGCCACCAAGGAGATGCTGGGCGCCGTTGGCGCCTATCAGCGGGCCACGCCGGCGAAGAAGTAGCAGTGAATTCCCCTCTCCCACTCTTCACGTGGGAGAGGGCTAGGTGAGGGGCAGCAGCTCGCTCCGGCGAGTGCTGCCCCTCACTGACCTCTCCCGCAAGCGGGAGAGGGAGGCGGCCAGATCGGCCGCGAAGCGGTCGACTGTCTCGGGCGTGGTGTCCCAGGCGCACATGAGGCGGCAGCCGGTCTCGCCCGAAGAGGTGTAGAAGCGCCAGCCGCTGCTCCCGCAGCCTCGCCTGCACGGCGGGCGGCAGCTCCACGAACACGCCGTTCGACTGCACCGGCGCGATCGGCCGCACGCCCTGCGAGGCCGGCGATGCGCTCGTTGAGCGCTGCGCGCCATGGCGTTGGCGTGGCGCGCGTTCTCGAGCCACACGCCGTTCTCCAGCAGCGCCAGCCATGGCGCCGTCACCAGCCGCATCTTGGAGTTGAGGTGGCCCGGCCTGCTTGACGCGCCACTCGAACTCGCGCGCCAGCTCGCGATCGAAGAACAGCACGGCCTCGCCGACGGCGAGCCCGTTCTTCACGCCGCCGAAGCACAGCACATCGACGCCGGCGCGCCAGGAGAGATCGGCCGGCGCGCAGCCGAGCGACGCCACCGCATTGGCGAAGCGCGCGCCGTCCATGTGCACCTTCAGGCCGTGGCGGCGGGCCACCTCTGCGAGGCGGCGATCTCCGTCGACGCTGTAGACGGTGCCGAGCTCGGTCGCCTGCGTGATCGACAGGGCGCGCGGCTTGACGTGGTGCACGCCGCGGCCCTTCCGCGCCAGCGCGTCGACCGCATCGGGCGTCAGCTTGGCCAGCGGCGTGTCGGCGGTGACGATCTTGGCGCCGCCGGAGAACAGCGCGGGCGCGCCGGCCTCGTCCTCCTCGATGTGGCTGAACGCATGCGCGATCACGGCATGGTAGGACCGGCAGATCTGCGCCAGCGCCAGGGCATTGGCCGCCGTGCCGTTGAAGACGAAGAACACCTCGCAGTCCGTCTCGAACAGCTCGCGCAGGCGCGCGCAGGCCTTCTCGGTCCAGGGGTCGCCGCCGTAGCCGGTCACATGGCCCTCGGCGTTGGCGCGCGACCAGCGCATCGAGCGCCTGCGGGGCACATGCCGGCGTTGTTGTCGGAGGCGAACTGCTGCGGCATGCGGCGGCTCTCGTGGGTGTCGGACTCCGGGTCTGGCACCGTGGCTGGCAGTCATGTGATCGGCGTCGAGGCCATGGTATCAGACCCGGAGGGTCTGACACCTACGCCGCTGATGCGGCCAGACCTTGCGGATGAGCATGATCAGTGCCGGCAGGAACACGAGGTCGGCGAGCAGCGAGGCGAGCAGCGTCGTGCCGCAGACGAAGCCGAAAAGGCGCAGCGAGCGGCAGGTCGGAGAACACGGTGACGCCGAGGCCGAACGCCAGCACCAGCGTGGTGAGGATGATGGCCGGCCCGACCAGCACGCGGGCGCTGCGGATGGCGATGTCGGCGCTGCGGCTCGAGGCGCTCCTCGAGGCTCAGGCGGTTGAAGAAATGGATGAGCGAGTCGATGGCGAGCCCGAACACCACCAGCAGCGCCACCACCGAGGCGAACTCCGAGCCCGCCGCCCATGGCCCAGATGATGGCGCCCGGACGCCACCACCGGGAACAGGCCCGGCAGCAGGCTGACCAAGCCCGACGAACACCGAGCGGAAGGCGATGGCGAGCAGCACGGCCGGCGAAGGCCACGCAAATCGGCAGCGCCTCGTTGAGCTGGCGGATCATGCGCGCGCTGTTGCGCGCGGCGATCGCCGGCAGGCCGGTGACGGAGATGGTGTAGTCGGGGTACTGCTTGCGCAGATCGTCGAGCGCGCGGTCGATCCTCTCCACCACGGGCAGGATCTGGCTGGAGTCGATGTCGGGCAGCCGGCCCGTCACCAGCACGGCGTTGCTCCTCCTTGGCGATGAAGCGCCGCACCAGGTGCTCGGGCAGGATCTTGACGTACTTCTGCACCGTCTCGATGCGCTCGTCGCCGGCCTCCTTGAGCCAGCGGCGCAGGCTCTCGAGCGACCAGACGTTGCCGAGACCGGCCTGCTTCTCCAGCACCTCGTGCGTCTTGGCGATGACCTCGAGACGGCCGGGCGCGAGATCGAGGCCCTCGCCGGTCTTCCATTCGATCATGATGTGGACGGGATTGGCGCCGGTCAGCTTCTCGTCGATGCGGCCCGTGGCGCCCAGCGCCTGCTCGCGGTCGGGCACCTGGTCGGCGAGGCGGTAGCGCGGCTCGAGCTGCAGGTAGGCCCAGCCGCAGCACCAGGAACGAGACGAGCGCCACCAGCGTGGTCAGCAGCGGCCAGTGCACCACGCGATCGACGATCCAGCCCACGAGCTCGCCGAGGCCGTCCATCAGCCCGATCGGCCGGCGCGCGGTCCGCGCGCAAGCTTGCCCTCGTTGCGGATCAGGATCAGGCCCAGCAGCGGCAGCACCAGGATGACGGCGACGAAGGAGATGCCAGTCGCCAGCGCGCCGGCCATGCCGAAGGTGCGGATCAGCCCCGATTGCGAGAACAGCAGCGCCGCAAACGACAGCAGCGCCGTGCCGTGCGCCAGCACGCAGGCGGGCCCCACCACGCGCACGGCGAAGCGCACGGCCTGCGGCCTTGGTGTCGCCCTCGCGCAGGCGGATGCGGATGGCGGACACCATCTGCATGCTGTCGGCAAAGCCCATCACCATGACCAGCGGCGTCATGACGTTGAGGAACAGGTTGAGCTTGAAGCCGATCCAGCCCAGCAGGCCCAGCGACCACAGCACCGCCAGCACCGGCGGCAGCGCCGCCAGCAGCATCAGCGACACGCGCTTGAAGAAGATCACGGCGATGGTGGCGCCGAACAGCAGCCCCAGGCCGTTGTAGACGAGCTGGTCGCGCTCCACGGCGTTGCGGATCTCGAGCTGCATGACCGGCGCGCCCGTCAGGTGCGATCTTGAGGCCGACCGGCGCCAGCTCCTTCCTGCAGGCGCTCGTCGATGCTGCCGATCACCTCCTTGGCGCCCTGGTCCTGCACCACCTTGCGGTCGAGCGCGATCACGGCCGAGCGCCAGCTCGCCGTCGTCGGCGACAGGAACTTGCCCGCTGACGATGTCGTTGACCTCGCATCGCCTCGATGATCTTGTCGTACTCGGCCCCATCGGGCAGCTCGTCCGGCACGATCGGCGGCGCATAGCCGCTGGCGTCGCGGCTTGCCGCGGGCGGAGAGCATGGAGATCGAGCCCGTCCACCCCGTCGGCCAGCTGCAGGTCGATCGATGGCGCGCCGGAAGGCCTCCAGCTGCGCCTTCTTCAGGAGGTCCTTGCCCTCGACGACCGACCAGCACGTCGTACTCGCTGGAGGAAAGCGGCGGTCGATCTCCTCGTAGCGCCTGAACTCCTCGGTGTCGGTGCGGAAGAGCTCCGGAGAGCGAGTCGTCGACCCTGAGCAGGGTCGAAGCCCCACACCGCCAGGGCCGACAACGCCAGGATCAGCACGAACGAGTGACGGCCGGCGCCCTCAGCCCGACCAGACCCAGCCGCTCCAGCCCGAACGCGAAGGACCGTCGCGGTGCGTCCGACACTGGCGTCCATCACTCCCCGAAGGCATGCTCACTGACGCGATTGCGGCGTCCGGCAGCCATGGTGGCCTGCCCGCCGCCCCGCGCAAGCAGCCCCGGCTGAGCCCGCGCGGCCAGATCATTGCCACGCCTTTCGCATTCATTGATATAGGCTGCGACGGCTCGATTGCCCCGGAGATGGCACGCGATGCCCGACAAGACGCTGGATACCAAGGGTCTGGCCTGCCCGCTGCCGATCCTGAAGACCAAGAAGGCGCTGTCCGAGCTGCCGAAGGGGGCCAAGCTCGAGGTGCTGGCGACCGATCCGGCTCGGTGCCCGACTTCAAGGCCTTCTGCGAGTCGACCGGCAACATCCTGGTCGAGCACAGCGAGCAGGCCGGCGTCTATCGCTTCGTGATCCAGCACGTTCTGAGGGAGAGGCCCGATGGCCAAGATGCAGTATCGCGTGCTCGGCAGCAGCGGCATGAAGGTGTCGCAGCTCTGCCTGGGAACCATGATGTTCGGCGGCCCGACCGACGCGACGCAGGCCGGCCGCATCATCGACCACGCCGCTGGAGAGCGGCGTCAACTTCATCGACACGGCCAACGTCTACACCGACGGGCGCTCGGAGACGGTCATCGGTCCCGCCATCAAGGGCAAGCGCGACCGCTGGGTGCTGGCGACCAAGGTCGCGCAGGCGACGGGCCCCAGCCGTCACCGACGCCGGCCTGTCGCGGCGGCACATCGATGCAGGCGGTGGAGGCGAGCCTGAAGCGGCTCGCAGACCGACCACATCGATCTCTACTACATCCACCGCGTCGATCCCGACACGGCCTGGGAGCAGACCATCGCCGCCGTTCGGCGACCTGATCCGCCAGGGCAAGATCCGCGAGTGGGGCGCTCTCCAACGTGCGCGCCTGGCACATCCCGCACGTCCGTCACCTGTGCCGCGCAGCTCGGCGTGCCGCCGCCGGCGGCGCTGCAGCCCTACTACAACCTCATGAACCGCCAGCCCGAGGTCGAGCTGCTGCCGGCCGCCAGGACGCTTCGGCCTGGGCGTCGTGCCCTACAGCCCGATCGCGCGCGGCGTGCTGACCGGCAAGTACAAGGTCAACCAGAAGGCCGACCCGCGCAGCCGCGCCGGCCGCCAGGACAAGCGCATGATGGAGGTCGGAGTGGCGACCCGAGAGCCTGATCATCGCCGAGAAGCTGAAGGCGCACGCGGAGAAGCGCGGCACCACGCTGGTCGCACTGGGCGCGTCGCCTGGGTGCTCAACAACCGCGGCGATCAGCTCGCGTCATCGCCGGCCCGCGCACGTTCGAGCAGTGGACGAGCTACCTCGCGCGCGCTCGGACTACGAGTGGACGGCGGAGGACGAGGCGCTGGCCAACAGCCTGGTGACGCCGGGGCATGCCTCGACGCCGGCGTTCAACGATCCGCAGTATCCGGTGGAGGGGCGGTTTGCGGCGGTGGGATAAGTGGCGAGGTCGAACCCCATGTCTCGCCCTTTCATGCATGGTCGGCGCGATCGCATGGGGTCTGACCCACCTCGCCCATCAGCGGCTCTTGACCCGCTCAGCCAGCATCTTCTCCAGTTGCTGGTGGTGCGTCGACGCCTTGCGGAAACTCAGCCACCAGCGTGGGCAATCAGACAGCTCGGCTTCCTCCGGCGTTGCCAGAATGCGACCGTCGGCTGTTTTGGCCGCGAGGTAGCGGCATTGACACCGCCGCGCTTTTTGCAGCGCCGAAGCGCAACCTGGCGACCACAGGCGCGTGAAGACTTGGCGGATACGCGTCTGCGGCAGTCTTGCAGTGTGTATTTGAAACCGCACTACAAAAAGGGCGTCGATTCGGACACTGCTCTCCTGTCAATACGCAACGATAAGCGGGGTATCCAATCCGGCCTCCCGAGTGGCGATGCAGCCGAGCCCTATGCAGAACGCTGCAGCTAAAGGCCCCGTGCCGCACGACGCGTCGAGCTGCCCGCGAAGCACAAGCCCTTGCAATGTTGCATTGCAGCATTACATTGTGCATTGCAGCAGCGCTGCGCGTGGCCGCTCGTCTGACCGCGGGAAGTGCCCGACTCATTACCGGCTGCCGGCTCAACAAGGACATTACCATGGCGGGACTTGAGGAGACGCTGGCGAGGCTCGCGCAGTTGAGCCGGCGCCTGGACGGACTGCTAAAATCGGCCGCTCAGCATCCGGCAAGGCATTTGGCCCGACTGGCGCTGGCCGCCTTAGCGAGGTCACCGCCTTCGGCAGCAGCCCCGGCCGTCTGTATGCTTGTGTATACGCCGAAAAGCCTTCCGCGCGCATCGGCTCTGGTTGTTGCCTTCCATGGCTGCGCGCAAACCGCCGCCGCCTGACTATGGCTCGAGCTGGTCGACGTTGGCAGATCGACACGGAGTTCCTTCTGTTTCCTGAGCAGCAGCACGCCAATAATCCCAATACTTGCTTCACGTGGTTCCACCCTGCGGATACGAAACGCAATCGCGGCGAGGCCTTTTCGGTTTGGCAGATGATTGAGCGAATGATCCGCGACCATGGCATCGATCGTCGCCGTGTGTTCGATATCGGCCTGTGGCGGGGGCGCGATGACAGCCGCGATGCTTGCGACCTATCCAGAGGTGTTCGCGGCCGGCGCGATTATCGCCGGACTACTATGGCTCAGTAGCTTCCGGTTCAGGCAGCCTTCGAGAAAGCATGGCGCGGATCCGACCGCTCGTCCAGAGTGGGGCGATCACCGTCCGCTCCGCATGTGCTGCGGACCTTGGCCAGCTCACCGTCTGGCGGCGATTATGACAAAATTGTCAATCCGAGAAATGCGGATGAGATCGTCAAGCAGTGGACCAATGTCCATGGCCATCGTCGAAGACGATTTCGTGCACAGTGCGAGGCATTCACGGCGATGTCTGGCTCGATGAGACAGGGCGCATGCGATCGGGCTTACATCATTTCCGGGAATGGGACATGGGGTGCCGCTTACGCCTGATGGCGCCGACAATTGCGAAACGCGGGCGCGCTTTCACTTTGATGTCGGTCTGTCCTCGAGTTTCGCGGTCGCCAAGTTTTGGGGCATCGCCGCCGATCGCCCGCAACGATGCCCGTTGAAGTGGCGGGCGCCTCGGCATCAGGAACTCTCTGGCCTACCGCGCAAAGACCCGCGTGGTCAGTGGAATACGTGCGACCGCAGCCAGCACAGCGGTGACGGAAGCCATGGCGGGCTCGGCGCATTCTGCAGCTTTGACGACGAGGATGCTCCGATGCTCCTGACAATCCGCATGATCCGCGAGACCTCATAACGGCGACGTTGCCGGGTAAACTTCTCGTGCCATCCGGAAGCAAACCGACGGGCGATCCGCGCTCTGATCATATCGAGCACCCTGCGGTATCCGTCGGCCTCCTGAGAAAGAGTAAAAGTAAGCCGGACTGGCATCATCGACGGTTATCGCACTACGGTGCAACCGCCGCACGAGAGGACAAAATCCTCCCCTCTGATCGAAGCCGCACCGACTGAACACTTGTCGCTTCTCCGCCTGGCTATTCTGCTCGACAGCATCAGCTACGCAACGTCAGTCCCTTCTTGCAAATCAACGGCTGCGACGCTCGTGAGCAGGTGGATCACAGAACAGGAAGGTTCAATTCCGCGACAGCCGCACCTTGACGTCGGGAAGCCGCGTCTTAGTAGCCACCTGTCTTGCCAACTTCTGGTCGAGATGAGCAACAGAGCTACAGCGAAGGCAGCAGCAGACGCGCTCCATCCGCGATAGGCGAACGCGATCGAAGCGCCAAACCAAGGAAGATGCCGAAGCCCCACGAATTCAGCACTCGGCCAAAGAGCGTATCCAAATCTTGCGGTCGATCGCTGCCCGGAATGATCCGCAATGTGCTTCGAAAAACGCTGCGGCTATCCGGCCCTCCGCACGGAGCATCCATGAAATTCTGCTCGGCGTTAACTGACGAACTAAGCGGAGATCGGTCAACATCTCGCTCAACCGTGCGGTGCATTGCGCACATTCTGCCCATCGGGCACCCTCGCCCCGCCCGGATCCGCCACCTGGCGCAGGAGCGCAATCATGCAGAAGTTCCTTCATCAGCGAGGCATTGAAGGGCCTCGTTGAGACGGTTGAGAATTTCGCTCGCCGACCGCGGCGTTCCCGGACACTCGCGAGGATTGATCTGGACCGGGATCGTGTCTTGCGCGTTGCTCTCGCGCACGAGCGGCGTGATGGTGGGATTACCGGCGTAGCCACCGTTATCTCGCCTTTCCCGTCGATTTCCACGGCCTGGAACATCGCGTCGTCGGCAAGCAGGCAGGCTTGAAACCAGGCGTCTGGAAGATCTCGGCATTGCGAAATATGACCCCGACCGGTACGGACATTGGTCGCAGTGATGAAGACAGTTTGATGAGCAGCGCCAACCCGGCAGAAATCGATGCTGGCGCCAGAATGGCGCTGGCGGATTGAGACCAGCGGATTTAGGTCGTACGGCGAATAAAGGCGCGACGGGAGATCAAAGCCGATGAACATCGGCGAGTCGAAGCGTCCAACGTCCTGCCATACGGTCGAAGAGCGTTCGCTGCAGCGGGCTATTCACGGCCGCTTGCGCAACACGCCCCAGTAGGCATCGAGAGCTGTGCGCGCACCCGCACGCCCGCCCTCGACCCAGCCGTCTACCAGAACGGCGTTGTGCGCAGCGGAGGTGCCGGAAGTAAGCGTCGATCTGGAGCCAGGACTCTTCGAGCAGGCGGTCGAGCACGCCCCACGTGAAGGCTCCGTGCGAGCCGCCGCGCTATCGCCAGATCCACCAGCACCGTGGTTCGGGCAGAAACAGGGCGCGCCGTTTCTCATCCTCGGCCGTGATCCGAGGCCTGGAAGACTGTCAGGGCGCATCACGCCGCTTGTCCAGAAATGCGGCCTCGAGGTTCTTCCGCGATTGCCGAACGGCCGGCCAATCTGCGCTTCTGCCGACTGCCTGACCGGAACTCATTCCTTACAGCTTTCCCTGTCCGGCTTGGTTGCCACTGGATCATTAGCAGAAGGTCGCGCCCCAGGCTGAGCGACCAGACTTCCTAAAACCGGCGAGCACGCCCTGAACATCGGGACTCTCCCCAATTCTACGGAAATCACCCCTAGTCCAGCTACAGGCGCGAAGCCGATCGCACAGGTGTACGCACGCGTCGAAGTCGCCCTAGTTTGCGCCACGCGATCGCCGCCGAATGGCCGAGACCGAAAAGGAGCCGGAGTTCACGACGCGCGGCGACGCCGCGGGCAACAAATCGGATCAGCACGTCTTGCTCCACGCGTCGCAAAGCGTCGGCAACAACGACAACGCCCAAGCCCAAGCTTCGAGCTTGCCTTCCACCTGTGCTCTAGGCACAGCGCGGAGGTGAGGTGGCCATCTCCATGCAAGCGATGACGACCGATGGTGTTGCCAGGATGCCCTCAAATATCGAGAAGAGCCAAGCAGAACTCTAGTGACTGTAGCCGTGTTCGGTCTAGTGGCCGTACCCCCATGCTCGACCCGTTGAGCAACAGCTGTGACGATTTGGATGCGAGCGAGGACTTTGGCTGATCAGCTCGTGTTCCTTCCCAGTCCCATCGCCGAAGGCTCGCAGCGCCGGTCGGCCAGCGCTATCACCTGCGCGAGCAAACGCTTTTTCCGGTTCTTTCTGCAACCCACATACGGAGGTCATCAAGCCAGCCGCAGGCTGCAATCGAAAGCATCCAAGAATGGCTATAGAAAACGATTGCGCCGCCCTGCTTGCGCTTTTCATTCTCGCGGGTATCGCGCGTCAGGCGCGCCGCTGACGCGAGCGACAGCGTTCCTGCGAGCAGCCTGTTCATGAGATCCGCTAACCGCCGGCAGACTTTTGAACGGTCGCGAGCCAGGTGTTGTGATTCAGATCGTGATGGCCCTCGTCATCAGGATCGCAAAGGTTAGCTTCCTGATCTTCGAAGTCCGGTTGTTCTCAGATCCCCGACCATCGCAAAGGTTTTCTTTGCCCCTCGCGGCGGAATGAGATTATTCCGTTAGTACAAGGCCGCGCCTTCCGGCAGGTAGCCCTCCACGCTCGGTTTCGGCAGGAGCCGGGCAATCGTGGCGTCATCGGACATGGTCGCGGTGCTATCAACCACCGAGTTTAGCTTCAACACCAGAGCGGCAAGCGTTAATCGCAGCGAACCGCCGGCGGGGCCTCCAAAGCAGCGCCGGCAGTTCGTGTTTGGGAAGTGGGCTTCGGCGAATGTTTCGAGGAACGGACTTTCCCGGTTTTCCCCCAGTTAGTGGGGAGTTCGCGACCGTTCTGATCGGCAGGTGGGGGAAAAGGAGTGCGCCCAACGCTGAAGCGAGTTTGCTTGGGCAATCTGGTGGGACACCCAGTGGGCGCGTGGCACAGCGGTAGGCACACTCAGCTACCTGGGAGGGTCACAGGTTCGATCCCTGTCGCGCCTGCCATTTTCCCAGCTGGCGTAGGTCTCGCGGACGGATCGTTGATCCAGCTCTTGACTGGTCACCGACTGACCGCCCTCGGGCATCACTTCTTGTTGTCCCGCAGCCCGCAGAGCGTTGGACGCGCTGGGGTTCTGTAGCCGCGAGACTGTAAGCTTTGCTGCTTTCTCGGAAGATTACCGACGACAGTCGCCCACCGAGAACATCGGCAGTAACTTTGTCGCTTCGACAGCTTCACATCCGAGCGCTTTCAAAGCGCGATACATCTCTTGCCACACCGATCCTCTTGGCCATCCTGCACCTGCGTGAGGCGCTTCCGCTGAAAGGTAGCTCAAGCCTACTTCTTGCGCGATGAAGCTCAGCCACCGCTCGTCGATCTTGGCGCGACGGGCCGGCGAAGGCCTGCAAGCACATCGGCCACGCCGGAATCGTGCGATAGGCTTTGGTCATTGCTGAACTCTCAGGTGTTGCGCGTACCTTTCAGTGACACAACGATCAACACAGCATGCGAACTTGCCTTCTGCGATGCCTGAGCGCGACTGCCGGCGACAAGCACCGCCTTGCGCTGGGGATCGAAAGCGAACGCGACGCGCCACGCCGTTGCCAGCGAAGCGCAGTTCGCTTCATGTTCATAGGTCGAACCTTTGAGCGTATCGGCGTGCTGTCGCCCGAGTTGCAGAACCACAGCTGCAGCAGGCGACCAGCGCCAGGAGCAGGGCCTTGAGGGCGCAAACCCCATTCCTCCCACTCTTCGATAGCCATGGCAGACATTACGACGCTCGGGCGCCTGTCGACGAGAATGGCTCACCCCTCTCAGCTCCGTGGACCTCGCGTCCTCACCTTCGGCGGCACGCCGCTGCTGGAGGGCGCGGAGCTGTCGCGTCGGCGCAGGCGAGCGCGTGTGCCTGGTCGGCCGCAACGGCTCGGGCAAGTCGACGCTGCTCAAGATCGCGGCGGGGCTGATCGAGGCCGGACCGCGGCGAGCGCTTCGTGCAGCCGGGCGCGACCGATGCGCTATCTGCCGCAGGAGCCGGACCTCGCGGGCTACGCCACGCACGCTCGCCTACGTCGAGGCCGGGCTCGGCCCGACCGACGATCCGCATCAGGCGCGCTATCTGCTGGCAGCAGCTGGGCTCGAGCGGCGAGGAGGACCCGGCGCGCCTGTCGGGCGGCGAGGCTGCGGCGCGCCGCGCTCGCGCACGTGCTGGCGCCCGGCGCCCGACATCCTGCTGCTCGACGAGCCGACCAACCATCTCGACCTGCCGGCCATCGAATGGCTCGAAGCGCGACTCGCCGAGCAGCGCGGCGCGCTGGTGCTCATCAGCCACGACCGGCGCTTCCTGCGAAACGCTGTCGCGCGCGACCGTCTGGCTCGACCGCGGCAAGACGCGGCGCATCGAGCATCGGCTTTCGCGGCTTCGAGGCCTGGCGCGATCGAGCGAGCTGGCCGAGGAGGAGCTGCGCCCAGCACAAGCTCGACCGCAAGATCGTGCGCGAGGAGCACTGGGTGCGCTACGGCGTCACCGCGCGGCGCAAGCGCAACGTGCGCCGCGTCGGCGAGCTGCAGGCGCTGCGCGAGAGCCCGCCGCGACCTATCGCGGCGCCGCCGGCAAGGCGGCGATCGCGGCGGCGAGGCCGATGCCTCCGGGCAAGCTGGTGGTCGAGGCCAAGGGCATCGGCAAGGCCTTCGGCGGCCGGCCGATCGTGCGCCGATTTCTCGCATCGCGCGTCCTGCGCGGCGACCGCATCGGCATCGTCGGCCCAACGGCAGCGGCAAGACCACGCTGGTCAGTCTGCTCACCGGCGCGCTCGCGCCCGACGCGCGGCACCGTCGCGGCTCGGCGCCAACCTGCGAGATGGCCGACGCTCGACCAGCGCCGCGAGAGCCTCGATCCGGACTGGACCGCTGAGCGAGGCGCTGACCGGCGGCCGCGGCGACACCGTCGACGGTCGGCGGCCAGACGCAAGCACGTCGTCGGCTACATGAAGGACTTCCTGTTCGCGCCGCAGCAGGCGCGCACGCCGCTCAGCGCGCTGTCCGGCGGCGAGCGCGGCCGCCTGATGCTGGCGCGCGCGCTGGCCAAGCCGTCGAACCTGCTGGTGCTGGACGAGCCGACCAACGATCTCGACCTCGAGACGCTGGATGTGCTGGAGGAGATGCTCGCCGACTACGCCGGCACCGTCATCCTGATCAGCCACGACCGCGACTTCCTCGACCGCGCGGTCAACGCGCGTGCTGCGTGCCGGAGGGCGACGGCCGCTGGATCGAGTACGCCGGCGGCTAGCACCGACATGCTGGCAGCGCGGCGCCGACCTCGCGGGCAGCCAGATGCCCGTCGAAGCCGCAAGACGCCAGCGCGCCGTCGCCGCCTGGCCTCAGCGCGCGGCGCAGATGGGCAAAGCGCCGCCTCAGCTTCCACGAGAAGCACGCGCTCGAAACCGCTGCCCCGAGCAGATCGCCGCGCCTGCAGAGCCAGCCTGCGCCGGCTGCAGGATGCAGCTGGGCGATCCGCAGGCTTCTATGCCCGCGACCGGCAGGCGTTCACTGCAAGCCACCGAGGCGCTGGCGCGACGACGCAGTCGCAGCTCTGCCACGGCCGAGGAACGCTGGCTCGCAGCTCGGAGATGCTGCGCGAGGAGATCGAGGGGCGCGTAGCTTGCGTCCGCGAGTGGGGCCAGCCCTGCTCACCCTGCTGGCGTGGATACCTGCGCCAGACCACCCGTCTTTTCTTGTCAGGAAAGCGGGGAGCTCGAGGGCGTCCCTCGATCGGGGCGTGGGGCGGAAGCCCCACTCGCGCTAGCGACTTCACCTTCCCGCGCAGGTAACATCCGACCAGGGCACGCAGGTGAGGCAGCGGTGGCCGACTGGCATCTATGGCTGCCGCCGGCGCTGACCAAGCCGCGCTTCCGGCTCTACGCCGCCGGCCACACGGTGGCGGTGATCGGCGCCTGGATCCAGCAGGTCGCCATCTCCTGGCTGGTCTTCCGCCTCAGCGGCTCGGTGGTCCTGCTGGGCATCACCGGCTTCCTCATGAATATCTTCTATCTGCTGCTCGGCCCGTTCGCCGGGCTTACGGCCGACCGCCTGCCGCGCCTCAAGTTCCTGATCGCCATCGATCTCTTCCTGGCGGCCTGTGCGGCGCTGCTGGCCGTGATGGCGGCCACCGGCGTGACCAGCATCCCCGCCTATCTCGTCATCGCCGCGCTGATCGGCGCCGCCAACGCCTTCGAGATGCCGGTGCGGCAGACCCTGATGCGCGACATCGTGGAGGAGCGGGCCCTCATCACCAGCGCGCTGGGGGTGAGCGCCATGGTGTTCAACGTCGGGCGCCTGATCGGGCCGGCGATCGCCGGGCTGGTGCTCGCCTATCTGTCGGAGGCCTGGTGCTTCCTGCTCAACGCGCTGAGCTATGCCGGCATCATCGTCGCGCTCATCGCCATGCGCCTGCCGCCGCAAGCGCCGCGGCTCGCGCCTACGGGCGCCGCCTCCGCAGGGGCTTCGTCGCGTCGCCTTGAGCGTCCTCTTCGCGTTTCCGGCCGTGCGCTACCTGCTGCCGACGGTGGTCGCCATCGGCCTGTTCGCCACGCCCTACGTGCCGCTGATGCCCTCGATCGTCGCCGACTTCTTCGACGGCCGGTCCTCCACCCTCGGCCTGCTCATGAGCTCGGCCGCGGTGGGCGCGCTCGCGGCTGCCGCCTATCCTGTCGCTGCAGCCGGGCTATGGCCGCCAGCTGCGCCTGCAGACGGTGGCGCCGCTCGCCGTCGGCGTCGCGCTGGCGCTGTTTGCCTGGTCGCGCATGCTGCCCGCCTCGGGCCTGCTGCTCGCCGTCATGGGCGGGCGCGGCGATGCTCGGCGTCAATGCCACCAACGCCATGCTGCAGCAGTCGGTGCCGGACGAGTGGCGCGGGCGCGTGATCGGCATCTACAGCATGTCGTTTGCCGGCACCGCGCCGCTCGGCGGCCTGCTGTCCGGGTGGCTCGCCGAGCACATCGGCCTCACCGCCACGCTGACGCTCAACGGCCTGCATCATCGTCGCCGTCGGGCCTGCTGGGGCGCTGGCGCCTGCACAACCACCCCGGGGCCCTGCGCGGCATTATGAAGAGCTTGAGCCGGTAAACGCCAAGGGTCAGCAATTTAACCGACTGCCGTGATCGCGAGTACTGGTGCCCGACCCCCCCATTTTTCCGAGCGATAGGGTCAAACTCTGACAACGATTTCAAAGAGCCATTTTCTGGCGGTTCAGATGCTCCGAAGACGACGCTGCAAATCCTGCCACTGACGCTGCGTTGGACCACACAAAGATCCTGAGCGAGTTGCGCGATGCCATCGCCGCCGCGAAAGATGGCAATCTGCAGATCGAGCTTTTTCGATTGCATGACGTGCTGCTTCGTGCCGGCGCGCAAGACCCTGGGTATTTCCAACGGCGCTAAGCCGCGTTGGCAGCCAACAAGGCCAACCCGCCGGCCATTGCAGTCTTGATGGAAGCGCGCAACCGCATAGACCTGCATACGATCAACAGGCAGGGGCGGTATTGTCGGTTTCATTCGTACCCGCCTCGGACACTCTCCCGTATTCGCGCTATTCGTTGGAACGCTGCTCTCATTGCCTCTGGCGCGTCGCGATTTTCTTCATTGCCTATCAATGCCGACAAGAGCCTGGGGGTGGCTCCGGCACGCTGAGTCTCCAACTGGGCTCATCTGCCTCAGCGCGACCTTCGGCGCCTGCGTGAGCCTGATCACGCGCATCGATTTCTTTGGCAAGGCTCTACGTTTACGACCCTTTTCTCCTGTTCTTGAATGGCCTTCTCAAACCGATTGCGACGAGCGGCTTGGCGCTCACCATCTACCGCATCTTGCTGACCCAGATCATCAGCGTGACCAAAGATAAACGTTGGTCCGCTCACGGGCCCATCCGATGCCAACACGTACCCTGCCGACGGAAGTCGCCGCGTCGTTGTGGATCGTTGATTCATTGTGGGTTTCAGCGAGCGGCTGGCGTGGATCTGATCTCTGGAGAGCGGAAACGGCTGCTGTCCGGCGCATCGACCGAGGCCAAACCCAAGGACCCTAGTCAGTAGATCGAGCTCCTATCGCGTCTTTGCGCCCAGCGCGTACGACAGTATCTTGTAGGCCAGCGCGGCGGCCGTGTAGTCGCAGGCGTGGAGGCCCGCGATGGGCGCGAACTCGACCAGGTCGGCGCCGACCACGCGGCCTGCCCGGCAGGCCTGCCGCAGGATGCCGAGCGCTTGCGAATAGGACAGCCCGCCCGGTGTCGGCGTGCCGGTCGCGCGGCATGACCGCGGCATCCAGCGCATCGATATCGAACGTCACGTAGACCGGGCGGCCCCGCAGCGGCGCGACGATGGCGTCGATGTCCCAGCGCGCCTGGTCCTTGGCCCAATGGATGGTGATGCGGTCGCGGTTGCGCCGCGTAGAACTCGACCTCCGGCCTTGGAGACGCGCCCGGATGCCGACCGAGACGAGCGACACGCCGGCATAAGTCGAGCACGCGGCGCATGGCGGCGGCGTGCGAGTAGCGCTCGCCCTGATAGCCGTCGCGCAGGTCGGCGTGGGCGTCGAACTGCAGCACCACGAGGTCGGGGTGGCGCGCCGCCAGGGGCCGGATGGCGCCGGCGGTCAGCGAATGCTCGCCGCCCAGCACGAACGGAAACCTGCCGTCGTCCAGCACCGTCTCGACGATGCCCGCCAGCTGGTCCAGCGCCGCCTCGATCGGCGCTGCGCGATCTCGGGCGCGCGCAGCGCCGCCACGCCATAGTCGAGATAGGGCTCGCACCCGCAGCTCGTCGTCGTAAAGCTCGAGCTGCTGGCTGGCCTTCAGGATCGCCGCCGGCCCGGCGGCGGTGCCGCCGCCGTAGCTCACCGAGCGCCTCGAGGCCGAACGGGATGACCACCGCCCGCGCGGCGCCGGGATCGCCGGCATCCGCGCGGATGGGATCGAGAAAGCTCTCCTCTGCCGGCAGATACTCGAGCTTGGGCGCTCACGCCTGACCTGCTGCGCCTCCCGGCTGTCCCTCCGATCCGCTTCGGCATCGGCGGGATACATGGTCAGCATCGGCGCATCGAGCAGGATCGCCTCGTCGAAGGCGCCGTAGCCGTTGAAGCGCCCGGCGATGGCGCGGCCGTAGGCGCCGGTGTTGCCGATCTCGATGTAGTCGCCTTCCTGATCTTGGCCGGCAGATGGAACGGGCCCGGCATGAAGTCGATGGTGTCGCAGGTGCGGGCCCCAGAACGAGAAGGGCATCAGCGGCTCGGCCGACTCGCTCCTGCGGTCCGAGCAGCCGGACCGGGAAGTTGAAGCCCATGTGCGCCGCATCGAACAGCGTGCCGTAGCTGCCGTCGTTGATGAAGAGCTCGTTGCCGCGCCGCGCATCGACGCGCACGATCAGCGACTCGGCCTCCGCCACCAGGGCGCGCCCCGGCTCGCACATCAGCCGGCAGCGCTCGCCGATCGGCAGCCGCTCGACGCCGTCGTCGATCGCCGCGCACGAAGGCCGGAGAGCGGCGCCGCGCGTTCGCGTCGTAGACCGACGGGAAGCCGCCGCCGACATCGAGGCCGGTCGAGCACCACGCCGGCCCTCGCGATCAGCTTGCCGACCTCGGCCAGCGCGGTCGAGAACGCGTCCGGGCGTCGACGTCTGCGAGCCGACGTGGAAGGTGATGCCGAGCTCCTTGGCGCGCCTGGCGCGCCTTCACCAGCAGGCGCGCGGCCTTGGCGCCGGTGGTGCCGTACTTGCGCTCGAGCGGGATCTTGCTGTTGCGCGACGGCACGGCGACGCGCACCCACAGCGTCAGGTCGCGGCAGCCGCCGGTCTCCTCGGCGATCTTCTTCAGCTCGTCCTCGCTGTCGAGGGCGAAGCTGCGCACGCCGAACTCGCGAACGCCCGCCGGATGGCGGTGCGCGACTTCACCGGGATGCATGAAGTGGAGGTGGGCGCCGGGGATGGTCGCCGCATCCTCGATCTCGGGGATCGAGGCGACGTCGAAATGGCGGATGCCTGCGCCGTAAAGCGCGCCCAGCAGGAAGAGCCGAGCTGTTCGCCTTGTAGGCGTAAGCGACATCGCCGGGAAAGTTCTGCAGGAACCACTGGGCGGCGCGCCCCGCAGCATGCGGGCGCAGACCGATGACGGGCCTGATCCGGCTTTGCTGCGCCGATCAGTGCGCTCGCAGACGTGTATCCTTTCCATCTCATGGGACCTCCACCAGTCGGGTTGGACCAGGGCGCTGCTCGAACCAGCAGAAGCCGCCGTGTGACTTGCGTCAGAGGCAACATAGGGTCTGCAGGGGGTGCCAAAGAGCTTTTCGAGACCGCGAAGGCTCGAAAACATCGAGAAAGCTACAGCTGAGCTGCCGCGCGATCTACACCTCAGCGCGACGGTGGCCGGGTTGGTCTCGATCAGCACGCCGTGCTCGAGGCGCAGCACGCGGTGCATGCGCTTGGCGAGCGCGAGGTTGTGGGTGGCCATCAGCGCCGCCACGCCGGTGTGCCGGATCAGCTCCAGCAGCTCGTGGAAAACGTGCCGCCGACGTGTCGGATCGAGGTTGCCGGTGGGCTCGTCGGCCAGCAGGAGCTTGGGCGCATTGGCGAGCGCGCGGGCGATTGCCGTGCGCTGCTGCTCGCCGCCCGAGAGCTGCGCCGGCCGGTGCGTCGAGCGCGCTCGGCCAGGCCCAGCATGCTCAGCAGCTCGCGCCGGCTCGCGCCTCGCCGGCGCGCCGGCACGCCGCGGATCATTTGCGGCATCAGCACGTTCTCGAGCGCCGAGAACTCCGGCAGCAGCTGGTGGAACTGGTAGACGAAGCCCATCTCGATGCGCCGCACGCGCGTGCGCTCGTTATCGCTGAGGCGCGAGCAGTCCGCGCCGTTGACGATGACGCGCCCGCCGTCCGGCGTCTCGAGCAGGCCGGCGATGTGCAGCAGCGTCGACTTGCCGGCGCCCGACGGGCCCGACCAGCGCGACCGCCTGCCCCGGATAGAGCTCGGCCGAGGCGCCCCTGAGCACCGGGATCTCCCGGTCGCCCTGGCGGAACGTGCGCGTGGAGCTCCAGCAGCTGCAATACCGGGCGGGCGGTGGCGTCCTGCACTGCCTTACTCCTCGCCAGACCTGCGCTCACTCGTAGCGCAGCGCTTCGACCGGATCGAGTCGGGAGGCGCGCCAGGAGGGATAGAGCGTCGCCAGCACCGACAGCACCAGCGCCATGACGACGATGACGGCGGTCGTCGCGCGCGTCGATGTCGGCGGGCAGCCGCGTCAGGATAGTAGATCTCGGGGTCGAACAGGTTGGTGCTGGTGAGCCAGGCGACGAACTGGCGGATCTCGTCGATCTTCCAGCAGAAGAGCACGCCGAGCAGCAGCACCGGCCAGCGTGCCGACCACGCCGATGCTGGCCCCGGTGATCAGGAAGACGCGCATGATCGCGCCCTTGCTGGCGCCCATGGTGCGCAGGATGCGCGATGTCGCGGCCCTTGTCCTTCACCAGCATGATCAGGCCGGAAATGATGTTGAAGCGCCGCCACCAGCGACGATCACCGACAGGATGATGAACATCACGTTGCGCTCGACCTCGAGCACGGTGAAGAAGCTCTCGTTGCGCTGGCGCCAGTCGGCGAAGTGCAGCGCCGGGATGCCGGCCTGCTTCATGGCGGCCATCGTGCGTCGCCGACATCCTCTGGGTCGTCGACGATCATCTCGAGCACGTCGACCGCATCGCCCTTGTTGAAAATAGCGCTGCGCCTCGGCGAGCGGCATGAAGATCATGGTGCGGTCGTACTCGGACATGCCCATCTCGAAGACGGCCACCACCTTGTAGGGCTTGATGCGCGGCGCCGTGCCGAACAGGCGTCGTCGGCGCCTCGCGGGCGATATCAGCGTGACCGTGTCGCCGAGCGTTGACGCGCAGCGAGCTTGGCCAGCCGCGTGCCGATGGCGATGCCCTCCTGGCGTCGAAGCCGTCGAGGCGTGCCGAAGCGGATATTGCCGGCGACGAGCGGCAGCGACTTCGAGTCCGTCCTCGCGCATGCCGCGCACGAGGCACGGCGACGGCCAGCGTGCGGCGTGGAGGCCATCGCCTGGCCCCTCGACCAGCGGCATGACCTGCTTGACGCCCGGGACGCGTCAGCCAGACGCCGGGCGGCCTCGTCGTAGTTGTCGAAGTCGTCGCCGCCGATCTTGTAGACGATGATGTGGCCGTTGAGGCCCGAGGATCTTGCTGAACAGCTCCTTGCGGAAGCCGTTCATGACCGCCATCACGATGATCAGCGTGAACACGCCGAGCAGGATGCCGAGGAACGAGAAGCCGGCCAGCACCGAGATGAAGCCCTCGCTTGCGGCGCGCGCGCAGATAGCGCAGCGCCAGCATCCATTCGAAGGGCGCAAACGGCCTGGTCGTCGGTCGCCAGCGTAGCCATGCGGCGAGCATCCCTCCCTCTGCTCGTGCCTGACCTGGCCGAGCGCTCGCTGCTCACGCCAGGATGCGGCGTGCGCTCACGAGCTCGCTCGAGGCGCTTCACCGCCGCATCGGGCGCCATGGTCATGCGCTCGCCCGACTTGCGCTCCTTGACCTCGATCTCGCCGCTCTTCAGGCCCTTGGGCCCGACGATCAGCTGGAACGGCAGGCCGATCAGGTCCATGGTCGCGAACTTGGCGCCGGCCCGCTCCTCCGTGTCGTCGTAGAGCACCGAGACGCCGGCCCGCTCGAGCTTGCCGTAGAGGTCGGCGCACGCCCTGTCGGTGTCCTTGTCGCCGGCCTTGAGGTTGATGAGGCCGACCTCGAAGGGCGCCACCGGCACCGGCCAGACGATGCCGGCCTGATCGTGGCTCGCCTCGATGATGGCGCCGGCCAGCCGCGACACGCCGACGCCGTAGGAGCCCATCTGCACCGCGATCATGCTCGCCGTCCGGCCCCTGCACGCGCGCAGCCCATGGGCTCGGAATACTTGGTGCCGAAGAAGAAAATGTGGCCGACCTCGATGCCGCGCGCGGAAACGCGCTTGTCCGCCGGCACTTCGCGTCTCGAAGCGGGCGGCATCGTGCTTCTCGTCGGTCGCCGCGTAGTGGCCGCGTCCACTGCCGCGATCGAGCGGCGTCGAGGTCCTGTCGAAGTCGACGTCGGCCGGCGGCGCGCGCGTCTCCAGCAGATCGGCGTGGCAATAGACCGCGGCTCTCGCCGGTCTCGGCCAGGATGATGAACTCGTGGCTCAGGTCGCCGCCGATCGGCCCGGTGTCGGCGCGCCATCGGGATCGACTTCAGCCCCATGCGCGCGAACGTGCGCAGGTAGGCCACGAACATCTTGTTGTAGGCGTGCCGCGCGCCTCCGCGCGTCGAGGTCGAAGGAATAGGCGTCCTTCATCAGGAACTCGCGCCCGCGCATCACGCCGAAGCGCGGGCGCACCTCGTCGCGGAACTTCCACTGGATGTGATAGAGGTTGCGCGGCAGGTCGCGGTAGGACTTCACGCCGTCGCGGAAGATCTCGGTGATCAGCTCCTCGTTGGTCGGCCCGTAGAGCATCTCGCGGCTCGTGCCGGTCCTTGAAGCGCAGCATCTCCGTGCCGTAGGCGTCGTAGCGCCCGCTCTCGCGCCACAGGTCGGCCGACTGGATGGTCGGCATCAGCATCTCGATGGCGCCGGCGCGGTCCTGCTCCTCGCGCACGATCTGCTCGATCTTCTCGAGCACGCGGAAGCCCAGCGGCAGCCAGGAATAGATGCCGGCGCTCGCCTGGCGGATCATGCCGGCGCGCAGCATCAGCTGGTGCGAGACGATCTCCGCCTCTTTCGGCGTCTCGCGCAGGACCGGCAGGAAGAAGCGGGAGAGGCGCATGGAACCTATGATTAATTGTTGGGCAGATGCGGACGCCTGAGCGCTCGCACGGCAGCGCGGCGAGGCACCAGCACCGCACGCGACCGGCCGCACGTCACCGCTGCAGGGCCTAATATCCTGTTCCCGCCGGAGCAGGCAATGCCGGCAACGCGGCGCGGCGGCGCTGTCTGTGCGCGACCTCGATCGTGCCGGATCGCCGGAAAAGATAGCTTCGGCGACATTTTGTTCGGTTCCGGGGGTGACAGAAGGCCGCGGCTTGGCTGAGTGTGTGCGCCACAAGAACGGTCACAAAGACCGCTCGTTGTGCAGGGCCCTCGAAGCCCAAGTCTGGGGAAGGAATTCCGCTCTACGCGCCGCAGTAATGAGCGCGTAGCGGCAGTGTCAGAACAGGTGAGACAATCTCAGAGCAAGGCCGATGGCCTTGCTCATTTCGTTTCGGGCTCAGCTGCGCGCCGCTGCGGCCGAGCCAGAGCTCCAGGTTGACGGCGTTGTACCGGACGAGCCGCCCACAGGCCGGCAAACACCAGAGCCGACACGAGCGTGGTGAGCAGCGCGACGCGCACGAGCCGCGGGCGCGTCGGCGCGCTCTCGGGCGTGCCGGGAACGACGGCGCCATCCTCGCCTTGCGTGCGCACGCCGATCGGCAGGATGGCGAACAGCACCGTCCACCAGATGACGACGTAGATGGCGATGGCGAAGGAGAGGCTCATGCCCGTCAGGCCTGCTCCAGCTCGACCAGGGTGCCGTTGAAGTCCTTGGGGTGCAGGAACAGCACCGGCTTGCCGTGCGCGCCGATCTTGGGCTCGCCGTCGCCCAGCACGCGCGCGCCCGCGGCCTTCAGCTGGTCGCGGGCGGCGAGGATGTCGGCCACCTCGTAGCAGAGATGATGGATGCCGCCGGAGGGATTGCGCTCGAGGAAGCCCGCGATCGGCGAGCTCTCGCCCAGCGGCTCCAGCAGCTCGATCTTGGTGTTGGGCAGCGTCACGAACACCACGGTGACGCCGTGCGCGGGCTGCGCAACGGGCTCGGAGACCTCGGCACCCAGCGTGGCGCGATACTGGGCCGACGGCGGCGGCGAGGCTCGGCACGGCGATGGCGACGTGGTTGAGGCGTCCGATCATGCAAGCCCTCGCTCTGCGCTCCGTCATGCGTCCTGGTCGCCAGCGATGTACTGGCAACGCCAGTCCAGCATGGCCTCCACGACACCGAACGGCCACGCACCCTGCAGGAACCCATAAGCCGAAGCCAGCGCGCACGCAGCCGCAAACGCCAGGATGAACCAGGGGCTCCAACCCTCCAAGGCGTAAAACACCAGCATGGCGGTAACGGCCGACAGACCGAACAGCGTCAGGCCATCCATCTCGGCCGGCACCTCAGCCGCGGCGCCTGCGTCAGCAGCACCTTGGCGATCGGCCGCTTGCCCCAGGCGTGCTCCACGGCCGAGCGCACGGCCCGCGCGCACGGCCTCGCGCACCAGCTCGCCATCCCTGCGCCGGTCGCGCGGAATGCTGGCGATGGTGCCCTCGACCGCCTCGCGCACGATGTCGACCATCTGGCCGCCCTCGGCGTCGGCGGCCGGCACGCCGTCGAGCGCGATCTCGGCGTCCGCCACCACCTCGCCCCGGCCCGACCGCGCCAGCGCGACGATGACGATGCCGGCAAAGGCCAGCGAGCGGCGCTCGCGCACCGGCCCGTCCTCGCTCGGCACCAGCAGCTGCCCGTCGCGGAAGAGCCGCCCGACCGGCGCCTCGTCGACGATCTCGGCCGCACCCGGCGCCAGGCGCACCATGTCGCCGTTGCGGACGTCGAGCACCTCCTCGACGCCGGCGGCGCGCGCGAGCTTGGCGTGCTCGGAGAGATGCCGCGCCTCGCCGTGCATGGGGATGGCGATGCGCGGCTTCACCCAGCCGTACATCTCCTTCAGCTCCTCGCGGCGGGGATGGCCGGTGACGTGCACCAGCGCGTCGCCGTCGGTGACGATCTCGCAGCCCAGATCGACGAGCCGGTTCTGGATGCGCCCGACCGTGCGCTCGTTGCCGGGGATGGTGCGCGAGGAGAAGATGACGAGATCGCCCTTGTCGAGCCGCACGTCGGGATGCTGGTCCTCGGCGATGCGGGCCACCGCCGCGCGCGGCTCGCCCTGGCTGCCGGTGCACAGCAGCACCACCTCGTGCGGCTCCAGGTACGAGAAGTGCTGCTGGTCGTGATACTTGAAGTCGGCCGGCAGATAGCCCGTCTCCATGGCCACGCCGATGATGCGATGCATGGCCCGGCCCGCCACCACGACGTGCCGGCCGGCGGCTCTTGGCCGCGTCGGCCACGGCCTTGATGCGCGCGACGTTGGAGGCGAAGATGGTGACGGCGACGCGCCGCTTGGCGCCCGGCGATGATGCGCGGCGAGCGAGCGTGGCCACGTCCATCTCGGAGGGCGAGCGGCCCTCGCGCAGCGCGTTGGTGGAATCGCAGATCATGGCCGTGCACGCCGTCGGCGCCGAGCTGCGCTGAGCCGGCTCGGTCCGTGGGCGGGCCCGATCACCGGCGTCGGCTCGATCTTCCAGTCGCCCGTGTGCAGCGCGGCGCCGAGCGGCGTGCGGATGGCGACGCGCGTTCGACTCCGGGATCGAGTGCGCGACCGAGATGAGCTCCAGATCGAACGGGCCGACATTGAAGCGGCCGTCGAGCGGCACCTCCTTGATCGGCAGCTGCAGCTTGCCGCCGAAGTCGGCGAGCTTGGACTTCAGCATCGCCGCGGTGAACGGAGTTGCATAGATCGGCACCTTGCAGCCGCGGCCACAGCTCGATGACGCGCGCCGAGATGGTCCTCGTGCGCATGGGTGAGCACGAGGCCGGCGAGCGTCGGCCGCTCCTCCTCGATGAAGCGCAGATCGGGCAGGATCACGTCGATGCCCGGGGTCGTTCTCGCCCTCGGGAAGGTGATGCCGAGATCGATCATCAGCCACTGCCGCGCGTCGGCGGGACCCAGGCCGTAGAGGTAGCAGTTCATGCCGATCTCGCCGATGCCGCCGAGCGCCATGAACACGAGCTCGCCGGCCAGCGGTCTGCTTGCGCTGCGTCCGCCATCAGACGCGCGTCCTCGGGTGCGGCGCGCCAGCGTGACGTCGCCGAAGGTGAGCTTGCGCTGCAGGCCCAGCGCGTCGCGCATGACGAGCGCGCCGCCGGCGTCGAGGTCGAGGAAGGTGCCGGCGATGCGCTCGCGGCCCGTGTCGACGGTCAGGCTCTCTCCCACCGGCGCCGCCGTGCCTCAGCCAGGCCGCGCGCACGTGCGGCAAAGCCCGCGCCCGCAGTCCCACACGCCGAGCCAGCGCTGCATCGCCTGCGCCAGCACGCCCAGCATCGCCTCCGGCGTCACGCGTCACGCCATGCGCCGCCAGATGCGTCGCCGCGCGGCCGAGCCCTGACGGGTGCGACGCCAGATTGATGCCGATGCCGATCACGACGACGACCTCCGACGCGCCGGCCCCGATGTGGCTCTCCGGCAGTATGCCCGCACACTGGCCTCGCCGATCAAGACGTCGTTGGGCCACTTCAGTCTGCAGGCCGCAATCCGGCGCCGCCGGCTGCCGCCGCAATGGCCTCGACCACCGCCACGCCCGCCAGCAGGGAAAGCTGGTGGACGACCGACTGCGGGCAGGCGAGCCGCTGCAGCAGGCTGGCGTAGAGGTTGCCGGGCTCCGGAGGCCCAGTGCCGGCCCGAGCGGCCGCGACCCTGCGTCTGGCGCCGCGCCATGATCCACAGGGGCCGCGCCTCGCCGGTCGGCGGCGCGCTTGAAGGCTTCCGTGTTGGTGGAGCCGGCCTCCTCGAGAATGACGCTGCGAAAGGACTGGCGGATGAGGGCGACCGGTCCGGTCCAACGGCTCACGTATCCTAGAACAGAGTTCTGGCGGCCGCGTCGGCACGCGCATCGACGAGGGGCGCCGGCCACACCACGTAGAGCAGCATGAAGAGGCCAGCGAGCCCCATGACCAGCGCCGGCCTTGGCCGGAACGTCGAGGAACTTCTCCTTCGGCGCGTCGAAGAACATGATCTTGACGATGCGCACGTAGTAGTAGGCGCCGACCACGCTGGCGAGCACGCCGAACACGGCAAGCGGCCACAGCCCCTCCTTCACGGCGGCGGCGAACACGTAGAACTTGGCGAAGAAGCCGGCCAGCGGCGGGATGCCGGCGAGCGAGAACATCAGCATGCGCCAGCACCGTGGCCATGGCGAGGTTGGTCTGGGCCAGGCCCGCCAGCTCGTCGATCTCCTCCACCATGCCGCTGCGGCCGGCGCATGGCCAGCACGCAGGCGAAGGCGCCGAGCGTCATGGCCACGTAGATCACCATGTAGATGATCACGCCGCGCGCGCCCTCGGGCGAGCCGGCCGCCAGGCCGATCAGCGCATAGCCGATGTTGCCGATGGCCGAGTAGGCCAGCAGCCGCTTGATGTTGGTCTGGCCGATGGCGGCGAAGGCGCCGAGGCCCATGGAGGCGATGGCGAGCGCCGCCACCACCTGCTGCCACTGCGGGCCGACGCCGGCGAAGGCGCCGAGCGTCACGCGCATCAGCAGCGCGATGGCCGCGGCCTTGGGCGCAGCGGCGAAGAAGGCGGTGACCGGCGTCGGCGCGCCCTCGTAGACGTCGGGCGTCCACATGTGGAACGGCACGGCCGAGATCTTGAAGGCGATGCCCGACCAGCAGGAACACCAGGCCGATGATCAGGCCGATGTCCTGCGCCAGCACCGCTCGCCTTGGCGCGCGGCGGCGATGGCCGCGAAGCTGGTCGAGCCGGTGAAGCCGTAGATCAGCGAGGCGCCGTAGAGCAGCATGCCGGACGACAGCGCGCCCAGCACGAAATACTTGAGGCCCGCCTCGCTCGAGCGCACGTCGTCGCGGCGGATGGCCGCCACCACGTAGAGCGCCAGGCTCTGCAGCTCGAGGCCCAGATAGAGCGCGATGAGATCGTTGGCGGAGATCATCATGCCCATGCCGGCGGTGGCCAGCAGCACCAGCACCGGGTACTCGAACTTGCGCGACCGCGTCTCGCGCATGTAGTCGAACGACAGGCAGCAGGGCGCCGGCGCTGGCGACGAGGGTGAGCACCTTCATGAAGCGGGCAAAGCCGTCGACCACGAAAGCCGCCGTCGAACAGCGTCGTGCCGTGCCGGCCGGCTGGCTGAGCACGAGCCATGCCGCCAGGCCCAGAACACCGATGGCGAGCCAGCCGATGGTCTCGGCCTCGCGATCGTTCTCCGGGCCGGAACACGCCCAGCATCAGCAGCGCCATGGCGCCGCAGACCAGCACGATCTCCGGAGCGATCAGACCGTAGGCCGGCACCAGCTCGTTCATGTGCCGCTCTCGCTGCACCTGTCACCGGAATTCGCGCAGCGAATATCCGGGACCCAGCTGCGATCGCCTGGGTCCGGATATTCGCTGCGATCCGGATGACGATGTGTCTTGCCCGCCAGCATCAGCGCACGCTCATCGCGGAGGCGGCTTGATGGCCGTCTCGTAGTTGGAGACGAGCTTCTTCACCGACACCGCCGTCACGTCGAGCAGCGGCGCCGGATAGAAGCCGAACAGGATCACCAGCAGCACCAGCGGGGCGAACACCAGCACCTCGCGATAGCTCATGTCGGAGATGGCCCTGCAGCGACGGCTTCTCCAGCGGCCCGAAGATCATGCGCCGGTAGAGGTAGAGCGCATAGGCCGCCGACAGGATCACGCCGATGGTGGCCAGGAACGCCACCCAGGTGTTGGCCTTGAAGGCGCCGACGAGCGTGAGGAACTCGCCGATGAAGCCCGATGGTGCCGGGCAGCCCGACGTTGGCCAGCGTGAACACCATGAACACGACGGCGTACATCGGCATGCGGTTGACGAGGCCGCCGTAGGCGCGCGATCTCGCGCGTGTGCATGCGGTCGTAGACGACGCCGACGCACAGGAACAGCGCGGCCGACACGAGGCCGTGGCGACAGCATCTGGAAGATGGCGCCGTCGACGCCCTGCACGGTGAAGCTGAAGATGCCCATGGTGACGAAGCCCATGTGGGCGACCGACTGGAATAGGCGATCAGCTTCTTCACGTCCTCCTGCGCCAGCGCCACCAGCGAGGTGTAGATGATGGCGATGATCGACGAGCGCGAACACGAGCGGCGCGAACTCCTGGCTCGCCAGCGGGAACATCGGCAGCGAGAAGCGCAGGAAGCCGTAGCCGCCCATCTTCAGCAGGATGCCGGCGAGGATCACCGAGCCCGCCGTCGGCGCCTCGACGTGCGCGTCGGGCAGCCAGGTGTGCACCGGCCACATCGGCAGCTTCACCGCGAAGGAGGCGAAGAAGGCGAGCCACAGCCACCACTGCATGTCGCGGCGGGAACTTGTGGGTGAGCAGCGTCGGGATGTCGGTGGTGCCGGCGTGCCAGTACATCGCCATCATGGCGAGCAGCATCAGCACGGAGCCCAGCAGCGTGTAGAGGAAGAACTTGAAGCTGGCATAGACGCGCCGCGCGCCCGCCCCACACGCCGATGATCAGGAACATCGGGATCAGGCCGCCCTCGAAGAACAGGTAGAACAGCACGAGGTCGAGCGCGCAGAAGACGCCGATCATCAGCGTCTCGAGCACCAGGAAGGCGATCATGTACTCCTTGACGCGGGTCTCGATCGACCTCCCAGCTGGCCAGGATGCACAGCGGCATCAGGAACGCGGTGAGCACCACGAACAGCACCGAGATGCCGTCGACGCCCATCTTGTATTTGATGGAGCCGCCGAGCCAGTCCATCTCCTCGACGAACTGGAAGCCGGTGGTCGCCCTGATCGAAGTTGCGCCCACAGGTAGACCGCGACGCGCCGAGCGTGAAGAGCGTGGTGTAGAGCGCGATCCAGCGCGCGTTGCCCTTCGCCTCCTTGTTGCAGCGCGGCGATGGCGAGCGCGCCGACCAGCGGGAAGAAGGTGACGAGCGAGAGGAGCCCGAAGCCGGTGCTCGTCATCGCACCGCTCCGCCGTAGAACATGAACCAGGTGATGATCAGCGCCACGCCGATCAGCATGGCGAAGGCGTAGTGATAGACGTAGCCGGTCTGCAGCTTGACGATGCGGCCCGTGGTCCACAGCACGCGGTCGGCGATGCCGTCGGGCCCGAGCCCATCGATGATCGTGCCGTCGCCGCCCTTCCACAGCAGGCGGCCGATCCAGAACGCGGGCCGCACGAACAGCCAGTCGTAGAGCTCGTCGAAGTACCACTTGTTGAGCAGGAACAGGTAGATCGGCCGGAACATGCGCGGCCGTGAGGCCCGGCAGCGACGGCGCGGCGATGTAGTAGAGGTAGGACAGGCGCGAAGCCGCCCAGCATCGCCACCGTCGGCGCCCAGCCGACCCAGCCCGGGACCTCGTGCATGGCGTGCAGGATGTGGTTGTCCGGGCCCTCGAACAGCGCCTTGCCCCAGAACTCCTTGTAGCCGTCGCCGATGAAGAAATGCTGGAAGGCGAAGCCGGCGGCGACCGAGCCCCGAGCGCCAGGGCGGCGAGCACGACCAGCATCACCAACGGGCTCTCGTGCGCGTGCTCGTAGGTCTCGTGGTCGGCGCGCGTGGGCCCGTGGAAGGTCATGAAGATCAGCCGCCAGGAATAGAACGCGGTCATGAAGGCGGCGACGACCAGCAGCCAGAACGGCGTAGTTGTTCGGCGTGTGCGCGGCGAAGGACGCCTCGATGATGGCGTCCTTGGAGTGGAAGCCGGCAAAGCCGCATGAGATGCGGGATGCCGACGCCCGTCAGCGACAGCGTGCCGATCAGCATCATCGCCCAGGTGAACGGGAGCTTGGCGCCAGCCCGCCCATCTTGCGCATGTCCTGCTCGTGATGCATGGCGTGGATCACCGAGCCGGCGCCGAGGAACAGCAGCGCCTTGAAGAAGGCGTGCGTGAAGAGGTGGAAGATGCCGGCCGCGTAGGCGCCGACGCCGCAGGCGACGAACATGTAGCCGAGCTGCGAGCAGGTCGAATAGGCGACCACGCGCTTGATGTCGTTCTGCACCAGGCCGACGGTGGCGGCGAAGAAGGCGGTGACCGCGCCGACCAGCGTCACGACCTGCAGCGCGACCGGCGCCAGCTCGAACAGCGGCGACAGCCGCGCCACCATGAACACGCCGGCCGTCACCATGGTGGCGGCATGGATCAGCGCCGAGACCGGGCGTCGGGCCTTCCATGGCGTCGGGCAGCCAGGTGTGCAGCAGGAACTGCGCCGACTTGCCCATGGCGCCCATGAACAGCAGCAGGCACAGCACGGTCAGCGTGTCCCACTGGTGGCCCAGGAACTCCATCGGCTTGCCGGCCACGCCGGGCGCGGCGCGGAACACGGCGTCGAAGCCGATGGTGCCGAACACGGCGAAGATGCCGAAGATGCCGAGCGCGAAGCCGAAATCGCCGACGCGGTTGACGACGAAGGCCTTGATGGCGGCGGCATTGGCCTCGGGCTTCAGGTACCAGAAGCCGATCAGCAGATAGGAGGCGAGCCCCACGCCCTCCCAGCCGAAGAACAGCTGCAGGAAGTTGTCGCTCGTCACCAGCGCCAGCATGGCGAAGGTGAACATGCGACAGGTAGGCGAAGAAGCGCGGCCGGCTGTCGTCCTCGTGCATGTAGCCGATGGAGTAGAGGTGCACGAGGCCGGAGACGGTGTTGACCACCACCAGCATCACGGCGGTCAGCGTGTCGATGCGCAGCGCCCAGGACACGTCGAGCTCGCCCGAGGTGACCCAGCGCAGCACGGGGATGCGCAGCGTCTCGCCGCCGAAGCCCACCTGCCACAGCGCGACCCAGGACAGGACGGCGGCGATGCCGACGAACGAGGTGGTGATGATCTCGCACGGCCGCGGCCCGAGCACGCGCCCGAGCAGGCCCGGCGATCAGCGCGCCGATGGCCGGCAGGAAGACGATGGCCTTGTAGATCATGCCGGCCTCCCAGCCTGTGCAGTCCCGGCCCGGAATGTCGCGAGAGCGCGGAGATCCGGGACCGAGGGCGTCAGCGACACTCGTCGCCTGGCTCCTGGGTCCCGGATACTCGGCTGCGCGCAGTCCGGGATGACAGGTAGTGCGCTGCTCCCGTCATCTCAACCCTTCATCATGTTGATGTCTTCCACCGCGATCGAGCCGCGGTTGCGGAAGTAGACGACGACGATGGCGAGGCCGATGGCGGCCTCGCCGGCCGCCACCGTCAGCACGAACAGCGCGAACACCTGGCCGACGAGGTCGCCGATGAAGGCGGAGAAGGCCACGAGGTTGATGTTGACGGCCAGCAGCATCAGCTCGATCGACATCAGGATGACGATGACGTTCTTGCGGTTGAGGAAGATGCCGAAGATCGCCGAGCGTGAACAGGATCGCGGCAACCGTGAGGTAGTGGCCGAGGCCGATGGTGTGCATGGCTGCATCCGCCGCCGGCCTAGCCGCGCCCTTCACGAGCGGATGATGGCGCTGCCGGACGCCACCTCGACCACCTCGACGGCCGTCTTGGGGCCGCGCGCCACCTGCGCCGCGATCGACTGGCGCTTGACGCCTTCCTTGTGCCGCAGCGTCAGCACGATGGCGCCGATCATGGCGACCAGCAGGATCAGCCCGGCGCCCTGGAAGTAATAGACGTACTTGGTGTAGAGCACGCGTCCGAGCGCCTCGGTGTTGGTGATGCCGGAGCCGGCCGTCGGGATCGGCGCGGACGGCCGTCGCCAGCGCGCCGGGCCGCACGATGCGGAAGCCCAGCACCAGCACCAGCTCGGCCAGCAGGATCAGCCCGATCGAAGCGCGCCGAGCGGCGCGTTCTTCATGAAGCCGGCTCTGCAGCTCGGCGAAATCGACGTCGAGCATCATGACCACGAACAGGAACAGCACGGCCACCGCGCCGACGTAGACGACGACCAGGATCATCGCCAGGAACTCGGCGCCCAGCAGCACGAACAGGCCCGCCGGCATTGAAGAAGGCCAGGATCAGGAACAGCACCGCATGCACGGGGTTCTTGGCGGCGATCACCATGAAGGCCGAGGCCACGGTGACGACCGCGAACAGATAGAAGAAAGCGGCCGACCATGCTCCATCGCGCTCACCGATACGGCGCGTCGAGCGCGAGCGCTTTGGCGATCTCGCGCTCCCAGCGGTCGCCGTTCGCGAGCAGGCGCTCCTTGTCGTAGTAGAGCTCCTCGCGCGTCTCGGTCGCGAACTCGAAGTTCGGGCCCTCGACGATGGCGTCGACCGGGCAGGCCTCCTGGCACAGGCCGCAGTAGATGCACTTCACCATGTCGATGTCGTAGCGGGTGGTGCGGCGCGTGCCGTCGTTGCGGCGCGGGCCCGCCTCGATGGTGATGGCCTGCGCCGGGCAGATCGCCTCGCACAGCTTGCAGGCGATGCAGCGCTCCTCGCCGTTGGGATAGCGGCGCAGCGCATGCTCGCCGCGGAAGCGCGGGCGACAGCGGCCCCTTCTCGAAGGGATAGTTCAGCGTCGCCTTCGGCGTGAAGAAGTAGCGCATCGACAGGAAGAACGCCGAGACGAACTCCTTCAGGAACAGCGAGCTGACGGCTTGTCCGAGCGCCATGGCGCATGACCTCTCAGGGCGCGAGTTCGAAGAACTGCAGCACGGCGGCGACCGCCACCACCATGACCAGCGACAGCGGCAGGAACACCTTCCAGCCGAGCCGCATCAGCTGGTCGTAGCGATAGCGCGGCACGAACGCCTTGACCATGGCGAACATGAAGAAGACGAACACGAGCTTGAGCGCGAACCAGAAGATGCCCGGCACCCAGGTGAACGGCCGCACGTCGACCGGCGGCAGCCAGCCGCCCAGGAACAGGATGGTGGTCAGCGCGCACATGGTGGTGATGGCCACGTACTCGCCCAGCATGAACAGCAGGTAGGGCGTCGAGGCAGTATTCGACCATGAAGCCCGCAACCAGCTCGGACTCGGCCTCCGGCAGGTCGAACGGCGGGCGGTTGGTCTCGGCCAGCGCCGAGATGAAGAAGACGACGAACATCGGGAACAGGCCGAGCCAGTGCCAGTCGAGACGCGAGTTCGGCAGGCCCGAGCCGCGTGCCGAGGCCGACCTGCTGAGCTCGACGATGTCGGTCAGGTTGAGCGAGCCGACGCACAGCAGCACGGTGATGATGCACGAAGCCGATCGAGACCTCGTAGGACACCATCTGCGCGGCCGAGCGCAGCGAGCCGAGGAAGGCGTATTTCGAGTTCGAGGCCCAGCCGCCCATGATGACGCCGTAGACGCCGAGCGAGGAGATGGCGAAGAGGTAGAGGATGCCGACATTGAGGTCGGAGATGACCCAGCGGCCCCAGCTGTTCTCGTTGAACGGGATCACCGCCCAGGCCGCCAGCGCCAGCACCGGAGGCGACCAGCGGCGCCAGCAGGAACACGCCCTTGTCGGCGCCGGCGGGGATCAGCGGCTCCTTGAGCACGAACTTCAGCAGGTCGGCGAACGACTGCAGCAGGCCGAACGGCCCGACCACGTTGGGGCCGCGGCGCAGCTGCACCGCCGCCCACACCTTGCGGTCCATCAGCAGGCAGGAACGCGACCGCCACGAGCAGCGCGCACCAGCAGCAGCACGCTCCGGAACGCCATCACCAGCAGCGGCCAGAGGTAGCCCTGCCAGATTCGGCCAGGACCAGACCTGCTATCCATGCGTTCCGGTCGTGCCCTGCCCGCACGCTCTTCTGTGAGCGCGCTCGAGCTCGGCCATCGACTGCGGACGCCCGCGCGATCGGGACTGGTCGAGGTAGAAGTCGCGCGACCGCCGAGCCGAACGGCTCGGCGCCCAGCGCACCGCCGCGCGCCGGCCAGCGCCTCACCGCCCGAGCCGCCGGCGGGCTCGACCGCATCGAGCGCGGGCCAGCAGCCGGCGCCACCTTGTACATCGGCCGCGCACGCAGAGCGGGAAGCGTGTCGTAGGGCAGGGTCTGGCCCGACGCCGCGCGGACAGCGCGCGCACGATCGGCCCAGTCCTCCTTGGCGTCGCCCGGCGGAAAGGCGGCGCGGGCCGTCATCTGCGCGCGGCCCTTCGACGTTCACGTAGGTGGCGCTCTTCTCGGTGTAGGCCGCGCCCGGCAGGATGACGTCGGCGCGCTGGGCACCGGCATCGCCGTGATGGCCCTGGTAGATCACGAAGGCCTTGCCGAGCGCGCTCAGTGTCGATCTCGTCGGCGGCCGAGCAGATAGACGACGTCGATCTCGCTGCGTCTCGCAGCCGGCCAGGATGGCCGCGACGTCGCGGCCGCCCTCGCCCGGCACGAGGCCGAGGTCGAGGCCGCCGACGCGCGCCGCCGCCGTGTGCAGGACGGCGAAGCGCGTTCCAGTCGGCTCGCGCACTGCGCCGGCCAGCAGCGCGATCGCGGCGCCAGCGCCAGCACGGCCGCGCCGTCGTCGCGCGCCAGCGCGCCCATGCCGACGACGATCAGCGGGTTCTTGGCGTCGCGCTAGCGTCTCGGCAGAAGCCGCGCTTGCCGTCGACCAGCTCGCTGCAGGGTCTGCCGGACCGGCGCCCAGGCGCTCGACCGGATAGGTGAGGTCGGCGGCTCGGGCCGATGCTGGCCGATCGGCGCAGTGGCCATGCAGCTAGCGCTTGCGGATGCGGGCGTTCAGCACCGGCGATTCCCAGCCGCGGGTTGGTGCCGATCAGCAGGATGGCGTCGGCCGTGCTCGATGCCGCGAATGCCGGTGATTGAAGATGTAGCTGCCGCGGCCGAGCCGCCGATCGAGCTTGGCGCCGTCCTGCCGGCAGTCGATGTTGGGCGAGCCCAGGCGCCGCCATCAGGTCGCCTGAGCGCGACCATCGACTCGGCATCCGCACTGGTCGCCGGCGATCGCCGCGACCTTGGCGCCGTCGACGCTGCCGAGCTTGGCGGCGATGGCGGCGAAGGCCTCGTCCCAGGTCGCTTCGGCTCGAGCCTGCCGCCGCGTGCGCATGTAGGGCCGGTCGAGCCGCTGGTGGCGCAGGCCGTCGATGGCATGGCGCGTCTTGTCGGAGATCCACTCCTCGTTCACGTCGTCGTTGAGGCGCGGCAGCACGCGCATCACCTGCGCGCCGCGCGTGTCGACGCGGATGTTGGCGCCGAGCGCATCCATGCACGTCGATCGATCTCGGTCTTGCTGCAGCTCCCAGGACCGCGCCTCGAAGGCATAGGGCTTGGAGGTCAGCGCGCCGACCGGGCAGAGATCGACCAGGTTGCCGGCAAGCTCGGTCGTGAGCGCATGCTCGACGTAGGTCGTGACCTCCATGTCCTCGCCGCGGCCGGTCGCGCCCAGCTCCTCGACGCCCGCCACCTCGGTGGCGAAGCGGATGCAGCGCGTGCAGTGGATGCAGCGGTTCATCGACGTCTTGACCAGCGGCCCCAGCTCCTTGTCGGGCACCGCGCGCTTGTTCTCGTGGAAGCGGCTAGCGGTCGAAGCCGTAGGCCATCGCCTGATCCTGCAGGTCGCACTCGCCGCCCTGGTCGCAGATCGGGCAGTCGAGCGGATGGTTGATGAGCAGGAACTCCATCACGCCCTTGCGCGCCTTCTGCACCATCGGCGTGGTGGTGATGAGATCTCCTGCTTGTCGGCGATGCGGCAGCGCGCAGCTCGCCATGCGGCTTGGGCGGGCCGGGCTTCACCTCGACCAGGCACATGCGGCAGTTGCCGGCGATCGACAGGCGCTCGTGGTAGCAGAAGCGCGGGATCTCGACGCCGGCCAGCTCGCAGGCCTGCAGGACCGTGATGCCGGCCGGCACCTCGATCTCGACGCCGTCGATCTTGACCTTGGGCATTGCCTGCTCCCTGCCCTACTCGGCCGCCAGCTTTTCGGTGCGCGCGCGGATGCGGCGCTCCATCTCGGGACGGAAATGGCGGATCAGGCCCTGGATCGGCCACGCCGCGCGCGTCGCCCAGCGCGCAGATCGTGTGGCCCTCGACCTGCCGGGTGACGTCCTCCAGCGCATCGATCTCCTCGATGCGCGCATTGCCCAGCACCATGCGTTCCATGACCCGCCACATCCAGCCGGTGCCCTCGCGGCACGGCGTGCACTGGCCGCAGCTCTCGTGCTTGTAGAACTGGCTGAGCCGCGCGATCGCCTTCACGACGTCGGTCGACTTGTCCATGACGATGACCGCCGCCGTGCCGAGGCCGGTCTTCTGGTCGCGCAGCGAATCGAAATCCATCAGCACCGTGTCGCAGATCGACTTGGGCAGCAGCGGCACCGAGGCGCCGCCAGGGATCACCGCCAGGAGATTGTCCCAGCCGCCGCGCACGCCGCCGGCATGGCGCTCGATCAGCCTCGCGCAGCGGGATGCCCATCTCCTCTTCGACGTTGCAGGGCTTGTTCACGTGGCCGGAGATGCAGAAGAGCTTGGTGCCGGTGTTGTTCGGCCGGCCGATGCCGGCGAACCAGGCGGCGCCGCGGCGCAGGATGGTGGGCGCCACGCGCGATCGACTCGACGTTGTTCACCGTCGACGGGCAGCCATAGAGGCCGGAGCCGGCCGGGAACGGCGGCTTCAGCCGCGGCATGCCCTTCTTGCCCTCGAGGCTTTCGAGCAGCGCGGTCTCCTCGCCGCAGATATAGGCGCCGGCGCCGCGATGGACGTAGAGATCGAAGTCCCAGCCCGAGCCGCAGGCGTTCTTGCCCAGCAGGCCGGCGTCGTAGGCCTCGCTGGATCGCTGCGCTCAGAGTTCTGCGCCTCGTTGTAGAACTCGCCGCGCACGTAGATGTAGCCGGCGTGGGCGCGCATGGCGAAGCCCGCGACCAGGCAGCCCTCGACCAGCAGATGCGGATCGTGACGCATGATGTCGCGATCCTTGCAGGTGCCGGGCTCCGACTCGTCGGCATTGACGATGAGGTAGTGCGGCCGGTCCTTCACCTCCTTGGGCATGAAGGACCATTTCAGCCCGGTCGGGAAGCCGGCGCCGCCGCGGCCGCGCAGGCCGGATTTCTTCATCTCGTCGACGATGGCGTCGTGGCCCTTGTCGAGGATCGCCTTGGTGTTGTCCCAGGCGCCGCGCGCGCGCGCGCCGGCCAGCCGCCAGTCGTGGAAGCCGTAGAGGTTGGTGAAGATGCGGTCCTTGTCGGCAAGCATCGTCCTACTCGCTCCTCGAGCGTGGTCGGTCCGCCTTCCGGCGCCGAGGTCTGCCGGTCGACCTGCGGGCCGGGCTTGCGGCGTCTCGCCGCGCCGGAAGGCGTCGAGCACCTTGTTCATCGAGGCCTCGTCGAGATCCTCGTAGAAATCGTCGTTGATCTGCACGACCGGCGCGTTGACGCAGGCGCCCAGGCACTCGACCTCCTGGACGCTGAAGGTCTCGCCGTCGGCGGCGTGCTGGCAGGCCTTCATCACCGCTTCCGAGCCGCGCAGCCAGCACGGCGTCGTGGTGCAGACCTGCAGCAGGTACTTCCCGCGCGGCTTGAGCTGGAACATCGTGTAGAAGGTCGCGATCTCGTAGACGCGGATCGGCGCCATATCGAGGAGCTTCGCCACCTCGTCCATCGCCACCCGCGGCAGCCAGCCCTGCTGGCGCTGGGCGAGGTCGAGCACGCCGATCACGGCGCTCGCCTGGCGGCCCGGCGGATAGTTCGCGATCAGCTCCTTGGCCTTCGCCAGATTGCTCCGGCGTGAAGGCGAAGTGCGCGACGTGCGGCACGTCCCTGGGATCGGCGGTGATCATCGCCATCGCATCGTCTCCTAGCGGTCGATCTCGCCGAACACGATGTCGAGCGAGCCGATGTTCGCCGACATGTCGGCGAGCTGGTGGCCCCTGGTCATCATGTCGAGCGCCTGCAGGTGCGGGAAGCCCGGCGCGCGGATCTTGCAGCGGTAGGGCTTGTTGGTGCCGTCGGACACCAGATAGACGCCGAACTCGCCCTTGGGCGCCTCGACGGCGGTGTAGGTCTCGCCGGCCGGCACCTTGTAGCCCTCGGTGTAGAGCTTGAAGTGGTGGATCAGCGCTTCCATCGAGGCCCTTCATCTCGCCGCGGCGCGGCGGCGAGATCTTGCGGTCGTCGACGCGCACCGGCCCGGTCACCGTGCGCAGCGCCGCCACGCACTGCTCCATGATGCGCGCGCTCTGGTACATCTCCTCGATGCGCACCAGGTAGCGCGCGAAGCAGTCGCCGGTCTTGCCGACCGGGATGTCGAAATCCATGCGGTCGTAGACGTCGTAGGGCTGCGACTTGCGCAGGTCCCACGGAATGCCCGAGGCGCGGATCAGCGGGCCGCTGAGAAGCCCCAGTCGAGCGCCTGCTGCGGGATCGACGACGCCGATATCGACCGTGCGCTGGCGGAAGATGCGGTTGTCGTTCAGCAGCTTCTCGATGTCCTTCATGAACGGGATAGAACTGCTTGATCCACGCATCCATCAGATCGAGCATGCCGTCCGGCAGGTCCTGGTGCACGCCGCCGGGGCGGAAATAGGCCGCGTGCATGCGCGAGCCGCTCACGCCCTCGTAGTACTCCATCAGCAGCTCGCGCTGCTCGAAGCCCCACAGCGGCGGGGTGAGCGCGCCGGTATCCATGGCGAACGTCGTGACGTTCAGCAGATGGTTCAGGATGCGGGTGATCTCGGAGAACAGCACGCGGATGTACTGGCCGCGCTCGGGCGCCGTGATGCCCAGAAGCTTCTCGACGGCCAGCGCGAAGGCATGCTCCTGGTTCATCGGCGAGACGTAGTCGAGCCGGTCGAAATACGGCACCGCCTGCAGGTAGCTCTTGTACTCGATCAGCTTCTCGGTGCCGCGATGCAGCAGGCCGATATGCGGATCGCAGCGCTCGACGATCTCGCCGTCCATCTCGACGACCAGGCGCAGCACGCCGTGGGCCGCCGGGTGCTGCGGCCCGAAATTCATCGTCAGCGTCTTGATCTCGACGTCGGACATGTCAGCTCGTCTTGGCCTTTTCCGGCGGCGCCGCTGGAGCCTTCTCGTCGCCCGGCAGCACCTGGTGCGCGCCTTCCCACGGGCTCAGGAAGTCGAAGCGGCGGAATTCCTGGGTGAGCTTCACCGGCTCGTAGATGACGCGCTTCTGCACGTCGTCCCAGCGCACCTCGACGAAGCCGGTCAGCGGGAAGTCCTTGCGCAGCGGATGGCCCTCGAAGCCGTAGTCGGTGAGGATGCGGCGCAGGTCGGGATGGTCGGAGAACCACACGCCGTAGAGATCGTAGGCCTCGCGCTCGAACCAGCCGGCCGAGCTGAACACCGACGCCGCCGACGGCACGGGCGTCGCCTCGTCGGTCGCGACCTTGATGCGGACGCGCTGGTTGTTCTTGAGGCTGAGCAGATTGTAGACGACGTCGAAGCGCTTCTCGCGCTCCGGCCAGTCGACGCCGCAGACATCGATCGAGCTGCTTGAACAGGCACCTGGGATCGTCGCGCAGGAAGGTGAGCAGCGCGATCAGCTTGTCCGGCCGTGGCGTCGAGCATCAGCTCGCCCAGGCGGACGTAGGCAGCCGTCACGCGCGCCGCCGGTCGCCTGCGCGATGTGGTCGCCGAGCTCCTGCAGCGGCTCCGCCATCACACGCACCAGACGTTCCCGTGCGACGGACCTTCTTCTGCAGCTGCAGCACGCCGTAGAGCAGCGCCTCGGCGGTCGGCGGGCAGCCCGGCACGTAGACGTCGACCGGCATGATGCGGTCGCAGCCGCGCACCACCGAGTAGCTGTAGTGATAGTAGCCGCCGCCGTTGGCGCACGAGCCCATCGAGATCACGTAGCGCGGCTCGGCCATCTGGTCGTAGACCTTGCGCAGTGCCGGCGCCATCTTGTTGGTGAGCGTGCCGGCCACGATCATGACGTCGGCCGAGCGCGGGCTCGGCATCGGCGCGAAGCCGAAGCGGTCGAGGTCGTAGCGGCTCATCCAGCAATGGATCATCTCGACGCCGCAGCAGGCCAGGCCGAAGGTCAGGCCCCACATCGAGCCGGTGCGCGCCCAGGTGATCAGCTTGTCGAGCTGGGCGACGACGAAGCCCTTGTCGGCCAGCTCGTCGTTCAAGGCCCGCGACAGCGCCGCCTCGGTGACGGGATCGGGCTTGGTCGGGGTTGATCACTCCCATTCCAACGCTCCCTTGCGCCATTCGTAGATGAAGCCGACCGTGAGCACGGCCAGGAACAGCATCATCGACCAGAAGCCGAACAGGCCGATGTCGCCCAGCGCCACCGCCCACGGAAACAGGAACGCCACCTCGAGGTCGAAGATGATGAAGAGGATGGCGACGAGATAGAAACGCACGTCGAACTGCCCGCGGGCATCGTCGAACGGCGCGAAGCCGCATTCGAACGGCGACAGCTTCTCGGAATTGGGATTCTGCCGGGCGATCAGATAGGAGCCGCCGAGCATGGCGCAGACCAGCGCGAACGCGAGGCCCAGGAAGATCAGGATCGGAAGGTATTCCCTGAGAAGATCTTCCATCGTCACCCCTTCGCCCCGTTTGGGCTGCCAGCGTTGGGACTGGCGCGAGCGACGGGACTCGAACCCGCGACCTCCGGCGTGACAGGCCGGCGTTCTAACCAACTGAACTACGCCCGCAATAAGCCCCCAACGGCGCGCGAGAGATATAGGACCCCCTATGGCGATGTCAAGCATACCGCACTCGCGAAGACGTGCTTAAGTGCCCGGAATATCAGTGCTTTCCGCTCCGTGGCCGGCGCGCGGCGGTTTCCGCTCAGCGCCGCTTGCGCCGCCCCGCGAGCGATGCTCAGGCTCTTCTCCGGCGGAAGGAGCTGCACGATGCGTGCGCTTGCGACGGGCTGATTTACTTCGGCCTGTTCCTGGCCATGAATCGCGCGTCCGACGCGTGGATGCGTCGCCGAGACGTCGATCTGTCCGACGTCCAGAAGCAGGCCGGCCAAACCGCCGGCCGCGCAAGGTTTTCCTCCTGGGAGCGTGGCGCTGGGAAGACTGGGCCATGGCCGCGACTGGGCGGCATGACGATCGGTGGAGGTTCTGAGGTTTCCGAGGTTAGCGCAGTTAACGCAGCTAGCCAGCCGCTGTCGCTGAGTCGACGGCGCCGGCCGAGCCCACCGTCCGTAATGAGCCCGGTTCCGCGGCGGTGTGGCGGAGAAACCGCCGACGTGATGAACATGATGCCGATCCTCTTGCGCGAGTGTCGGCAGGATAAGCCACAATATTGCTCGGAACGTCAAGCGGATCTCGCGGCACGGTGGATGACAGGTAATTCTTGCGTACCGCATGGGGTGCCACGGGCTAACCTGCCTGCACTGCATGCACGCAGGCTTCGCGAGCGTAGGCTGGTGGGCGATGACGGGATCGAACCGCCGACCTGCTCCCGTGTAAAGGGAATGCTCTACCGCTGAGCTAATCGCCCGGCGGCGGTGGTACCACAGCGGCAACTGAAACGCGCTAGTTGATCGCGTCCTTGAGCTGCTTGCTCGCCTTGAAGCGCGGCACGTTGGCGGCCGGCGATCTTGATCTTCTCGCCGGTCTGCGGATTGCGCCCCTCGCCCGCCTTGCGCTTGCGAGACCTGGAACGTGCCGAAGCCGACCAGCAGGACCTTTTCCTTCTTCTTCAACGATTTGGTTATGACCGTGAGCATCGCGTCGATGGCGCCGGCGGCGTCGGTCTTGGAGAGGTTGGTCGAAGCGGCGACGGCGGCGATCAAATCGTGCTTGTTCACGGGCGAGCCCCTGCAATGATCCGGCAGCCTCAAGTGTAAGGGCGGCCGGAAAACGGCGTCAACGCCGAATACCATATTTTGTAGGAACGGCAGCCCCAAATCCGCATAAGTAGCGGTCGAACGCAACGGAAGCCCCGGATCGCTCCGGGGCTTCGCTTGTCGTTTTGAGGCTGCTTCAGTGGGCCCGGATGGCTTCGCGCGCCCTCGGCCGGCTTGGCCGGCACCGCCGGCTCCAGATCGTTCGGCCATTCGATGGCGACCAGCGGCTTGACCAGCGCGCGGGCCAGCACCTCGTCGACCGTCGAGACCGGGACGATCTCCAGGCCCTTCTTCACGTTGTCCGGGATCTCCGGCAGATCGCGCTCGTTCTCCTTCGGGAATGAGCACGGTCTTGAGACCGCCGCGCAACGCCGCCAGCAGCTTCTCCTTGAGGCCGCCGATCGGCATGACCCGGCCGCGCAGGCTGATCTCGCCGGTCATGGCCACTTCCTTGCGCACCGCCACGCCGGTCAGCGCCGAGACGATCGAGGTGATCATCGCCCACGCCGGCCGACGGGCCGTCCTTGGGCGTGGCGCCCTCGGGCACGTGCACGTGGATGTCGCGCTTCTCGAACATCACCGGCTTGATGCCGAACGAGTTGGCGCGGGAGCGGACGTAGGCGTTGGCCGCCTGCACCGACTCCTGCATCACGTCGCCCAGCTTGCCGGTGACGGTCATGCGGCCGCGGCCGGGAACCAGCACGGCCTCGATCTGCAGCAGCTCGCCGCCGACCTCGGTCCAGGCCAGGCCCGTCGTGATGCCGACCAGATCCTCGAGCTCGGCCTCGCCGTAGCGGAAGCGCCGGACGCCGGCGTACTTGTCGAGGTTCTTGGCGCGTGATCTTCACCTTGGACGTCCCCTTCATGAGGATTTCCTTGGTCGCCTTGCGGGCGAGGTTGGCGATCTCGCGCTCGAGATTGCGGACGCCGGCCTCGCGCGTGTAGTAGCGCACGAGGTCGCGCACGGCGTCGTCGTGAAGGTCGAGCTCGCCCTCCTTCAGGCCGTTCGCCTCGATCTGCTTGATGATCAGGTGCTTGCGGGCGATCGCCACCTTCTCGTCCTCGGTGTAGCCGGCCAGCCGGATGATCTCCATGCGGTCCATCAGCGGCTGCGCCATGCGCAGCGAGTTCGCCGTGGTGATGAACATCACGTTCGACAGGTCGTAGTCGACCTCGAGGTAGTGGTCGTTGAAGGTCGAGTTCTGCTCGGGGTCGAGCACCTCGAGCAGCGCCGACGACGGGTCGCCGCGGAAGTCCGCGCCGAGCTTGTCGATCTCGTCGAGCAGGAAGAGCGGGTTCGACGACTTCGCCTTCTTCATGCTCTGGATGACCTTGCCCGGCAGCGAGCCGATGTAGGTCCGGCGATGGCCGCGGATCTCGGCCTCGTCGCGCACGCCGCCCAGCGACATGCGCACGAAGTTGCGGCCGGTCGCCTTGGCGATCGACTTGCCGAGCGAGGTCTTGCCGACGCCCGGCGGGCCGACCAGGCAGAGGATCGGGCCCTTCATCTTGTCGACGCGCTGCTGGACCGCGAGGTACTCGAGGATGCGCTCCTTGACCTTCTCGAGGCCGTGATGGTCGGCGTTGAGAATGTCCTCGGCGTACTTCAGGTCCTTGATGATCTTGGTCGGCTTGCGCCACGGGATCGACAGCAGCCAGTCGAGGTAGTTGCGCACCACCGTCGCCTCGGCCGACATCGGGCTCATGGTCCGGAGCTTCTTCAGCTCGCCATTGGCCTTCTCGCGCGCTTCCTTGCGAAAGCCGCGTCTTCTTGATGCGCTTCTCCAGCTCGGAGATCTCGTCGCGACCGTCCTCGGTCTCGCCAAGCTCCTTCTGGATCGCCTTCATCTGCTCGTTGAGATAGTACTCGCGCTGCGTCTTCTCCATCTGACGCTTGACGCGGTTGCGGATCTTCTTCTCGACCTGCAGCACGCCGATCTCGCCTTCCATCAGGCCGAGGATGCGCTCGAGCCGCTTGGAGACCGAATCGAGCTCGAGCAGCTGCTGCTTCTCGGCGACCTTGAGCGCCAGATGCGCGGAGATCGTGTCGGCGAGCTTGGCCGGCTCCTCGATCTTGTTGATCGAGACGACCACCTCGGGCGGCACCTTCTTGTTCAGCTTGACGTAGTTCTCGAACTCCGAGACCACGGTGCGCGCGGCGGCCTGCAGCTCGGCAGGCTCGGCCGCGCATCTCCTTCCATGTCGACGGCGCTGGCCTCGAAGAACTCGGTCTTGCCGGTGTAGCCGGCGATGCTTGCACGCGACGGCCGCCCTCGACCAGCACCTTCACGGTGTCGTCGGGCAGCTTCAGCAGCTGCAGCACGGTGCCGAGCGTGCCGATCGTGTAGATGTCCTCGGGGCCGGGGTCGTCCTGGCTGGCGTTCTTCTGGGCGATCAGCAGGATCTGCTTGTCGTCCTTCATGACCTCTTCGAGCGCCTTCACGCTCTTCTCGCGACCGACGAAGAGCGGCACGATCATGCCGGGAAACACGACGATGTCGCGCAACGGCAGGACGGGGTAGACGGTTCCTTGGGTGGGGGCGTTCATGATGCCTCGCTAACTACGCTGTTAGAGCTACCCGTACCCGCGACCGCGGTCCCCAGGAATGGGCGACCCGCGGCCCGCAGCGCACGCGCACTCGTTTGCAGAGATTGGCCTGAACAGGGTGCTGTTCAAGGCCCGTGGCGGTACCGCCGGCGGCGGCTGCCACCGGCGCAGCAAAAGCTCAGGCCGGGGCGGCAGCGATGCCCTCTTTGCGCTCACCGTGCACATAGAGCGGTTGGGCCCGCCCTTCGATGACTTCGCGGTTGATGACCACTTCCTCGACCCCGTCGAGCGACGGCAGGTCGTACATGGTGTCGAGCAGCACTGTCTCCATGATCGAGCGCAGGCCGCGCGCGCCGGTCTTGCGCAGGATCGCCTTCTGGGCGACCGCGCGCAGCGCGTCGTCGGAGAACTTGAGCTTCACGCTCTCCATGTCGAACAGGCGCTGGTACTGCTTGAGCAGCGCGTTCTTCGGCCGGGTCAGGATCTCGATCAGGGCGCCCTCGTCGAGGTCCTCGAGCGTGGCGACCACCGGCAGGCGGCCGACGAACTCGGGGATCAGGCCGTACTTCAGCAGGTCCTCCGGCTCGAGATCGCGCAGCACCTCGCCGGTGCGGCGATCTTCCGGACCGCGCACCTCGGCGCCGAAGCCGATCGACGTGCCCTGGCGGCGCATCGAGATGATCTTGTCGAGGCCCGAGAAGGCGCCGCCGCAGATGAACAGGATGTTGGTCGTGTCGACCTGCAGGAACTCCTGCTGCGGATGCTTGCGCCCGCCCTGCGGCGGCACCGAGGCGACGGTGCCTTCCATGATCTTGAGCAGCGCCTGCTGCACGCCCTCGCCCGACACGTCGCGCGTGATCGAGGGGTTGTCGGACTTGCGGCTGATCTTGTCGACCTCGTCGATATAGACGATGCCGCGCTGCGCCCGCTCGACGTTGTAGTCGGCCGACTGCAGCAGCTTCAGGATGATGTTCTCGACGTCCTCGCCGACATAGCCCGCTTCGGTGAGCGTCGTGGCGTCGGCCATGGTGAACGGCACGTCGAGCATGCGCGCCAGCGTCTGGGCCAGCAGCGTCTTGCCGCAGCCGGTCGGGCCGATCAGCATGATGTTCGACTTGGCGATCTCGACGTCGTTGGCCTTGCCGCCGTGGCTCAGGCGCTTGTAGTGATTGTGCACTGCAACAGCCAGGATGCGCTTGGCGTGGTCCTGGCCGATCACGTAGTCGTCGAGGATCTGGCGGATTTCCTTGGGCGACGGCACGCCGTCCTTGGACTTCACCAGGGTGGTCTTGCTCTCCTCCCGGATGATGTCCATGCAGAGCTCGACGCATTCATCGCAGATGAACACCGTCGGGCCGGCAATGAGCTTGCGGACCTCGTGCTGGCTCTTGCCGCAGAAGCTGCAATACAGGGTGTTGCGGAGTCGCCCCCGGATTTGGCGGCTGGCATGTCGGTAACGCACCTCCGCTTGGGGAGCCCGCCAACCTGCGGGCCCGCACGCAAGACTATGTTAAACGCGACCCCGGATCGCCACAACCTCAAAATGTAGTGTGTCGGCAGGCGAACGCGGAACAATTGGTCGCAGCTGCCCCTCAGGAGGCAGCTGCCTGGATGGTCGGAGTCGGGCGTTTTTCGAGCACATCGTCGATCAATCCGAACTCCTTGGCCTCCGGCGGCGAGAAGAACTTGTCGCGCTCCATGGCGCGCTCGATCTCCTCGATCGTCCGTCCCGGTATGGGTAACGTACATCTGGTTCAGACGTGCCCTGGGTCGAGCAGGATTTCCTTGGCATGGATCTCGATGTCCGTCGCCTGGCCCCTGGGCGCCGCCCGAGGGCTGGTGGATCATGATCCGCGCGTTGGGCAGGGCAAAGCGCTTGCCCTTGGCGCCGGCCATCAGCAGCAGCGAGCCGGCCGAGGCGGCCTGGCCGAACACCAGGGTCGAGATCAGCGGCCGCACATACTGCATGGTGTCGTAGACCGCCATGCCCGAGGTCACCACGCCACCCGGCGAGTTGATATAGAACGAGATGTCCTTGGTCGGATTCTCGGCTTCCAGATAGAGCAGCTGGGCGCAGACCAGGCCGGCGACGTTGTCCTCGATCGGACCGTTCAGGAAGATGATCCGTTCCTTCAGCAGCCTCGACCAGATGTCGTAGCCGCGCTCGCCGCGCGCCGACTGCTCGACGACCATCGGCACGTAGTAGTTGTTGTAGACTTCCAGCGGATCGCGGTCGCGACTCATCGCGGGGCCCCCTTGGTGACTGTCTCCTGAAAGTGGCAGCGCCGGCGGCCGAGTTCAAGGCCGCCGGCCCTGGATCAATTCGTCGCCGGCTCCGCCGGCGTCGCCGTCTTCGGCCTCTTCCGCCTCGCGGGCCGCCTTGAGCAGTTCCTCGGGCGTAACCGACTTCTCGACTGACCTTGGCCAGCTCGAGGATGAAATCGACCGTCTTCTCCTCGAAGATCGGCGCCCTGAGCTGTTCCTTCAGCTCGGCGTTCTTGCCGTAGAATTCCAGCACCTGGCGCTCCTGGCCGGGATAGCGCATGGCCTCGCGCATCACCGCCTGGTTCGAGCTCCTCGGGCGTGACGTCGATCGCTGTTGGAGCGCCCGACATCGGCCAGCAGCAGGCCGAGGCGAACCCGGCGCTCGGCGATCTCGCGGTACTCCTTGCGCATCTTCTCCTCGTCGTCCTCGAGCTTCTGGCCGGCCTTCTTGGCCTCCTCGATGCGCTGCCAGATGGCATTGAACTCGCCCTCGACCAGCCCTTCGGGCACCGGCGAACTTGTGCGCCTCGGCAAGCTTGTCGAGCAGCTGGCGCTGATCATCGAGCGCGAGACCTGCGCGTAGTCCTGGCCGATGCGGTCGGCCACGGCCTTGCGCATGGCGTCGAGGTTCTCGAAGTTGTTCTTCTTCGCCAGCTCGTCGTCGGCCGGCTTGTCGACGAACTCGTGGATCTCCTTGATCGTGCGCTTGAACACGGCGTCCTTGCCGGCGAGCTCGGCGTTGCCGTAGTCGGCCGGGAACGTCACCTTCACGTCGACCGGCTTGCCGACCTCGGCGCCGATCAGCTGGTCCTCGAAGCCCGGGAATGAACGAGCCCGAGCCGAGCTCGAGCGCGTAGTCCTCGGCGGCGCCGCCGGGAAATTCCTCGCCGTCGACCGAGCCCACGAAGTCGAGCTTGATGGCATCGCCCTTCTGCGCCGGGCGCGGCGGATCGACCGGCTTCTGCTCGCGGTTGGCCTTGGCGATGCGCTCGACGGCCTCGTCGACGTCCTTGTCCGGCACGCATGGCCTTCAGGCGCTCGAGCTCGACGCCCGAGAAGTCGAGCTTGCCGATCTCCGGCAGCACCTCGATGGCGACCTCGAACTCGACGTCCTTGCCCTCCTCGAGCTGCTTGAGATCGACCCGCGGCTGCAGCGCGGGCTTCAGGCCCGCGATCCTCGATCGCCTTGGCGGTGCTCGGAGTTGACCGCCTGCTCCAGCGCCTCGCCGTAGAGCGCCTGGCCGTACTGCTTCTTCAGCAGGCCGACCGGCACCTTGCCCTTGCGGAAGCCGGGCATCTGGGCGGTCTGCGCCAGTTCGGCCAGGCGCTCGTCGACCTTGGCCGACAGGTCGCCGGCCGGGACGACGATCTTGAATTGCCGCTTCAGCCCTTCGGCCGAGAGTTCCGTCACTTGCATCGTCTCACTTCCATCTTCCGTCTGGTGCGGGCGGAGGGACTTGAACCCCCACGCCTTGCGGCACGAGAACCTAAATCTCGCGTGTCTACCAATTCCACCACGCCCGCCCGACGATCAGCTCCAGCGGTGGCCCCATACGAGCAGAGCCTTCGGGCCGTGCCGCGAGGGCCAGATCGCGGGCCTCTTAGCCCGCGCCCGCCGGAGCGGTCAATTCGTCGCCGCTGCGAGCGCTGCAGCGCAGTCGGGCAGGCCATCGATCAGGTCCTCGGCGATCGAGTCCCGGGCCGGCCGAACCGGAAGGCGCATTCGCCGTGCAGCCACGCCGCTGCCGCCGCCGCCGCCAGCGGCGACAGCCCCTGGGCCATCAGGCCGCCGGCGATGCCCGGCCAGCACGTCGCCCGATCCGGCCGTGGCCAGACGTGGCCGGCGCATGGACGTTGATGACCGCCCGGCCGTCGGGGGCCGCGATCACCGTGTCGGGCCCTTCAGCAGCACCGTCGCGCCGCTGCGCCTGGCCGCCTGCCGCGCGCGCTCGACCTTGCCGGGAACCTCCGCCAGGTCGGGAAACAGCCGGCGGAACTCGCCTTCATGGGGCGTGAGCAGAAGCCGGTCCGTGCGATCGCGTCGAACAGGCTGCGCCGGCGCTCGGCAAAGGCGGTGATGGCGTCGGCGTCGAGCACGCACCGACGCGGCGCGTGGCGAGCGCCGCCAGCACCGACGGCGCGCGTCGCGCTCGTTGACGCCCGACCCGGGACCGATCAGCAAGGCATTGCGCCGCTCGTCGTCCAGCAGGCGCGCGAAGGCTGCCGCCGTCGTCGCACTCGACGACGAGGTTGCCCGGCTCGGCCGCCTGGTAGATCGGCCATCGGCCGAGCGCGGCGATGGCGATGGTCGCCAAGCCCCGCCCCCGCGCGGCGCCCGGCCAGCGCCGCCAGCCGCGCCGCGCCCGTCGCGGTCGCGCCGCCCAGGATCGTGAGATGCCCGCGTGCATATTTGTGGTCGGCGAGCGCCGTCGCGCTGCAGATGCTGCCGCCACAGCGCCGGCGTCGTTGCAGCCACGAGCTGCGGCGCGATCGTTTCCAGCACGGTACGCGGGATGCCGATGTCGGCGACGCTCAGCACGCCGCAGCGCCGTGAGCCCTTCGATGCGAATAGTGGCCCGGCTTGGCGCGGAAGAACGTCACCGTGCGCGTCAGCCCGCGGCGCGCGGCCCATCACTTCGCCGCTGTCGCCGTGCAGGCCGCTCGGCACGTCGACGGCGACGACCGTGCAGCGCCTCGTCGTTGATCCGGTCGATCGAACTCGCCGGCGATGCCGTCGATGGGCCGCGTCGAGGCCCGCGCCGAACAATGCGTCGATCACCAGCGGACGGCCGTCGAGAAGGCCGAGCGACGCGGCTCGACCGGCGCCGCGCCACGGCTCGCGCGGCCCATGCCGCATCGCCTTTCAGCGCGCCTGCGCGCCGAGCAAGCCCAGACCGCACCGGCCAGCCGCGCGCCTGAAGATGGCGCGCCGCCACGAAGCCGTCGCCGCCGTTGTTGCCGGGCCCGCACAGCACGACGACCGGCTGACGGCCGATGGCGGCCGATCACGGCCGTCGGCCGACGGCCCTGCCCGCCGCCTCCATGAGATCGGTCCCCGGCGACGCCGCCAGCGATGGCGGCGGCATCGGCCGCGGCCATCTCCGAGCAGCGTCAGAAGGACGAGATCGTCGCGGGGGCGGAGGTCGCGCAGCTGTGGCGGCTCAACGGCCATGGCGCGCGAGGCGATTGGGGCGGCCGACCGGACTTGAACCGGCGACATCAGAGATCACAATCTGGCGCTCTAACCAACTGAGCTACGGCCGCCACCGTGGGTCGCTCCCGACGAAGCGCGCCTTCCTACGCTTGCCCGGCCGGAGCGTCAAGAAACCGGCGTCGGCGGCAGCAGGCGGTCGATGGCGTGGATCCACACCGCGCAGGCTTCGTCGAGCGACAGACCGCTGTAGTCACGCATGCGCGCCCAGCTCTCGAAGTCGATCAGGGTTTCGATGGCGATCAGGATCTGCCGGCGCGCCCGTTCCGTCCAGGCGTTGCAGCTCCGGCCGGTACATCAGCTCGATCCGCGTCACGGATCGGCCTGGCGTATCAGACGGATGCGCTGCTTGCAGCTCCGCTCGGAATCGCCCTGGTTGGCGTTGAGCGCGCCGCCACAGCGGCAGCCACTGCTCGCAGATCCAGCCGCGCGTCTCGACATGGGTCCGGAGGCGCGTCGGCGCGGTCGCCGTCGATGTTGCGGACACTGCCGTTGGCGTTGCCCTGGGCGAAGGCATAGTCCGTCGCCGCCAGGCTGAGCGCATGCAAGGTCGGGGAAGCGCTCGAACACCGAGCGCACGGAATAGCCCGCCCGCTCGGCGATCTGCAGCAGCGGTCGGCGCCTGCGCTGATTCTCGCTGAGCAGCGAGAGGTAGGCTTCGATGATGAACTGCCGGGTCCGCTCGCTGCGCAGCGGCGGCCATCGATCGACCGACGAGGCTTGCGGGCGGCGAACCATGCGTCCGTCAGTTCGCGCCACGTCGCCGCCGGCGTCGGCGTCGGCGGCAGCAGGCGGTCGATGGCCTTGACCCACACCGCGCAGGCCTCGTCGAACGACAGGCTGAAGAATTCGCGCATCCGCGCCCAGCTTTCGACGTCGGTCAGCGCCTCCAGCGCGATCAGCGGTCTTGCCGGCGATCGTTGTCCGGCAAGGTCGGCGAGCTCCGGCCGCGTACATGAGCTCGAGGCGCTTGACGATCGTCTCGCGCGACGAGGCCGGATCCGCATCTTGAAACTCAGCCGACTCGCCCTGGTTGGCGTTGAGCGCACGCCACAGCGGCAGCCATCGCTCGCAGGTACGCGCGCGCGTCCTCGACCTGCGTGCGCAGGCGCGGTCGGCGCGGTCGCCGTCGCCGTCGCGCGGCACGGCACTAGCGCGTTGCCACATGGACGAAGCGCGTGGTCGGTCGCGGCTACCTGCAGGCATGGCAGTGTCGGGAAGCGCTCGAACACCGAGCGCACCGGAATAGCCGGCACGATCGGCGATCTGCGACCGCCGTCGGCACCTGCGGCGATGTTCACGCAACAGAGTCGAGATAGGCCTCGACGATGAACTGCCTTGTCCGCTCGCTGCGCCGCCGGCGGCCGTCAGTCGGGACCTGCGGAGATCGGCGGTTGACCGGGTTGCTGGCGCCATCGGTCTGATGCCGCATGCCAGGTCGTCGGCGTCGGCGGCAGAAGGCGATCTATGACGTTCTGATCCAGACCGCGCAGGCGACTCATCGAAGGACAAGCCATGGTACTCGCGCATGCGCCCCAGCTCTCGAAATCGGTCATTGACTCGAGGGCAATCAGCGTCTTGCGCCGTTTCCGGAGTCGCGACAGGGTCGCCAGCTCCGGCCCGAACATCAGCTCCGAGGCGCAGCTGACCAGCCTGGCGAATGGCATTGATCCGCTCTTCCAGCTCGCTCCAGGTCGCCGCTGATTGGCGTTGAGCACCCGCCACAGGGGGCAGCCAGCGCTCGCAGCCATGTGGCGCGCTGGCTCGATCGTGCGAGCCGATGCCGCGTCTGGCGATCGCCATCGAGGTCGCGCAGCGCTACCCTGAGCGCGTCCCTCGGCGAATGGCATAGTCGGTCGCCGCCAGCGCGCAGCGCGTGCAGGTCGGGAAAGCGCTCGAAGATCCGAGCGCACGGAGCAGCCGGCGCGCTCCGCGATCTGCGCCGCCGTCGGCAGTACGGTGATCTCGCGCACCAGCGACATGTAGCGCCTCGACGATCAGCCTGCCGCGTCCGCTCGCTGCGCAGGCGACGGCCGTCGACCCGGTTGGGGCCGTAGGATGTCCAGCCGCGAGGTATCACACGGATGTCGCCTGCGGTCAGCCGCTGTTCGGCGGACGTCGGCGGCAGCAGCCGGTCGATGGCATGCACCCACACGTCGCACGCCCTCTTCGAACGACAGGCCCATGTTGCTCGCGCATGCGCGCCCAGCTCTCGATGTCGGTGACGCGCCTCGAGCGCGATCAGCAGCTGTCTGCGCTCCTGCTCCGACATGGTCGACGAGCTCGGGCCGGTACATCGAGCTCGAGCCGTCGATCGTCCGTTCGTCGGCGCGCCGCGCCACGCGCGAGCTTGAGTTCGTCGGATCCTGCTCGGTTGGCGCAGCGAGCACGCGCCACAGGGCCACGCCGCGCTCGCAGGTCGCTGGGCGCGCGTCTCGACCTGCAGGACCTGCAGCCTGGTCTGGCGGTCGGCGTCGACATGGCGCGGCGGCGCGAGCGCCAGCCGCCTGGGCAAGGCCGTAGTCGGTGGCGGCGACGCGCAGCGCGTTGAGGTCGGGAAAGCGCTCGAAGATCGAGCGCACGCGAATAGCCGGCCCGCTCGGCAATTTGCACGGCCGTCGGCATCGGGGCCGCACGGGCTTTCGCGCAGCAGCGAGCCAGGATAGGCCTCGATGATCAAGCTGCTTGGTCCGCTCGCTGCGCAGGCGGCGGCCATCGATGCGGAGCTGTGTCTCGGAGCGGGTCGGTTGCGGACCACGGCGGTATCGTTCCGGCATCGTGCCGCTGTTGGGCCTCCGACGCGAACATTCATGGTTTGGCGCTCAGGATCGGGCGCCCGGCGGGATTTTGGCAATCGTTATGCAGTAAGCAATATGCCCAACTTGACGCAGGGTCTGAGGTGCAAATTGCAGCGATTGCACGCGCCGGCGCCGACCGAGATCCCTGCTTACGGCTGATTACGTTCGAAAAGTGCAGCGCGCCAGGCGCTCAATGGCTGAACTGTCCAAGGTGTCGGATCGTGCTTGCAGAAGCAGAACCGCGCGAAATGGCGCGGCGCCTGCTCCGGATCGTCATAGAAGGCGCTGACCGGCACCGCCGTCACTCCCGCCTCGGCGGTGATATGGCGGCAGAAATCCTCGTCGGTGCCGTTGAAGCCAAGCGGCCGGAAGTCGGTGCGTCACGAAGTAAGTGCCGTGCGCCGGCAGGACGTCGAAGCCGATCTCCGGCAAGGCGTCGGCCAGGCGATCGCGCTTGCGTTGCATGTCGGCTGCCAGGCTCAGAAATAGTCGTCGCCCGACCTGAGGCCAGCCGCCGTGCCCACTGCAGGTTGGGCGGCGTCGTGAAGCGTCATGAACTGGTGGGTCTTGGCGATCGGCTTCAGCAGTCTCCGGCGCGGCCGTGACGTAGCCCACCTTCCAGCCGGTCACGCTGAAGCTCTTGCCCGCCGAGCCGATGCGCGCCGTGCGCTCGCGCATGCCCCGGCAGGGTCACGATCGACAGATGCCGGCGATCGTCGAAGATGATGTGCTCGTAGACCTCGTCGCACACGGCGTAGGCGTCGTGCTTGCAGGCACAGGCCGGCAATGAACTCCAGCTCGTCGCGATCGAACACCTTCGAGCAGGGTTCATCGGCGTGTTGAACAGAGATGAGCTTGGTGCGGTCGCTGAACGCCGCCGCCAGCTCCTCCGCGCGGCAGCGCGCCAGGTCGGCGGCTCGAGGCGCACCAGCCTGGGGACACCGCCGGCCCTGCGGCACGATCGGCGAGATACGAATCGTACAGCGGCTCGATCAGCACGACCTCGTCGCCCGGCTCGATCAGACCGAACAGGCAGTCGCCCAGCGCCTCGGTCGCGCCCGACGTCACCAGCACCTCGGTCTGCCAGTCGACGTCGAGTCCCTGGAAGCGCTTGGCGTGCTCGGCGACGGCCTGGCGCAGCTCCGGGATCCCCATCATCGGCGGATACTGGTTGTGGCCGTTCATGCAGGTAGTCGGCTGCCGCGCGGCCTGCACCGTCCTCCGGTCCCTTGTCGTCAGGGAAGCCCTGGCCGAGGTTGACCGACTGATGCTCGCGGGCCAGTGCCGACATCACCTCGAAAACCGTCGTTCCAAGGCCGGACATCAGTGAATTGGCGGGGACTTCATCGGATCGCTCGTTCTGGTGGTCCATTTTGGTGCACTTTATTGCCCATTCTTCGGACAATCAGCCTAATCTGGAGGTCACTCTCCGCGCCGAATTCACAGACGGTGCTGTGGGGATATTCTGGCATGAAGGCTGCTTCCATAAGGTCGCGCCCGGGCTGCCCTGACCGGCGGCACCGGTGCTGGCGTGCGGGGTAGCCAAGCAAATGAAGAAGATCGAAGCGATCATCAAGCCCTTCAAGCTCGACGAGGTGAAGGACGCGCTCAATCGAGATCGGGCTGAAGGGCATCACCGTCACTGGAGGCCAAGGGCTTCGGCCGCCAGAAGGGCCACACCGAGCTCTATCGCGGCGCCGAATACGTCGTCGACTTCCTGCCCAAGGTGAAGATCGAGCTGATCATCGAGGACGAGATGGTCGAGAAGGCCGTCGAGGCGATCCGCGGCTCGGCGCACACGGGCCGCATCGGCGACGGCAAGATCTTCGTGTCGAGCATCGACGATGCAGATTCGGAATTCGTACTGGCGAGCGTGGCGACGCCGCCGTATGAGAACTCGGCCTCTGGGGGCATGAGGACGCAACCACAAAAGAGGGACGAGCGACAAATGGACGCGAAACAGGTTCTCGCGATGATCAAGGAAAAGGACGTCAAGTTCGTTGACTTCCGCTTCACCGATCCGCTGCGGCAAGTGGCAGCATACCGCCCGCATGGCCTCGGCGACCGACGAGAGCACGTTCGTCGACGGCGTCATGTTCGACGGCTCCTCGATCGCCGGCTGGAAGGCGATCAACGAGTCCGACATGATGCTGATGCCGGATCCCGCGACCGCGGTGCTCGACCCGTTCACGCGCGCAGACCACGCTGATCGTGTTCTGCGACGTCGTCGAGCCGCTCGACCGGCCAGCTCTATGCCCGCTGACCCGCGCTCGACCGCCAAGCGCGCCGAGGCCTTACCTGAAGTCGTCCGGCATCGGCGACACCGCCGTACTTCGGCCCCGAGGCCGAGTTCTTCGTGTTCGACGACGTGCGCTTCGACGTCGCAGATGAACGGCAGCTTCTACGAGATCGACAGTCGAGGAAGGCCCTGCAACGCCGGCGCCAAGAATTACGACGACGGCAACACGGGCCACCGGCCCGGCGATCAAGGGCGGCTACTTCCCGGTGCCGCCGGTCGACAGCGCATGAGCGACCTGCGCGCCGAGATGCTGTCGGTCATGCACCGACATGGGCCTGCGGTCGGAAATGCATCACCACGAGGTGGCGCCGCAGCCAGAACGAGCTCGGCTTCAGCTTCGACACGCTGGTGAAGACCGCCGACAACATGCAGATCTACAAGTACGTCGTGCACAACGTCGCCCATCAGCTACGGCAAGACGGCTGACCTTCATGCCGAAGCCGATCTACGGCGACAACGGCTCGGGCATGCACACCCACCAGTCGATCTGGAAGGGCGGCAAGCCGCTGTTCGCCGGCAATCAGGCTATGCCGATCTGTCGGAGACGGCGCTCTACTACATCGGCGGCATCATCAAGCACGCCAAGGCGCTCAACGCCTTCACCAACCCAGCGACCAACTCGCTACAAGCGCCTGATCCCGGGCTTCGAGGCGCCGGTGCTGCTGGCCTACTCGGCGCGCAACCGCTCGGCCTCGTGCCGCATCCCGTATCGGCGTCAGCCCAAGGGCAAGCGCGTCGAGGTCCGCTTCCCGATCCGTCGGCCAACCCCTACCTCGCCTTCGCGGCGATGCTGATGGCCGGCCTCGACGGCATCCAGAACAAGATCCATCCGGGCGACCCGATGGACAAGAACCTCTACGACCTGCCGCCGGAGGAGCTGACGAAGGTTCCGACCGTCGTGCGGCTCGCTGCGCGAGGCGCTCGAGCTGCCTCGACGCCGACCGCACCTTCCTCACCAAGGGCGGCGTGTTCACCGACGACCAGATCGACGCCTACATGGAGCTCAAGTGGGAAGAGGTCTACAACTGGGAACACCAGCCGGCGCCGGTCGAGTACAAGATGTACTACATCGATCTGAGCCGACACGATCGATGTGGAAGGGAGAATTTCTTCTTTCTGCGGCCGCTCCTGATCACGACGCTGTCAGTACCGAGGGCGCTAATGGCTTCCTTCACGCTCGCGAAGGAGAGCCCGACATGTCAGCCGACGAAGAAGCCCAGGTCCGCCACATCTACGAGCGCTGGCACGCCACCAGTTCATGTCGCCAGGACCTGGCCGGCCTGATGGCGCCTCTATGCCGAGCATGCGGTGTTCGGAGACGTCCTGACCGTCCTGCGCGCAGTTCCCGATCGCGACGAACGGCATCCTGCGCTGGCCGCGGCGAGATCGAGAAACTGTCCGCCCGGCAACTTCGACGAACCTCGCCAGGGCAATTCAGCGCAGCTCTATCTGGCACTGGCACTGTTCTTCTCCAGACCGGCCGGCCCTTGCGCTGGGAGTATCCGCGCCTGACGCCGCAGCTGGCGCGCAGGTCGACTTGTTCGAATACGCGGATGATCGAGAACGTGTCTGATCGGTTCACCACCGCGGTCTGACTGGGGCTGGCAGGGCTCAAGGCACTGACTGGCGGAAGCGCGCACGCGAGCAGCCAAGCTCTTTCGGATCCGGTGGAAAGGGCCGCCGATGCGGACCTTCTTCTTTGTCGGCAGGCATGCGAGCGCCGCACAGCGGAGGATGAGCGCATGGCGGGCTGGATGGACGAGGCGATGGAGACAGCTGCGCCCGTGGATCGGCCGCGGCGCGCGCACGGTCGAGGACGATATCGGCCTGATGGCCGTGCGCCGCGCCGCCGGCACCTTCGACATGGATCCGGCAAGCTTCAGCTGCGGCAGCGAGCTGCCGCCGCACTGGTTCGGCCTGTTCTTCGCCGAGACGGTGCGCCAGCAGCGACATCGGCCCGGACGGCCATCCCAACAAGGGCATCGTGCTGCCGCCCATCCCGATGCCGCGCCGCATGGGCGCCGGCCGGCGGGTCAAGATCACGGGCCGCCTGCGCGCCGGCGAACCGGCGGTCAAGAAGGCCGAGGTCGCCGACATCGTTCCCAAGACCGGCCGCTCGGGCGACATCTTCGTGCTCACCATGCGCCACACCGATCGAGCAGCATGGCAAGACGCTGGCGGTCGACGAATTCGACGCCATCTACCGGCCCGCCGTGCCGCCCGGCCAGAAGACCACGGCGACCGTGCCGACCCAGGCGCGCACCGACCATGCCTGGAGCGACAAGACCGACCCTCAGCCAATGCGCTCAACTTCCGCTACTCCGCGCTCACCTGGAACGCCCACCGCATCCACTACGACGGCGACTACACGCGCAGCGAGGAAGGCTATCCGGCGCTGGTGTCCGAACGGCGGCCGTCAGCATGCATCTGATGGTCGATGCCGCCCTGCGCCACGGCACGGGCACGCTCACCGGCTGCACCGCCCGCCTCGTCCATCCGCTGTGGGTCGGCGACCTGATCGACGTGCGCGGCGAGGCCAGAAGGACGGCCAGCCTGAAGATCTGGGCGGCCGACAAGAACGGCGTGCTGTGCGGCGAGATGGACCTGGAGTTCGCGCAATGAGCGACGGCCCGCTCGCCGGCGTGCGCGTCGTCGACCTCACGACCGTCGTCGTCGGGCCGATCTGCACGCGCACCCTGGCCGACTACGGCGCCGACGTGATCAAGGTCGAGGCGCCGGGCGGCGATCTGTTGCGCACCATGGCGCAGGGCAGCCGCAATCCCGGCATGTCGGGCAAGTTCATCAACTTCAACCGCAACAAGCGCTCGATCGTGCCTCGACCTCAAGCAGCCGGACGGGCTTGCCGCCATGCGCCGCCTGATCGCCCGCGCCGACGTGCTTCGTGAGCAACGTGCGGCCCGAGGCGCTGGCCCGCGCCGGCCTCGACCATGCGAGCCTCGGCGCCGGACAATCCGCGGCTGATCCATTGCTCGATCCTGGCCTTCGGCCGCGGCGGCCGCTACTACAACCGCCCGGCCTACGATCCCATCGTGCAGAGCCTGTCGGGCGTCGCCGGCACGCTCGCGCGCGCCACCGGCGAGCCGCGCTTCGTGCCCATGGTGATGAGCGATCACACCAGCGGCCTGATCGCCGCGCAATGCATCGGCTTTGCCCTCTATCGCCGCGAGAAGACCGGCACGGGCGAGGCGATCGACGTGCCGATGCTGGAGAACATGGCCTCGTTCGTGTCGAGCGAGCATCTGGGCGCCATGACCTTCGATCCGCCGGTCGGCCCGAGCGGCGACGACCCGGCCTGCTCAGCCCCGACTACCGGCCGCTGCCGACCAAGGACAGCTACATCACGGTCGCGGCCCAACACCAACCGCGCAGGCCTTCGCCTTCTTCGACGCCATCGGCCGGCCCGAGCTCAAGACCGATCCGCGCTTCGACAGCGCCGCGCTCGCGCACCGCCAACGCCGCCGCCTACTTCGAGGTGCGCAAGGCGGGCCTGGCGCAGAAGACGACGGCGGAGTGGCTGGAGATCTTCGACAAGCTCGACGTGCCGGCGGCGCGCTACAACTCGATCGACGATCTGCTGACCGATCCGCATCTCGCCGATGTCGGCTTCTTCCAGGCCCGAGGATCATCCGAGCGAAGGCCGCATCCGCCGCACGCGGCGCGCCAACATCTTCTCGGGCGGCGCGCGCACCAGCGAAAACGCACGCGCCGCGGCTGGGCGAGCATACGCGCGACGTGCCGGCCGAGGCCGGCTACGCTGCCGCTGAAATCGACGCGTCCTGCTGCCGCCGGCGCCGCCCGCGTTGACGCCGTCCGCGCGGTATCACTCGACCTTCAAGCCACGCTCGTCGATCAGCTTCTTCCACCGCAGTTCTTCGGCGCGCATCTTGTCGGCCAGCGCGGCGGGGCTCGACGTGCGCGACGGCATGTAGCCGAACCTCATCGTAGCGTTGGCGGACGGCCGCATCGTCGAGCGGCAGCGGCCACGGCCTTTGCCAGCCGATCGACGACGGCATCCGGCATGTCCCTCGCCGCGGCCAGCGCGAACCACTGGGCAACGGCGAAGTCACCGACGCACAAGCTCGCCGAGCGTTGGCGTATCCGGAAGCTGGGGAATTCTCTTCTCCGTCGTCACCGCGAGGGCCTTCAGCGCGCCGGACCGGAGTGTGCGGCAGGGTCGGTCCAATGGCCCAAAATGGCCGAGCTCCAGCTGGCTGCCGAGCAGGTCGGTGACGCGCCTGGCTGCGCCGCGAGAAGGGAACATGAACCATCTCGAGCTTCCAGTTCGGACGAGAGGTATTCGCCGGTCGGATGCTGGGGACCGGCGATGCCCGAGGACGCGTAGCTCACCTTTCCCGGATTGGCGCGCACGTAGCTCACCATCTCGGCGAAGTCGCGAAACGGCGCCTTCGGCGCAGCCAGCACCACGATGGGACCTTCGCTGAGCATGCTTATCATCTTGAAATCGCGGGATGGCCGGACCCGCACGCTGCTGTTGACGAGGGCGTGATGACGTAGCTGTCGCCGAACACCAGCAGAGTGTGGTCGTCGCGCGCGTTCAGCACGATTCCCGCCGCAACCATGCCGCTGGCGCCCGGCTTGTTCTCGACGATGAAGGACGCGCCCTTCAAACTGCAGGCGCAAGCGCTCGGCAAGGATGCGGGCGATGACATCCTGGCCGCCGCCGGCCTGGAAGCCGACCAGCAGCCGGACCGGGCCGATCGGGCCAGGCCGCTGCCGGAAGCTATCGACGTGAGGGTAAGCGAGGAGAACGACAACAACTATCCTGGTGATCGTCGACATCGTGTGCCCCCGTAGATGCCAATCAAGATCCCGCTTTGGGCCGATAGTCGTCGGATGCGCCCGGCGGGATCGGTGGATAGCGCCTTCAAGCTGCCCTGAAAATCCAGCACCAGGCGCCGCATCGGTCCGCGCACCCAGCTCGCCTGCAGTCTGCGACGTCGGTTTCCTCCTTGGGATCCTGCAGCAGGTTGAAGAGCCACGGCGTTTCGAGATGGTATCGGCCCCTCGTTGGGTTCGGCCTCCCAGACAAAGTGCAGCTTCCAGTTCCGCCACTTGGCGGCACGCAGCTTCGTCCTTGATGAAGTAGACGAAGCCTTCCCGGCTGGATTTGGCTCTGCTGGCCCAGCAGAAAGCCGAGCTGATCGACGCCGTCGATCGGCCGGTCGCCGGGCACTGCCGCGCCGCCGATGCCGCGCCAGCGTCGGCATAGAGATCGACGACGTGCACGATCTCGTTCGGTGACGCCGCCGGCTGCGATGCGACCGGGCCAGCGGAAGATGAACGGCACACGCAGCGCGCCTTCCATCGCGGTATGATAGGTGCCGCTCCATGGGCCGGCCGTGCCGCGCCAGGGCCGGCGAAATTCGGGTCCGTTGTCGCTGCGCGAAGATGAACAGGGTGTTCTCGCGGCACCCCGATCGAGTCGATCGCGTCGACGATCTGCGCCGACACGGCAGTCCATTTCGACCATCGAGATCGGCGAAGTCGCCCGCGCCGGTGCGGCCGGCGAAGTCGTGGTGCGGCAGATGTGGGAAAGTGCAGTTGCGTCAGCGGCACATAGGCAAAGAACGGGCCCTTTGCCTGACGCCGCGATGAAGTCGACGGTGCGGCGCGGTCAGTTCGCCGTCGATGCGGCGGCGCAGCCTCCAGGTCGTAGACGTGCAGTTCCCGCGCCGGCTCGCCGCGGCGCCCTCCATCACGTAGGGCATCGGCACGACCGAAGGATCGTAGCCCGGCGTGCTGGTGAACATGCTTTCGTTGGTGGTGCGCGGGATGCCGTACCATTCGTCGAAGCCGCGCTCATGGGGCAGCCGGCCCGGCCGGTCGCCGAGATGCCACTTGCCGAAGCAGGCGGTCGCATAGCCCTGCGCCCTGCAGATGAGCTGCGCCGAGCGTGATTTCCCACGGGATCAGGCCCTGCGGCAGGCCGGCCGGCACCGACTGCAGGGCGCCGGTGCGGATCGGGTGCCGTCCCGTCATCAAAGCCGAGCGTGTGGGCACGCAATCGCTCTCGACGTTGAAGTTGAGACAGTCGCAGGCCCTGCCGCGGCCAGCGCGTCGATGCGCGGCGTCGGCGCGCCACGCAGAAGCCGCCGCCGTAGCAGCCAAGTTCCCCCAACCGAGATTGTCCGCGAGAATGAGAACGATGTTTGGCGGCACGCTCACCCGGCTCCCCTTGAGTTTCCCGGATCAGACGGGCCGCTCGCCCTCGATCAGCACGCGCTGCATGATGCGCTTCTCGCCCAGCGGATAGTCGATCATGACGCGGTGCATGGTGGCGCGGTTGTCCCACACCACGACGTCGCCCACGCTCCAGACATGGCCGTAATGGTGCTGCGGCTTGCGCGCCTCGTCGGCCAGCTCGTCGAGCAAGCGCGTCGCTCTCGGCCCGCTCCAGCCCGACGATCCGGTCGAGGCCGGTTGGGATTGAGATAGAGCGCCTTGCGGCCGGTCTCCGGATGGGTCCGCACCAGCGGATGCTCGACATCGGGCGTCTCGGCGATCTCCTGCGGCGTGCGCGCCGAGGGCCGGTTGCGGGCGCGCGGCGTGTCGTAGCCGTGGATCGCGCGTAGGCCGTCGATGCGCTGGCGCAGCGTCGTCGGGCAGCGCCTCGTAGACCGAGTGCATGTTGCAGAACCAGGTCGAGCCGCCGCGGCTCGGGATCTCGATGCCATGCAGCAAGGTCGCCTTGGCGGGCACGGCGAAGTACAGATCGTCGGTGTGCCAGTCCTCGGCGCGGATCGCCGTCTTGTCGGTCGTGCCGTCGGCCATGCAGCGTGCTCACCATGATCGACACTTCCGGCACGCCGCCGCTGCGCTTGTAGCGCAGGAGCTGGCTCGCGCGGCTTGCCGAAGGCGCGGGCGAAGTCGCGCGTCTCCTCCGGCGCCATCGGCTCGCCCGGGATCACGACCAGCAGATGTTTGGCCAGCGCGCCGTCCAGCAGCGCGGCGACGGCGGGCTCGTTCGCATCGGGCGCGGTCGAGACCCTCGATGCGCGCGCCCAGCGGCCCCTTCAGGGGAACGACCTCAGGCATGGGCCGAGAGCCTCAGCGCGACGAGGTGCCGGAAACCAATTCCGCCAGCCAGACACGCGCCTGGTGCGCCATCGCCGTCGCCTTCTGCCAGGCCGGCAGGGCACGCACAAAGGCGATAGATCCGGTCACGCCAGTCGAACAGCCACGTCTCCGCCCGCAGGAACCACGGCATCGTCACCAGGGTGGGGCGCAGGACCCGATAAAGCCGCGCCACCAGCGCCGTCGCCAGGATCTTGCCAGTGACAACACTCGCGGCGGAAAGCCCGTACTGGTGGTGGAACGCAAACCAGACAGCGGCAAAGTTTCACCGGAAGCACCAGGGTCGACGGCGCCAGGAACGCCAGCAGCGCCGCCCACGGCGGCAGCCGGCGCAACCAGGCTTCCAGGCGGGCAACGGGCGGCCACAGCGCCAGCGGCCGCCATGGCGCGTCCCAGAGTGCCGGAGCAGGACCTCCTCGAAGAAGACGATCGCGGCCGCGATGGGCACGAACGCCAGTTCGAGGGCGTGTTTGAGGTGGCGTTTCACGATTGTGCCACCTAAACCCGGAATACTGTCATTTCGGTGACCGCCATGTTCAACCGTCGCACCCTCGCCCAACTCATGGCCGCCGCCGCGCTGGCGCCCGCCGCGGTAGGCGCGCAGGGCCGTCCCGCCGCTGTCGCGCATCGCCTTCGGCTCGTGCGCCGACCAGGCCAAGCCGCAGCCGATCTGGGACGCCATTCTCGCCTATCGGCCTGAGCTTTTCATCTTTGCCGGCGACAACGTCTACGGCGACTTCAATTCGGCCGATGCGGCCAACCTCACGCGCGCCTACGAGATGGCGTCTGGATATCGCGAGGTTACAACAGGCTGCGCGACACGCGTCGGCCACCTCGCCGTGTGGGACGACCACGACTACGGCATCAACGACGGCGGCGGCGACTTCCCGCACAAGGCGGTGTCGAAGGATCTGTTCCTGAAGTTCTGGAACGTTCCCGCCAACCGATATCCGGCGCACGCGCGAAGGCATCTACGATTCGCGCATCATCGGACCGCCCGGCATGCGCGTGCAGGTCATCCTGCTCGACCTGCGCTGGTTCCGCTTCGCCGCTCAAGCGTCACCGATCAGCGCGGCGCGCCGGGCAAGGAGCGCTACCTGCCCGATCCCGATCCGGCCAAGACGATGCTGGGCGCCGATCCAGTGGGCGTGGCTCGCCGAGGAACTGCGCAAGCCCGCGGAACTTCGGCTCATCGTATCGAGCACCCAGGTCCTTGCCGAAGGCCATGGCTGGGAGCGCTGGGGCAACATGCCGCTCGAACGCCAGAAGCTGATCGACACGATCCGCGACAGCGGCGCCAAGGGCGTCGTGCTGCTGTCGGGCGACCGTCACATCGGCGCGCTTTATCGCGAGACGCCGCCCGGCATGCCGCCGCTCTACGAGGTGACATCGAGCGGCCTCAACATGGTCTACTGGGCGGCCAACGAAGCGGGCCCCAATCGACTGGGTGCGCTCTACGCCGCCGCGAATTTCGGCGTCGTCGACATCGACTGGTGGGAGCGCAAGGTCACGCTGGCGTTGCGCGACGAAGGCGGCAATACGCGGCGATCCGCTATTCTCAGCTTCGATGAACTGCAAATGAGCCGGGGATGATGCTCGCCGATCGAGCGTAAGCGATTCAAGGCCGGCGACGACCGGCCGATCTCCGACCATTGAGGTTCTTCATGCCCTCGCTCAAGGGTCTCGCCTGCGTGTTCCTGCTCACGCTTGCGATCGCAACCGGCTTTCGCCCAAACCAGCGACACCACTCCGCCGGCGCCGCGCGCGCCGCGACCATGCCGGCCAACCTGTCGCAGCGCCCGCCGACCAGCCAAGCCACTCCCAAGGCCAGTCAGCATCATCGCCGCAGCCGGAAATCGTCGGCCACTCAGGGCCAGCCCGGCACCACTCGCAGCTAATAAGCCAGAAAACGCCCGAAGGCCGAAGCCTTCGGGCGTTTGCACGTTGCCGGAATTTACTCCGGCTTGACGCCGGCGGCCTGCACGGCGGGCACCCACTTCTCGATCGACGCCTTGAGCAGATTGCGCAAGGCCTCGGCGTCGCCTCCTGCGGCGTCGGCAGGTCGACCGCGAGGCTCAGTGAGCCGCGCGCGATCTTTTCGTCGCCGAGCGTCGCGAGCAGCGCCTGATTGACCTTGCGCGATCACGTCGGCCGGCGTGCCCTTGGGCGCGAAGAAGCCGTTCAGATCGTGACCTCGTAGCCCTTCAGGCCGGCCTCATCGATGGTCGGCACGTCGGGAAGCTGCGGCAGGCGCTTGCAGCGTCGAGACGCCCAACGCCTTGATGTTGCCGCCCTGGATCTGCGGCAGCACGTTCACCGCCTGGTCGACCATGTAGTCGAACTGGCCGGACACCAGGTCATTCAGCGCCGGTCCCGTGCCCTTGTAGGGAATCTCCAGAACCTCGACCTCTCATCATGCTGTTCAGCATCAGGCCGCCCAGATGGGAGGCCGCGCCAGATGCCGGCCATGCCGTACTGCACCTTCTTCTGGTTCGCCTTGACGTAGGCCACGAACTCGGCGAAGGTCTTGGCCGGCAGGTCCTTCTTGGTGACCAGCACCATGGGGTTGGTGCCGCCCAGTCCGATCGGATCGAGATCCTTCTGACTGTCGTAGGGCAGCGACTTGTAGAGCGCGATGTTCACGGCGAGCGTGCCCATGTGGGTGAACAGCAGCGTGCCAGCCGTCGGGCGCGGCGCTCAGCGGCCTTGTTGACGCCGATCGTGCCGCCGGCGCCGCCGACATTCTCGATGACCAGCTGCTGGCCGAGCGCCTCGCCCATGCGCTGGCCGAGCACGCGGTGCCAGAGCGTCGGTCGGACCGCCGGCGGCGAACGGCACGATCACGGTGATGGGCTTGGCGGGATAGGCCTGCGCCATGGACGCCAGACGGCGAGGCCAGGCAGGCATGCCAGAGCCGCTGCCAGAAGAGTTACGTTTTTTCATGGAGCCGCTTTGCAAGAATTCTCCCATACGAGCTACACCGTCTTCATAAGCTCTGCAATGGCTGCGCCCACGGTCTTGGTGTCGCCGTTGCCGCCCAAGTCGCGGTCCGAGGTCCGCCCTCGACCAGCGACGCCGCTGATCGCCCGCTCGATCGCCTCGGCAGCCTCCGGATAGCCGAGATGGCGGACCATCATGGCGCCCGACCAGATCTGGCCGATCGGGTTGGCGATGCCCTTGCCGGCGATGTCGGGCGCCGAGCCGTGCACCGGCTCGAACATCGACGGGAATTCGCGCTCGGGGTTGATGTTGCCCGACGGCGCGATGCCGATCGATGCCGGCGCAGCGCGGGCCCGAGATCGGACAGGATGTCGCCGAACAGGTTGGAGCCGACCACGACGTCGAACCAGTCGGGATTGCGCACGAAATGCGCGGTCAGGATGTCGATGTGGTACTGGTCGGCCTTGATGCCGGGATAGTTCTTCTTCATCTCGGCGAAGCGCTCGTCCCAGAACGGCATCGTGTGGATGATGCCGTTCGACTTGGTGGCCGAGGTCACGTGCTTCTTCTTGCGCTTGCGTGGCGAACTCGAAGGCGAACTTCAGCACGCGATCGACGCCCTTGCGCGTGAAGACCGACTTCCTGCGATCGGCGAACTCGTGTCTCCGTGCCCTGGAACATGCGGCCGCCGAGCGTGCTGTACTCGCCCTCGGTGTTCTCGCGCACCACCCAGAAATCGATGTCGCCCGGCTTGCGGTTGGCGAGCGGCGACGGCACGCCCTCGAACAGGCGCACGGGACGCAGGTTCACGTACTCGTCGAAGTCGCGGCGGATCGGGATCAGCAGGCCCCACAGCGAGACGTGGTCGGGCACGCCCGGCCAGCCGACGGCGCCCAGGAAGATGCTCTCGAACGCCTTGAGCTGCTCCATGCCGTCTTCCGGCATCATCTTGCCGGTCTGCAGCAGGCGATCGCACGACCAGTCGAAATCGGTGAATTCGAGCTGGAAGTTGAAGCGGCGCCCGGCGGCTTCGAGCACGCGCACGCCCTCGGGCACGGATTTCCTTGCCGATCCTGTCTCCCGGAATGAGCGCGATCTTGTGCTTGGCCATGTGTTTCCTCCTGCTGCGCCGAACGACGTATACTGGACAGGCGTTCAGGAGCAAGCCATGACCTACGACCTCAAGATCACGGGCGGCACGATCGTCGACGGCACCGGCAAGCCGGGCTTCGTCAGGCGACCTCGGCATCAAGGACGGCAAGGTCGTGGCGCTGGGCAAGGCCGATGGGCGCCGCGACAACGACCATCGACGCCACGCGGCAAGGTCGTCGCGCCGGGCTTCGTCGACGTGCACACGCACTACGACGCGCAGGTGTTCTGGGACCGCATGCTCACGATCTCGCCGTGGCACGGCGTCACCACGTCGGTGATCGGCAACTGCGGCTTCGGCGTCGCGCCGACCACGGCCGTCCATCGCGAGCTGATCATGCAGACGCTGGAGAAGGTCGAGGGCATGAGCGCTCGACGCGCTGCGCGCGGGCCTCGGCGACGACTGGCCGTTCGAGACCTTCCCGCAGTACCTCGACGCGCTCGAGCAGCCGCGGCATCGGCGATCAACGTCGCGCGCCCTGTTCGGCCACACGCCGCTGCGGCTCTACGTCATGGGCGAGGAGTCGACCGAGCGCGAGCGCGACCGACGACGAGATCGCGCCATGATGAAGCGGATCGTCGCGAGGCGCATGGATGCCGGCGCCATCGGCTTCGGCACCTCAGTGCTCGGTCAGCCACGACGGCTATGCCGGCCGGCCGGTGCCGAGCCGCGCCGGCCGACTGTCGAGGAGATGCGACGCGCTGGTGTCGGTCATGGGCGAGGCTGAGCGCGGCATCATGCAGGCCACCATCGGCCGCGGCTTCTTCACCAGGCAGCATGGCCGAGCTCAGCCGCAAGTACGGCGTTCCGGTCACCTGGACGGCCCTGCTCGCCGCTACCTCTACGGCCCGGGCGGACATCGCAAGCATGCTCGACCTCGCCGCCGAGCAGCGCAAGTCGGAGCGCTGGTGGTCATCCCGCAGGTGAGCTGCCGGCCGCTCAACTTCGAATTCACGTTTGCCGAGCCGTTCATCTTCGACGTCATGAAGTTCATGAACGAGCTTACGGTCGAGGATGCCCGTTCGCCGGGCGACGCGCCGCCGCGCCTACGCCGATCCGGCCTGGCGTCGCAAGTTCACGCGCCGAGCTCACGCCCCTCTTCCAGCGCTGGTGGGACCGCACGATCATCGCCTGCGGCGCCATCGGCCAGGAACTCGAGGAGCATGCCGCTCGCCGAGGCCGCGACGCAAGCTGGGCAAGGATCCGGTCGACCTGGCGCTCGACCTCGCGCTCGCCAGCGACCTGCAGGCGCGCTTCCGCATGGCCGTCATGAACTTCGACGAAAGGAAGTGGCCGAGCTGATCACCGATCCGCACACCATCATCGCGCCTGTCCGGACGCCGGCGCCCATGCCAGCCAGCTGTGCGACGCGTGCTACTCGACGTACCTGCTCGGCCACTGGGTGCGCGACAGGAAGACCTTCACCATCGAGCAGGCCGTGCACAATCTGACGCAACGGCCCGGCCGAGATGTTCGGCATCACCGACCGCGGCCTGCTGGCCGAGGGCCGGCCGGCCGATGTCGTCGGTGTTCAACCTGCCACGACCGTCGGTCCGCGGCCCGCTGCAAACGGGTCTACGACCTGCCGGCCGGCGCCGACCGGCTGGTGTCGGAGGCGAGCGGCATCGACGCCGTGATCGTCAACGGCACGCTGATCCGCCGCAACGGCCAGGACGCCGTCGCAGCCAACAGACAAGCTGCCCGGGCGCCTGCTGCGCCACGGCCACGCTGCCTAGTCATTCAAAGAGGAGGAAATCATGATCCACGTTATCGCCATCATCACCGCCAAGCCCGGCAAGCGCGACGAGATACTCAGGAATTTCAAGGCCAACGTGCCGGCGGTGCACGCCGAGAAGGGCTGCATCGAGTACGGCGCCACGGTCGACACCGACGGCGGCCCGTTCGCCCAAGTTCGGCGCCGATACCTTCGTCGTCATCGAGAAGTGGGAGAGCATGGACCACCTCAAGGCCCATGGTGCTTCGGAGCACATGAAGGCCTACGGCGCCAAGAACAAGGACCTCGTGGCCAACCGCGCCGTCCACGTCCTGCAGAACGCTTGATCACCGACAACGACGTCGCTTCCTACGAGCGCGACGGCGTCGTCTGCCTGCGCCAGGCGTTAGCAATACGTA
>ERZ1370068.4178-contig-3264_pt1 | contig 71102 bp, 86 predicted proteins | sample MGYA00561227_ERZ1370068 | MGnify/ENA primary metagenome ERZ1370068 (study PRJEB38410, sample SAMEA6850437) | metagenome | study: Metagenomic assessment of the ecological functions of the soil: analysis of the soil microbiota associated with the...
TGCTCCTGGACAAGAATCTGAGCATCTTTCTCTAGTCGCTGTCGAGCTCGTGATCAAGCGATGAGAAGATCGACGAAGGTACGCGCTCCTGACAGTGCGACGACCGGGGTACATAGTCCGCTGGCCCATTTCCGCTCGACCGAGACCGCCGCGGAGAGCGCCATGAGCAGAAACGGGTTCCGCGTCTCGATTCCGACCTCCATGTGATCGAGGCCCGCGACCTCTACGAGCGCTACCTCGATCCCTCGCTACAAGGCCCGGGCGCCCCGTCCGCTCGATGCCCGGCAGGCCTACGTGAGCAACTGGATCGTCGACGGCTACGGTTTCCGCGCCCATCGGCCGCGGCCGACTGATGCCGAGGCGCGCGCCAACGCCGTGCTCAAGGACTACGCGGCGGCAGGGTTCGACTCGGCCTCCCAGGTCAAGGCGATGGATGTCGAGGGCCTCGACGTTGCGGTGCTGTTTCGAACGCTCCCCTGTCGTGTGCGTCGACGCCTTCGACCCCGAGTTCGCGATCGCCCTCTGCCGCGGCTGGAACGACTGGGCGGCCGATTTCGTACGGCCGGCGCCCGACCGCAGAAGGCGGCGGCGCTCCTCACGCTGCACGACGCGACGCTGGCCGCCCAGGGCTCCGCCGCGCGGTCACCCCAGCTCGGCTTCGTGGCTGCCCAGATGATGCCGAACCCGGTCAACGGCGTGAACCTGCACGACCCGAAGATGGACCCGCTGTGGGAGGGAGGCCCAGCGCCTCGGCGTGCCGATCTGCTTCCACCCGCGCCGAACAACTACTCCGACACGCACTTCGTGAACCGCTTTCTCACCCGGCCGAGCGCGACGATGTCAGGCGGGCTCAACAACGCCGGTGGAGCTCATGGCCGCCATTGCCTCCATGACGGCCGGTGGCGTGCTCTCGAGCGCTCCGCGCCTCAAGGTTCGTTCTCGAGGGCAACTGCTCGTGGCTGCCCTGGCTGCTCGTGGCGGATCGACGAGTTCTGGCAGATGGCCAAGAGCGGCGAGACGGCGAAGCTCAGGGGCTGCCCAGCGAGTGCTTCCGGCGGCAGTGCTTCATCAGCGTGGACGTCGACGAGGATCAGGTCAGTGGGTCGTGAAGAAGCTCGGCGACGACGCTGCTGATCTTCTCGACTGACTACCCGCATTCCGACTCGCACTTCCCCGAGGCGACCTCGCTCTTCTGAAGCTACCCGCTCTCCGGGGAGAGCAAGCCGGAAGATCCTCTGGGACAACTGCGCGCGGCTGTACGGCCTCAACTGAGCCGGCCCCGGAGACAGCCATGAGAACGGGCTTGCGCGCGTGGGACGCTGATACGCACGTCAATCCAGCCGCCGACGTCCTGGATCGGTATGTCGATCCGGATTTCCGCGCCCGCCTCGCCGAGCTGGCGCCCCACCGGCGTCGCCTCGGGCAAGATGATCGGCGGCACGCCGGACACCGATCAGTACCGCGATCGCCACGAAGTTCTATCGACGCGTCCTCGGCGACGGCCGGCGCCCGCACGACTCGTTCACCGGCCGCGGCACGCACTGGATGGGATCGAAGCAGCCGCAGGATGGGCGTGCAGGATGACCAGGCCGAGAACCGCGTCAGGACATGGACGACGAAGGGACGGATGCGCACTTTCATGGTCCCGACGCTCTGGGTCAGTGTCGTCGGGCTGCCGGACGTCGAGCTCGAGATCGGACTGATCCGCGCCTACCACCGTCACGCCGCTGATTTCTGCGGACCGTTCCCGGCGCGCCTGAAGACCGCGATCGTGGCCTCCACGCGCGCCGTGGACGAGGCCGTGCGCGAGATCCGAGCGGTGGGGAGCCTCCAAGTGGGCGGCGGCGGTCCTGCCCGTGTTCGGCAAGGACATCCCGGTGGACCACCCGGACCTGGAGCCGATCTGGCAGGCGGCGCAGGAGCACGATCTCCCGTCGTGCACCACAGCAACACGTGGAACCCCCGTACTTCCCCGGCTATCAGGACCTCTGGGACAACATCTTCCTCGGGCGGCTCGCCTCGCATCCCTGGGGCGGCATGCGATTCATGGCCGCCTTCATCGGCGCGCGGCATCTTCGATCGGTATCCGAGCCTGCGCATGGGCGTCCTGGAGTGCGGCTTCGGCTGGCTGCCCTTCTGGGCCAAGCGCATGGACGAGCAGGCGGTGTACGTGGGAGGCACGGCGCCGCTCAAGCACGCGCCCAGCGAGTACATCACGAGCGGGCGGTTCTTCTGCTCCATCGAGCGCCACGAGGGCGAGGACCTGTTCAACTACGTCACGAGCGTGTTCGGCGACGACGTCCTGATGTACGCGTCCGACTACCCTCACTCGGAGTGCCAGTTCCCGGATTCCGTGGACAACATCTTGAAGTGGACGAGCCTGAAGCCGGAGACACAGGCGCAAGCTCCTCTGGGACAACGCGGCCCGGTTCTACCGACGAGGCCTGAGGGCGATCAACGATGGAATTCGGACTGTTCGCGGAGCAGACGCGGCGCGGCGCCAATCAGGACGACGCGTTCCAGGAGATGTTCGCGCTCGTCGACGCGGCGGAGTCGTGGGGGCTCGACGTCTTCTGGCTGGCGGAGATGCTGGTCAATCCGGCCCGGTCCGGTGCTGTCGGCGCCTCTCCTGGTGGCGAGCTGGATCGCGTCGCGCACCAAGCGCCTGCGCGTGGGCACCGCCGTCCAGCTCCTTCCCCTGAACCACCCGCTCCGCGTCGCGGGTGAGGTGACCACCCTCGATCACCTGAGCCAGGGGCGGTTCGATTTCGGCATCGGCCGCAGCGGCTCGCCGCGCGCCTACGACGCGCTCGGCGTCCCGTACGCGGAGAGCCAGGAGCGGTTCTTCGAGGCGCTCGAGATCATGCTCGAGGCCTGGAAGGGCGAGCGCCTTCAGCCTACGAGGGCAAGTTCTATCGCTTCGTCGACGCCGCGGTGGCGCCGCGCCCGTACCGGCGCCCCGCATCCGCCTCTCCGGATGGCGGCCACGACCCCGGAGACATTTCCGCGCGTCGCCCGGATGGGGCTGCCGATCTTCGTCGGCCTCCGCGGGATGAGCATCCCCGAGCTGACGGAGCACCTGGGCGTCTACCGCGCGGCGTGGCGTGAGGCGGGGCACCCCGGCGACGGCGACGTGTGCCTGCGCATCCCGATGCTACGCCGCCCCCACCGAGAGACGCCGCGGTGGAGGAGCCGCGGGAGACCATCACGTACTACTTCCAGCGCCAGGCCGACCTCACCCGGGCGCCCGCTCGGCCGGGCGGGAACGGGGCCGGTCGAGCGACGGGTGGCTCAGGCCGAGCGCCTGGCCAGCCTCTCGTACGACGAGATCCTGACCACGAAGGTGGCGTTCGGCACCGGCCCCGGCCTCGTCGATCGCCTCCGCCAGTTGAGGGACGCGCTCGGCGTGACGGGAATCGCGGCCGAGCTGAATCCCGGCGGCCTGCTGTCGCCGGAGCAGGAGATGCGAAGCCTCAGGATCCTCACTCACGAGGTCATGCCCTCGTTCAAGTGAGCGGGCGCCGGTCTCGCTCGATGCCCGCGAGGTCGCCCCAGACGACGTAGCGCCGGTGGGTCCCTGCTGAGCCCGGACAATGAGCGCACCGACGGAGAATCACAAGGGGTAACCCATGGCCGAAGACGATGACGCCTTCCAGTTGCCACTCCACTGCCCACTGATCATCAACGGTGAAGAAGGCAAGGCCGCGAGCGGCAGACAGTTCAGCAGAGAGAATCCGGCAGATATCCGCCAGGTTGCCACCGTCGCCGAGCAAGGCACTCTGGAGGACACTCGCGCTGCTATTGACGCGGCCAGGGCCGCTTTCGACGGCAATGTCGGCAACTGGATTTACAACTACAAGCTGAGGGAGCAGGCGCTGTTTCGCACGGCTCGTCTGATTCGCGACAATGCCGATCGTCTGGCCCGGGTGGTGAGCCTGGAAGTGGGGATGCCCATGCGCCAGGCGGTGCCCCACGTCGCGGCCGACGGCCGACATCTTCGAGTTTTATGCCGGACTGGCCGGCAAGCTGTATGGCGAGAGCTTCACCCTGCCCAGCGGCTCCATGATCAACCTGGTCAAGGAGCCGGTGGGCGTGGTGGGGATGATCACCCCCTGGAACTTCCCGTTGACTCAGACCGCGCGGAAAGTGGCCCCGGCCCTCGCCGTCGGCTGCACCATCGTGATCAAGCCGGCGAGCTATACCCCGGCCGCCACCTACGAACTGGTCAAGCTCATCCAGGACACCGGTCTACCGAAAGGTGTGCTCAACCTGGTGCCGGGCCCCGGGAGCGTCGTCGGCTCGGAGATAATCGCCAACAAGAAGGTGGACAAGATCTCCTTCACCGGCGAGACGGGCACCGGCAAGATGATCGGGGCCCAGGCAGGCATGGAAGTGAAGCGGATGAGCCTGGAGCTGGGGGGAAAAGCCCCGTACCTGATCTTCGACGATGCTGACGTGGAGGCTGCTGCGCGCGCCGCCCTCTTCGGGATGTTCCGCAACGCCGGCCAGGCGTGTGGCGCTACCACGCGACTGCTCGTCCAGGAGGGGATCCACGACCAGTTCCTGGGCCGAGTGGTGGAGCTGACTCGGAAGATCGAAGTCGGACACCCGTCCAAGCAGTCCACCGACATGGGGCCGCTGATCTCCAGCAAGCAGGAGCGGGTGGTCCAGGACTACATCAAGTACGGACTGGACGCCGGATTCGATCTGGTCACCGGCGGCCACAAGCTCTCCGGCGACGACTACGACCAGGGCTATTACGTGGAGCCCACCATCTTCGATGGCGTCGACAACGCCGTCGAAGCTCGGCCAGGAAGAGATTTTTGGCCCGGTGGTGACGGTGACCACCTTCAGCGACGAACGGGAAGCGATAGATCTGGCGAATGCGGTGGATTTCGGTCTGGTGGCCGGAGTCTGGAGCGCCGACTACCCACGCGCCATGCGGGTGGCCCGCCGAATCCGCGCGGGGACGGTGTGGATCTGGGATAACTACGCCCAGCCCGTGGAGGGCATCTGGGGTGGGTACAAGCAGAGTGGCATGGGACGAGAGCTCGGCTACCACGGGCTGAACGACTTCATCGAGGTAAAGCAGATCTTCACCGATGGCACCGGCCTCTCAATGAAGGCGCCGTATGGCCAGGTGATCAAGGAGTAGGAGCCCTCGATCTGTAGTCGGCGGCGTCGCACCGCGCCTCCCCTCCCTCTCCTCCCGCGACGGTGGCGAGGGATCAACTGGACCTCCCCCAATGGGGAGGAGGTAGAGTTGAGGGGAACTCCTGCTCAGTAGCCCTTCAGGAAGGCCAGCACATGCGCGGTGTACTCCTCGGGCTTCTCGAAGGGCGGCCAGTGCCCGCAGTTGTTCAGGAGCACCACGCGCGAGTTGGTGACGTGATTCAGAATGGCGAGGCTCACCTCGAAGGCGACCATGCGGTCATAGCGTCCGTGAATCAAGAGCACGGGCGCCTGGATGCCGGCCAGCTCCGGCGTGTAGTCGTGCGGCACGCTCACCGACTGCTGCCGCGCTTCCTCGAAGGCGGGCGACCAGGTGTGGGCCCGGTGGATGTAGTCCACCAGCTCGTCGGTGACCAGCGTCTCGTCGTCGATGTGCACGCGCAGGTACCGGCGGATGTTGTCGCGCGTGGGATGGGCGAGAGCCTCGCGCGTGGCCCGGCTGCCCTCCGACGGCCGATTGGCCATCAGGTAGCGGTCACCGCCGGTGCCGATGTGCGATCCGCCCATCACGAACCTGTTGACCCGCCTCCGGATACGTGATGGCAGCGACCATGGACGATTGCCCGCCCTGCGAGTTGCCGACGAAGTGCGCCCGCTGGATGCCCAGCGCGTCCAGGAGGGCGACGGCGGTCCGCGCCTGCACGGCGTGGACGCCCTCCCGGTAGACGATCGGTCCGGTCTTGCTGAAATTGGGCAGGTCCATGAGGATGCACCGGAAGTGCTGCGAGAGCGCGCCCACGGTCTTGTGGAAGGTGATCCACGCGGTCGTGCCAGGGCCATAGGAGTGCAGGAAGAGCACCGGCTCCCCGGTGCCGATGTCGTGGTAGTGCACGGTCATGCCGCCGGCCTCGACGGTCTTGCCCGTCGCTGACTCCGTGAGTCCATTCGAGGTGATGAACGCCATCTATCCCTCCTTGTCAGGCGAGGCGGAGCCGCGCGCCGGAGGCGGGGCTCGGCGAGACCGAGATAGGCGGCCCGGATGCGCGGGTCGGCCGCCAGCTCGCGCGCGGGCCGCTGACCACGCACGCATCCCGTCTCCAGCACGTACGCGCGCGATGCCAGGGCGAGCGCGCGGCGCGCGTTCTGCTCGACGAGCAGCACGGTCACGCCCTCGGCGTTGATGCGCCCGATGACGCCGAAGATCTCCCGGCTGAGACGCGGGGCGAGGCCGAGCGACGGCTCGTCGAGGAGGAGCAGGCGCGGCCGGATCATGAGGGCGCGCGCGATCGCGAGCATCTGCTGCTCGCCGCCCGACAGGGTGCCCGCGAGCTGGCGCGCGCGCTCGCGAAGGATGGGGAAGAGCGAGAACGCGCGCTCGGTTCCCTCGGCGATGCCCGTGCGCGCCACCGTGTGGCCGCCCACGAGCAGGTTCTCGTGCACGGTGAACTGGGGGAAGATCTCGCGCCCCTCGGGCACGTGCCCGATGCCGGCGGCAACGATGGCGTCGGGCGCCGCCCGGGTGATGTCGCGGCCGTCGAACACGATGCGGCCCGTGTGGGACCGCACGAGGCCCGAGATTGTCCGCAGCGTGGTGCTCTTGCCGCTGCCGTTGGCGCCGAGGATCGTCACGATCTCGCCGGAGCCGATCGTGAGCGACACGCTCTCCAGCGCGCGCCGCTTGCCATAGGCGACCGACACCGTGTCGAGCGCGAGGAGGTCACTCATCAGGTCACTCATCGCGGCCCAGGTAGGCCTCGACCACGGCGGGGTCGCGGCTGACCTCCGCGGGCGTTCCCTCGGCGAGCTTGCGCCCGTGCTGGAGGACCGCGACGCGGTCGGAGACCCCCATCACCAGCTCCATGTTGTGCTCGACGAGCAGGATGGTGAGCTGATCATCGTCCCGGAGGCTCCGGATCAGCTGCATCAGCTCCTGCGTCTCCGTGGGGTTGAGCCCGCCCGCCGGCTCGTCGAGCAGGAGCAGGCGGGGCGCGAGCGCGAGCGCCCGCGCCAGCTCGAGGCGCTTCTGGAGCCCGAGCGGGAGCCCCGCCGCGTCGCGCCCCGCGGCCTCACCGAGCCCCACCCGGGCAAGGAGCGCGCGCGCCCGCGCGCGCCCGCGCCTCCTCCTGCCGGACGCTCGGCAGCCCGAGCGCGGCCGCGATCACGCTGCCGCGGAGGCGTGGGTGGGCGCCGATGAGCACGTTGTCGAGGGCGGAGAGCCCGCGGAAGACTCTCCGTGTTCTGAAACGTCCGCGCGACGCCGAGCCGCGCCACCGCGTGCGGAGCGCGGGCCAGCAGGTCGTGCCCGTCGAAACGGACGTGCCCGGCCAGGGGGCGGTAGAGCCCGGTAACGATGTTGAAGACGGTCGTCTTGCCGGCCCCGTTGGGTCCGATGAGCGCGAAGATCTCCCCGCCCCGACGGCGAGGTCGACGTCACTCAGCGCGGCGAGACCGCCGAAGCGAATCGACAGCCCCGCCACGTCGAGCAGCGCGGACGACGGCGTCACGGATCGGACTTGATCCAGTCCGAAAGCGGCTTGAAGTGCCCCTTCTCCACGCGCACCCAGAACCCTGCTTCTGCGTGTCATGGTCGGGCCCGATCGTCATCGGCGGCACGATGCCGGTGTCGAAGCCTTTGAGCGTCTCGAGGGCGGTCACGAGTCCGTCGCGGGTGAGGGGCCGGCCTGCCCGCTTGGCGCCCTCGGCGAAGAGCATGCCCGCCAGGTAGCCGGCGAGCGAGTAGCGATTGGGCTCGTTCTTGGGGAAGTATTTCAGGAGCTGCTCCCGGTACAGCTTGACGCCGGCCACGTCGGAGCGGACGGGATCGGGCAGGGTGGACAGCCCCTCCACTCCCTCGGAGGCATCGCCGGCGAGAGCCAGGTAGGTCTCGTCGGTGAGCGGGCCCGTGGAGACCATCAGCGTGTCGCTCCACCCGATCTTCTGACGCTCCTTGAGGGCCTGCGCGGCCGGGCCGGGCGTGAGCACGAGGAACGTCACCTCGGGCTTCGCGGCCTGGAGCTTGGCGATCTGGGCGCTCACGTCGGTAACGCCGCGCTTCACGGGCTCGGTCGCCACCAGCTTGAGCCCGTGGCGGGCGAGGTCCGTCTCGAACGCCGCCAGGAACGATTTGCCGTACTCGTCGTCCTGGTAGAGGGCGCCGAATCGCTTGAACTTCCGCGGGCCCGCCAGATAGTCGATCATCATGCGCGACTGGCGATCGCTCAGCACGAGGCCGCTGAAGACGTACTTCCGGTTGCGCGTCTCCGTCGAGCTCTGGAACGGAAAGAGCATCGGCACCTTGTTCTGCTCGAGGTAGGCGAGCGGTGGCCACCACCGGCGGGGAGCCTTGCGGCGCGATCACCGCGAAGATCCCGTCCTGCTCCACGAGCTTCTTGGTGTTGGCCACGGCATCCTGGGGACGATAGGCGTCATCGTAGTAGATCGTGCGCACCTTGCGGCCGTGGATGCCGCCCCCGTCGTTGAGGACACGGAAGTACAGGTCGACCCCGAACCGGGTCAGCTGGGTGCCCGTGAAGGCCAGCGGCCCGGAGAACGAGTTCGATCCGCCGAGCAGGATCTCGGTGTCCGTCACTCCCTGCTCGGCGGCGACCGGTGCCGCCCCGAGCGCGGTGAGGACCAGGAAGAGCACCGCCCATCTCTGTCTCATGACTTCCTCCTTGCCATCGCGGCCAGACCGCCGGGCATGAACAACATGCAGATGATCATGATCGCGCCGAAGATCAGCGGCCGGAACGCCTGGAACCCGGCCAGCGAGTCGTTGAGCACGGTGACGATGGCCGCCCCCGCCACGGAGCCGAGAACGGATCCGAGCCCGCCCAGGATGATCATCACCAGGAAATCGACGGAGAGGAACACGTCGAAGGCGTCGGGGAGAGAAACCCGACGACGAAGGCGAAGAGCCCGCCCGCCACTCCCGTGTAGAACGCCGACAGCACGAAGGCGATGGTCTTGTAGGCGGCGGCGTTGATGCCGCTTGCCTGCGCGGCGATCTCGCTGGTGCGGATGGCGAGGAAGGCGCGGCCGGTCCGCGTGGCCGCCACGTTGAGCGCGGCCAGGATCATGGCCGCCGCCACCGCCACGGCCAGGTAGTAGCGCGCAGCGTCGGTGGCGAGGGTCCATGGACCGAGACGCGCCAGCGGCACGCGGAGGCCGTCGTTGCCGCGTGTCAGCCAGTCGAGGTTGGTGATCGCCTCCGTCACCACGAAGCCAAAGGCCAGCGTGGCCATGGCCAGATAGAGGCCCTCGAGGCGGAGGCACGGGATACCGAGGGCGAGGCCGACGAGCGCGGTGGCGAGACCGGCCGCGAGCAGGGTGAGGGCACCGGCAACGCGGGGACACGCAGGGTGAGGAGCGCCGCCACGTACGCGCCGATGGCGAGAAAGCCCGCATGGCCGAACGAGAGCTGGTTCGTGTAGCCCGACAGCAGGTTGAGCCCGATGGCGACGACGGCATTGACGGCGACCAGAGTACCCAGGAACACGAGGTACTTCGGCGCCACCAGGGGCCAGCCCAGTGCGGCCACGGCCGCGAGCCCCAGCATGGTCCGACGCACTAGACCTTCCTCCGCTCGACACGGCCAAAAAGCCCGTGAGGGCGCACGAGGAGGATGGCGATCATGACGAGGAAGGGGACGGAGTAGCGGATGCCCGTGGGCAGGTAGAGCGGCGCCAGATTCTCGATGACCCCGAGGAGCATGCCCCCACCACCGCCCCCGGCATCGAGCCAAAGCCCCCGAGCACGGCCGCCGTGAAGCCGTTGATCGCGATAAGTCCCATCTTCGTAGAGAGAAAGGTCACCGGCGCGATGAGCACGCCCCCACCGCTCCCACCACCGCCGCGAGCACCCATGCCCCGGAGTACACGCGCTCCACGCTGATGCCCATGAGCCGCGCCGCGTTCTGGTTCTGGGCGACCGCGCGCATGGCGCGCCCGAAGCGCGTGGCGCGGAAGAGCGTCACGAGGGCAAGCATCAGGACGAGGGAGGCACCGATGATGCCGACGGATACGGGCGCCACCCGTACGGGACCGATGCTCACGGGCCGGTTCGAGAAGAGCGAAGGAAACGGCAATTCGTCGTTGGTCCACACGATCCCGGCCCCCGCCCGCAACACGAGCGAAAGCCCGAGCGTGATGATGAGAACGTCCCAGTGCGTGGCCGAAACGGCGCGACGGATGATGATCCGCTCCACGACATATGCGAGCACACCACCGGCGGCCACGCCGCAGACGAATGCGAGCGGCAGTGGAAGTCCGGCGGCACGCTGCGCGGACCAGGCCACGAAGGCCGAGACCATGAGCATCTCGCCCTGGGCGAAGTTCAGCGTGCGCGTGGCGTTGTAGACGATCACGAGGCTGAGGGCGACCAGGGCGTAAATGCAGCCCGTCGCGAGCCCGCTGACGATGACGTGCGCCAGGGCGGACCCGCTCACGCCCGCGCTCCGAGCGTCACGGCCGGTCCACGTGAGCCCATTTTCGTGTCACTCGTCACGGGGACCTGAGTTCACGGCAGAAATACTGCTCTGGCGCGCGCACGCCTGTCAAGGCGACAACAAGGTCACGACGGTGCTCAGCGCCGGGCTTCGCGCCCGTTGGGCACGGACGTTTCCCGACCGTCCACACTGTCGTTGCCCGGCATGGCGCGGCGGCAGTAGAATCGCGCCACGCCAAGCGGCGGACGCCCAGAAAGGAGCGCACGATGACCACCGGCGTTGCCGAAGTTCGAGGTGAGCGGACGCGACCAGACGAGATCTCGCCGCTCCTGCCCATCGAATCAACGCATGCTTAGCGAATGAGCTACGACCTCGTCGTACGCGGCGGCACCGTGGTGACGGCGTCGGATTCCTTCGCCGCGGACATCGGGGTGCGCTCAGGCCGCGTGGCGGCGATCGGTGAGGCGCTGGCGCCGGGCACCACGGAGATCGCGGCCGCCGGGCTCCTGGTCCTGCCTGGCGGAGTCGACGTGCATACCCATCTCGACGTCGGAGGTCGGCGGGGTCCTGACCGCCGATGATTTCGAGTCGGGCACGGTGGCGGCAGCGTGCGGCGGGATCACCACCATCTGCGACTATGCGTGGCAGTCTCGCGGCCAGTCGCTGATGCAGGCAATCGAGGCCTGGAAGGTCAAGGCCAAGGGCCGGGCGCATATCGACTACGGGTTTCACGTGGTGGTGTCGGACGCGACGGACGACGACGCTGGCCGAGATGCCGCGGCTGGTCGCCGCCGGGTATCCGAGCGTGAAGGTCTTCATGATCAACGAGTTCGGCATCGGCGACGAGGCGCTGCTCCGCCTGTTCGGCGCGGCGCGGGCGGCGGGGGCGATCGTCAACGTGCACGCCGAGAATGGCGAACATGCTCGACCACTGCGCGCGCGGGATGCGGGCGGCCGGGCGCCTGGATCCACGGCACTACGCGGAGAGCCGGCCCGCGCTGGCGGAGGCCGAGGCCACGCGGCGGGCCATCGACTACGCGGCGCTGGTAGACGCGGAGGTCTACATCGTGCACCTGTCGTGCGCGGATGCGCTCGAGGCGGTCAGCGCGGCGCGCCGGCGCGGCATCCGGGTCTGGGCGGAGACGCGGCCGATCTACCTCGCCCTGACCGAGGAGCGCTACGCGGTGGGGGCACGGAGGCGGCGAAGTTCATCGGGGCGCCCCCGCTCCGGTCCGGCCTCGATCAGGCCGCGCTCTGGGACGGCCTACGCTCGGGCGACATCCAGACCATCGGCAGCGACAATACGTCGTGGACGGTGGAGCAGAAGTCCGCGGGCGCCCGCGACTTCACACGCGTGCCGTACGGCGTCCCCGGCCTCGAGACGGAGATGCGCGTCATCTACTCCGAGGGGTGGCCAAGGGGCGCATTCCCCTCCAGACGTTCGTGGCGGCGTTCGCGACGAATCCCGCGCGGATCTTCGGCCTCTATCCCCGGAAGGGCACGATCGCGGTGGGCAGCGACGCCGACTTCGTGCTCTTCGATCCGCAGCGAAAGAGCGTGGTGGACGAGCGGCAGCTCCATTCGCGCGCCGGGTATGACCCATTCCACGGATTCCATCTGGCGGGCGGTCCCGTGATGACGGTGTCGCGCGGAGAGATCGTCGCGCGCGATGGGCAGATCCTGAGCCGGGCGGGCCGCGGCCAGCACCTCGAGCGGCACCGGACACTCGATCGCGGTTGAAAGACGCTCGCGAAGGGCATTGCATGAAGCGCACCGAAGCTGAACTCACCCAGGGGAGGCCGTGATGCGGAGAGAGCTCAGGATCATGCTGGCAGGACTCGTCGTGGCGGGGGCGTTTGTCGTCGGCGCGGCCGGAACGGCGCAAGCGGCATGCGAGCCGGACAAGGTGGCGACGAAATACCCGGGGCTCGCAGGCAAGACGCTCAAGGTGGGACTCGACCCGACGCTGCCGCCCGTCATGTACCGGGATCCGAACAATCCGAGCAAGATCATCGGCCAGGATCCCGACATGGTGGACGCCGCCATGAAGTGCCTCGGGCTCAAGTACGAGCTGGTCGGCCTCGACTTCGGCACGCTCATCCCGACCCTTCAGGCGGGCCAGATCCAGCTCGTGTGGTCGAACATCTACTACACGCCCGTGCGCGGCCCAGGCCGCAGACTTCGTCATCTACGCCACCACGGGGACGGCGGGCATCGTGAAGAAGGGCAATCCGAAGGGCATCAAGAGCATCGCCGACACGTGCGGCACGCGCGCCGCGCCCATCCTGGGCACGGTGGAGGATCAGGGATTCAAGGACCAGAGCACCAAGTGCGTGGCCGCCGGGAAGCCCGCCATCGAGATCACGCCATACCCGAATGCGCCGGCGACCTCCCGGGCCATCGAGAACGACCGCGCCGACGTGTCGATGTACGACCTCGTGCTCGTCGACCAGGTCGTGAAGAGCAACCCCGACAAGTTCGAGCGCGCGTTCTCGTTCCGGACGAACATCAAGATCGGAGTGGCGGTGAAGAAGGGCAATGAGGAGCTGGTCTCGGCGGTGAAGGAGGCGCTGGTCAGCGCTCCAGGAGAACGGCACCCAGAAGGCGCTCCTCCAGAAGAACGGCATGGATCCGTCGCTCGCCGTGCCCGTCGAGGTCGGCCGCTAGCGCGCCTGGCGCGACCGGGCGCCGGCAGGCACCGGCATGGAGGCGTTCCGCCACTACCTGACCCTGCCCTTCCTGCTGGAGGGGATGGCGCTCACGCTCGGATCTTTGTCGCCGCCATGGCGGGCGGCCTCGTCCTCGGCCTCGTTGGTCGCGCTCATGCGGCTGTCGTCGTATCGCGTGCTCTCGGGCGCGGCGTGGCTCTACGTGTGGCTGCTCCGGGGCACGCCCGTGCTTCTCCAGCTCGTCTTCCTCTTCGACGCGCTGCCCCTGGTCGGCATCGTCATGCCCCCGGTGACCACGGCGATCCTCGGCTTCGCCCTCAACGAGGCCGCGTTCAGCGGAGAGGTCATCCGGGGCGGCATCCTCTCGGTGAGCCGCAATCAGACGCTGGCCGCGGCCTCTCTCGGGATGGGGGCACTGCTCACGCTCAGGCGGATCGTTCTTCCCCAGGCCATGCGCGCGCATCCTGCCTGCCATCGGCAACAACGCGATCAGCGTGCTCAAGGGAACCTCGCTGGCCTCGGTCATCGCGGTGAACGAGCTCACCCTCCGGAGCCAGCAGATCGTCGCGCAGAACTTCAAGTTCTTCCCGGTCTTCGCGGCGGCGGGCCTGATGTACCTGACGGTGACCACGCTGATCTCGGGAATCCAGTACGTGCTCGAGCGACGGGTCAGCCCGGACGCCGAGCGGCGCCGACCGAGCCGAGCGATCGGCCCTGGGCCGTCTCTTTGGCTTCCACTTCGGATCGTCGCCCGAGGCCGATCCCGCCCGTGATGACCGGGGTCGCCGTCGCGCGTGCCAGATTCCGCCGCCGATGCGCCGCGCGTCGACCTGGTGGAGCTGGTCGGATCCCAGGCGGCGCGGAGCGGGCAGGACGGCGGCGGACCGTTCATCTCGTGCGCGGGCGTGTACAAGGCGTACGGCCACCGCGGCATCCTGCAGGGCGTCGACCTGACGGTGAAGCGGGGCGAGGTGGTGACGTTGATGGGGCCGAGCGGCTCGGGAAGAGCACGCTGCTGCGGCTGATCGCGCACCTCGAGCCGCTCGATCGGGAGAGATCACCGTGGGTGGCGAGTACGTGGGCTACGAGAGGGTCGACGGCATCCTGCGGCCGTCGCGTCATGTCGCGCGCGAGCGGGCGCGCGCCCGCATCGGCATGGTCTTCCAGCAGTTCAATCTCTTCGAGCACCTGACCGCGCTCGAGAATGTCTGCGAGGCGCCGGTGCGCGTCCACGGCGAGAGCCCGGCCGCGGCCCGGGAGCTGGGGATGAAGCTTCTGTCGAGCGTGGGCCTCGCCTACCATGCGGATCACCTGCCCGCGCGGATGTCAGGCGGCCAGCAGCAGCGCGTGGCCATTGCGAGGGCCCTGGCCATCTCCCCCGGGTCATGCTCTTCGACGAGCCGACGTCCGCCCTCGATCCCGAGCTGGTCTCCGAGGTGCTCGGCGTCATCCGGCGGCTCGCCGAGGCCGGGATGACGATGCTCGTCGTGACGCACGAGGTGCGCTTCGCCCGCGAGGTGGCGGATCAGATCGTGTTCATGGCCGACGGCCGCATCGTCGAGCAGGGCAAGCCCGAGGACATCCTCGAGCACCCGCGCGAGGCGCGGACCCAGCAGTTCCTCCAGCTCGTGGGACGCGCGTGAGACCTCAGCTGCCTGGCGGGTTCCTTGCCAAGTCGCGTCGTGGCCCAGTATCCTTCTCCCGATGATCACGCGGTTCTCGACGCTCTACGTGGGTCATATCGAGCTGGAGTCTTGCGGCCTCTCGGGCACGCCCGCCGACGACCGGCGATATGCCAACGACCGGCTGATCGAGGCGTTCACCACCGCCGAGGCGCTGGCCCGAGCCGCCGACACGCTGGGCTACGAGACCCTGTGGCTCGCCGAGCATCACTTCCAGCACGAAGGCTACGAGTGCATCCCCAATATTCCGATGCTCGCCGTGGACCTCGCCCATTGCACCAAGCGCGTCAAGATCGGCTGCGCCTTCAATGTGGTGCCCGACCTGGCACCCGCTCCGGCTCGCCGAGGACTATGCCACCGCGGATATCCTGACCCGGGGCCGGGTCGTCTTCGGAGTAGGACGCGGGTATCACACCCGCGAGGTGGAGACCTTCGGCAACCCGATGCTGGACGCCGAGGCGAACCGCGAGCTCTTCGAGGAGCAGGTGGAGATCATCCTGAAAGCATTTCGCCAGGATTCCTTCTCCCACCAGGGCAAGCGCTACACCATTCCTCCCGAGGTGCCCTATCGCGGCTACCCGTTGAAAGAGATCACGCTGGTGCCTCGTCCCCTGCGTCAGCCGGTCGAGATCTGGCAGCCCATCGTGAGCGGCAGCGCACGGGGCCTGGACTTCATGGCCAGGCACGGCATCAAGGGCATCGTGTCGGCGACCGCCGAGGAGCTCGTGCAGCGCTGGTTCCGCGACTACCAGGAAGCAGGGCGCCGCCATGGGCGAGAGCTCGCGCTCGGCGAGGATCTGATCTACGGCTTTCGCATGTCCATCGATGACACCGTGGATGGGGCGATTCAAAAGGCGCGGCCGTACTTCGAAGAGCACGCGAAGGTCATGGCCCCCTGGGCATGCTGCGCTATGGCGAAGAGCACGTGAAGGCCGTGGTCGCCCGGCAGGCGCAGTCGCCCACCGCGGCCACCCTGGAGAACGGCGTGCGGAATCGCGCGTGGCTCTGCGGTCCGTCAGGCGATATCGTCGCCTATCTGAAGGAGATCGAGCAGCGGTATCCCGGGCTGGACCACGTGATGATCGCGTGGGCCATCGGCACGCCGAGAGACCTCATGATCGAGCAGCTCACGCGGTTCGCCCGCGAGGTCATGCCGGCGTTTCGTCGGTAGCTACGCCTTCGGCAGGCGGCCCGGCGCGCCGGACCAGAGCCCACCCGCCAGATAGCCGCCGTCCACGGCCAGGGTGTGGCCGGTGATGTAGCTCGCGTCGTCGGAGGCGAGAAAGAGGGCGGCCCGCGCCACGTCCTCGGGCTCGCCGAAGCGGCCCAGGGAATGCGCTCGACGCGCCGGCGGCGCGCTGCCTCGGGAAGGCTCCGCGTGAGCCGCGTGTCGATCTGAGCGGGGCGATCGCATTCACCGTGATGGAATGCTGAGCCAGCTCGACGGCCATGGTGCGGGTCAGCTCGATCACGCCGGCCTTGGCCGCGTTGTAGCCCACGAGGTTCTCGACGCCGCGGAATCCGTTGATGGAGGCGGTGGTGATGATGCGACCCCCGCCCTGCTTGACCATCTGCCGCGCCGCGATCTGGCAGCACAGGAACACGCCGGTCAGGTTGACGCGCAGCACGCGATGCCACTGCGCCTCGGGATGCTCGAGGAACGGCGCCGAGTGCGCGATGCCCGCATTGGCGAACATCACGTCGAGCCGTCCGAAGGCCGCGACCACCTCGTCCACGAAGGTCTGCACCTGGCCGGCGTCACCCACGTCCACGCGGACGGCAATGGCTCTGCCGCCTTGCGCTTTGATCTCGCTGGCCACGGCCTCCGCGCCGTCGTGCTCCACGTCGCCAAGCGCCACCAGGGCGCCCTCGGCCGCGAACGCGAAGGCCGTCGCGCGCCCGATGCCGAGCGCTCCTCCTGTGATTGCCGTCACCCGCCCCTGCAAGCGCGTGCCCATGGCGCGGTCGCGCTACCAGCCGTGGATCAGCCGGTCCACCGAGTAGCGGCCCGCGCCGCCCACCAGGACCGCGAGTGCCATGCCGATCAGAGCCAAGTTGAACTCGTAGCCGTGGCCTTTTCCCGGTGTCATCGACATGTTGAGGAAGAATCCATTCGTCCAGTGGACCTTGGCCACGGCGACGAGCATGACGATGACGAGACCGAAGGCGGCCGGGCGCACGAGAAAACCCGCGAGCATGGCCAAGCCCCGAAGCATTCGATGAGCGCGTGCGAGGACGGTCGCGCCGGCCGTGAATGCCCATGGCCTGCTTGAAGTAAGCGATGGTCCCCTTGAGGCCAGGCCCGCCGAAGCAGCCGAAGACCTTCTGGGCGCCGTGGGCAAAGAAGATGACGCCGAGCACAACCCGGACGATGAGCAGCGACCAGGACGGGTAGGTCCCGACGATCATGTCCATGAAAATCTCCTCTTGATTGGCCTCCAGCGTCGTCAGAGATGCACCCGGACTAGGTGATGAGTCACGCCCGTTGCAAGACTTCTGCGCTCGGCGTGTCGGTAGCGACCAGCGTCCGCCAGTCGGTGTCGCGCGGAACCACCGCCTCCGCCGGGTGCAGCGTGTAGTAGGTCGGCTCGACGCCCAGCGGCGTGCCGCCGGCCTCGACGGTGGTGGTCGCCTGCAGGAGCAGCCGCCGCGCCTGGATGACGGCCTTGTCGGCGGGCCCGAGATGCTCGCGGGTGCGATCGACGATGCGTGCCCATGCTCTCCTGCACCGCGCGGTCCTGCGCATTCACGCCGTCGATCCCCGTGAAGGTCTCGGTCTTCTGCACGCGGCGGTCCAGCAGATAGTTGTTCTCGCGATTGCGCTTGAGCGGAAGGTGGTCTGGTCGACATCCATCGGGCCGTTGCCCAGACGCGCGCTCGAGGCGGTCCTCGTCGGTCAGCGGGTCGGTCGTGCTGTGCTCCCAGTTGTAGACCATGGTGGTCTCGTCATCCATGGGCACCCAGATGTGGCCGGCCGCACCGGAGAAGCCGCGACCGCCCGAGCCCGTACGCGCGGGGCGGATCTGATGAAAGGGCAGGATGAAATGATAGGCGCGGACGTGGGTCTCTCCGCTCTGGAGGGGCGCAGGCCGGCATATCGATAGCCGTAGTCCGTGACGTCGAGCTCGAGCGTGGGCGCCTTGCCCGCGCACGAACGGATCCCCGGCTTGAAGCCGGGACGCGACGAGTCGGTGGTGAGGACGCGATGCAGGATCGGCACGTGCGAGGTATCGATGCCGCCCTCGAGGCCCTGCAGCCAGTTGGTCTCCTGGATGACCTTGGAAGCGTGGCGGTGCGTGGCGGGCGCCTGCGTCCAGGCGAAATGCGGCGGGGCGGCCGGCGATCCGCGGGGCCGAGGTAGGCCCAGATGATGCCGCCCGCCTCCGCCGTAGGATACGCCCCGGTGCGGATCTTGTGGGCGAAGCGCAGCTCCTCCGGCTCGTTCATCATGTCCACGCAGCGGCCGTCGACGTCGAATTTCCACCCGTGGTAGACGCAGCGGAGCCCGCAGTCCTCGTTGCGCCCGAGGAAGAGCGACGCCTGCCGGTGCGGGCAGCGCTCGTCCAGGAGCCCGATGCGCCCCTGCGGAGTCGCGGAAGGCCACCAGCTCCTCGCCGAGCAGCTTCACGCGCACGGGCGGGCAGTCGGGCTCGGGCAGCTCCCACGTCAGGAGCGCGGGGAGCCAGTACCGCCGCATCGTCTCGCCCATGGGGTGCCGCGGCCAACGCGGGTGACTCGCTCGTTCTCGTCACGTGACAGCATGGTCGGATCCTCCTCGCCTACAGCGTTCTTGCTCCGGGCTCGCCCTCCCGCCCGCCAATGGGGCCGAGAATCCACCCAAAGAAACGTGCCGTCAAGCTACCCGGGCGATCGTCTATCGCCGTGTCGAATGCACGTCCTCTCGTTCGACTATCCGGTAACAAGAGGGCTGACCGCCGGCCGTGATCGTCCGGGCAGCCATACGCGAACCCAAGACCCAGAGGAGGCCTGTTCTCATGCTCGACAAGCCGCAAATCGTACAGACCGACGGTACAGCCCGCCGCCGTCATCCGATTGACCATTCCACGCGCGGAGATCAGGACGGTCATGGGCCCGGCCATCGCCGAGGTGATGGCCGCCGTGGTGGCTCAGGGTCTCGCGCCCGCTGGTCCGGTGTTCTCTCACCATCTGAGGATGGACCCTGACACCTTTGACTTCGAGGTCGGAGTACCGGTCAAGGCGCCGGTCTCCGCTACGGGTCGCGTGAATGCGAGTCAGCTGCCCGCGGCCACTGTGGCACGAACGGTCTATCACGGGTCCCTATGAGGGCCTCGGCTCCGCATGGTGTGAGTTCGGCGAGTGGATAGCCACCGAGGGGTACAAACCAGCCGCGAATCTCTGGGAGTGCTACGCCGCCGGTCCAGAGTCGAACGCCGACCCGGCCACGTGGCGGACGGTGCTCAACCGTCCCCTGATTGGCTAAGCCCGGAAGTCGTCGACCTGACCGATCAGGTCCGCGTCACCGCGGGCGCTGACTGGCGGAGGACGTCGTCCCAGGGGCCGGGGAAGCGACCCTTGTCGCCCTGTTCAGAGAACGGGCGCTCCCGGTTCCACTGACTTCGCGGCTGCTCGTAGTACACCTCGAGCCCGTTGCCGTCGGGATCCGCGAAGTAGACGCCGATGGACACCGTGTGGTCGGCCACGTGGACGGGAACGTCCTTGGCCTTCAGCTTCTGATACATCTCCGCCAGGTCCTCGAGGGTCGCCATGCGCCAGGCGACGTGATTCAGGCCCACCTGTCCCTTCTGCGGTGCGGCGGCCTCGTCACCCACCTCGAAGAGGGCAATGTCGTGGGCGTGATCACGATCGCAGGCGAGGAAGGCAGCGCGCATCCGCTCCGTGCCCGGATGATAGAAGATGTCCTGGGTGTGGAGACCGAGAATATCCGTATACCATTCATGCGAGCGGGCGGCGTTGCGCACGTAGATGTTGACGTGGTCGAGGGCTACGGGCTTGAGGGGCATGATTCACTCTCCCGGTGTCAGGATCGAGCCAGACAAGATTTATAGCACCAAACGGTTGCCTTGGTGAAATCGCCTTCACCCGCCGGAGGGCGCCCGCCGGAAGGGCGCCTTGCTACGATCCTCCCGGCCTTGCCCAGGATACTCGCCGCGTCGTAAGCTTCAAGCGCGCGGGGACCGAACACGGCGCCACGACCATCCCAACCGACGGTACGGAGGAGTCCCGACATGACGGAAGCGGTGACGCAGCTGGAAATCGACCAGCGTGTGTTCGATCTCTACGACGAGTACTGCCACGGCCGCATCGACCGCCGCCAGTTCCTGCTCATGGCCAGCGTGGTGGCGGGTGGCCTGGCCATGGCGCAGTCGCTGCTTCCGCGCTATGCGCGAGGCGCAGACCATCTCCTTCACCGACACGCGGATCAAGGCGCAGTACGTGACCTATCCCTCGCCCGGCGGCAGCTCGGGACAGATGCGGGCTATCTGGTGCAGCCCACCGGGCCGGGGCCGTTTCCGGCGGTGCTGGTGATCCACGAGAATCGCGGGCTCAATCCCTACATCGAAGACGTGGCCCGGCGGGCGGCGGTGGAGGGCTTCGTCGCCCTCGCGCCGGACGGCCTCTTCCCGGTTGGCGGCTATCCCGGCAATGACGACGATGGCCGCACGCTGCAGGCCAATCTCGACCAGGCCAAGCTGCGTACCGACATGCTCAACAGCGCGAAGTATCTGAAGACGCACAAGCTCTCCACGAGCAAGCTCGGCGTCACCGGCTTCTGCTGGGGCGGCAGCACCGTCAACTTCCTCGCCGTCACTCTCGGCCCCGACCTCCAGGCCGCCGTACCCTTCTACGGCGCCGCCGCCGAGACAGCCAGCGTGCCGAAGATCAAAGCGCCCCTGCTCATCCACTACGCCGAGACCGATCAGCGGATCAACGAGATGTGGCCCGCCTACGAGGCGGCGCTGAAGGCGGCCGGCGTGCCGTACCAGGTGCACATCTATCCAGGCACTCAGCACGGCTTTCACAACAACTCGACGCCGCGCTACCAGGAAGCGTCGGCGAAACTGGCGTGGGAGCGCACCGTCGGCTTCTTCAAGACAAATCTGGCCTGATCAGTCGCGGGACAGCCGCCGGCGGCGTCCTCAAACTCTTTCCAGGCATTCGGGCCGGCGTCCCGGTACAGTGGGGCGCATGAGGCCGGCGGCCCGCCTGCTCGTGATCGTGCTCGTCCTCGCTCTCGCGGGCTGCGCGACTTCGTTCAGCCCGGAGCGAGTGCGGAGCGAGATCGCGGCGCAGACCGGCACGGATCCTCAGTACGTCTTCGAGATACAAGTCGGGCGAGTGACCATGCGTATGGTCCAGGCCGTCCTCGCCGGCGGACGGACCGGGGCTCTCTGCCCCTGGCCGGGCTCACGGGATTCGACCTCGCCTTCTACGAGGTGCCCGCCCCCGGCCCTCAGGGTGCCTCGCTCGACTTCACCAAGATGGCCGTTCGAGGATGGGAGCCGGTGGTGCGCACGAAGCAGCCCGGGCGCTCTGCGCTCGTGCTCGTCCGCGGAGGTGGCTCGACCATCGAGGACCTCGTCGTGCTCGGCGCGGGTAGCTCGAACGCGATCTATGCTCGCCTCAGAGGAACGCTGAGTCCCGAGCTGCCCCGCGCCCTCGGCGATGCCTTCCAGAGCCGAGGCGCCGAAGGTCTCCGGGACGAGCTGGTACGCGAGGTCACGCGTCAGCGCTGAGCTCCACGCCCTGTCCCTCATGCGTCCTGATTCCCGCCCCGACCTGACTTCCCGTTCATGCCGCCGTTGCCCAGCCTGTCGCGGCGGCAGTAGAATCCCGCTACGCCGAGGCGATCATCAAGAGAGGAGCACACCATGGCCACCAGTCGTCACGCGCCGCCGAAGTTCGAGACGGTGCTCTACGAGAAGAAGGGGCCGATCTGCTACATCACGCTGAACAGGCCGGAGAAGCTCAACGCCGCCACTGACCAACTGGTGGAGGAGGTCAACGACGCCCTGTTCGAGTTCGACGCCGATCCAGATCTGCAGGTCGCCATCCTCTCGGGCGCCGGGCGCGCCTTCTGCTCCGGCGCCGACGTGCAGCAGCGCCAGCTGCGCACGCCCGAGGAGATGCGACGGCTCGGCGGGCCGGCCGGGCGCCGCTCCCGGGAGAACGGGCTGGGCGACACCGTCAACTGGAAGCCGGTGATCGCCGCCGTCCACGGCTACGCCCTGGGCCTGGGCTACTCGCTCTCCCAGTCCTGTGACCTCGTGGTGGCCGCGGAGAGGAACGCAGTTCCAGATTCGCGAGGTGCAGCGCGGCCTCGGCGGCGCACAGCACTGGGTCGCCACGTGGTTCTGGACGGGAAGCCGCTTCGCCAACGAGGTGGCGCTGACCGGCCGGATGTTCACGGCCGAGGAGGCGCTCCCCACGGCATGCTCAACCAGGTGGTGCCCCGGACCGACCTCATGTCGGCGGCGGAGGCGCTCGCCGCGCAGATCATCGAGAATCCGCCGCTCGCCGTGCGCGCCAACGTGCGCGTCATGCGGTGGTTCGTCAACGAGATGCAGCGCCAGTCTCGTCTGTACACGCAGGGCCGGGGCTTCACCTCACCGAGGACTTCCGGGAGTCGGCGGCCGCCTTCGTCGAGAAGCGCAAACCCTCATTCAAGGGGCGGTGACGGCAATGGCCTACGAGTTCGCGACGTACGAGAAGCAGGGCCGCATCGCCGTCGTCACCATCAACCGGCCCGAGCGGATGAATTCACTCCACCCGCCGGCCAACTTCGAGCTCCACGAGATCTGGAACGATTTCGAGCGCGACCCCGACCTCTGGGTCGGCATCGTCACCGGCACCGGCGACAAGGCGTTCTCGGCGGGCAACGACCTGCGCTTCACCGCCGAGCACGGCCGCGACATGGTGCGCATGGCCGAGAGCGGGTTCGGCGGCCTCGCCAACCGGACGACCAACTGGAAGCCGATCATCGCCGCCGTCAACGGCTATGCGCTGGGCGGCGGCTTCGAGATGGCCCTGGCGTGCGACATCATCGTGGCGGCCGACTCCGCGAGGCTGGGTCTGCCCGAGCCTCGCGTGGGCTGATGGCGGGCGCGGGCGGCGTGCATCGCCTGCCTCGCATGATCCCGCAGAAGATCGCCATGGGCTACATCCTCACCGGCCGTCACATGACGGCCCAGGAGGCGCACCGGCTCGGCGTGGTCAACGAGGTCGTGCCCAGAGCCGAGGTCATGCCCACCGCGCTCAAGTGGGCCAACGAGATCCTGGAGTGCGCGCCCCTGTCCATCCGGGCGAGCAAGCAGGCGGCGCTCATGGGACTCGGCCATCCCCTGGACATCGCGCTCAAGCTCGGTTACACGGAAGCGGAGCGGATGCGGCGGTCCGAGGACACCATCGAGGGACCGCGCGCCTTCGCGGAGAAGCGCAAGCCGAACTGGAAGGCGCGTTGAAATGTCGGCCCTGCTTACACTTCGCACCGCGATTCGTGTCGTGTCCCAACTACGTAGGTGCCAATAAAGGGATTCGCTAGGTGGCACGAGAGTCGCATCGGCCTGCGACTCGTATCTCAATAGGGTCGACGGTGACTCACCGGCGCGAAGGCTCTGCGCCTCCCAGGCTCTGGCAGCCGGGCTCACGGGGAACTGGATGTTCTCGACATCGACCACTCGCGCTTTCTGACCATGCCAATAAGACTGAGACGACGCCACGCTTCCGGAACGAACCTCGAGCGTGTTTTCCGGCGAGTGACCATCGGAGTCTCTCTGGTGTTCCTCCTGGCCGAGCACCCTCCTTGTTGGGATGGTGTGGTCGGGACAAAGGACCGAGTGGAACGAAGCGACTCGGTCAAGGACATACGATCACCCCGAAGTCTATGTCATGCAGCTCGGGGTCGTTCAATTTCCGTCGGGGTTCACCGATGGGCAGATCAAGGAAGAGCTCGACCGATCCGCCCCAGCCGCCCTCGAGAAAGCCGTGACACGGGGTGCGATGCTCCGGTCGCTCCGATCTTCCAATCCCGAGTACGCCACCCTCACGGATTCGCAGATCGCGAGCAGGCTGTTGAACAGCGATCGGCCCGCGTGGTCGGCCCTCTCGGACGTCGCGATCGGAGACGGCATGAAGGTCACTCTCTTACCGGTTGTCCCCCCGTCGTTGTTTCATCTCGCTCCGGGGGTGACATCAGCCATCTATACGTCGCTGCTTCGCCGGGCCAATCCTCGATGCTCTATACACGTGGCCAAGCCATGAAGGCGGTAGCCTCCCGTGAGGCAAGGGCGGTGCTCGTGTACGAGGATCTTGCTAACTTCTATGACTCTCCCCGTCCTCGTCCCGCTCCGTTTTCACTCCTGCGTGCGCTGACGCTCGCTGTGCTCGGATCGGTGGCCTTGCCGTGGGGCGCTTTCATCTTTGGGAGATTGATGGCGCGGGGCTTCATCAGTACGGCCAGCCTGGACAATGCCGCACGAAGGGAGCATGTGTGCAGCAAATGTCAAAGCCGAACGGTCGTCCGCGTCGAGCGTGGGGGCGCCTTTGAGCGCTTGCTCCTGACATTCCTGGGCAAGCTGCCCTATCGATGCCTCGATTGCAATCATCGCTTCCTGGATCGTTCGGTATCGAAACATCCGGCTCACTCCGACGATCTGACAGGAGGGCGATGATGAAGTTCGGACTGCGATACGCGAGCCTCGGCCGCTACTCGAACGGCCCCGCGGCGGTGGAGCTGGCGCAGGCCGCCGAGGCCGCCGGCTTCGACTCCATCTGGACGGTGGAGCACGTGGTGGTGCCCCACGGCTATCAGTCGCGCTATCCATATTCACCGAGCGGACGGATGGGCTCGGGCCTCGAGGACTTCCCGATCCCCGATCCGCTCATCTGGCTCGCCTACATCGCCTCGGCCACGCGCACGATCAAGCTCGGCACGGCCATCCTCATCCTCCCCCAGCGCAATCCCGTGGTCACCGCCAAGGAGATCGCCACTCTCGATCACCTGGCGGGCGGCGGGCGCGTGCTCCTGGGCATCGGCGTGGGCTGGCTCGCCGAGGAATTCGCCGCGCTGGGCGTGCCCTTCGAGGACCGCGGGCCGCGCACGGACGAGTACGTCGCGGCCATGCGTGCCCTGTGGAGCCAGGAGCGTGCGAGCTACCAGGGGCGATTCGTTTCCTTCGACCAGGTGTTCTGCCGTCCGCTGCCTCCGGAGCGCCGGATTCCCATCATCGTGGGCGGGGACACGGCGGCGGCCGCCCGTCGCGCGGGGCGACTGGGCGACGGCTACTTCCCCGCGCGGCCCGCGCCGCCGGAGCTTCTCGAGGAGATGCGACGCGCCGCCGAGGCGGCGGGCGCGATCCGGGCGCTATCGAGATCACGGTGGCCGCTCCACCGGAGCCGGCGGAGATCGAGGCGCTGGCGCAGCGAGGGGTGGCGCGGGTGGCCGTTCCCGTGAGCGCCGCCGCGCGGATTGCCCGCGCAGGTCAAGACGCCCGACGACGTGCTGCGCTACGGCAAGGAGATGATCGCGCGGTTTCGCTGAGACGACGATCGCTCACTGCGCCGGAACTGCCAAGGGTTCGCCCCTCTTGGCAACGTGGAACACCAGGAACTTCAGCGGGGCGGTCTGGCTGGCGTTCTTGTCGTCGTGCACGGTCCGCGGAGGGAGGCTGCCGCCCTGTCCCGCCTTCAGGGTGACCGAGTCCTTTCCGGCGATCTCGAGGAGCATCGTCCCCTCGAGGATATACGCGAAGGCGTCACCGGGGTGGTAGTGCTTGCCCATGTTCGCCCCAGGCCCGAGCTCGGCGAGGAACATGCTCGCTTCGTTCCCCTCACTCGTGACGAGGTTAGCCTTGTAGACCTCCGTGACCTTGACATGCTGCATGGCGTTTACAAAGCTCGTCATGCCCGCACCAATCGCGATACCGAGAGCGAGCGTCACCGCGAGCATAGAGGTCGACGGTTTCATAGCAAGCCTCCTCATTGAGTGAGATCCTTTACTTCGCTCTCCGCCTGCTCCAGCCAGAACCGCATGTCCATCTCGCGGTACATCGACGTCGCGACGGCAAGGTGCCGCCGGGCCTCCTCGCGGTCGCCCGTACGGATGGACAGTCTACCGAGCCCGAGGTGGCAGTGCGCCACGAGGGGGCGCATCTCGAGCGCGCCCGCGAGCGCCTTCGCCTCGCGATAGCGTTCCTCCGCGGCCGCGGCATCCGGAGGCTGCGCCGCGCAGCGCGATCTCCGCCTGCAGGCGCAGCGCCCACGCCTCGAAGCCGCGTTCTCCGCGCTCGCGCGCAGACTCGACCGCCTTGGTCGCGTACGCCGCTGCGTCCTGAGCACGGCCGACCAGCAGGTAGGCCTCGGCGAGGTCCGAGAGGCCGTGGGCACCGTAGCCAGGTCATCCCGACGGCGTCGGTGCGTCGAAGACCCTCCTCGAGCAGCTCGACCGCCTCCGTCCCTCGCCCGGAGGGGACGAGGATATGCCCGAGGACGGACATGGCCGCCCCGTAGGAGCGCGCGAAGCCCCATTGCCGACACAGCTCGATCGCCTGATCGGCCAGCGGCTTTGCCCGATCGAGATCACCCTGCAGCGCGTACGACCAGGCGACCTGCCAGGATGCGTTCACCCGATTCCACGGATGCCCTGCGATCGTCTCGCGATCTCGCATGGTGATCTCCGCCGCGCGTCGCGCCTCGCGACGAAGTCACCGAGCTCGGCAAGAAACATGGCGACGTAGCCGGATCGCCCCGACGTGCCTCGCCGGCTGCCCCGGCGTGGCGGACGGCACGAACATCGACGCCCTTCAGAAGGAGATCGACGGCGCGACGGTGCTCACCGAGCGCGTACGCCCAGCATCCCGCCCACAGGTACGCATCGGCTCTCCATCCTTTGGATGCCAAGATCCCTGCGCGATCGCCACCACGTCCTGCGCGAGATCCACCATCGGTCGCAGATCCTCGGCGAGCAGGCCGCCCACATGGCAGATGTGCAACCGCGCCCAGCCCAGCTCGCTCACGGTCCTCGAGCGCCTTGGCGAGCGTCTCGGCCTTCACGGAGGCGCTCGAGGAGCGGACCGGAGCCTGGTCGAGCGGCACAGAGTGTCACGTAGAGGTCGAGGCGCAGATCGACCGCCATCTCGCGTGTCTGCCGGCTTTCCGGAAGCGCGACGCGAGCGCGTCCAGCGCCTGCTCGACGTACGCCGTTGCTTCATGGTTCGTCGACCGTCCGACCGCTTTCATCGCGGCTTCCGACCATAGCGAATGGCCTTGTCCCACTCTCCGCCATCGAAACGCGTGGTGAGCCAGGCGCTCGGCGTGCTCGGCGAGGCGGTCGGAGTGGAGCGTCTCGACCGCGCCGACGATCTGCGCGTGCAGCGCACGCCGTCGCTCGTGCAGGACGCCGCCGTAGGCGACCTCGTGCGTCAAGGCGTGCTTGAACGTGTATTCGAGATCCGGAAACAGCCGTGTCTCGTAGAGGAACTCCGCGGCTTGCAGGCGCGGTCAAACCCAGCCCGAAGCTCCGTGCCGTCGTGATCGGAGATCGCGTGAAGGAGCGCAAACGGCACGTCCTTGCCGCACCACGGCGGCCGCCTGGAGCAACCGCTTGTCGTCGAGTGGTAGCCGGTCGATGCGCGCGGCGAGCACGGCCTGGACGCTCGCCGGAGCCTGCATGGCGTTGATGGGCTGTGCCGGTCGGTAGGCGCCACGGGTTCCCGTCAGCGCACCCGTCTCGACGAGGGTTCGCACGCTCTCTTCGACGAAGAACGGATTCCCGCCGTCCGCTCGATCAGAAGCGCCTTCACATGCTGGAGCCCCGGATCGAGAGCCGACGCAGCGCCTCGAGGAGCTCATGCGATGCTCTGCGACCAAGCGCGTCGAGCCGAATCTGCGTGTAGAACGGTCTTGCTGCCCCAGCCGTGCGTACTCCGGCCGGTAGTTCACGAGCAGCAGGAGCGGAACGGTCGGGAGGCTGTCCACGAACGCGTCGAGGAACGCCTGCGTCTCAGCAGTCGATCCAGTGAAGGTCTTCCACCACCATGCAGGACCGGCTGGAGCGCGAGCTCTCGCGTCAGCAGCATGCGCCTCGACCGCATCGAACGTCCGCTGGCGGCGCTGCACCGGATCGAGGCCGCGCCATGCGGCATCGGTCGACGGCGGACGTCGAGGAGCGCGAGCAACGCCGGCAACTCGGCCTCCGAGCGCGCGATCCAGCGTGAGCACCTTGCCGGCCACCTTCTCGCGGATGCCGCGGTACGTCGTCGCGGTCGTCGATCCCGAAGTACGCTCTTGAGCAGGTCGATCACCGGCAGATACGGCGTCGCCTTGCCGTAGGACACGGAGCCTGCTCTCCACGATCAGCCATCCCGCGACTGCGATGCGAGTGGGTGAACTCGCAGAACAAGCCGTGACTTGCCCACACCGGGCTCGCCGACCACGGCCACGACCTGGCCCGTGCCTCGCTCGCGCCTGCTCGAGGGCCGGTGACAAGGTGGTCCATCTCGGTGTCGCGGCCCACGAAGCGTGGTGAGGCCTCGCGCCGCGGCGGCCTGCAGCCGCGAGCGCGCGGCGCTCGCGCCGGTCAGCTCGAAGATCTCGACCGGAGTCGTCAGGCCCTTGACCGCGATCGGTCCCGAGCGACTGCACCTGCGACGAAGCCCTCCGCCAGATGCAGCGTGTCGGGCGGTGAGCAGGATCGCCCCGGGTCGGCCATCTGCTCCATGCGCGCCGCGAGGTGCGTGGTCTGGCCGACCGCCGTGTAGTCCATGCGGAGATCGCTGCCGATCGAGCGCGACGACGACCTCGCCGGAGTTGAGGCCGACGCGGATCTGCACGCGAGCCCGTGGGTGCGGCGGATCTCCTCGGCGTAGCGCTTCGACGCTCTCCTGCATCCGCAGCGCGGCGTAGCAGCGCGCGCACGGCGTGGTCCTCGTGGGCGAGCGGCGCGCCGAACAGCGCCATGATCCCGTCGCCCATCACCTGGTTCACCGTGCCCTCGTAGCGATGGACGGCCTCCATCATGCGCTCGAGCACCGGATCGAGGAGCTTGCGCGCCTCCTCGGGATCGCGGTCGGCGAGCAGCTCCATCGAGCCCTTGAGGTCGGCGAAGAGGACCGTGACCTGCTTGCGCTCGCCTTCGAGGGCGGCCTTGGAGGTGAGGATCTTCTCGGCGAGGTGCTTGGGGTGTAGACCTCCGGGAGGCGAATCTCGCTGCGGCGGCGTAGCGCCGGCTGTCAGTGGCGTGCCGCAATTTCCACAAAACTTCGTCCCGGGAATCTCGGCGGCGGCACACGCCGGGCACATCACATCGAGCTTCGCACCGCACTCCCGCAGAAGCTGACGCTCTGGCGGTTCTCGAAGCGGCATTGGGGCAGAGCACTAGCAGAGCTCCTCCATCTCCGCCTCCGCCTGCTCGCAGCCAGAACCGCATATCCATGTCGCGGTACATCGTCGTCGCGGTGGTGAGGTGCTCGCGCGCCTGCTCGCGCTTGCCCAGTGCGCCGGTAGAGCTTGGCCGAGGCCGAGGTGGCAGCGGGCGACGAGCGGGCGCATCTCCAGCTCCTCGGCGAGCGCGAGCGCGTCGCGGTAGTGGCCGTCAGCGTGCTCCGGGGATCGCGGCGGGCGGCGACCTCGCCGAGGAGGCGGAGGGCCCACGCCTCGTGGCCGCGTTGACCGCCTCGCGGGCAAGGGTCAGGGGCTCGCCCGGCGACTTCTGAGAGCGTCCTCGAGCCGGTCGGCGAGGACGTACGCTTCGCCCAGATACGCCGAGGAAGAGCGGCTGGTAAGCTCCGAATCCCATCGTCTCACTGGCGCTCAGCGCGTGCTCCAGCAACGGGATGCCCTCAGCAACCCGCCCCGAGAGCGCATAGGCGTAGCCCAGGCTCCCTGTGGTTCATGGAAAAGAAGGTCAGGTTCCACTCGCGACTCAGGGCCAGCCCGCGTTCGAGCAGGCCGACGGCGTGGCTGAGCTCTCCCCTGGTGATCTGGAGATTGGCGAGACGTCCAGCGCACGAAGGCCAGGCTGTAGGGGGTGATCGAGCGCTTCGGCGAGGCGGATGCCTTCCTGGCCGTGGGCGATCCCTTCCTCGAACTCTCCCCGGTCGGCGAGACACCAGGTCAAGTAGCCGCGGGCCATCACGGCAGGAAATCCGGCGAGGCCAAAGCGTTCCCGGCTCCGATCGCCTTCAAGCCAACTGCAGGACTTTCAGGAGAAGATCCTCGGCCCGTCGATAGTCCCCCGTCGCGAGGCAGGCCACGCCGAGGTAGAGATTTCCCGTCACCTGGAGCGGAACATCCCCGAGCGACTCGGCAAGAGCCTGGGCGCTCTGGCCGAACCCGAGCGCTTCCGTCGGATGACCAGTCATCCAGAGGTTGTGGCACAGATAGACGGACAGCTGGCCGAGTCGCCGTTGATCGTCGAGCGTCCTGGCGAGGCCCTCGGCTTCGCGGAGACAGCCGAAGATCCGCTCGAATTCTCCGAGCGGAAAGAGCGCAGTTCTCAGGTCGAAGCGAAGATCGATGGCCTGCTCCAGCGTCTCGCGGGTCTCGGGCAGATGCCCGAGGGCCGTCAGCGCCTGCTCGAAGCAAGCCACGGCCTCCCGGTTGGCCGAGCGCGCCAATGCCTTGGCGCCGGCCTGATGGAGGTACGCGACCGCCTGCTCCCACATCTCACCCCGCACGGCATGGTGGGCCAGCCGCTCGACGTGCTCGGTCAGCCGGTCCGGATAGGAGCGTTCGATGGCGCCGACGATGCGGGCGTGCAGGGCCTTGCGCCGTTCCTGGAGCAGGGTGCCGTAGGTGACTTCATGGGTGAGCGCATGCTTGAAGGTGTACTCGGGATCCGGAAAGAGGCGCGTCTCGTACAGAAACTCGGCCGCCTGCAGATGCGTGAGCCCCCGCTGCACCGCATCCTCCGCCGCCTCCGCCACGGCGTGGAGCAGCACGAAGGGCACGTCCTTGCCGATGACCGAGGCCGTCTGGAGCAGCTGCTTGTCGTCCGCCGGGAGCCGGTCGATCCGGGCCGCCAGGATCACCTGCACGGTCGCCGGGACCTCGATCGCCTGGATCGGCCGGGTCAGACGATAGGCGCCGCGCTCCCGGGTGAGCGCACCGCGTCTCCACCAGCGTCCGGATGCTCTCCTCGATGAAGAAGGGGTTCCCGCGCCTGACCAGCAGGCGCTTGAGGGGCTCCAGCGCCGGGTCGTCGCCCAGGAGGGCGCTCAGGAGCTCGCCCGCGCTCTCGGGCGGGAGCGCGTCGAGCCGCAGCTGGCTGTAGTAGGTCTTGCTGCCCCCAGCCATGCTGGTACTCGGGCCGGTAGTTGACGAGCAGGAGGAGCCGGGCCGTGGGCAGACTCTCGACCAGGCCGTCGAGCAGGGCCTGCGTCTCGGCATCGATCCAGTGCAGGTCCTCGAAGACCACGAGCACCGGTTGCCCCTGGCTCTCCCGGAGCAGGAGGTGCTTGACGGCATCGAGGGTGCGCTGCCGGCGCTGGGCGGGATCGAGCGCCTGCCAGTGGGCGTCCTCGACGGGCACATCGAGCAGGGCCAGCAAGGCGGGCAGGATCGGCTCGAGGGTCCGATCCAGCGTGAGGAGCTTGCCGGTCACCTTCTCGCGGATCTCGCGGTGGGTTTCGCGATCGTGCACCTTGAAGTAGGCCTTGAGGAGGTCGATGACGGGCAGGTAGCTGGTCGCCTTGCCGTAGGACACGGAGCCCGCTTCCAGGATGAGCCAGTCCTGGGTGCGGTGGGAGTGGGTGAACTCGTAGACGAGGCGGGACTTCCCCACGCCGGGTTCCCCACGACGGCGACGAGCTGGCCGTGCCCATCGTGCGCGAGGGCGAGCGCCCGGCGGATCTGCTCGATCTCGGCGTCGCGGCCGACGAACCGCGTCAGTCCCCGCGCGGCGGCCGCGTGGAGCCGGGTCCGCTAGCGCGCTCGCTCCGGTGAGCGCGTAGATCTCCACGGGTCCGGCAGGCCCTTGACCGCGACCGGGCCCCGGGCCGCGACCTGCACGTAGCCTTCGGCGAGCTGCAGGGTCGCGGGGGCGAGCAGGATCGTGCCGGGCGTCGCCATCTGCTCCATGCGGGCGGCCAGGTGGGTCGTCTGACCGACCGCCGTGTAGTCCATGTGCAGATCCGGAGCCGATGGCGCGGACGACCACCTCGCCGGAGTTGAGGCCCACGCGGATCTGGATGGGCACCCCGTGCGAGCGGAAGACACCCTCGGCGTACTGCGCGACTGACTCCTGCATCCGCAGCGCCGCGTAGCACGCCCGCACCGCGTGGTCCTCGTGGGCGAGCGGCGCGCCGAAGAGCGCCATGATCCCGTCGCCCATGACCTGGTTGACGGTGCCCTCGTAGCGGTGGACGGCCTCCATCATGCGCTCGAGGACGGGGTCGAGGAGCTTGCGCGCCTCCTCGGGATCGCGGTCGGCCAGCAGCTCCATCGAGCCCTTGAGGTCGGCGAAGAGGACCGTGACCTGCTTGCGCTCGCCTTCGAGGGCGGCCTTGGAGGTGAGGATCTTCTCGGCGAGGTGCTTCGGTGTATAGGTCTCGGCAGGCCAAATCTGCCCTCCGGGTCTGCGGCGGAGCCAGCCATCGCCACGCCACAACCGCCACAGAATTTTTCGCCACTCTCATTTATGAAACCGCAGGACGGACACTTGAGGGCAAACGAAAACCCGGCACTCCCCGCGCAGAGCGGCGGCTCTCCCGGTTCTCAGCTCGGCAGCGAGGACACTGCATGCCGGGGCCTCCCGCCAGTCTGGGCGGGAACGGTCAGATCGGTGGAGAGGCTTGGTCTGGAGGAACGAGAGGGTCAACAACAGTTCCTCTTCAAGAGGCCCGACGAGGTGCTCCGCTACGGCAAGAAATGATCGCGCGGTTCTTCCGTTAAGGCGGGGCCGTCACGCGGCCCGCGCCAACTTCACCTTCTCTGCCTTCCTCTCCTTCATTTCAGTCCCGGCTGCTTGAGCTTGCTTCGTCCCAGGCCTTGCTGATGCGCAGGAAAATGTCCTGCTCCGCTTCCCGGAGATATGGCTTTCGAGGCCTGCGTGCACGGCCTTGAGCTTCGTCAGCGCTGAACGTCTCGTGGCCACCCTAACAGTTGGCGAGCGGATTGCGTATGAGACCTTGATCCAGTGTGCGACGCGCGCCTACGACGAGTAGAGTGATAGGCAGCGCGATTCCAGGAGGGGACGGGCGAGGTGTCGGGGTCGTCAGCCTGGTCCTGATCGTGCTGGTGGCTTCATGTCGGTGGAAGAGATGGCTATGGTGGGAGGTGATGAAACATGGAAACGTGGATGATCATTCTTCTAGTCCTGCTGTTACTCGGTGGTGGGGGCTGGGGATATTCTCGTTGGAATTAGCGCCCGCTCGCCCCGCTTCTTCGCCACTCCTCATGGGAGGCACCAATCGGCCAGGAACTCCGTCATCCTGGCCGAGGGCCTCTGTCTTCGTATGTTGTGCCTGCTCCTGGGTAGGGCGGAGGTCCGGCACGGAATTCCATGAGCTATGAGACGGGCGTAACCGCTATGACCGGACGTGGACTGAGTATCTCGATCTCCTGGCTGAAGAAGCTGGCTGCGATGCCGCGCCGCTGGCAAATCGTCGGCGTAGCCCAAGCGCGTACGGAGGTCGAGATGGACCCGCAGCCGGTGATTCGGTGGGAGCTCAACAAAGAGAGGCGATTTCCATTCGGCCGCTCGCCCGATCCCACCTGGTTCGAGCCCATCGGCTTCCCGCCGCCGTGGCCTGACCGGCCCTGGACCTTCGGGGTGATGGTGGCCTCGGCCAACAGGGTGGTGGCGTGGCACCGGGCCGCACCCGATGACGACCCGGTGCTGGGCGTCCTGGGTGGCGACGAGAAGCGACCGGTGCGAATCGCCGACCGGCGACACATGCGTCACCTGCGGTGCTACGGGGACGTGGCGATCGGTGCCCAGACTCTGCGCGAGCAGCCCCGGCTGCTTCAGACGCCCCAGGAGCCGGACGACCCGCCGATGCCAGCCCTGTACGAGTTCCGCCACACCCACGGATTGCCTGCGCAACCCCGGCACGTCATCTATTCGCTCGGCGGTTGTCTCGACGTCGCGATGCCGGTCTTCAACACGCCCGGAGTCGAGGCGATCATCGTCACCACCGAAAGGGAGCCGCCGACCTTCGCGCCTGCGGCGCGCCGGCTCGGGGCGTGGAGTTGATCGTCGATGCCCTCGAGGACACGGACGGTTTGCGCCGGGCCCATGCCCGGCTTTTCACCGAGCGAGGTGTGCGCTACCTGGCCTGTAGAAGGGGGACAGACGGTACTGACGGCGTTGCGGCGCGCCGACCTCCTGGATGAGGTCTTCGTCACGGAGACGGATGTGACGGTGGACGTATCGCGGCACTCCGGTGTCCTGAGAATCTTCGACTTCGAGCGGGAAGGAGCCGAGCTGGTCGCGCACGGCGCGGTCCCAGACGACGCCGGGTGGCACTTCCGCCGCTGGCGATTCAATCGCGGCTGACGTGGGGCGGCTCCTCCGCCGGTCGGGCCCCTCCAGCCAGGCAGCTCACCGGTGGTGGCTGAAGCCGCGTTTGATCGTCCTCGGGGCTATTCTCGACGAGCCGCTTCCCGAAGAAGAAGTTCCCGTGCCCGAAGGCCGGGAAGGAGCAATCGCAGCTTGTCATTCGTCCTTGATGAGGAATGGTCAACAGGAAGGCGCGATACGCGCCGCCCGCGGCGAGCAGGAAGAGGATGAGGGCGAGACCCGGGTAACCGAGGATGCGGAAGGAGGTCTCCACGCGCACGAGCATGGCGGCGCCGACGATCAACGCCGCCAGCACCAGCCCCATGGTGATCCGGTTGGCGACCTTCTGGAACCCGGTCATGAGACGCGTCTCGTCGATGGCGTCGACCTTCACCTGGAGCTGGTTGCTGGCCACCACGTCAAGGATCTTGTTGACGCGCCCCGGCAGGCGCTCCACGAACTCCTTCATCTCGAGGATGCTGCTGAAGAGGTTGCCGGGCGACGCGCTCTTGAGGAGACGGGCGCGCATGATCTCGGCGGCGTTGCGGCGAATCGAGGCGTTCGGATCGAACTTCGGATCCAGGGCCTCGCCAATCTGATCGAGATTCAGGAGCGTCTTGCCGAGCATGGTGAGCTCGGTGGGCAGCCGGAGCCCGACGTCCCCGCCACCCGTCCCAGCTCGAGGACGGCCTTGCCCACCTGGATGTGCCGGAGCTCGACGTCCTGATGCCGCCCGACCAGATCGGCGACTCGGCGCGCGAACTCCGGCTCGTCGAAGCGCTCGCGGGCCTCGCCCAGCTTCAGGGCGAACGTCACCGCATCGTCGCTCCGCCCCTCGCTGATGGCGAGGAGCAGCTGGAGGAGATGCTCCTGCATGCGCGGGGTGATCCGGGCCACCATGCCGAGGTCGATCAGCGCGATCTGCCCGCCGCGGTCACGAACACGTTGCCCGGATGCGGATCCGCATGGAAGAACCCGTCGACGAGGATCTGCTTGAGATACGCCCGGAACAGATCTTCGGCGAGGCCCGCTCCGTCCAGATCGAGCCGCGCCACCTGGCTCAGCGACGTGATCTTGGTGCCCGAGATGTATTCCATGGTGAGCACGCGCGACGTTGTGTAGTCGTCGACCGGCGCGGGGACCACGATCGTCTCGAAGTCAGAAAGGTTTCGTCTGAGCAGCGTGAGGTTTTGCGCTTCCTGCCGATAGTCGAGCTCCCGGAGCAGACTGCGGCGGAACTCCTCAGGATCCTCCCGAACTCGTAGCGCCGGCCCATCTCGGTGTGCTCATCCAGGAACTCGGCGATGTCCGCGAGCGCTTCCAGATCCTCGGCCACCCGCTCCCGGATGTCGGGACGCTGCACTTTCACGGCCACGCGGCGTCCGTCACGCATGGCGGCGCGGTGCACCTGACCGAGCGAGGCCGCGGCCACCGGGCTGGCCTCGAACTCGGAGAAGGCTTTCGACAGCCGAACCCCGAGCTCCGCGGCCACGATCCGCTCGACCTCCCCGAAGGAGAACGGCTCGACGCGATCCTGAAGCCGCGCGAGCGCGTGCAGGTACGGCGGAGGCAGGATGTCGGGGCGGGTGGAGAGAAGCTGGCCGAGCTTGATGAAGGTCGGCCCCATGCGCTCGAGATCGTCGGCCAGCTCCGCCGCGGCCGGATCGGCCGCCACCGGCGCGCTCTCCTCGTCCAGGGCGGGGTCGAGCCCGGCCACGTTGACGAGGTCGCGCCGCCCGTACTTGATGAGGAGCAGAGCGACGTCCTTGTAACGCTTGAGGTGCTGCGGCTTCAGCGAAAGTCCCACGAGGTCGATCGTGCCAGACGGTCGAGGCCGGGTCAAACGGGAGCCGCGTGCTATAGTAGCCGCCGCTCGAGTTGGTGCATCTCGTCCTGCACTCCAACGCCGGAGGATTCAGCTGATGAGCCTTCTCTCTCGGGCCGTGACCCTCGCCCTCGCCCTGCTTCTCGCCTTGCCCGTGGTCGGTCCTCCGCCCGCCGTTGCCGTCGACGACGTGAAGATCGCGCTGGTCGTTCCGCTGTCCGGCCGGTGGGCCCGGCAAGGCCAGCTCAAGAAGATGGGAGCGGAGATGGCCATCGACGAGATCAATGCCCAGGGCGGCATCAAGGCCCTGGGGGCGCCAAGATCGTCCTCCGCGAGGCCGACGCCGGCGACAGCGTGGAAAGGCCGTGAGCGCCGCCCAGCGCGTCCTCACCCGCGAGAAGATCAGCGCGGGCATCGGCTCGTGGCTCAGCTCGTTCACCCTGGGCGTCACCGAGGTGGCCGAGCGTCAGCAGGTGCCGTGGCTCACCCTGTCCTACGCCGACAACATCACGGAGCGCGGCTTCAAGTACACGTTCCAGACTTCGCCCGTCTCCTCCGCCCAGGCCGAGCAGGCCCTCGATCTCGTCGTCGAGCTCGCCAAGCGGAACAACCAGCCGATTCGCAAGGCCGCGCTGATCGGCGACAACACGGCCGCCACCGTCTTCTTCTTCAAGCCCCTGCGCGAGAAGCTGCTGCAGGCCAAGGGCATCGAGTTGGTGGTGGACGAGGTGTGGACGCCGCCGCTGCCCGACGCGACCTCCATCGTGCAGAAGCTCCGGGCGACTCAGCCCGACGTCGTCTTCTACGGCGCCACCAACTTCCCCGACTCCATCCAGGTGCTCCAGAAGGTGAAGGAGTTCGGGGTGAAGACGCACATCCAGGGCGTGGGCGCGTGGCTGGTGACGCCGGAGTACGTGAAGACCGTGGGCAAGGAGCTGCTCGACAACATCCAGGCGGTGGTGGCCGCGCATCCCTTGAAGGGCCAGGAAGAGCTGGTGAAGAAGTTCGTGCAGCGCACGGGCGAGCCCTTCATGACCCAGGATCCGCTCTGCTCCTACGCCCACGTGTGGCTGATCAAGGAAGCCGCGGAGCAGGCGAAGTCGGCCGATCCCAAGGCCATCCGCGACGCGCTGGCCAAGATCGATCTGACCACGGGGCCCGCCGCCTCCACCCTTTCTCCCGGGCGCATCCGCTTCGACGAGCGCGGCCGCCGCATCGGCGCGGTGCCGCTCATCGTCCAGTGGCAGAACGGAGAGCCGTTCACGGTGGTGCCGGTGAACCTGGCCACGCGACCCGTGGTCTGGCACAAGTAGCGCGCCCTCCCGGCGCGCCGTGGTGGCGAGCGAGCTCACCCAGTACGTCGTGACCGGTCTCCTCGTGGGGGCGTCTATGCCCTCATGAGCATCGGTCTCGCCCTCATCTTCGGCGTCATGCGCGTGGTCAACTTCGCGCAGGGCGACTTCATGATGCTGGGGATGTACCTCACCTACTACTACGCGGTGGTGCTGGGCATCGACCCGCTCGTGGGCGCCCTCGTCACCATCCCGCCGTTCTTCGTGGTGGGGCTGGTCCTCCACCGTGTCTTCCTCGCGCGGGTCACCGGCGGGGGCGATCCGAACCGTGAGATGGACGCCCAGCTCATCCTGACCCTCGGCATGTCCCTCATCATCACCAACGCCACCACCATGATCCTCTCGCCCATGCCGCGGGCCATCCGGACGGCCTACGCGACCCAGGCCTTCGCCGTCGGCCCGCTGCTCCTGAACCAGGCGCGCACCTATGCGTTCTTCATGGCCCTGTGCCTCGCCGCCGCCGTCTACGTGTTTCTCACCCGCACCGATCTCGGGAAGGCGCTGCGGGCGGCCGCCGACGATCCCGAGGCCGCGAGCTACCAGGGCATCAACGTGCGCGCCATGCACGGGGTGGCCTTCGGCGTGGGTATCGCGCTCGTGGCCGCGGCGGGCGGACTGCTCGCCACCTACTATCCGATCGAGCCCAACGTCGCGGTGAACTTCATCGTGCTGATGTTCGTGGCCGTCGTCCTCGGCGGCCTGGGCAGCATCCCCGGCGCCTTCGTGGGCGGGCTGGCCATCGGGCTCGTGCAGTCGCTCACCCTCCTCGTCCTGCCTCTCCAGCTCCAGAACGTGGGCGTCTTCGTGGCCTTCCTGCTCGTGCTCTACGTCCGGCCCCAGGGCCTCTTCGGCCGCCGCGCGCGGACGGTCTAGACGTGGCCTCCCGGTCGCGCGAGTGGCTGCCCATCGCTCGCCGTGGTGGCGGTGGGCTTCGTCCTCTCGTTCGTGGTGACCGAGCGCTACCACCACCGCGTCCTCACCCTCGTCTTCCTGTGGGCAACCATGGGACTCGCCTGGAACATCATCAGCGGCTACGCCGGGCAGATCTCCTTCGGCCACCAGGCGTTCTTCGGGATCGGCGCCTACGTCACCGTGCTGCTCGCCGCCAAGCTCAAGCTCACGCCGTGGCTCGGCATGCTGGGCGGGGTGGGAGTGGCCGTGCTCGCCGCCGTGCTCATCGGCACGCCCACCTTCCGGCTCGCCGGCATCTACTTCGGCCTGGCCACCCTCGCGTATCCGCTCATCTTCCGCATCGTGATGGACTACCTCGGCTATCAGGAAGTGGCCATCCCCATGATGCGCGAGCAGCCGGGGCTCTTCATGCAGTTCACCGAGCCCCGCGCCTTCGACCTGCTCGCCCTCGGCATCCTCGCCGCCACCCTCGTCATGTCTCGACTCATCGAGACGTCGCGCCTGGGCTATTCGCTGCGGGCCATCAAGGAGAACGAGCAGGCGGCGGAGGCGATGGGCGTGGACAGCTTCCGCTGCAAGATGATCGCCTACATGCTGAGCGCGGCCCCGGCCGCCGTCGCGGGCGCCGTCTACGCCCACGCCATCCTCTTCGTGGTGACGCCGGAAGCGGTCTTCGGCGTGCTCGTGATCGTGCAGACCCTCACCGTGTGCCTGGTCGGCGGAGCGGGAACGCTGTGGGGGCCGATCATCGGCGCCGCCATCATGATTCCCGTGAGCGAGATCCTCGACACCACGATGGGCGACCGGCTTCCCGGCATTCAGGGCGTGGTCTATGGCGCCGCCCTCATGGCCGTCATGATGTACGCCCCCGAGGGTCTTTACTGGCGCGTGCGGAGCATGCTTCTCGGTCGGACGCGCGCGTCAGGTCGGCGCCGTTCGTCCCGTCCCGGCCGCGGCGGAGGTGGATGCGCCCGCTCCGACGGTGCCGGCGGCCGCGCGGCAGGTCCTCATGGATGTGCGCGGCATCTCCAAGGCATTCCTGGGCCTCCAGGCGCTGTCCGACGTGAGCTTCGACGTGCGCGAGGGGAGATCCTCGGCATCATCGGCCCGAACGGAGCGGGCAAGACCACGCTCTTCAACGTCCTCAACGGCTTCCTGCTCCCGGAGCGTGGCGAGGTCCACTGGCTCGGCAAGTCCATCACGGGGCTTCAGCCGCACGTGGTCTGCCGGCTCGGTATCGGCCGGACGTTCCAGGTGATGCGCCTCTTTCCCCACCTGACCGTGCTGGAGAACGTGATGGTCGGCGCCTTCGCCCACGGCGGCTCACCCGATCACGCGCGCGCCAGCTCGCTGGCCGCGCTCGACCTGGTCGGTCTCGCCGACCGCGCCGACGTGGTGCCCACCGGCCTCACCACCCTCGACCTGCGCCTGATGGAGCTGGCCCGCTGCCTCGCCACCCGTCCCCGTCTCATCCTTCTCGACGAGCCGCTCGCGGGATTGTCCACGGATGGTGTCGAGCTCATGGCGGTGATGATCCGGCGCGCGCGCTCGGCGGCGGTCACCGTGGCCATCATCGAGCACACCATTCACGCCCTGGTCAAGCTCGCCGACCGGCTGGTGGTCCTGGACCAGGGACGGCGACTGGCCGAGGGCCTGCCCGGAGAGGTGACGCGCACTCCGGCGGTGATCGAGGCCTATCTGGGCACGCGCTGGCTCGCCCGGCACGGAGCTCCTCAGCATGCTGAAGATCTCCGGCCTTAGCGTCGCCTACGGAGGCCTGCACGCTCTCGAGGACGTCTCTCTCGAGGTGGCGGAGGGCGAGTTCGTCACCATCGTGGGACCGAACGGCGCGGGCAAGACGACGCTCATGAGAGCCATCTCCGGCGCGGTCCGCGGAGCCGCGGGGCGCCTCGAGTTCCGAGGCCGCGACCTCACCCCTCTCCCCGCTCATCAGCGGGCTGCCCTCGGCATCGCGCACGTTCCCGAGGGACGGCGGATCTTCTCGTCCCTCTCCGTGCTGGAGAATCTCGAGCTCGGGTCCTACCGTCGCGCCGCGCGGGCTCAGCGCGCGGAGGGGCTGGAGGCCGTGCTTGCGCCTCTTCCCCGTGCTCCGCGAGCGGCGCCAGCAGCTGGCGGGCTCGCTGTCCGGCGGGGAGCAGCAGATGGTCGCCCTCGGCCGCGGCCTCATGGCCCAGCCGGATCTCCTCCTCCTCGACGAGCCGTCGCAGGGCCTCGGGCCGCGTGTGGTCGAGCAGATCTTCGAGACCATCGACCGCATCCGGAAGAGCCGGCGCCTGACCATCCTCCTCGTGGAGCAGCGCGTGGTCGAGGCCCTCGAGCTCTGCGACCGGGGCTACGTGCTCGAGACCGGCCGCGTCGCCCTCGAAGGGGCGCACGATGCCTTGCTCGCCGATCCGCGGGTGCAGCGCGCCTATCTGGGCGCCTGAGGTCCAGCTCCCCGCCTCCGGATTGCCTCCGGGACCGCGCGAGCGGATGTTCGGCCTACACGAGGATCGGTACCAGGCCTGACTTCCCGCGCGATTCCAGGTACAGACGTACCGTCTCCACCATGATCGAAGGCCAAGGCGTCAGCCGGTGGCAATGCGTCAATGGGAATCCACTCGACGGAAGACGACTCGTCATCGGGCACGCCGACCTTTTGAAGTGGAGCGACCACGAAGTCGAAGGCGACATTTTGCCGATCGCTCATGCGGTCGATCCGGCCTCGAGTTGATGCGAAGCAAGCGCCACCACCTGCCCATCCCAGCCGGTCTCTTCCCGCAGCTCGCGCAGTACGCCCTCGCTCAGCGACTCGTCTCGGTCCAGGAACCCTCCGCGGCCCTAGCTTCCCACCCTCGAGGAGATGCGGCGCACGCCGGCCCAGCAGCAGCGCCCCGTCCTTCTCGACGATGGCATGAACAACCACGTGACGAAGGAAGGCCGGCGACCCGTTCTCGAAAACGCAATTGATCATCTGACCCTGGTCCTCCTGGTGAGGTCCTCAGTTCGTGCCCGAACATGTCTCCGGCCCTGCCCGTGCCAGTCAGTGAAAGGAAGGAATAGATCAGGCGCCATGGTGACCGCGCCGCGGCGCCGGATCCGCGGCGAGCTCCTCGCGGAGTCCGGGCTTGTGAATCTTGCCCGTCGGCGTGCGTGGGAATTCCTCGGCCTTGCGGAAGACGAGACGCGTCGGGACCTTGTAGCTGGCGAGCCGCTCACGGCAGAAGGCGACGATGGCCGCCGCGTCGGCGGCCGCCGCCTCGTGCAGCTCCAGCGCCGCCACCACGACCTCGTCCTTGTCACGATCGGGAACGCCTACCACGTAGGCCTGCTTGACGTCCGGATGCTGGAGGAGCACGCCCTCCACCTCGAGCGGCGCCACGTTGATGCCGCCGGTCTTGATCATCTCCTTCAAGCCGGCCCCGGAAGCGCACCCGCCCGTCGTCGCCGACCAGCCCGAGATCGCCGGTGAGGAAATAGCCGTCACCGTCGAAGGCCGCCGCCGTGAGCTCCGGCGCCCGGAAATAGCCCGGCGTGACGTGACCGGCGCACGCATAGCTCGCCCACCTCTCCCGCGGGAGCGGCCGCCGCGTCTCCGGGTCCACCACGCGGATATCCATGCCGGGCAGCGGCAGCCCCTGCGTGCGCAGGCGCAGCGGCGAGCGGATCGTGAGCGTCGGTGACCGCGCAGTTGCCGTACGTCTCCGTCGATCCGTAGACGTTGCAGAGCTCGCGCGCGCCCACCGCTTCCATCGTCATCTCGATGTCCTCGGCGAGACCGATGGTGAGGCCGGTGCGCATGGAGTCGAGCCGCCGACGGCGGCGATCGGGATGCTCGAGCATGGCGCGCGCCATGTTGGCCATGCCGTAGTAGACGCTGCACCGCTCGCGCTCCAGCAGCTCCAGCGCCTCTCCGGCCTCGAAGCTCTCCTGGAGCACCGCGCATCCGCCGTGGGTGAGGATGGCGGGCAGGGCGTTGGCCGAGCCGAACGACCAGAAGAGCGGCACGGCGAGCCAGAGCCGATCCGCGGCAGTGAGATGCTGGCGCTCGCCGATATTGAAGCCATTCTCGATGATGCCGCCGTGGGCGAGGGTGACGCCCTTGGGCAAGGCCGTCGACCCAGACGTGTAGAGGATGAAGCACACGTCACTCGGGCTCACCGACTGCTGTCTCTCCCGCAGCGCCGCGGCGCTCACCCCGGCCCCCAAGCCGAGAAAATCCTCCGGCTGGAATACTCCGTCCACGCGACGGCCGTCCATGGACACCACGGTCCGGAGACCCGGCAGCCGCGCGCTTCGAAGCGCTCCAGGCGCGCTGCCCGCCAGCTCCGGGACAGAGGTCGTGCAGCGCGTCCAGATAGGCCCGTCCCCGGAAGGCCGGAGACGGTGATGAGCGCCACCGCTCCGGAGTGCTCGAGCGTCCAGCCGAGCTCGCGGGACGTGGAGAAGGTGCTGATCGCCGACACGATGCCGCCAACCTTGGCGACGGCGAGCGCGGCCACCACCCACTCCGGGCAGTTCGGCAGCAAGACCGCGACGCGATCGCCCCGCGTCACCCCGGCCGCGATGAGGGCGCGGGCGAGTTGGTCAACGCGGGCCTGCAATGCGGCGTAGCTGATCTGCTCGTCGCGGAAGGCCAGGGCGTCGGCGTGAGGCCGTTCGCGCGGCCATCTCGTCGAGGAGATCGCCCAGCGTCCGGCTGGTCGGGCGAACGCTCATCGACCGGTGAATCGCGGCCGACGGCCCTCGCGGTGCGCGGCCATGCCCTCGTCGACGTCGTGGCTCCACTCGAGCGCGTGACGAAGCTCGTCGGAGAGCGAGCGGGCGGCCGCGAAGCCGGCATCTCGACGGGCGTTCATGATGCGCTTGGCTCCGCGCGTGGCGATCGGACCGCTCGCGCCGATGGCGGACGGCCAGGGCGTGGGCCTCCGCCCGCAGACGATCGGCGGGGTACACGGCGAGGACGAGCCCGAGGCGCTCCATCTCCGCCGCGTCGATCTCACGCCCGGTGCAGATGAGCTCGAGGGCTCGGGCTCGCCCCACGATGGCAGGAAGCCGCACCGGCCCGCCCGCTCCGGGGAAGCCGCCCCACAGCGCCTCGGGAAGCCTGAAGGTCGCGTGGGTGGCGGCCAGCCGGATGTCGCAGGCCAGGGACAGCTCCGCCGCTCCCGCGCGTGCCGCGCCGTTGAATGCCGCGATGACGATCTGGGGAAGCGCCTCGATGGCATCGTAGAGCCGATTGGCAATACGGACCAGATCGAGGATCTCCTCCTTGGTGTAGCTGGCCCGCACGGCCGGATTCAGGATGCCCATCGAGAAGAACTCCGAGCCGCTGCCCGTGATGACCACGGCCTGGATCTGGTCGTCGCCGGCGAGGCTGTCGGCGATGCCCTGCATGGTCAGGAGAACCTCGCGGGTCAATCGATTCTGGTCACCGGGACGATCGAGGGTGAGGGTGAGGACGCGCTCATCGCGCTCCACTCGCACATCGGGCACTGACGGCGGAGGCTCGGGGCTCATGGTGCGCGTATGCTAGCACCACTGCTGGCCGGAGCGGCGGCGGGTCACTGGTAACGAGGCGGGCGCTTCTCCCGAAACGCGGCGACACCCTCGGCTGAAATCAGCGCCCGCCCGCACCCGGTCGCCCAGCTCCTGGTCGAGCGCCTCGCGTGAGCGCGCGTGCTCGGCGATGGTGGCGCTGATCTGCTGCTTCACCGCCTGCACCGCGGACGGGCTGTTGGCCGCGATGACCTCCGCGGTCTCGAGCGCCCACGCCATCAGGCCGTCGGCAGGCACGATGCGGTTGACGAGACCGCGACGCATCGCCTCCTCCGCATCCACGAGCCGCCCGGTGAGGAGGAAATCCATGGCGTGGACGTGCCCGATCTGCTGGATCAGCTTGATCGTCGCGCCGCCGAACGGATAGATCGACCAGCGCACCTCGGGAAGGCCGAATCGGGCGTGGGGCGCGGCGGCCCGGATATCCGTGGCGAGGAGGAGCTCCAGCCCGCCGCCCACGCAGTCGCCGTTGACCGCGGCCACGATGGGCTTCGAGTACGCGTGCGGTCTTCAGGAGCGCGCGGCTGAGCACCCTCGCCGTCTCCTCGCGCTGGCCGAGAGATCGCCGCTGATGTCGGCCCCGGCGGAGAAGGCGCGGTCGCCGGCGCCCGTCGAGCACGATGCAGCGGCAGTCGCCCTGCTCGAGCTCGTCCCACACGCGCGCCAGGTCCGCCATCATCGCCCTCGTCATGCGCGTTGCGGCGGGGCTGGATTGTCGATGGTCACCATGGCGATATACCGCCCGGGCTGCTCCACGCGAATCTCCATTATCGAGGCTCCATCGTCACCACGACCTTGCCGTGGGCCTTGCGGTCCGTGAGCAGCCGGATGGCCTCCACGCTCTGCTCGAGCGGCAGGCGGTGCGTGACCAGGGGCCGGAGCTTGCCCTCGCCGTACCACTGCACGAGCTCCTCCACGGATCGACGGAGCTTGTCCGGCGCGTGCCAGCGGAAATACCGCAACGACGATCCGAGCGCGGCGCGATGCTTCACGAGAAGCCGGTTCGCGGGGATCTGCGGCACGCCCGCCACGAAGCCGATGAGGAGGATGCGCCCGCCCCATCCGAGCGACGACAGGGCGGCGTCGAAGAGATCGCCGCCCACGGGATCGAAGCACACGTCGGCGCCCTTGCCGTCGGTGAGCGCCATCACGCGGTCCGTGAGCTTTTCCGTGGCGTAGTTGACGACGCTCATCCGCCCCGCGCTCCCGGCCACCGCGAGCTTCTCGGCCGTGCTGGCCGCGGCGATCACGCGCGCGCCCATGGCCTTGCCGATCTCCACGGCGGTGAGCCCCACCCCGCCCGCCGCGCCCAGCACCAGCAGCGTCTCGCCCGGCTCGAGACGGCCCTGCCAGCGGAGGGCGACGTGGCTCGAGATGTACGCGACGGGAAAGGCGCCCGCATCGTCGAAGCTCATGCGCTCGGGAATGGCGAAGGTCTCCGCCTCGGGAGCGACCGCGAGCTCGGCGAGGCCGCCGTGGGCCAGGATGGCCATCACGCGATCGCCCGGCTTGAAGCGCGTCACCCGGCTCCGCAGGCGGCGACGATCCCCGCCGCCTCGAGGCCGGGGCTGAAGGGCAGCGCGCGGCTTCGTCTGGTAGTTGCCCGCCACCATGATGGCGTCCGCGTAGTTGATGCCCACGGCCTTGACCGCGATCACCACATCTCCCTCGGCGGGAATGGGGGCCGGCGCGTCGCCGAGCTGGAGGCTCTCCACCGGTCCCCACGCGCGACAGAGCACGGCGCGCGCATTGGTCAGGCGTGCCTGAGCAGGGAAGACGAGGCGTGCCGGTCGCACCATGGATTCTCCGTTGAGCCCTCGCGGCAATCTAGGCGGGTCTCTGCGATACTGTCAAGCAGGGCACGTGAAGGGAGGCCCATGCCATGAGCACGATCACGACGAAGGACGGCACGCAGATCTACTACAAGGACTGGGGCAGCGGGCAGCCCGTGGTCTTCAGCCACGGCTGGCCGCTCAGCGCGGACGCCTGGGAGGACCAGATGGTGTTCCTCGGCGCGCGCGGGTACCGCTGCATCGCCCACGACCGCCGCGGCCACGGCCGATCGAGCCAGCCCTGGCAGGGCAACGAGATGGACACCTACGCCGACGACCTCGCGGCGCTCGTCGACGGCGCTCGACCTCAGGAACGCGATCCACGTCGGCCACTCCACGGGCGGCGGCGAGGTCGCCCGCTACATCGGCCGCCACGGCACGCAGGCGCGTGGCCAAGGCCGTGCTGATCGGCGCCGGTGCCGCCGCTGATGCTGAAGACGGCCGCCAATCCCGGCGGCCTGCCGATGGAGGCGTTCGACCAGATCCGCGCCGGCGTGCTCGCCGACCGCTCGCAGTTCTTCAAGGATCTCAGCGCGCCGTTCTACGGCGCCAACCGGCCGGGCGCCAAGGTCTCGCAAGGGCCTGCGGGACTCGTTCTGGCTCCAGGGCATGCAGGCCGGCTTCAAGGGCGTCCTCGACTGCATCAAGGCCTTCTCGGAGACGGACTTCACCGAAGATCTCAAGAAGTTCGACGTGCCGACGCTCATCCTGCACGGCGACGACGACCAGATCGTGCCGATCGGCGCCTCGGCGCTGCTCTCGGCCAAGCTGGTCAAGGGCGCCACCCTGAAGATCTATCCGGGCGCGCCGCACGGCCTGTGCTCGACCCACAAGGACCAGGTCAACGCGGATCTGCTCGCCTTCTTCAAGGCGTGAGCCGGCCAACGTTGAGGGGGACGCGGCGGCGCACGAGAACGCAAGGAGAGGACACATGACGATCAGCAAAAAGGCTTCAGCCCGAAGAACGTCGCCGCAGCAAGAACGCGGCCGGCCGGGACGCCGCCGCTCGTGCGGCCGGACGCCAGAAGACCGCGAGCGCCTCGGCACGCGAGGCACGGGCGACCGCGGGAAGCAGTTTGCGAAGACCGGCGCGAAAGCCATCCAGGGTCACGTCAGGGCACGGGGGCAGCGGCAGCAGGCACGGCGCGACTCCGCTGACGCGTGCTGGGGAGATGCTTGACGCCGGCCGAGTCCTTCTCCGCAGCGGGACGGTCGAGTCGAGGTACTGGTCCGTCCCCCACCAGCCAGAGGGGGCGAGTCAGCAGGAGCTCAGCTCTCCGCGTAGTCTCTCCGCGAACTCCATCATCGTCCCCGTCCGATCGCACGCGCGGTGCGTGTCACCCGATGCGGATGTTCTGCAGCGAGCCGAGGATCTCGTTGACCTTCAGAGTGGAGTCGTTGAAGATCGCGGGTTTCACCTTAGCCGTGATCACGGAGTCATCGACGTGCTCTCCGGTCCCCTCCCCTCGTCAGCCGTCGACCCGCACCCCCAAGCCAACGCCAAGGCGATAGGTGAGGACAAGGGATCCCGAACCCTATCACTGGTCTCATAGTGCGGGACCTCCATTCCCGAGATGTATCCTCAGACCTCGCGCGAGCGCCTTCCGTTGGCGCCGAACCACTCCACGACCTTGGCCCGCGCGTCGGGCTCGCGTTCCATCCACGCTTTCACCGCCCTGGGTGGTAACGATCACGTGAGGCTCGCTCCGGGTGCGCGGCGGCCTCTATCCGCGCGCCATGTGCGGTTCAGGGATTACTGCAGCTCCGCGAGCAGAGTCACCGGTAGTCATGAACCCTCCTGGGATTGCTACAGTAGAGACAGGACCAGGCTGCCCCGGCGACCTTGTCCGCGGCGCCCTCAGGCGGACCGGCGGCCGTTGAACGGACTGGACGACCACAGTGACGGCGATGACCAGCGGTAGATCGGACAAGCCCGCCGGCCGTGTACGAAGTGCCCAGGCCGAGCGCCCATAGCACCAGAGAATCGCCGCAACGCGTCACACAGCACTGGCACCTCCGCTGTTTGACTCTCACTTCCGGACCGACACAGCACCCATACAGAACAAGGTCACGAGAACGACCTGGGTGTCGGCGGGGCCCGCTCGTCGGCGGCCATGCGATGACCAGCGGCCCACTAGCCAGAATGCTCAGGCCGCCGTGCATTGCCTAGCCGGCGTCACCTGTGCACCTCACGTGCACAGCTCACCGATCAATGGCCTCGCGGCCTCCAGGCACGTGCAAGCCGGACGCGGGCGTGCCTGCACGATCTCGACCAGTCCGACGGCCGCGAGGCAACGGATCACGGCCCACGATGGGATCACACTCGAACGTCGCATGCTGAACTTCGGCGCGCGCGGGATTGCGCGTGGTGGTTCGTTGTGCAGACTCTCTCCGCCACGTCACCCAGGCCCAGGAGCGCGGGAGTTATAGGCCGTGTTGCCGAAGTTCTGAGCCCCTCGCCAGTGCCCCAGGCGGCGTTGATGAGCGGCGCGAGCACGGAGCAATGCCAGGATCGCGTGCAGCAGCCCTGCCGTCAGGGCCGACGCCAGGCCCCGAACGCCAAGCATAAGCAGCGCGATGCCGAGCGAGGCCAGCCAGCCCCCGGGAGAAGACCGTCCGATCCAGCCGCCAGTCCTCGGTGATGTCCGGCACCGAAGCGTTCGGATCGTCTCGGGGTTGCGGGCTTCCCGCATGCGTAGTAGCACATTCCAGAACTGGACATGCCAGAAGCCGAGTAGCTGAGGGCTGTAGGGATCACCCACCCGGTCCGTGAAAGGTGTGATCGCTTGCGATGCACGGCAACCCACTCGCGCCGGCTCTGGCCCGTCGTGAGCCAGAGCAGAGTCCGACAACACGTATCCGTGACCGAGTATGCAGCCGTAGCGCGCGGTGCGCGAGCCCCGGTGCAGGTAGACGGATCGTCGCGATGACGGCGGATCTGGCCGAGCGTCAGGGCGACCAGCGAGGGCGACCCACGGGTGATGCAGTGCCGTATCCTCCACTGCAGGAGGCTTGACCAGGCGCCGAGCGAGACGGGCGTACGCCCCCGGTTCTTCCTGACTGCACCATTCTCGCGGCCAAGGTGGCTCACGACACTCACCAGTGTGTCGCGCGTCGACCGGCTTCGCCACGTGGTACCTGGAAGCCCGCCTGCAGCACCCGGGCCCGATCCTCTGAACGTGCTCAATCCCGTGAGGGCCCGCTGCCGGCGTCCGCCCACCGCGATCAGGGGCAAGGCGCGCAGCCTCAGATCGACGCGTAGCCATCCCCGCCCGGCATCTCGATATCTCGAGGCGCACCACGTATCAGACGCTGCCCGTTCGAGATGCTCAGCGCCTCTGTCGACCCCGGCGGTGGCGGTCACCTCAGCTCCGCACTCCGCGAGGCAGCCATGGCTGATGACCTCGCGCGCGCGCCTCGTGGCCTTCCACGAGCAGCACTACACCCCATCCAGCGGCGAATCACGCTTCGGCCATTTGCGTCATGGGCACTTTCCTCGCCTCTGAAAACGACAGCTCGCCCAGAGGCCAGCCTCTCGCGCCCATTATCCTAGATATGCCTCCCGCCCCGTGGAATCTGTCCATGAGTTGAACACCCTGGAATGTGTCTCAATTGAACCCACGCAGGTCTGGATGAGGAGAGTGGCACCACGGGGGCTGCGCTGCGCACCCACCGGCGAGCAGCTCTCGACTTCTATGCCGCTGGTGTCCCCGTGCAGGAGGATATTCAGGAGGAACTATGAATGTGCGAGGCCGCCGTGTGGCTACCGATGAAGCCTGAGCTTCCTGAACTTGTTCATGAAGCCACTGATCCGAGGCCGAGTGGTGCCGACCATCTCCGCCAGGACCTCTTGACTGATCTTCGGAATCACGGGCTCGGTTTTCCCTTCCTGCCGAAGTGGGCCAGCAGCAACAGCATCCGAGCCAGCCGCTTCTCGCTCTGAGTTGAACAGCCTGATCGACCAGTCGTTCCTCGAATCGCACATTGCGGGCCAGCAGGCGTTACCGCCACCTCAACTGCTCCTGGAGAAATATCGACCGCTCGTAGTGGAGCAGCGCGATCATGGCTTGCCTGTAATCGATTCGGACGACCGACATCGCGACAGACGCCGACGCGGTCATGCCATATCGGGCTGTGGCCTGGCGACGCGCCTCGCCAAAGAAGTCGCCACGCCCGAGCGGCGCCACCACCGCCAGTCTTCCCCCCCGCTCCAGACACCTCACCGCCAGCTGATCCCAAGCCCCCTCGAGTGTGAGACTGGCGTCCGCCGGCCTCTACGGGTGGAAGACACCGCTTGCGTCTTCCGGATACGCGCGCAAGCTCTTGATCGTCCCCGCACTGGCGCTTCGCCATGGAACGCGCTCGGATCGAAACCCTGCCAACTGCTCGGAACGCCGCGCCATACACCCCCACGTCGCGAATCCGTCAGCCTACACTGGTCGCCTCGCCTCCGCCCTGGCTTCCTAAGAGCTCAAGCGGGCCGCTCAGCGCCAGGGTACCGAGCCGCCCAGCGCCCTGCTGCTGAGTGACAAAGTTTGGAACCCCGCGCCATCGTCGTATGAGGGGGCGTCATTGTGGTCCCGGCGTAGACGAGTGCTCCCCGCCGCTCCGGCTTCGCCGACTGGCCGGTAGGCAGCGGAGGCCGGGCGCGGGTAATTCGTGAGCCATAGCATCGATCCGAGCAGTGCTCGCCGCCATCATGAGCGCCGACGTGGAAGGGTACAGACCGGCTCATGGGCGACGACGAGGTGGCGACGGTGCGGGCCATCACCGCAGTATCGGCGCGGTGATCGGCGCCTCCGTGGCCGGCGCCACGGCGGGCGTGGTAGACGCCCCCGGCGACAACGTGCTGGCGGAGTTCGCCAGCGTGGTGGACGCGGCCCAGAGCGCGGTCGAGATCCAGCGCCGGCTCCAGTCCCGCAACGCCGAGCTGCCACCCTCGCGCCAGATGCGGTTCCGCATCGGGATCAATCTCGGCGACGTCATCGTCGAAGGCGAGCGGCTCTACGGAGACGGTGTCAACATCGCCGCCCGCCTGGAGAGCCTGGCGGAAGGGCGGTATCTCGCCTCTCGGGCCCGGCGCTTCGATCAGATCGAGGGCAGCTCCCGTCTCGACTGGGAGTTCATCGGGAAGCACGCGGTCAAGAACATCGCGAGGCCGGTGCGCGTGCATGCCTCCGTCTCGCGCCCGCCCCTCACCGGGCGCGCCTGCCGGTGAACGCGCCGCCCGCCGGCGATGGGCGGCCGGCAGTCATGGCTGCGCCTCGCGATCGCGGCGCTCTCGGCGCCGGGGCCTGGGCCGGGATGGCGCTGGCTCAGGGCCTCCGAGTCCGCGGGGCTCCCGCTGCCCGACAAGCCGTCGGTGGCGGTGCTTCCGTTCTCGAATCCTCAGCCAGGACCCGACGCAGGGAGTACTTCAGCGACGGCGTGACCGAGGATCTGATCACGGGCCTCTCGAAGGTCTCCGGGCTCATTCGTCATCGCCTCCGGAATTCCGCCTTCACCTGTAGGCGGCAAGCCGGTGAAAATCCGCGAGGTGGGCCGGGATCTGGGTGTCCGCTACGTCCTCGAGGGCGGCGTCCAGCGCTCGGGCAGCCGCGTGCGCATCACCGCCCAGCTCGTGGACGCGGCCACTGGTATCACCATCTGGGCCGAGCGGTACGATCGCGAGATCCGCGACACTCTTCGCTGTCCAGGACGAGGTCACCCAGTACATCGTCCGGCCTGGCCGTGAGCGTCTCACCGAGGCCGGAAGACGCGGTCTCGGGCGGGCGCCCACCGCGTCCTCGAGGCCTACGACCTGGTGCTTCGCGGACACTGAGAGAGCGCCGGCGCACGACGCGCGAAGCCAATGCCGAGGCGCGCCGGCTCTTCGTCACAGGCTCTCGACTCTGGACCCGCAGTACGCGGAGGCCTACGCGGGGTTGAGCTTGATGCATCTCCAGAGCTGGCAGTTCCTGCGGACTCCGACCCGGAAAGCCTCGAGCGCGCCCGCGAGCTTGCCGCAGCGCGCAATCGCGCTCCAACGACACCCTGGTGGATGGTGCTCGGCTTCTGGGGCAGATTCATCTGTGGAAGAAGAGCTTGAGCGTGACGATCGCTCAGGCGAGCGAGTCAGTCGCGCTCGCCCCGAACGACGCCGACGGCAGTCGAGACGCTGGCCGAGATCTTCTGCTGGTCGGGGAGGCCTGGCGGAGGAGTCTCCGGCTCATCCGTGACGCCATGCGCCTCAACCCCGCTATCCCTTCTTCTATCTATGGACGTCGGGCATGCCTACTACTCGACGGAGCGGAGGCAGGAAGCGCTGGGCGCCTTCGCCACCCTCATCGAGCGCAACCCCAACTTCTGCTCGGCGCACGCCTACCGGGCCGTGGTCTTGAGCGAGCTGGGGCGGCTGCCCGAAGCGCGGGCGGCCTGGGACCGGGCGAGCCAGCTCAGCCCGGGCGCGTCGCTGACGAGCATCCAGGCGCGCTCTGCCTTACAAGCGCGCATCCGACATGGACCGGCTCTCACCGCGGCCCATCGGGCTGGAATGAGGTGAGCGCGGCGGCCGCTCTCGGCGCTCGACGCCTCAGATCGGTCAGGCGCCGCCCGGGCAGGGAATGACGCGGAACTCGACCCGACGGTCCAGCGCGTCGCCCAGGTCGTCGGTGCCGCTCCCGATGAGGTTCTCGCGGGACCCGACCCCGGCGGTCTCGATGCGCGAGGCGGCCTCCCGCATCTCGGCGAGCAGCCGCTGCTCGATGATGTCCGCCCGCCGCAGCGAAAGCCGCTCGTTGATCGGCTCGGAGCCGGTGCGGCTGGTGTGCCCGATCACGCGCAGGCACGAGCGGGTCGCGGTCACCTGCTGGGCGAGCTGGCGCAGCCAGATGGGGTACGGGCCGCTGATCTTGGTGTCCGGCCAGAAATCGGTGCTGCCGGGCCGGAACAGGAACTTCACCGCGAGGTTGTTGGTGGCCAGCCCGATGGCGGCGATCCTGCCCGAAGGCGCTCTCCGCCTCGCCCACGCGCCCGAGGTTCCAGTAAATCATGTAGAGCCCGTTGTACACGCGCAGCTGCTGGCCGTCCTGACGCTTCGCCGCCTCCTCGTAGTACGGGAGCGCGTCCGCGAACTTGCCCTCATTGAACGCGGTCATGCCTTCGTTCATCAGCGCTGCCGTGGTCGGCAGCTGCTCGATGTACACCGCGTCGGCCGGCTTGTCGGCCGGCGTCTCCGCGATCCGGATCTGCCCCTCGATCACCCGGTCCTTCGCGATGGCGGGGCTGTCGCGGTAGAAGGGGTGGGTGTGACGTCCACGGAACACGTCCCGGACGCGCGTGGCCGCCTGCGCGACGACCAGGCCCGAGCGCAGTTCCGTCATGCGGCCATGTTCAGCCGATAGACGCTGCGTTCGTCCTTGACCGGCGTCATGGTCGAGGTGACCACGTACTCGCGCGCTTGAGGTGCTCCGGCGTGGCGGCGAACACGTCAGAACTGCTTGAACTTGTCGCGCGTCCGCTCGTACACGAAGGCCTCGGCGAGCAGGGTCGCCTGGGTCTGCTGCCCGGTCGCCGCGTCGATGATGGTGTCGACCACGATGACGCTCCGCCTCACCTCGACCACCTTCTCGCTGACCCGGGGCGCGAAGGCGGGAAGCCGCTGAGCTGGATGAAGAGATCGTCCACCGCGAATTTGATCCCCTCATCGAGGGTGAGATCCGTCCGCGGGGGCGCCGGACGCTCCAGGCAGGGGCAGCGCCGCTGCCGGTGGCGGCGGGGCGGCGGCGGGGTCGCGCAGCCCGCGAGGAGGCGGCGGCGCCCAGGAGCCATCCACCGATCAGTGCGGCGGTCCGCGAGCGGGCTAGCGGCATGAGGTCGTCAGCTCGCGCTGCTCCTCGGGATGTGAGGGTCTCGCCCACCGCCGGCGCTGGAGCAATCGCGAGCATCGCGGGGAGGGCGGGGAGAAGGGCTCGCCCCGGCCGCGGCGGCGCCGGCGCGAGGGCTCCCCTGGATCGCCGCGGGTGCCGACGCCCCGTCATCGCGCTCTTCGGCGGGGCCGCCGGCGGTCTGGCCGCCTTGACCGCCGGCGCATCGCGGCGCGGCGCGCCGCTCGGCCGGGGCAGGGCTCACTTGCGGGGACCGGGCTCTCGCGTGCGCCCGGGCCCGCTGCCCGCGCCCGACGGAGCCGGCGGGGGCGCTTGCTCGGATTCCCGCGATGCGCTGGTCGGCATCCTCGGCGCCTCCGCCGGAGCGGAAGCCGGCACCGGCTCCAGACGTGCGGGCGCCGGCGGCGCGGCGGGCGCTCCAGCCTCGCGAGGCGCGGTCGTGGTCGTGGCGGGGACGCGATCGACGGGACGGGACGGCCACGCAAGCCAGGCCGCGGTGCCTGCACCGATGGCGATGACGGCGGCGACGAGACCGATCCGCACCGAGCCGACTCAGCGCGGGCAGGCTCCGCAGGCCCGGCTTCGGCGATGCGGCGATGGGCGCCGCGCGGCCGGGCACGCCGAGATTCTGCAGGGCGGCGTCGATCGCGGACGTGAGGCGGTCAGGCGAAAGACCTCGTGCTCCCGCCCGTGCTTGTCGGCGCGCATGCCCAGCGGCTCGAACAGGCTCTGGAAGCTTGCGTCCAGGTAGTACACCGCCTCCTGAAGCTGCGCGAGGCCGTGATGTCGCCGGGATCCGCGAAGCTCATGATGCGCTCGGCGGAGTTGATGCCCTCTCCCACCAGGTTCGGATGCCCGTTGACGTCCGTGACGACCTTGAGCGGCCCCAGGTTGATCCCCAGTCGCAGATCCCGCGATCGGAGCAGGCCGTCGACGGGCGCGGCGTCCAGCTCGCGGCGCAGCCGCAGGGCCAGGCCCAGCGCGTACTCCGGGCTGACCAGGAACCCCACCGCCGCCCCGTCGCCCGTGGTCGAGGATGACGCGGCTATCCTCCGGGTAGGACGTCACCAGGCGCTGCAGCAGGCCGGTCAGCGCCTCCTTCGCCGCCAGCTGGGCGGGGACGGACTTCTTCGAGAAGCCCACGAGGTCCGTGAAGACCACGGCGGCCATGCGGGTCTGACGATCGGTCGAGGCGGCGGCAGGCTTCATGGGCCGGAATCAGTGCCAGGATAGCGCAAAATACCTGCTCGTGCGCATGCGGACGCGATGAGATCATGTCCGGCGCCAGGGGAAGGCTCGAGGCCCCCGCGACCTTCACTCCAGCCCGGAGCGACGCGCATGGACGATCTGGTCATCCGTGGTGGAAGTGTCCTCGACGGCACCGGCGCGGAGGCCGTCGCCGCCGACGTCGCGATCCGGGACGGCCGCATCACCGCCATCGTCCCCCGCTACTCGGGGACGGCCCGCCGCGAGATCGACGCGCGCGGCTCGACGGTGGCGCCGGGCTTCATCGACATCAAGACCCACTCCGACTTCACCTTGCCTTATGCGCCCGCGCGCCGAGAGCATGGTCCGCCAGGGCGTGACCACGGAGGTGGTCGGACACTGCGGGTTCTCGTTGGCCCCGGCGGTGCCGGGACGGCGCGGCTGCTCCAGGAATATCTGGCGGGATTCGCGCCGTGGATCGAGGTCCGCGAGTCGACCTTCGCCGACTACCTGGACCGTTTCCCGGCCACGTCGGTCAACACCATCATGCAGGTGGGGCACAACACGCTGCGGCTGATGACGACGGGCATGGAGGACCGCGCCCCCACCGAGGGCGAGCTGAGCGCGATGAAGGGCCTCCTCGAGGAAGGCCTGGCCGCGGGCGCGCTCGGCCTCTCCTCGGGCCTCTTCACCGCTCCCGGCTCCTTTGCCCGCCCGGACGAGCTGCTCGCCTTGCTCGAGGTCGTTCGGCGGCACGGCGGCGCCTACGCGACGCATCTGCGCAGCGAGGGGCCCGCGGTCTTCGAGGCGGTGCGCGAGGCGATCGAGGCGGGCGAGCGGTCGGGCGTCCACGTGCAGATCGTCCACATGAAGCTGTCGGGCATCGGACAGCTGGGGACGGGCGGGGCCGCCTGCTCGAGGAGATCGAGGCAGCACGACGGCGCGGCATCCGCATCGACGCCGACGCCTACCCGTACACCTGCGCCGGCAATCCGCTCCGGAACCTGCTCCCGCTCTGGGTGCAGGAGGGAGGCGTGGCGCCGATGCTGGAGCGTCTCCGCGGATCAGGCCATCCGTCGCCGCGTCGGCCGCGAGATCGACGCGCACGGGCTCACGAGCTTCGGGCGGATCCCCTCGTGGGACGCGGTCAGCGTCAGCACCTCCCGGACCCGCTCGGCGGGACGCGGGGCGCAGCATCGCGGCGCTGGCGCGAGAGGCCGGCACGAGCGCGATCGACCTGGTATGCGACCTGCTCACCGCGGACGGCGGCGCCACCTTCGTGCTGATCTGCTCCATCGCCGAGGAGGATCGTCCAGGCCTTGCTCCGCTCGCCGGCGGTGCTGGTCGGCTCCGACGGGCGAGCGGTGGCCCCGGACAGCGTCGCCGGGCAGGGGCGGCCCCATCCGCGCTTCTACGGGACCTTCCCGCGCGTGCTGGGCCGGTACGCGCGCGACCTGGGCGTGCTGTCGCTGCCTCACGGCCGTTCACAAGATGACCGGCGGCCGGCCGAGATCCTCGGCCTGGTCGACCGCGGGCTCCTGCGGGAGGGCTATCGCGCCGACCTGACCGTCTTCGACCCGGCGACCGATCATCGACCGCGCCACCTACGACGATCCGAGCCAGTATCCGCTGGGCATCTCGACGGTGATCGTGAACGGCGTGCTCGTCGTCGAGGCGAGCCAGCATACCGGCGCGCTGCCGGGCCGGGTGCTGCGGCGCGGACCCTCGGGAGTCGCCTAGCAGCGCAACGTTCTGTCGCCACGGCGGGCCAGGCCCGCGTGAGCAGCCGCATTGACAAGCTCGGACGCATTCGCCACAATCGCGCCGAATCTCATGGGCGGGTCTCTCACAAGGAGGCAACCGATGTCGACGACACGGCGCGCATTTCTCGGTCAGGCCGGACTTCTCGCCACCTCAGCGGTGCTCGCCGACGGGCTCCGGGGCCTCGCCCACGCGGACAAGCCGATCAACCTCTCCGGCTGGGTCTTCAAGCCCGACACCGTGAAGGACTACATCAACTTCTACAACCAGAAGCACGGGGGCCAGGTGAATTACGAGGCCATCCCGTGGGCGCAGTACCACCCGACCATGGAGACGCGGGCGCTGGCGGGCGAGATCGTGGACGTCATGTACTGCAATCACAATAACCGGGAGCGGTGGTTCGAGAACGGGCTGATCCGGGCCGTGGACGACCTGCCCGGGACGGACGAGCTCAAGAAGAAGATGACCCCGGCGAACCTCGACAGCCTCAAGAGCAAGGACGGCACCAAGCTGCTCGGGCTGCCCTACTTCACGAGCCTGTTCGTCCTGATCTACAACGAGCCCATGCTGCAGCAGGCCGGCATCAAGGCGCCCGCCAAGAGCTGGGACGAGCTGGTCGAGCACTCCACGAAGCTCAAGCAGGACAAGATCAGCGACACGCCGTTTCTGCCCGAACTGGAACAATAGCCCGTCGGGCACCATGCCCCAGTTCATGAGCGATTGCTTCTCGGAGGGCGCCCAGGTCTTCGACGCGAAGAACAAGGTGATCGCCGACCAGGAGCCGGGGGCGGCGAAGGCGATGGAGCGCTGGCAGAAGGTCGTACAAGGCGGACCTCGTGAATCCCGAGGTGCTCACCAAGACCTCGTCCACGGACACGCATCGCCTCTTCTGGACGGGGCGCTACGCCTATCACACGAACCACTCCTACTACCTGAAGACCATCGCCGCGGAGCCGGAGAATTCCAAGCTCGCGCCCAAGAAGGCGAAGATGGCGATGTACCCCGGCACCGGCCAGACCTACATGTGGACGGACTCCTACGTGGTCAACGCGAAGAGCAAGAACCTCGAGGACGCGTGGAAGCTGACGCGCTTCCTGGGCGGCAATCTCAACGGGGACTGGTACGTGCAGCGCCAGTGGTGCCTGATCTCCGGCCTCGACAACCCCTATCCCGAGATGTACGACCACCCGGAGATCATCTCAGTCGTACGACAAGTGGATCGATCTCAAGCTCCTGCGCGAGCAGTACAAGAAGGGCAAGGTCATCGCGCGCCTACAAGGAGCCCTGGTACGGCGAGTACGACACCAAGGCCGTCGCCATCGTCCACAACATGATCCGGGGCACGACGACGGTTCCCAAGGGCCTGAAGGAGCTGACCGCCCTGCAGAAGTCGCTCGTCTAGAGCGCGACGACGGGCTCTCCGGTCGTGGAAGGCGCGCCGCCGGTCGTGGAAGGCGCGCGGGCGGGTCGGGTGTCGATCCGGCTGTCCGAGGGCTGGTTCGCGTTCCTGCTCGTCCTGCCCGCGCTGCTCGGGATCTTCGTGGTCGTGCTCTTCCCGCTCGCCTACTCGCTGTGGCTCTCGTTCACCGACGTCAACCTGCTGCGCGCCACCGGGCCCGCGGTCGAGCTCTTCGGCGTGCGCGTCCCGCTCTTCCGCTTCGTGGGGCTCCAGAACTACACGCGGATCTTCGAGGATCCGCTCTACTGGAGCTCGCTCTGGCGCACCCTCTACTTCGTGGGCGCGCTTCGTGCTCGAGGCGACCCTCATGCGGCCTCGGCATGGCGCTGGTCCTGAACGAGCGCTTCGCGCGGCCGGCCCCTCATGCGGAGCCTTCTCCTGATCCCGTGGTCATTGTCACGGGTAGTCGTCGGCCTCCTCTGGGTCGGCATCCTCGACTTCGAGTTCGGCGCGCTCAACGGCGTGCTCCACAATCTCGGCCTGATCGACGCGCTCCATCGCGTTCTTCAAGGACGGCTTCACCGCGCTCAACGTGCTCGTCTCCGTCTACATGTGGAACCAGGCGCCCTTCGCCGCCCTTCTGTTCCTGGCCGGCATGCAGTCGGTGTCGGTGGACCTCTACAGCGCCGCCGAGGTGGACGGCGCCGGGTACTGGCAGCGCTTCCGCTACGTGACGCTCCCCGCCATCCGGCCGATCATGTTCCTCGTCCTGGTCCTGGCCACCGTCAACGGGTTCCTGATGCTCGACCTGATCTACGTGCTGACCATGGGCGGCCCCGCGAACGAGACGACCACCATCTCGTGGCTCGGCTTCCAGACGGCGTTCTCCTTCTTCAAGTTCGGGCCCGGGCACGGCGATCCTGTACACCCTGACCGCCCTCTGCCTGCTGGTCACGGTCGTCTACCAGCGGCTGATCCTCGCCCGGTTCGAGCCCGAGGCCTGAGCCCATGGCCGCCGGTCACCTCGGCGGTCCGCGATCGAGGCTACCGGGGCGGCCGGTACCGAGGCCGGCGCCGCGGGCAGCCGGCTCGTGCTGTTCGGGCTGGTGCTCGGCGGTGAGCCTCTGGCTGATCGGCCCCTTCGTCTGGCTCTTCGTCACCAGCATCTCCTACCAGCGGAATCTCCTGGCCCGGCCCCTGTCCTTCGATCCCGCCGGAGATCGACGCTCGACAACTACCGGATGGTGCTCGGCCTGGTCCGCTTCCATGCCGAAGGGCAGGCGGCCAAGATCCTGCCCGCGATGCTCGAACAGCCTGATCGTGGCCTCGGTCGTGACGGGCGCTCAACCTGGTGGTCGGCACCACCGCCGGGCTATGCCTACGCGCGGTACCGGTTCCCGCTCAAGACGGTCTCGCTCTTCGCCCTCCTCTTCACGCGGATGCTCCCGACGGTGGTGCTCATCCCGGCCTTCTTCCTCATGCTGCGGGCCCTCGGCTCCAGAACACCCTCACCGGGCTCATCGGTGGCGTACTGCTCGTTCACGCTGCCGTTCACGGTGTGGATCATGAAGGCGTACTTCGAGACGGTGCCGGCGGAGCTCGACAAGAGCGCCCTGGTCGACGGCTGCAACCGCCTGCAGGCCTACTACACAGGTGGTGCCTGCCGGTCTCCGGGCCGGGGCTGGTCGCGGCGGGCGCCTTCACCTTCATGCTCTGCTGGAACGAGTTCATCGTCGCCCAGGTGCTCAACACCAAGCCGGGCACGACCACCTTGCCGCCGGTGATCGCGGGCATGAACGGGCAGATCAATATCGACTACTCGGTGATCGCCGCCTCCGGCTTCCTGGGCGCGCTGCCCGCGGTGCTGCTGGTGCTGATCTTCCAGAAGTACATGGTCCAGGGGCTCACCGCGGGCTCCGTCAAGGGCTGAGCGGCCTCACTCACCGCGGGCACTGAAAGGCCACCGTCCTGGATCCGTCCGCGTTGGTCGTCACGCGAGACGTCATCGGCAGCGAGCCGTTCTGCATGCAGTAGGCGCTTGCGGTCTGCGATGCCTGCACCAGCTCCTGGTCGGTCCGGTACGAATAGGTCAGGCTGGGATTAACGGGCGCCGGCACGGGCGCCGGCGCGGGAAGAGCGGTGGTCCGCACGCAGTCGAAGACCACGGCCTTGCTCCCGTCCGAGTTGTTCGTGATGTTGGCTGTCCGCGGCACAGTCTGGTACTGGCTGCAGAATGTCGTCGCGGTCTGGTTGGCGGTGAGGAGCTCCTGGTCGGTCCGATAATTATAGGTAACGCTGGGGCTGGTCGTCTGCACCGCCTGGGGCGACGAGGGTACGGTCTGGGTGGTACAGGCGGCGACGGACCCGGCCGCCAGTAACGCGATGCTCAATCCTCGGAAGACGGCGAAAGCGCGTGATCATCAGGAACTCTCCTTTCTCGGCCCGGTCGAGTTACTAGTCCGTCTTTTCCCCGTGCATCAGCAGTGCCAGAGGCAAGCCCCAGGAATGTTCCATACTTCCGAACCGGCCTGTCTTCATCTGGGGAGTTCCTTCCTGGTCGTCCGCGGCCTCCGAGGGCCCTTGAGGAGCCTCGGCCGGCCTGCTATTGTCCCGTGAGTTGAAGGTCCACGAGGTCGCGAGTCCGTGACGGACTCGCCCACCTGCCCACCGTAGGGCCCGCGCTAGGATGGGAACTGGAGCGTTCACGCCATCATCAAGAAGAGTCTGTTCGCCGGCGCCTAGGAGACAACTGACGACCGAGGACGGGAGGATTTGCGATGAGTAAGCTGGAAAGCTATGGTCGATCGCCCAGTGCTCGTTCTCGCCCTGGGGCTCCTGCCGGCCACGCCGGCGGGAGCCGACGCCTTCCAGCTCTTTCGAACGGACGAGGCGACCATCGCGGATATCCACGCGGCGCTCAAGGCGCGAGACGCTCACGTGTCGCGCGCTGCGTCCAGATGTACCTCGATCGCATCGAGGCGTACGACAAGAAGGGGCCGGCGCTCGAACGCCATCGTCGCCGTCAACGCCGGCGCGTCGCGAAGCTCGCCGACGCGCCTCGACGCCGCGGTTCGCGCAGTCGGGCCCGATCGGCGCTGCCCACTGCGTGCCGATCATCGTGAAGGACAACTACGACACCGTGGACATGCCGACCTCGGCCGGATCGCTCTCCCTGAAGGGCTCGATGCCGCCGCGGGACGCCTTCCAGATCCGGAAGCTGCGCGAGGCGGGCGCCATCATGCTGGTGAAGACCAACATGGCGGAGTTCGCCTTCGATCCCTTCGAGACGGTTGGCTCGCTGCTCCCCGGCTACACGCGGAACCCCTACGCGCTCGATCGAGTCACCGCCGGCTCCAGCGGCGGGACCGCGGCGGCGGTGGCCGCGAACTTCGGCGCCGTCGGGCTGGGCACCGACACCGGCAACTCGATCCGCGGACCGGCCTCGCACACCAGCCTGGTCGGCATCCGCTCGACCATGGGCCTGACCAGCCGCGGACGGGCATCGTGCCGCTCTTCCTCGACAAGGACATCGGCGGGCCCATGGCGCGGACGGTGGCCGACGCGGTGGCGATCTTCGACGTCGATCGCCGGGCTACGATCCCGCCGATCCGGTCACCGCGGCCGGCCAGGGCAAGCGGCCGGACAGTTACGCTGAAGTCCCTCGTGCAGGACGGGCGTGAAGCGGCGTGCGGCTCGGCGTCGTCCGGCAGCTCTTCACGCCGCAGAACACCGATCCCGAGGTGATGCGGCGCATGGAGCAGGCCCTCGCCGACCTCCAGCGCGTGGGCGCCGAGATCGTCGATACCGATCCGCGTCGCGGAGATCGACGACATCGCCGCCGCCCACGCTCTTCTGCCTCCGCTTCAAGTTCGACATCAACGACTACCTGGCGCGGCTCGGCCCGCCGCGCCGGTGAAGAGCCTCGAGGACATCATCAAGTCCACGAAGTTCCACCCGTCCATCGAGAAACGGTTGCTCGACCGGCAGACCGAGCCGCCGCTGGCCCAGAACCGAGCGCTGCATCAAGAGCCGCGGAGAACGGCCAGCGGCTGCGCGACGCGCTCCAGCAGGCGATGGACGCCGCCAGCCTCGACGCGCCTCGTCTATCCGACCTGGGCGTTTCCGCCGCGCCTGATCGGGGACCTGAACACGCCCCACGGCAACAACAGTCCCGCGGCTGTCGCCGCCGACGGGCTTCCCGGCCATCACGGTGCCGATGGGGTTCGTGCGCGACACCCTGCCGGTGGGACTCCAGGTGCTCGGCCGGGCATGGAGCGAGCCGACGCTGATCAAGATCGTCTACGCGTACGAACAGGCCACCCGGCATCGCCGCCCGCCCGCGAGCACGCCACCGCTGCCCCGGCGGCCGTGAGGGCCACGGCTCAAGCTCCCCGCGACAACAGCTTGCGCAGCTTTTGGTAGCCATCCGGACTTGTCCGGGTGGGGCATCGCGACCCGTGGGTCAGGCGGCGCCATCGGTTCAGGAGTAGCGCGGTGGCCGGTAATCTGCATGACGCGAATGCGGTAGAAGACGGGCACCAGGGGACGCACCGCCTCGTGGAGAATCGTTCTCACGTATCCGGGCTCCCACCAGATGCCCGTCTGCTTCAGGAGCTCGTGGGCGAGTGCGCGAGCGCTCTGCCATTGCGGCGTATCGGGCAGTTCCTCGTAGCGCCCGAAGACGACGACGCTCATCCACTGCTGCGGGCTCACCACCCTCGTCCGCCTCGACGCCAGACGAGAGGGTTCGCGCGCATCCACCTCGATCTTTCGCCCGACGGTGGTGAAGCTGTAGAGCGAATGCTCGTGGTACTCGAAATAGACGGGCACGACGTAGGGTTGCGCTCCGTGGGCGCGGCCGAGTCGAGCGAGATGTGTGCAGGCCAGCAGGTCCAGGCTTTCCTGCTGGCTCAGCTCTTGGATCACCACGACGATTCTCCCGCTCAGGGTGGAACAAGCTCGCCCCGTACTCGGTCTCGGTACACCGTCCATCTACTTCCCCCACCATCCGCTTCCAGTCGCCAATCGTGCGCCGCCCGCCGCGCCAAATCAAGCCGACGCGCCAAGCCGGTGACGTGACTGCGCGCGACGGGTGATACCCTAATTGGAGAGTCAGACGTGAGCGCGGGATTCTTGGTTCCGCGGATAGGAGACCCGAGATGACGATCGCCTCCGAGCTCTTGCAGCAACATTTCGAGACGATGGTCGCGGACAATGCGCGATGGCAGACTCTGATCGCCGCCGATCTCGTGTGGAGCTCCCTTCGCGCCCGCCATTGGTCATCCGGCGCGGCTCTCGGGGCGTGCGGAAGTGGTGCGACACGTCACCTGGTTCCTGGGGGCGGTCGAGCACTTCCGCTTCTCCGATCTCAGGGTGCATGCCTTCGCCGATGGAGAAGGAGCCGTCGCCGAGGTCAAGGCGGAGGGGCTCATCAAGTCCACGGGGCGCGTCTATCGCCAGGAGTACGTGGTATTCCTGCGTGCGGCCGCCGGCAAGATCGCGTTCCTGCGAGAATACTTCGATCCCACTCGCGCGGCCAAGGCGCTGGACACGCCCATCCTGGATTGATGGTCCAGGCCCGCTTCGAGCTCGCGGTAGCGCGCCGGAGTGACGCCGAACGCGGCCTTGAACTTCCGCGTGAGATGCGCCTGGTCGGCGAAGCCGGCGGCCAGCGCCACGTCGGCCAGCGACCGGGTCCGGCCCAGCTCCGTCCGCGCGAAGTCGAGGCGTCGCAGCGAGGGAATAGCGATAGGGCTGGTGCCGAACGCCGCGCGGAACTGCCGGGCGAGGTCGTAGCGCGTGAGCCCGGTGGTCGTCTCCAGCTCGGACGATCGGACCACGCGGGCCGTCTCGGCGTCGAGGAGCTGCCGGGCCCGGGCGAGCGCGTTGCCGTCCAGGCGGACCGGCGCGCTGCCGCCGCACGACGGGTCCGCGTCCAGGAGAGGCCTCGGCCAGGCGGAGGATGAGCGTGTCGATGGCGAGCGGCTCCGGGTCGAGGCGGAACGCCGCCTCGATCGCGGAGGCCAGCGCCGCGTTCGCCATCACCGGCTCGCGCACGAAGGGCAGGGCGCAGGGCCGCCCGCGAATCGCGCGCGCGGCATCGGTGGATGCGGCGCCGGCGCCACGTAGAGGATGCGATAGCCGAAGCCGTCCGGCGTGGCGGCGCGCCCGTCGTGCGTCTCGTCCGGGTGCAGCACGACCACCTGACCCGCCAGGCTGACCTCGGCCACGCCGCGATAGTCGAAGGCCTGAAGGCCGACATCGGTCACGCCGATGGCATAGGTGTCGTGGCGATGCGCGTCGTAACCGTGGCCGGAGAACCAGGCCTGGAGGAGCTGCACGCCGTCCGATAGCTCCCGACTGCGGGCCCAGTCGGAGCGTCTCGCGCCGCACGAACGTTCAAGACCGCCGCCCCTGCCGCCGGATACCGTGCTGGCCATGGCTCCCTTTCCTCATCCGATATATCATGACACCCGAGCAGGTGGTCGCGTTCCTCCTCTTCTCGGTGGTCGCCGCCGGCACGCCGGGTCCGAGCAACCTCCTGCTGACGGCGACGGGCGCCAATGTCGGCGTGCTGCGCGGGCTGCCCTGCCTGCTCGGGGTCAGCGTCGGCATGGGCGTGATGATGTTCGCGGTGGCGTTCGGGCTGGGCAGCGTCGTGCTCGCCAATCCCACCGTCTTGCGGGCGCTGAACTGGATCGGCGCGGCGTTCCTGCTGTGGCTGGCCTGGAAGATCGCGACGGCGGAGCACAGCGCCGCGGCGGCCGGAGAGAAGCCGGTCGGCTTCCTGGGCGCCGCGGCATTCCAGTGGATCAACCCGAAGTCCTGGCTGGTCTGCGCCAGCGCCGCGGGCACCTACCTGCACGCCGGGTCGAGCAGCGCCCTCGCGCAGGCCTTGGCCTTCGGCGCCCTCTTCGTCCTCGCGTCCCTGCCGTGCTGCTTCGTGTGGCTCGCCTTCGGCGCCACCGCGCAGCGGCTGCTCCGGACCGACGCGCGCCCGGCGGACGTTCAATATCGCCATGGGCTTGCTCCTCGCGGGATCCGTGCTCCTGATGGTGCTGGTATGGTGAGTCCCGGGCCCTCGCATGAAGCTCGGCACGTCCGTTCGCTTCCTGTTTCCCACCTCGCCGGCCACCCACGAACAATTCCGCAGCATCCTCGCGTCGATGCCCAAGGGGCGTTCATCGAGCGGCCGATGGGCGCGTACGCGCCGGACGAGCAGGCGCGCAACTTGATGGAGGTTGCCGCCGCCGCCCGCGCGGCCGGGCTGGACGCGCTCTCACCGGCGACAACCACGCCGCCAACCCGCCTACGCGGCGACGTTCTCGCCGTTGCCCACCATCGCGCGCCTGATGAGCGTGACCGGCGCCATGCCCGTCAGGCGTGGTCCTCCTCGCCCCGTTCTACCACCCGCTCCTGCTGGCCGAGCAGATCGGCACGCTCGCCGCGTTCGCGGAGGCGCCGCTCATCGTGACCTTCGCCCTGGGCGGCCGCCCGCCGCAGTTCCAGGCCTTCGGCATGGAGGAGCGCAGCCGCGTCGGCCGACTCGAGGAGATGGTGATGGTGGTACGGGCGCTGCTCTCCGGCGAGCGCGTCACCCACCGCGGCCGCTACTACACGGTCGCGGGCGCCACCATCAGCCCTCTGCCCCGGGTCCCCGTGGAGATCTGGGTCGGCAGGACGGTGCCGGCCGCCGCCGAGCGCGCGGGACGGCTGGGCGACGCCTGGCTGACGGGGCAGAACGCGGTCAGACGAGGATCTCGGCGGCAGCTCGAGCTATACCGCGAAGCCGCGGCGCGCGCCGGGCGCCCGCCGCGGCCGGTCCTGCGCCGCGACATCTATGTCGGCGCGCTCCGACGAGGAGGCGCGCGCCGTCGTCGGCGCGGTCCTTGCCGAGGGATATCGCGGCACGGGGCTCGATCAGCTCCTCGTGGGCAGCGCGGACACCGTCGTCCAGGCCCTGCGCGATACCGCGACATGGGCTTCGACTACGTGATGGTGCGCCACATCGTCGGCGACCACCCGCTCATGCTGCGATCGTTCCGAGCGCATCGGCCACGACGTGATGCCCCGGATCCGCGACTTCAAAGGAGAAGCGCAACGAGAAGCCATGTCCATACTGCTGAGGCTGATCATCAACGCGGTGGCGCTGCTGGTCACGGCCTGGATTGTCCCGGGCATCCATCTGGGGAGCGGCCGACCTCATCCCACCGAGCGCGACTGGGTCACCTTGCTGATCGTGGCGCTGATCTTCGGGCTCGTGAATGCCGTGATCCGTCCCATCATCATCCTGCTGTCCCTGCCGATCGAGATCCTCACGCTGGGACTCTTCACCTTCGTGATCAACGCGTTCATGCTGCTCCTCACGAGCTGGATCGCCCAGGGCATGGGGCTCGGGTTCCGCGATCGATGGATTCATCCCGGCGCTGCTCGCCGCGCTGCTCATCTCGGTCGTGAGCTTCGTCCTGAGTCGCGCGCTCGCCAAGCGCCGGCTGGGTGCGTAGCGCCCCGCCCGAGACTCCACCCCTGACCTCCACCCCCGACACTCCACCATTGAAGCGCGCCCCTGGGGCTGGGGTAGCCTGACGTGTCACCCCAAGGCGCCCCGGGCGGGCGTTCCGACCGCTTCTCAGAGGAGCGACGATGGCCAACTCGGCGGGATACCACGAATCGGAAAGCAAGCTGCGGCCGGAGACCCTGGACAACCACCGGGCGCTCACCTCCATGCAGGGAAGAGCTGGAGGCGGCCGACTGGTACGATCAGCGCGTCGACGCGGCCACCGACCAGGGTCTGAAGGACATCCTGGCCCACAACCGCGACGAGGAGAAAGAGCACTTCGCCATGCTGCTCGAGTGGTACCGGCGGCGGGACGCCAAGATGGACGCGCATCTCAAGGAGTATCTCTTCACGAGCGGCTCGCTGATTGCGCTGGAGCAGGCCGGCGCTGGTGGCGGGGACGGCGCGCGAGGACGCGGCGGGAGGCGGCGGTGGCTCGCTCGGCATCGGCAGCCTGAAGGGGGCCAGGGACTATGAACAACCTGAAGCGGGAGCTCGCGCCCATCTCGACCGCGGCGTGGAAGGAGATCGACGCCGAGGCCACCCGCGTCCTCAAGCTGAAGCTCGCCGGCCGGAAGCTCGTGGACTTCGACGGGCCGCTCGGGCCGACCGCGGCCGCCGTGAACACCGGGCGCCGGGAGCCGCTCAGCAGCGCGCCGGTCGCCGACATCGAGGCGTCCCGGCGGCAGGTGCTGCCCCTCGTCGAGCTGCGCTCGTACTTCGAGCTGTCACGCGAAGAGATGGACGCGGTCGAGCGAGGATCGGAAGATCCGGAGCTGCAGCCGGTGATCGACGCCGCGACCCGACATCGCCTACGCCGAGGACACCGCGATCTTCCACGGCTACGCGGCCGGCGGCATCAAGGGTATCGACCAGGCCTCCGCCCATCCCATCCTGCCCGATTCCCGACGACTATCAGGCGTATCCGCACAGCATCGCGGAGGCGACGCGGCTCCTGCGCCTGGCCGGCGTCGACGGCCCCTACGCCATCGCCATGGGGCCTCGCTACTACACCGGGCTCACCCAGGCGGTGGGCGACGGCGGCTACCCGGTGCTGAACGTCGTCCGCAAGCTGGTGGACGGCCCGCTCGTGTGGGCGCCCGCCGTGAACGGCGCGGTGGTGCTGAGCCTCCGCGGCGGTGACTTCGAGCTGACGATCGGCCGCGACGCGTCCATCGCCTACCAGAGCCACACGGACCGGGCGGTGCGGCTCTACCTGGTCGAGACCATGGCCTTCCGCGTGCTCACGCCGGAGGCCGCGGTGGCCCTGGCCCACAAGGACAGCAAGGCTGCCCGGAAGCGCTGATCGCGGCACGGCGATGGCGATCGCGATGATCGACCGGGAGATCGACGGGCCTCATCGCCTGGACGCGCGCGACGCTCGCGTCCGGCGACGGCTGGGTGCGCCTGGGCCCGGACTGCCTCGCGGAGCTCCTGGCCGTCGCCGCCCTGCTCCGTGCCAATCCGCTCCGGTGCCGGCGCTCGATCCCGCCGACTTCGATCTCGCGCACTGCCGTCGCGCCATGGCCGGCATCCGCGGCGCGCTCGAGGCATGGCCCCGGCTTCGCCCTCGTGGATCAGGCTCCCGCTCGAGGCGGATCGAGCGCGCGGAGGCGGTCTCGCTCTTCCTGGCTCCTCGGGGCGCTCATCGCCCGGCCGGTCGCCCAGAAGTGGGACGGCACCACTGGTCCGTGACGTGCGGGATACCGGCCGGCCGCCCGGCAATGGCGTGCGGCCCGACATCACCAACGTCGAGCAGAGCTTTCACCACGGACAATAGCTACAATCTCTGCCGCCGAGCACGTGGGGCTGCTCTGCCTGCATCCGGCCATGGAAGGTGGCGTGAGCCGCATCGTCAGCCTGGTGTCGGCGCGCACAACGAGATGCGGCGGCGGCATCCCGATCTCCTCGCGCCTGTACGAGCCCTTCTACTTCGACCGGCAGCGCGAGCACGCCCCCGGCGACGCCATGGTCACGCATCACCCCATCTTCGAGGTCGACGCGCGAGCGGCTCCACGGCCGCCTGTCACGCTCATCAGGTCCGGAACGGTCAAGCGATGGCGGCGCGCCGCTCGACCCCGGGCGAGGCCGCGCTGGACGAGCTGGACCGTGTCATGGACCAGCCGGAGCTGCGGATGGACTTCCACTTCGAGGCCGGCCAGATGCAGTTCGTCAACAACCGGCATCATCGCGCACAAGCGGACGGCGTTTCGCGACTGGCGGAGCCCGAGCGCGAGCGCCATCTCGTCCGGCTCTGGCTGCGCGACGCGGCCGCCCCGCTGCGACCACACGGCATAGCGTTGGCGCGCCGCCGGCACGCAGCTCTGCTCGGGAGCGCCCGATCGCTTCCTACGTCCGGAGGCGTTCAGCCGCTCCAGCCCGTAGAACGGCTTCGATCGTCCCGGCACGACGCCTCGACCGCGGCAACCACGCGGGTCGCGGCGATCCTCGGATCTGCCTCCCGTCGCGACCCGCAGCGCTCAGATCTGACCGCGCAACGCTCCGACAGCTCTGCCGCTCCCCAGCATGCGCGCTCGCGCCATGATCCTTTGCGCGGCCTGCCGAAGAAGAAACCGATCCGGCATCGGCTCGCGCGCCGCGTCGCGGAGCGGCGAGTGGTCGCGGGCATTTCTGCCGGGAAACGTCTCGATGAGCTCCCTGAGCGCCGGCTGCCCACATCCGAGATCTTCCGAAGCTGGTCGAGCACGCCAGGTCGTGCGAGAGGGCGACGCCGGCGCGGCTCGGCGGTCACCTCGACGCGTCGGCGGGGGGGGGGCGAGCCGGGTGGGCAACAGGATTGACCCGGGGGCGCCCGCTGCAGGCGCGGCACTTTCGCGAGAGCCTCGGCTGATGCTGCGCCAAGCGTCACCGGCTTGACGATGGCAATCGCGTCCATGCCCGCCGCCAAGAGCACTTCTCACGGTCGCCCTGCATCGCCTCCGCCGTCATCGCGATGATGCGCGGGCGCGCGCCAGCCGGGCAGCCGATCACAGATGGCGCGGCTGGCCTCCGGCCCATCCATCTCCAGCGTCTGGACGTCCATGGGGAGGACGTCGTAGGAGTTACAGCTCGGAGGCCGCGCGTAGTATCGCTCCGCGTCCGTCCCCGGCGATGTCGGCGCGACGTGAGTCGCTCCAGAGAGTCGGACGGCGACGCATCTTGGTTGCGATCGCATTGTCCTCGGCGAGCAGGATGCGGGCGACGCGGCCGCGCGCGCCGGCGCCCGCTCCGCGGCGACGCCTCGGCAGACGCGGGCCGACGTGTCGCCAGGAGGTTTCCGACCAAATGCTCGAGAGAGCCGATCCCGCGGGTGCGAGCCTCGAAAGGGCTGAAGAGCGCGCGCGGCAAAGCCGGCTACGAGGCGTGCTTCGTCTGGCGAGGGCGTTCCGGCGGTCAGAGCGCAGGATGAGGACCGGGGACTGAGCGCCGCGCTCGGCACGATCTCCCGGGCGAGCGCGATGCTGCGTCCATCTGGGGCATCTTGGTAGTCGAGCGGGGCGACGTCCGAGGGATCGCCCTGAGCGATCCAAGCCAGGGACGACGGCCGGTGCGTCCGCATCCCGGGAGCGCACGCCCCATCGCTCCGTCTGGAGCTGCAGGATCAAGCGTAGTTGCTGCGGTTGTCATCGACGATCCAGGACCCGCTTGCCGGTCAGCTCCTTCCGCTCGTCCGGCAGGCGGGCCGCGCCGGCGCCTCGACCGCATCGGCGACGATCGTGAAGTGAAACGTCGATCCCTCACGCCCGGATGGCTCGGCGGGCCAGACCCGCCCATGAGCTACCGGCCAGGCGGCTTGCACGGTCGCCAGCCAGCCCAGGCCGGTGCCGCCGCCATACCGGCGGGTGTGGTAGAGCGTCCACCTGACTGAAGACACGCCGCCAGAAGGAGGCGGTCGAACCGGTCGCCGGGAGTCCACGATGCCGGTGTCGCGCGCGGCGAAGTTGGATCTCGTGGCGAGACGCCCTCAGCGAGCGACGCCGCGCTCGTCACCCCAGACCTCGCCTGCGGGCGTGAACTTGATGGCGTTGGCCAGGAGGTTCACGAGGATCTGGCGCAGCCGTCCGACGTCCCCGGCGATGAAGCCCGGCGTCGCGACGTCGTCAGCGCGTACGTCAGCTCGTCAGCGGTGCCCGTGATCACTCCGGCGCGACGAGCATTGCATGGACTTTCTCGACAGCTGGCCAGGAGATCGGGCGGCGCCTGCTCCAGCTCGAGCGATCCCCGGCGCCGATCTTCAGAGAAGTCGAGGATGTCGTTTGATGATGAGTCAGCGGAGTTTGCCTGGCCGCTCATCCGGATCGTGTCGGCCATCTCGCGCTGCTTGCGGAGTCGAGTCGGGCGTGCGCCATGAGAGCAATACGTAACTT
>ERZ1370068.5800-contig-4808_pt1 | contig 71045 bp, 122 predicted proteins | sample MGYA00561227_ERZ1370068 | MGnify/ENA primary metagenome ERZ1370068 (study PRJEB38410, sample SAMEA6850437) | metagenome | study: Metagenomic assessment of the ecological functions of the soil: analysis of the soil microbiota associated with the...
TCTACTCCGCACGGGTTTCGGGTCGTCGGCTTGATCGACACCTCTCCCGATCTGGTGGGCAAGGGCATTCACGGACTCGCCATCTCCGACCTCAGCGAACTCGGAGGACGTGGTGGCAAAGACCGGCGCCGTGATCGCTGTGCATTGCGACCCCGCAGATGCCGCCCAGTCCGTCGCCGACCGTCTCGTCTACCTCGGGGTCACCAGCATCCTGAACTTTGCACCGACGGTCCTCGTGGTGCCGGAGGGCGTCAACGTACGCAAGGTCGACCTCGGCCAGGAACTGCAGATCCTCGCCTACCACGAGCAGCGCAAGAGCGACGACAGCCAGATCCTGGCCAGAGTAGGAGGACCAGCTAGTGAGCATCCTGGTGGTCAGCGTCTCGCACAAGTCGACATCGGTCTCTCATCTGGCTCAGCTGGCGCTGGACGCTCCCGCATCGGCCAAGCTCGCCGAGCAGCTCATCGGCTCCGAGCACATCGACGAGGCAGTGGTGCTTGTCGACCTGCAATCGGACCGAGTTGTACGCATCCGTTACCCGTTTCCACGGCGCTTTGGACGATGCGACGCAGGCTCTCGCCGACATCGCCGGTCTGAGGCCGGGTGAGCTGCGGTCATTGTGTGCGGTCTTCTTCGACGAGGGTGCGGTCGCCCACACGTTCTCGGTTGCCGTCCGGGCTGGAATCGCTCGTGATCGGAGAAAGCCAGATTCTCGGGCAGGTCAGGGCGCACTGACCCTCAGCCAGGCCCATGAGACCGTCGGCACCGTCCTCAACTGCCTTGTTCCAGCAAGCGATCCAGAGTCGGCAAGCGGGTCCACACCGGAAACCGGCATCGGCGCGGCTGGCCGTTCGCTCAGTCACCGCTGCGTACCGGCTCCTGACTGACGAGTTGGGTGCGCTGGAGGGTCGTCGGGTGCTCGTCGTGGGCGCCGGTGCGATGGCCGGACTAGCGGCACGAACAGCGGCAGCCGACGGCGCATCGGTGACATGCGCCAACCGCACGCTGGCACCGCGCCGAGCGGCTGGCTGAAGCTGTCGGCGGAACAGCGGTGCCGCTCTCAGATCTGCCGCAGGCCTTGGCCGAGCACCGATGTCCTGGTCACCTGCACCGGCGCGCGTGACGCTCACCATCGGCGCAGCCGACCTGGCCGGTACGCCGGTGCGCGGAGTCGTCGATCTTGCACTTCCTGCCGACGTAGCACCCGAGGTCGTCGGAACACGGTGATTTGCCTGGTGAACCTTGATCGTCTCGTCACCGACCAGACCAGACGTTGCTAGTGCTCAGAAGATCGAGGACGCCCGCGACCTCGTTCGGGAAGAGGTGGCGCACTTCCTCGGCTTGCGCCGCGCGGCCCACGTCGCCCCGACCGTCGTCGCCTTGCGTTCCATGGCCTCCGACGTGGTGGCCGCGCGAACTGCGTCGGCTCGAGGCCCGGCTGCCCCAACTTGATGATCATGAACGCGAACAGATCCAGCGCAGCATGCGACGCATCGTCGACAAGCTGCTGCACGCACCGACGGTGCGGGTGCAGGAGCTGTCCTGCGGAGCCGGACGCGGTCGATTACGCGGCTGCGTTGCGGGTGCTCTTCGCCCTCGACCCGCAGGCCGTCGCTGGCAGTGATGATCGCCCGAGGTCGGGCCGTAGCCAGTGCTCAGTTGGCCCCAATGACGAAGCAGTCCTCGCACCCGGCCGGTCAGGCTCGGCGCGCGCAGTCCTCGCTGGCCCGCGCCCAGGCGGACCAGGTCGCCGCTGCGCTGGCGACCGGCGGCATCGAGCATCGAGCTTCGTCGGCATCACGACTAGCCGGCGATGTTGATCAGCGGCATCTCACCGAGATCGGCGGTTCCGGGGTCTTCGTCAGCGCCGTACGCGATGCCCTGCGACGCGGCGAAATCGATGTCGCGGTGCACTCGCTCAAGGACTTGCCGACCGCTCGCCGGAGGATCTGGAGATCATCGCGATTCCGACGCGCGAGGACACCCGTGATGTGCTCGTGGGTTGCCGGCTCGATGATCTGGCCGACGGCATGCGGATCGGGACCGGCGCGCCACGACGCGAGATGCAGATCTTGGATTGGGCGGCTAGCCGGAATCTCAAGCTGGACGTCGTACCGATTCGGGGCAACGTCGAGACCCGGATCGAGGCGAGCGCGAGAAGGCGTCGTCGACGCGGTGATCTTGGCAGCCGCCGGGTTGCGCCGGCTCGAGCGTACTGGGTGAGCCGGCGACAACTACCGACGGCGACCTGCGTCGTCAAGCAGCTTCCAGCACAGATTCTTGATCATCGCGGTGATGCTTCCAGCACCTGGACAAGGTGCCCTCGCGCTAGAAATTCATCGTTCTCTCAGCATTGAGTTTCGTCGCCATTTGGCAGATCTCGACAACCTCGGTTGCGCAGCAGCAGAATCCCTTGTAGAGCGGGCTTTTCTGGCCACGCTGGAGGCTGGTTGTACGGCGCCGGTGGGGGCCCATGCTGTCGTCGAAGCGATCCGTGGTACAAGTCTCGATTTGACTCTGACCGCCGTAATTGGGAGAACGTTACTGAGCAACTTGTCAGAACCAACCAAAGCAGGCCCGGCGCGTACGGCTGGAGGTGCACGGATCAACGAAGGATCCGCAGCAGTTCGGGGCCAATCATGCTGGTGAGGTGCTGGCGAAGTTGCGGGAGCGAACGTCTGAACAACCTACGGCTCGAGCCTGCGGAGCTGCCGGGCTGAACAACAGAACGCGAGGAATCAGTGAGCACATCCTCGGCTCGTAGGCCCCGGACCTCCCCTCAGCTACTCCACCGCACCCGTCGCCAAAGGTCGGGTGATCTTCGTCGGCACCGGCCCTGGTGATCCCGATCTGCTGACACTCGGCGCCATCGCCGCACTCGCCGATGCGAGTTCGGTGATCCTCGACAGTGATCGGTCAGCGCGAGATCCTCGACCACCCAGCGATCACGCTTGCCGAGGATGCCGAGGTGATCGACGCTCGGCCTGACCGAGGCGCGCAAGCCGTTGAGTCCCTTCGGCCCGGGCCAAGATCGTGCTCAAGCAAGCCTCCACTGGGTAGCCGGGTGGTCCGTCTCGTGACGGGCGATCCGTTTCTGGACAACGCCGTCGCCGACGAGGCCGCGGCGTGCGTACCGCGGCGGTATCGACTTCGAGGTGGTGCCCGGGGTCTCCAGCCTGACGGCCGTGCCCGAGTACGCCGGCATCGACCTGATCCATGCTGGAGGCGTGCAGTTCGCCTCCGTCACCGACGGCCGAGTTCAGCAAAGAGACGGAACGGCCCAGTGGGGATCGGCGCCGCAACCATCGTGGTCAGCACCGTCGTGTCGATGGTGAGCGGTCTGGTCGAGGCGGCCAGAAGCTGCTGGCCGGCCAGGAGATGATCATGTTGTCGTACGCTGCATGGCGGCAGTACCGAACAGATCACCCTCAGTCACGAACCTCGATGGACTGGCTGCCGCCGTGCGGTCGGTACAGCGCCCCGGCCTCCGATCCGGTGCACGTGATCATCGGGGCTGCCGCCGAGCAGCGTCACGAGCTGAGCTGGTATGAGACCAAGCCGCTGTTCGGCTGGCGGGTGCTGGTGCCGCGTACCCAGGACCAGGCAGCGCCGATGGTGGCCCGGCTGCGGACCTATGGAGCGCACAGCGAAGAGGTGCCCACCATCTCGGTTGAGCCGCCACGCAGTCCGTTGCAGATGGACAAGGCCATCAGAGGGTTGGTCGAAGGCCGCTACGAGTGGGTTGCCTTCACCTCGGTCAACGCCGTGCAGGGCCGTACGGGAGAAGTTCGAAGAGTACGGGCTGGACGCTCGGGCCTTCTCTGGTCTGAAGGTCGCGGCCGTCGGCGAGGTGACCGCGCATTCCCTGCAGGCTTGGGGAATCGAGCCGGACCTGGTGCCAGAGGGCGAGCAGTCGGCCGCCGGTCTGGCGGCCGAGTTCCCGCCGTACGACGACGTGCTCGATCCGATCAACCGGGTCTTCCTGCCGCGAGCCGACATTGCCACTGAAACCCTGGCCGAGGGCCTGAGGCGTGCAGGCTGGGAGGTCGAGGACGTGACCGCCTACCGGACGGTGCGGGCCACACCGCCGCCGGCGCCGGTGCGTGAAGCGATCAAGACCGGCAAGTTCGACGCCGTGGTCTTCACGTCCTCGTCGACGGTGCGCAACCTGGTCGGCATCGCCGGGAAGCCGCATGCGTCGACGATCATCGCGGTCATCGGGCCGGCGACGGCGCAGACCTGCGAGGAGCATGGGCTGCGGGTGGACGTCATCGCCGCCAAGCCATCAGTGGTGGATCTGGCCGATGCGCTTGGCCAGCTTCGCCGCCACAGCGCCGGGACGCCTTGTTGCGGCCGGGCGAGCCGGTGCTGCAAGCCCTCTCAGCGCCGTCCCCGGCACCCGGCGCGTGTCTGAATCGCTGCGCCCTGAGCCTGAATCGAAGGGCAACGTCGCGAGCTTCGACGAGCTCGAGCCCGCAGGAGCGCCACCGACCGGGCGATTACGGACCTCCAGCGGCCATTACGGGCCATGGTTGCCGAGACCAGCCTCGAGCCGCGCCAATTGATCTTGCCCATGTTCGTTGGCAGAGGGGCTGCGGGAGCCGCGCCCGATCAGCTCCATGCCCGGGGTGGTGCAACACACCCTGGACACGCTGCGCAAGGCGGCGGTCGAGGCCGCCGATGCGGGCCTAGCGGGCGTCATGCTCTTCGGCGTGCCGGAGCGCAAGGATGCCCGCGGTTCCGGGCGCTCGATCCGAACGGCATCCTGACCGCCGCCATTCGGGCGGCGCGTCGAGGAGGTCGGCGACGACTGCCTGGTGATGTCGGACGTCTGCCTGGACGAGTTCACCGATCACGGACACTGCGGCGTACTCACTCCGTCCGGGGACGGTCGACAATGACGCGACGATCGAGATCTACGCCCAGATGGCGGTGCTGCATGCGGACGCCGGCAGCCACATGGTCGGACCCAGCGGCATGATGGACGGCCAGGTCGGCGTCAATCCGTGAGGCGCTGGATGCGTCAGGCGCGGCAGATGTGGCGATCCTGGCCTACTCGGCGAAATACGCCTCGGCGTTCTACGGCCCATTCCGCGAGGCGGTCGCCTCCTCGCTGAAGGGCAATCGCAGGACCTACCAGCGAGGATCCGGCCAACGTGCGGGAGGCGCTCCGGGAGGTGGCACTCGACGTCGAGCAGGGTGCCGACATCGTGATGGTCAAGCCCGCCCTCGGCTACCTGGATGTGGTACGTGCGGTGCGCGAGGCCGTCGACCTGCCGGTCGCCGCGTACAACGTGTCCGGTGGAGTACGCGATGGTCGAGGCGGCTGCGGCCAACGGCTGGATCAACAGAGATGCTGCGATCAACGAGGCCCTGACCTCGATTCGCCGCGCCGGCGCCGACGTGATCTTGAGCTACTGGGCCATGGAGTGGGCGACGCGGCTCAGGGTCAATGACCGTCCGATCAGCATCCAGCACAGTACGCAGCGAGGCCGCCTTCGAGCGGGCCCAGACCGTAACCCCGGGCGGTGTCAACTCACCGGTCCGGGCATTTCGAGTCGGTCGGCGGTACGCCGCGGTTCATCGCCCGGGCCAGCGGCGCGTACCTCTACGACATCGACGGCAACGAGCTGGTCGACCTGGTGTGCTCGTGGGGCCCGATGCTGCTCGGGCACGCCCATCCGGAGGTCATCGGCGCCGTGGCCGAGGCGGCCGCAGCGCGGAACCTCGTACGGCGCACCGACGCATGGCCGAAGTTGATCTTGCTGCGGAGATCATCGACCGGATGCCCGTCGAGCAGGTCCGCCTGGTGAACTCGGGCACCGAGGCGACCATGTCGGTGCTGCGCCTCGCGCCGCGGCATCACGGGCCGGAACAAGATCATCAAGTTCGCCGGCTGCTACCACGGCCATGTTGACGCCCTGCTCGCCGCCGCGGGTTCAGGAGTCGCGACCCTCGCGATACCCTGGCACACCGCGGCGTGACCGACGGCAACCATCGCCGACACTGTGGTGCTGGGCTACAACGACCGAGCCGCCGTACGGGAGGCGTTCGACAGCGTTCGGCGACGACATCGCCGCTGTGATCACCGAGGCCGCGCCCGGCAACATGGGCGTCATTCCGCCCGGCACAGAGGATGGCGTCGGCTTCAACGCCTTTCTGGCAGCCATCGCCCGCGCGCAACGGCGCCCTGTTCATCTCCGACGAGGTGATGACCGGCTTCCGGGTGAGTCGATCGGGACAGTTCGGGCTTGATGGCGTGCGGCCCGATCCTGATGACCTTTGGCAAGGTGATGGGTGGCGGCTTCCCTGCGGCGGCATTCGGCGGCCCAGCGCGAGTCTGATGCAGCACCTGGCTCCGGTAGGCAGGCGTCTATCAGGCCGGCACGCTCTCGGGAAACCCCATCGCCACCGCGGCCGGCCTGGCCACGCTGCGACTGGCGACCCGCAGATCTACGAACAGATCGACCGCACTGCGGCGTCAGCTGCGGGCCGAGATAGGTCTGCGCCTCGACGCGGCCGGAGTCCCGCACGTCATCCAGAACGCTGGGAACTTGTTCAGCGTTTTCTTCGTGACCGGAGGACGTGACAGCCGTGCCGGACTACGCTACCGCCGGCGCGGCAGTCCACCGGCGTGCCTACGCGGCGTTCTTCCACTCGATGCTTCGACTCCGGTGTCTACCTGCCGCCGAGCGGGTACGAAGCTTGGTTTCTTTCCGCGGCGCACGATGATAGAGCGATGAATCGGATCGTCGAAGCGCTACCGGCCGCGGCGGCAGCCGCGGCAAGCGCCTCGGGATAGCGAACGAGGAGGCCGGGATGGGTCAGAGCCGGACGATTGTGCATCTCGTGCGACACGGTGAGGTGCACAACCCGGCCGGGCTGCTCTACGGCCGGCTGCCCGACTATCACCTTTCCGAGCGCGGCAAGGCAGATGGCTGAGCGGGTCGCCGAGCATTTCCGCGAGCGTGATGTCGTGCATCTCCGGAGTTCGCCGCTGGAGCGGGCACAGGAGACGGCGGCGCCCATTGGCCGAAGCGCTCGGTCTGCCGGTCGTCATCGACCCTCGGGTGATCGAGGCGGCGAACTATTTCGAGGGACTGCGGCTGTCCTTTGATGGCGCGCTGCGTCAATCCCAAGAACTGGCTGTACTTCCGCAACCCCTTCGGCCGAGCTGGGGCGAGGCCTATACCGACGATCCTGGCCAGAATGCGCCCCGCGATGAGAGACGCTGCCAATGCCGCGCTCGGGTCATGAGGCAGTGATCGTGACCCATCAGCTCCCGATCTGGGTGGCGCGTCGCAACGCCGAGGGCGGCAGACTGGTTCACGACCCGCGGAAGCGCACGTGCACGCTGGGCAGCGTCACATCATTCACCTACATCGACGCCCACGTCACCTCGGTCAGCTACGCCGAGCCAGCTGCTGAGCTCCTCAGTCCGCACCAGACCAAGAAGTTCGTTGCAGGGAGCCTGATGCTGCGGCGTACTGCGGTCCGCACTGCTGCGGCTCTGGCCGCGATGCTGATCCTGGCAGCCTGTGCCAGCACACGGGGCGGACGAACAGACCCGGAGTGCCGGCCAGGTCGGCTATCCGCGACGTGGCTCGCAACCTGACTCGGGTGCCGCCCGACCAGCGCAAAGAGTTGCCGACCATATCCGGCCCTGCCCTCGGCGGCAGCCAGACAATCTCGACGCAGGACTTCCGCGGCAAGGTCGTGGTGATCAACGTCTGGGGTTCCTGGTGCCCGCCGTGTCGCAAGGAGGCACCCGATCTACAGGCGGCGAGTGTCGAGACCAAGGACATCGCCCAGTTCGTCGGCATCACCAGCAAGGACTACGATCCGGCGCCGGCTGAGGCCTTCGTACGCAGCTTCAAGATCACCTATCCCAGTATTTACGATCCCAGCGGCAAGGTGCTGCTGGCCTTCGCGGGCGAGCTGCCGCCGAGCGCCATCCCGTCGACGCATGATCATCGACCGGCAGGGCCGGCTGGCCGTCCGGGTGCTGAGCGAGGTCTCCAAGATCACGCTCGTGGACATGATCAACGACGTCGCGGACGGTCAGTAGATGACTCCTCTCGACCTCGGCCAGTTGGGCCGAGACCGCGGTCGGCGGCTCGATGGTCCTGGCGTTGCCGGTCGCGCTGCTCGCTGGGCTGGTGTGCGTTCTTCTCGCCCTGCGTTGTGCCGCTGCTGCCCGGCTATCTCTCGTACGCGACGGGTCTGGGAGCCGCCGAAGTCGTCGAGGGGTCGCCCCGCGACGCGGCCGGATGCTCGCCGGCGCCTCGCTCTTCGTGCTCGGGTTCGCGGCGGTGTTCGTCATCGACTGGTGTCGTCGCCGGTTCGGCCGGGCGGCTGCTGGCCGGAATATCGCGAGCGTGATCACCCGGGTGCTCGGCGTGTTGATCATCGTGCTTGGTCTGATCTTTGCCGGTGTGCTGCAGAATCGGCCAACGCGACCTGCGGATCCATCGCATTCCGGCGGTCGGCGTCGCTGCGGCACCACTGGTCGGCGTGGTGTTCGCGCTCGGCTGGACCCCATGCCTGTCGCCGACACTCAGGTGGTCGTCAACCTCGGCTTCAACGAGGGCACTGCTGCTACGCGGCGGTCTGCTCGGCTTCGTCTACGCGCTCGGGCTCGGCATCCCGTTCGTGATCGCCGGACTCGCCTTCACCAAGATGGCCCGCGCCGTCGCGTTCCTCAGAGGAGCGCCAGCAGCTGATCATGCGGATCGGTGGAATCCTGATGATCATCGTGGGGCTGTTGCTGGTCACTGGCACCTGGGACACGCTGACCGCCGCATTCTGCGACAGTGGGCGTCGAGCGTTCGAGACGGTGATATGACCACGATCAAGACCCGCGATTCGGCGGCCGAGTCCAGCAGACCGGCACCGCGGCCAGACCTGCCCAGCTGGGGTGGCGCGGCGGACTGCGCTACCTGTGGACCCAGCTCACCTCGATGCGTACGGCGCTGATCTTGCTGTTCGCGCTCGCGCTCGCCGCCATTCCAGGCTCGCTGGTGCCGCAGCGCAGGATCTCGCCGGTCCGCGTCAGCTGACTTCATCAACGAGCACCCAGGCATCGGCGCCGATCTACGACAAGATCGGCACTGTTCTAGCGTCTACAGCTCGCCGTGGTTCTCCGCGATCTACCTGCTGCTCTTCGTCTCCCTGGTCGGCTGCATCATTCCGCGGGCTGTCATGTACGCGCAAGGCGCTGCGAGCCCGGCCACCCAGGACGCCACGCAACCTGGCCCGGCTGCCCGCGTACGCACAATGCGGATGATCGCCGATCATGATCGACGGTCGTTCTCGAGCCGTGCCGCGGCCGCGCTGCGCCAGCGGCACTACCGCGTCGATCGTCACGACGACAGCGTGGCGGCAGAACGTGGCTACCTCCGCGAGGCCGGCAATCTGGTGTTCCACGTCAGCCTGGTCTTCGTGCTGATCGGGGTGGCGATCGGCGCGCTGTTCGGTTTCCGCGGCACCAGCGTGGTGATCGTCGGTCAGGGCTTCTCCAACAACCTCACCCAGTACGACGACTTCTCAGCCGGGGCCCGGTTCAGTGACGCGGACCTGGCGCCGTTCAGCGTCACGGTGAAGGACTTCGACGTGAAGTTCGAGACTGGACCGGTGCAGCGCGGCGCTGCCCGGCTGTTCAGGGCCGACGTCGAGGTGACCGAACGGCCGGCGCAGCACCCGCCAGGAGGTAGTCTCGAGGTCAACAAGCCGCTCCGCATCGGCGGCACGACGGTGCACCTGATCGGCCATGGCTACGCTCCGCAGGTCACCGTCAAGGATGCGCCAGGGCAACGTCGCGTTTTCCGGGCCCGGTGGTGATGCTTGCCCCAGGACGGCAACTTCACCTCGGTCGGCGCTATCAAGGCCCCGGATGCCCGGCCGGAGCGCCTCGCGTTCGAGGGCTTGTTCTTGCCGACCGCCGTCGCTCGATGACCAGGGGCCGCACTCGGTCTTCCCTGATGCCCTTCAACCCTGCTTTGTTCGTCAACGTCTGGTACGGACCACCGCAAGGTGGAGACCGGCAAGCCGGAGAACGTCTACTCCCTCGACACCACGCGGCCTCAGCCAGCTGAAGGCAAGCCGATGGGCAGCCGGTGCGGATTGCCCTGCAAGGTCGGCGATGGCGTCGAACCTTCCCGACGGCAAGGGCTCGATCCAGCTGGACGGGTGGGTTCGCTGGGTCAAGCTGCAGATCGGCGCCACCCCGGGCGTACCGATTTCCTTGATCGCACTCGGCGTTTCGCCGTCACCGGCTTGTGCCTGTCACTGTTCGTCCGTCCCCGTCGGGTCTGGATTCGGGTCCGCGACGGCGAGGCAGGCCGTAGTGTGGTGGAGGTCGGCGGCCTGGACCGGGCGGACGCTCGTGCCGGCCTCACCGGAGGACGTGGCCGAGCTGGCCGCCGAGCTGTCCCGCAGGCCTGAGGATGTGAGCCGCGACGATGACCGCTACGAGTACTACTCCAACCTCGCGCTGGTCAGCTCGGTGGTCGTCTACGCGCTCGCCATGTTCGCGCACGCCGCCGAGTGGGCGGCGGCCCGACGGCTCGGCGTGGCCGAACCCGCTGAGCGGGAGCTGGTCGATGTTGCGGCTGCCGAGATGCGCGCGACCTGAGCTTGCCCAGATGCGCCCTGAGCCCTGATCGAAGGCGCGGAGGACCGTCAGTCCGGCCTCGGCCGCCGAGCTCGGAAGGCGAGTCCGGCCGCTAGCCGTCGCGTCGAGCAGTTCGGCCGGATGGGCGTGGCGCTGACCATCATCGGCTTCCTGCTGAGCGTTGCCGGCGTCGTGACTCGGGCGCTGGCCGCGCACCGCGCGCCGTGGGGCAACATGTTCGAGTTCACCGATCACGGCGATGGTCCTTCATCGTCGGCGTGTACCTGATCTTGGTCTGGCGGGCCGGACGTCCGCTGGCTCGGACTGCCGGTCACCCTGCTCGCCGCCGTTGGAAACGGCCTTGCGGTGCACGGTCTTCTACGTCGCGGTGGCGCCGCTGGTACCAGCGTTGCATTCGGTCTGGTTCCTGATCCACATCGTGGCAGCAGCCATCTCAGGGGCCGCGTTCAACGTCGGCGGAGTGATGTCGATCCTCTACCTGATCAAGAAGCGCGCCGAGGAGCGCGGACAATGTCCGCGGTTACCTCGGGCGACTCCCGAGCTCGCGCAGGATCGACTTGATCGCCTACCGCTTCCTCGCGTTCGCGTTCCCGTTGTGGACCTTCACGGTGGCTGCCGGAGCAATCTGGGCCCAGTACGCGTGGGGACGCTACTGGGGCTGGGATCCCAAGGAGACCTGGGCTCTGGTCACCTGGGTGATCTACGCGTGTTATCTGCACGCTCGCTCAACGGCCGGCTGGCGCGGCACCAGGGCCGCCGTGATCGCGATCATTGGCCTCGCGTCATTCTGGTTCAACTTCGTCGGGATCAACCTGTTGGTCTCGGGCCTGCACTCGTACGCAGGTATCTGAGCCCGCCGGCTGCAGCCTGGCCGATCACATGTCTTCGTACTTGCACTTCTGGTGGGAAACGTACGTACGAGACCCGGATAGCGCGTGCGTTTTCGCGGTTAGTGGTGGGATACGTACGCCTCGGGCCCCGGTGAACACGGGTTTCGCGCTCAGAGCAGCTCGCGCCAGGCGGCGTAGCCGCCGATCACGTCGGTTGCTCGATGGATGCCGAGAGTCCTGCAGCGAGGCGGCGGCGAGGCTCGAGGTGTAGCCCTCCTGACACACCACGATGATCTCCAGGTCGTAGTCAGCGATCGGTAGTCGAGCGTCGCTGGTGGGATCGAAGCGCCACTCCAGACGCGTTGCGCTCGATGACCAGAGGCCCCAGGTAGCACGCCATGTGCTCCCGCTGCGCTGCCGGCCGGATGTCGACCAGCGACCGCACCAGCGCGCCAGCTCGTTCGTGGCCTGGCGCGGAGTGAGTCGTCAATCCGCGCACTCGGGCCGATTCGGAGCACCTGCGTCGATGGTCCGGCGACCGGTCGGTGCCGTGCTTTCCGATAGCGCCAGCAGCGCTCACCAGTTCACTCCGACCAGCTGCGAGCTCGCTGACATGGAGCAGGTCGCCTCGCACCTCGTACTGCTGCATCTCGACCAATGAGGGCGCATAGACGTGCACGCTCACGGCTGGCTCGAGTCCGCGGTTGCTGACCTGATGGATGTGTCGCGAGCCGAAGGATCGCAGCGTTCCCGCCACCAGCTCTCGACCTCCTGGAACGATCCGCGGAGGGCCGTAGCCAACCTCGGCATGCTGCTCGGTCAGCACGCCACGAAGGGTGATGAAGGCGCCAGCGCTGCCACCGTGATCGTGCCAGTCGGTGCCCTGGCCGGGCAGCCAGGTCAGCAGCCACGCCCTCGAACTCATGCTCGCGGGCGAGGCGAGACGTAGTAGCGGGCGACCGGATCGTAGGACACCAGTGGCTCCCACAAGGCGCGCTGGTTGGCCAGAGCTGGTAGCGATCTTGACAAGGTTGACCGGACTTCTGTTCTTCTTGGGCATGGAAGCTTCTTTCGACGCAGGACGAGATGATCAAGGAGCCGCATACAGCGGCGGGTGGAGGGTGACGGAGGATCTCTAAGATCAGCGGGAACGCGATGACGCGCCTGAGAGTCGTGGCCTCGGGGGTCGGCCGCCGTCTCAGCGCATCGAGGGACAGGCGGAGCTCGCGCGGTCGCCGCAAGTCGAGATGGATCCTGCGGTACAGAAGGTTCGTGAGTCACGAGTCCTTGTCCTTGACACGTCCCGGGCGCAGTGAACGGCGCGGTCATCTGCCCGGCACTCCCACCGCCGCGGCGCCGGCCAGCAGGCTGTGCGCGCGGGCGAATGACCTGTCCAAATCTAAGCAACACGGCGCAGAGTGGCAATCCCCTGTCTCACTATAGGAATATATGGTTCTACCAAATCATGCAAGTGCACAATGTCTTCCTCGCGCACCGTAGCCGTGCTGTCGAGCACAAGAGTCAGTACATCCGTGGCATTGTGGCGATCATGGACGACCTCGTAGCGGGCGATGAACGCCGCCGCCAGCCCAGGAGAATGCCCGAGCGCTTGCCAGGTACTTCAAGGTGTCGCCAGGAAGCTACGGAGGAAGGGGACGTCTTCCTCGGTCTCAAACTTGGTGAGCTCCGCCAGCTGGCCAGATCGCTATGTCGACCTCACCCTTCGAACGCCGATCGGTGGCTTCCGATGCTGCGCAGCCGCCATTCACGAGCATCGGATGTATCACCTTGGTGGTCATGAGCGAGCGCGCCACGAAGAGCTCCTCAAGGCATCGGCGACGATGACGAGTTGCGGCTTATTTATGACACGTATCTCGACAACACCCAGCTACGTGAACAACTGGGATCTGGTCGATGCGTCAGCTGCGGCCCGGTTGTCGGGAGTTACCTGCTCGATCGCGACCGGTCGCGGCTCTACGAGCTGGCCGAGCTCTGAGCTGGCTGCTGGGACCGCCGAATCGCGATGGTTAGCAAGTCAACGCTTCCTGCGCACGCGGTGAAACAGTCCGACCTCTACCGACTGGCCGAGATCTTGCTGCCGGACACGTCATGACCTGATCCACAAGGCGCGTGCGGCTGGTCGCTCCGAGAGGCTGGCAAGCGGTCGATCGCGGACGGACTGCGTCGTTTTCTTGATCAGCATGCGCTCAAGCATGCCGCGTACGGCGCTGCGCTACGCGATCGAGCATTTCGAGCGCGGCCGAGCGTCGCAACATTAACCCTGCCCCGGACGCCAGCTCCAGGGCGTCGAGCGAACATTCGGGCAGCTACGAGCCGCGTCGCCGGGTGCCCGGACGACATCACCGTCGAGAGGTCCGGCGCGGTCGAGGAAGTGCCGGTGCTCGGCGGCGAACGCGCGCCAGGATGCCCTTCTTGTTACGGGTACGCCCCGGGATGCGGAATATCGTGGAACTTCTCGTTGAACTGGATGGCTGGCCTCGGTGGCACGGTCCTTGAAGCCTCGCAGGCTGCTCGAATCGACACGCAGCAGCTCGGCGACGAGCGCCATGTCGCCGGCGTGCGTCGCGGAGCGCGCGCCAGATCCTCACCCACGATGCATCAGCGAGCAGGCTGTCGATCAGCGGAGCCCACTGGAGGCGCCGCTGCCAGGGCACGCGGCGTCGGGATTGACGCCATTGCAGATCGACTCGCGATAGTGCACGAGGGTGCCAGGATCGTTCTTCGTCTTGTCCATCAGTGCTGACGCTTCGAACCAGTGATGTAGCGGCGGCGGCGTAAAGCGTCCGGCCGCTCTCGGTGAACTGGCTGTAGGTCACGGTCTGAGGTCGCGAGCCGCTCGTGGTGCAGCCGCAGCAGGGCGGTGAGGCCAGTGCTGGTCTGGGAACTGAGATTGAAGTCCACGAACGCCAGGTCCCAGATCAGGATCGCGGCGCAGCTGTTCGTTCAGCTGGTCGATCGAGGGCGCCACCGTAAGGTCACGTCCGAACGCGTGCTCGAAGTTCGCCCGCTCACCGGGTACGTCGTCAACCAGCAGTACGCCAACCATGCTACCGCTGACCCCATCGCCCTTGATTTCGTATGCGCTCGCGCAATCCGCCTGACGTCATTCTCGTCTGCTTGAGTCGGCATGCTGCTCGCTCCTCCCAGACGGCGTCTGCGATTCCCCCTCCGCTGCGGCGCGCGATCGCGTGGAATCGACTTCGACCTTGTCTCTCGGGCTACGCCAGCGGGCGGTGACACGGTTCTTAGTTGGCGCCGCGTTCTGCACTCGAGGTCAGCGGATCCCGGATGAGGCTCCTTCCCAGCCGAGCCTCCAGTCGCGCCGAACTTGTTCCGGGAGTCTTCCACACTCCGTCAGCCATCGGACGGCGCATCATCAGTCACTGAGATGGCAACTCTGTTCGTCATCCGGTGCGATCGCTACGTCAGATCGCGCCGGCACCCGCGTTCAAGCGCATTGCCGACCAGGTCGTTCAGCACCAATCGCGCAAGATCACGATCGTCGGCGCGACAGCGTGTTGACACTGATATTGATGTCGGCCTTGGCCCCGACGGCCGCGCCAACGTGCAGGTATCGGGAGCCTCGAGATTCTGCACGACCGGTCGAGCTGTCACGGCCGATCTGGCCGAGCGTCAGCGTCTCCCGGAGCCTGGCTGTTGGCCGAAACGGCCAGCTCGTAGAGGGAAGGCAGAAATCTCGCGAATTTCCCGGGCTCGCTGCTCGATGAGCCGGAGATTGGTGGAGAGCGCGCCGTGCGTCTCGCTGATCACCAACTCACGCCCGGCGTGGGACTCCTCCTGAACGCAGGTCGGGCAGCGCCTTCATGATCAGGTCAGTATCGGAGATTCGGGACCCCACGACCGCGAGTGGCATCAGCGAGATGGCCAAGCGCGGCAAGCCAACCGTTCGGTTCCCAATCTGCTGGGCAGCGCGATCAGAGCAGACGGGCAAACGCGGTGATCTGGCCCCGCCAGTCAGCCGGAAGATCTCGTGCCACGCCGGAGGATCCACTTCTTCGGGATTGAACCAGGTGGTGGTCGTTGAAGATCAGCAATGACGTTGTGATCAGGAAGACGGTGGCGGCGGCCAGCATGATGAGGCCGCGCCAGCAGCGGATCATCGGTCGCTATCCATGCCAGGGATCGCGATCAGCACGAAGGCTTCGGGGATCTCGAAGTACGAGCCGAGACTCGAGCCGATGCACACCATCGGTCTTGATCACGTTGCGCAGGTATGACCTGAGACAAGCCAGAAGCGCGGCTTGGTGCCGCGTCGCAGGTGACGCTCATTGGCCCACAGCAGATAGCTGCCGATGGACGCCGCGACGCACAAGCCCGATCGCCAACGACGCTGCTGCTGACTGCCGATGGACAAACGCGGCGATGATCACCAAGCGCGGTGACCTCGGACATACCACGCATGCATGGCGTAGTTGCTGGAGCGCCAGAGCAAACGCAAGGTAAGGAGATCCGGTTCCGGCGATGACGGCTCAGTCTTGCCGCCGATGCTGATGCCACCCACCGTCTTATGGTGTTCCGATTCTGCAGTGGCGCGGCAAGCGCTACCGAGCGAGTAACGCCGGGACTTGCTGGCACGATGGCTGGAGTGCGTCATTTCGACCTCTGCATCATCGGCACCGGTTCCGGGTAACTCGATCGTCGACGCCAGGTTCGACCACCTCACTGTGGCGTTGGTGGAGATGGGAACATTCGGCGGGACGTGCCTCAACGTCGGCTGCATCCCGAGCAAGATGCTCGTTCATCGCGGCCGATCTTGCCGGCTCGACAGTTCAGGCGACCAGGCTCGGAGTTGATCTTGACTTCCGCGGTGTCCGGTGGCGAGAGATCCAGAGATCGGATCTTCGGTCGGATCGATCCCGATGGCTGCCAAACGGCCGCGGCCAACCGCGAGCAAAGTGACAACGTCACCGTTTTCGATGGGCGGGCACGCTTTGTCGGGCCGCGGCAGCTGGACGTTGGGGCAGCCGAGACGATCACTGCAGACCAGGTGGTAATCGCATGCCGGCAGCCGCCCGGTCGATCCCAGATCTGGCCGGTCTGAGCTCAGTGGAGTTTCCATACCTCTGACACGGTGATGCGGCTTGCCGAGCGGCCCAAAGTCAATGATCATCATCGGTGGCGGGTACATCGCCGCTGAGTTTGCCCACGTCTTCTCCGCATTCGGAACTGTCGGTGACAGTGCTGAACCGCTCCGACGTTCTGCTCAGGCGCGAGGACGCCGATATCGACGAAGCGATTCACCGAACTCTTGGCAGGCGAGTCGACGTCCGCGTCAACACCAACGCGTGACGTCGGTCGAAACCGCCGCCGATGGGGCGTACGCGGTGCATACCGAGGGTCCGGATGGTGCCCGAGACTACCTCGAGGCGGAGGTGCTCGCTCGATCGCCACCGGACGTACGCCCAACGGCGACACACTCGACCTCGCGATCGTGGTGGCATCGAAGATCGATGATGATGGGTTCGATCATCGTCGACGAGTACCAGAGGACCAGCGCAGCGGGAGTTTTCGCGCTGGGTGACGTGTGTCTCTCGTCAGCAGCTCAAGCATGCCGCCAACAAGGATGCCAGCGTCTGGTGCAGCACAATCTGCTGCATCCCGATCTCGATGATCAGCGCTGACCGACGATTGGTGCCGCGCGCGGTGTTCTCGATGCCTCAGGTGGCCTCGGTAGGACTCACCGAAGCCGAGGCCGCCGAGCAGGGCATCGACTACGTGGTCTCGCGCGAGGACTACGGAGACACCGCATTTGGCTGGGCCATGGAGGACACCGACCACTTCGTCAAGATCATCGCGCGACGCTAGATCCAAGGTCCTACTCGGTGCATCACCTGATCGGGCCGCATGCCTCGTCGCTGATCCAGCCGCTCATTCAGGCAATGAGCTTTCCCAGACCGCGCCCGACGTAGCCCGCGGCCAATACTGGATCCACCCAGCGATGACCGAGGTGATCGAGAACGCCCTGCTCGGCCTCGCCGACTGAGCCGCTGTGCCTGTCATCTCCGACTGAGCCGCTGCGCTCATCTGCTCCGACTCCTCGCGGCAACCTACGTTGCACGTAGGCTGCTGTCGGTCTGCACAGGTTGCAGCGTGTGCAGAGCGCATGCAAGGTAGGTAAGCCTAGGTTGCTGCAGAAGCGCGTCAGTGCGCGTGCGCCGGAGCTCAACCAGACTCGGTCAGCCGTTTGATGGTCTTGGCTACTCGATCGGCACGCGTTTCGGGCTTCTTTCCTTCATCAATCCATCGCGCATACTCAGTTGCGGTGGGTGAACGGCAATCTCTGGTACGCGGCAGCTGCGGCTGGGTTGTCCGCGAGCGCCTGCGGTGAGCTCGGGCGGCTCCGACAACGACTCGCTCCTCGTAGGTCCTCGGCGAGTTCGATCTCGACGAGATCACCGACCGCCGACGTCGAGCTGGCGCAGCAGATCCTTGCGCAGGCCGAGGTAACACTGACCGCCGTAGATCATGAGCCGCGAGCGGTACTCGACGCCGTTGATGTGCGCAAGGACCGGCGGTCGCTTCGAGCTGAACGTCGCGGCAATCGTCCTTCGGTACGACCAGAGCGTGGCCGCCGCCCTGGGCTGAGAGAACCTCTGCCGTGAACGCCATAGGGTGGTGAGTCTAGGAACCTTGCGGCGGAGTTGATCAGCTTCCAGGTGCCGGGCAGTAGTCCCAGCGGCTAGCAGAGATCTTGATCGCATCGCCGATCAGGAAGGGCAGCACGCCACAGCAGCGAGTGAAGCGACTCGGTTTGCCGAACGACAGACTCGCGCTATCAGCATCAGGCCGGCCACGCCAAAGACGTAAATGACCACATTGCCGAGCGCCATCATGCCGATGGTCGGCACGACCCGACGGTCAGCGCCGCGTCTCGGCAAGCCGCCCGACCAGCCAGGCCAGCCGCAACGAAGCCCACGATGTAGCCGAAGGATGGTAACGCCCAGCCGCTGTGATGGCCGGCAAACCAGGGCACCCCGGCCACCCCGGCCAGCAGATAGAGGGCCATGGACAACGGCCCCACGAGTGCTGCCCAAAGCAGCGCCGACGAGTAAGCACCGAGAACGTCTGCAGCGTAAGCGGGAACCGGGGTGAACGGCAAGCGGAATCGGAGACCTGAGCAGTAAGACCAACGAAGACAGGCTCCGCCGATCACCGAGGGCGATGCTGCGGACCAGGCCGCCGGGAATTACGTCGGCCTAGAGTGCGTGGGCTTACGCTGGTGACGCTCGACATGGGGTTGTCCTCCAAGACCGGGTGAGCCTGCAGGTGCGGATACGCCGATCGCGTCCGCACCGGCGATGCGACAACACCTAATGTCCGGACTGCTCTGGGCCGCCAACAGGCTCATGCAGTGAATCGGACGGGGATCGAGGTGCCGTGCATCCAGCGACGAGCGGTCGGCGATGCCTGGCTCGTCAGCTGCGCGCTGATGATCATCTGCTGGATTCGCTGCATGCGGCGCGGCACCGATCGCGGCGCCGTCGATCGGCGCGACGCCGTCTGGGTTCGCTGAATCCAGCAGACCCGACGCCCACAGCCATCGCAGAACGTCACAGCTACGACAACACCGACGGAATCCTTCACCGTGCAATCAACGCCTGCGCACGAACTCGTCGCCAACATGAGCCTGTCCGAGCGGGTTGGCCAGCTGCTGGATGGTCGGGGTGAGATCCACCGGGACGAGCCAGTCAGAGAGGGCGATTCTCGGCGCGGACCCGAGCAGGAAGCGTCCTCCTGCTGGGCAACTACGGCAGTGCGGGACGCATGCCATCCGCAGGAGTCGCTCAGCCGCATACGGGACGCCGCGCGCAGGCCCGAAGGCGTGCAGGTCATGCTCGCGGCGGACCAAGAGGGCGGGCTGGTCCAGCGGCTCAAGGGACCGAGGTTTCAGCCGCGATTCCATCTGCAACCCTCCAGGCTAAACAGTCCGGACGCAGAGCTCCGTAGGAACGCATACGACTGGGGTCGCCAGCTCACGCGCCGCGCGGCGTCAGCGCCGATCTGGCGCCGGTCGCCGACGTCGTGCCCACTGGCTATGGTGTCGGCTCAACCAGCCAATCGGCCAGCTTCGTCGTGGTTACGGTCCGTCTCCGGTCAGGACGGTGGCCGCCAAAGTGACTGGCCTTCACCGACGGTATGGATCGGGCCGGCATCGCTACCGGCCGTCAAGCACTTTCCCGGGCTCGGGCGAGTACAGCGGCAACACCGACTTCGTGACGTCGAGTCGTCGACATGACGACCACGCGTCGCGATGCTGCGCTTCGCTGGCATTCGAGGCGGGCCGTCGCTGCCGGCGTCGACATGGTGATGGTGTCGCTCGGCGTTCTACAGCAAGATCGACGACGGAGCACCGGGCCGCGTTTTCGACCATGATCATTGGTGAGATGCTACGCAAGAATCTTGGCTTACTGGGGTGGTGATCTCCGATGATCATGGCGGCTGTCGCTATGCGCAACTCTGCACGCCAGAAGACCGCGGCGCGCCGATTCATTCGCGCGGGAGGCGACTCTGCTGATTGTCGGCGACGCGAGCACTGGCGACACGCGATGGCCGACGCGATCAAGGACGAGGCAGCCGACGACCCTGACGTTCGCAAACCGGGTTACGGAGAGCGCAGCACGCGTGATAGCCATGAAAGAGCGCCGCGGCCTCGCGAGGTGCTAGGCCCCTTTCCTGAGGGCTGCTCGTGGATCCGCTGGCGTCATCCGACTCGGTCGGCGTGAGCTTGGGGTAGGTCAACTGACCGGGCGATCGGCTCGGCGCTTCCACCGCGTTGGCCGCCTATTCAGAGAACTGTTGCCAGATTGCGGACCGGGCGCGGAACCTGCAGTTGGCGACAGTTCCGTGCATCGATTCGGGATTGCGTGAGCAGGTCTCAAAAATGGCTGCGAGTGTCGGGAAATCGCGCGCCGCCGCACGGAGCCAGGCTGGCACACCGCTGTCCTGCGAGCGGGAGCGCAGGGGAGTGAGGACGGCAGCGGCTCACAAGCGCCAGCCTCAGCGAGCGGAGCGAGCAATGCACAACGGAGCGAGCGGAGGCGTTCTTTCCTCTGTTTGATTGCGCGAGCAGTCCTCAAAAAGGGGGCGTCAGCCGTCGACCTTGAGGTTGCGCCAGTGCGTCGCGGGCCGGCTGCACGAGCTCGGGCGTGGTGTCGGGTATCGAGGCGTAGTAGAGGCCTGACCGGTTGCCGGCGGAAACGATTGCCACGATCAAGAGTTCGCCCTTGGTCTTCAGCCCGGCAATGTCGAAGGTGAGATGCGACTCCACCACCCATGCGTCATGGCCGTCGATGGTGGCCTCTCGTTCACTGTGACGTTGCTTTGGACGGGGCCGTGGTCGTAGAACTTGCCGAGAATGCACTTCACGACAATCTGGGAGCCCTGCTCCGGGGTGAAGAAGCCGTCCCCGGCCTGCAGCTCAGCACACGAGGACTTGAGCGACCCAGAGGCTACCGTTGCCGTCATAGTCGGACTCCACCACCACGTCCTGGCTCAGTACGTCGCTCCCGAATGGCACCCGGGTGTCAACTTGCGGCGCACCCCACGGCGATACCGAGCATGGGGTAGGAAACCGGACCTCCATGGACCCGGCCGTCGGCCGGGTGAGTCGGACCCGGATCAGGGCTTGCAGTAATCGGCGGTGGACAGAAATCCTCCGTGGGTTGCCCAGCCGGCCCACCACCCGTGGTGCCGGTGTCGCCACCGGTGACCGCCCGGACGGCAAGCACGGCAACGACGACGATCGACGATGACCAGTGCGGCACCGGCGATCCACCAGCCAATTGGCGATTTCTTCTTCTGAGTTCTTGATAGTTCGCATATGCGCTGTCGTAGTTCTGGCCGTACGGCAACCGGCCGTACGCGGGCTGTCCACCTTGCTCCGCGGGCTGGCGGTCCTGCCCGTAGGCCCTGGCCACCCTGCTGCAGGCGTTTTGCCGCCCAACGAGGCCTTGGGCTGGCGGAGGCGCGCTCGGATTCGGCGAGACTGCTGCTGACCAGGCCGTGCCGTCCCAGTACCGGAAGAGACCCCAGTCCGCCGCCCGGATCGGGATACCACCCAGGGTCTCGCGCTCACGCGGCCGATTCTATGTGGCTACGGAATGAGGCCAGATTGACAAAGCCAGGCCTTATCACAACCGCAGATTCCGCGCTGATTCGTCGGCGCCGCCATTCACTGAGCTGGCGAGCGTCGGGAATCGCGCGCCGCCGCACGGAGCCAGGCTGGCGCGCCGCTGTCCTGGACGAACGAGCGAGCGGACACGTTCTTCGTCTGCGAAGCGAGTGAGGAAGGCAGCGGCTAACGAGCGCCAGCCTCAGCGAGCGGAGCGAGCAATGCAAAAAGGAGCGAGCGGAGGCGTTCTTTCCTCTGTTTGATTGCTCGCTACCGCTCGCTGCGGATCGCGCCTCGGGAAGCCGCCTACTTCGTCGTCGCTCGCGGAGGAAGAACGCCTCCGCTCGCTCCTTCTCAGCACGGCGGCGCGCGATCCGGTGCGAGCGACGACGACGACGGCGGACTCCAGCGCGATGCGCGAGCAGCTCGAAAAAACAGCCTCAGCCGTCGACCTGGAGGTCGCGGAGGGCGTCGCGGGCAGGCTGCACGAGGTCCGGCGTGGTGTCCGGGATCGAGGCGTAGTAGAGACCCGACCGGTTACCGGCGGAGACGATCGCGACGATCAGCAGTTCACCCTTGGTCTTCAGCCCTGCGATATCGAAGGTGAGGTGAGACTCGACAAGCCATGCGTCGTGGCCGTCGATGGTGGTCTTCTCGTTCACCTTCACGTTGCTATTGACCGGATTGTCGCCATAGAACGCACCGAGAATGCATTTCACGACGATCTGGGCCCCTTGCTCTGGGGTGAAGAACCCGTCGCCGGCCTGCAATTCGGCCACGAGGATCGAGGCGACCCAGTTGTGGCCCTGGCCGTCATAGTCTTGCTGGTCGACAACGAGCTGGTTTTGCACGTCGCTCCCGAACGGCACCGGGTTTATTTCACCTATCGGCGGCCCCCATGGCGGACCGAGCAACGGGTAGGAGACCGGACCTCCGTGGACTCGTCCGTCGGCCGGGTGCGTGGCGGGAGCCTCAGGACTTGCACTAGTCCTCCGGCGGACACACGTCCTGCGACGCTTGCCCAACCGGTCCACCACCCGTAGTGCCAGTGTCGCCACCGGTCACGCGCGCGGATGGCAAGCACGGCAACGACGACGATCACGATGACCAGTGCGGCACCGGCGATCCACCAGCCAATTGGCGACTTCTTCTTCTGGAGTCTCTTGATAGTTCGCGTATGCACTGCCGTAGTCCTGCCCGTACGGCAGCGCTGGCCGTACGCAGGCTGCCCACCCTGTCCGTAGGATCTGGCCAGTGCTGGCCGCCCTGCTGCGGCGTGCCGCCGCTAACGAGACCTTGCGATGGCGGAGGCGCGCTCGGATTGGGCGAGGTTGCTGCTGACCAGGCCTTGCCGTCCCAGTACCGGAAGAGACCCTGTCCGCCTCCCGGATCGGGATACCACCCAGGGTTCGCGCTCACGGGCCAGAGTCTATGTCGAGCAGGTTTGAGAAGGGTTGGCGCAGATGCCAGCCGTTATCAGACGCACACGGGTCGAAAACAACTTTCAGCCGAAGCGTCCGGTGATGTAGTCCTCGGTCGCCTGCTGGTCCGGGTTGGAGAAGATCTTCTCGGTCGAACCGATCTCGATGAGCTTGCCCGGCTTTCCTTGGGCCGCGAGGTTGAAGAACGCGGTCTGGTCGCTGACCCGAGCAGCCTGCTGCATGTTGTGGGTGACGATCACGACGGTGTACTTCTCCTTCAGCTCACCGATCAGGTCCTCGATCGCGAGTGTCGAGATCGGATCGAGTGCTGAGCACGGCTCATCCATCAGCAGCACCTGAGGCTCGACAGCGATCGCCCGCGCGATGCACAGCCGCTGCTGCTGGCCGCCGGAAAGGCCGATCCCGGCCTTGCCGAGCCGATCCTTGACCTCGTTCCACAGATTCGCCGCCATCAGCGAGCGCTCGACGGCGTCGGTCAAGACTCCTCTTGTTCTTCACCCCGTTCAGCCGCAGGCCCGAGGCGACATTGTCGAAGATCGACATGGATGGGAACGGGTTGGGCCGCTGGAACACCATGCCCGACAACACGGCGCACCGGCGACCGGGTCGACTCCTTGGCCGTACAGGTCGGTGCCGTCGAGCTGCACATTGCCCTTGACGTGAGCACCGGGGATCACCTCGTGCATCCGGTTCAAGGTGCGCAGCAGCGTGGACTTTCCGCATCCCGACGGACCGATGAAGGCTGTCACGGTACGCGGTTCCACCGTCATCGAGACATCCTCGACCGCGTGAAACCCGCCGTAGTAGATGTCCAGATTCTTGACGTCGATTCGCCTAGCCATGGCTCACTTCTCCTTCAGAGTGGTGACTCGGGCGATGCAGCCGGGCCAGCAGGTTGAGCAGCATCACGATCATGATCAAGGTCAGGGCTGCGGCCCAAACCCGCTCATATCCAGGCATCTGTGGAGGCTGGTCCCGACCAGCGTTGATCATTGTCGGCAACGCGCCCATGGTGTCAGCGGTCGGCGAGAAGTTGATGCCGACCGCGTACGAGACAAGGATGAGCAGCGGTGCTGTCTCGCCCATCACCCTCGCCAGGCCGAGCATGACGCCAGTGATGATGCCGCCGAATGCCGTCGGAATCACTACCTTGACAATGGTCTTCCACTTCGCGACCCCGAGCGCGTACGAGGCTTCCCGCAGCGAGTCTGGCACGAGTTTGAGCATCTCCTCGGTGGATCTGAGGACCACCGGCAGCATCAGCAGCACCAGGGCGCAGGAGACAGCTATGGCGGACCGGCCCCACCCGAAGATCGTGATGAACAGCGCGTAGATGAAGAGCGCCGCAACGATCGAGGGAATGCCGCTGAGGATGTCCACCATGAAGCTCACGCCACGAGCGATCTTGGTGCCCCTGCCGTACTCGATCAAGAAGATCGCCGCCAGAACCCCAAGCGGAACTGCAATCGCAGCACAGATCAAGGCCATCTCGACGGTACCGACGATGGCGTGGTAGGCGCCGCCACCCTCTCGTCGCGGGGTGATGCCGCGCTGACTCTGCAGCCACCAGGTTGAGCTGAGGAGGAGTCGGTAACCCTTGATGATCACGGTAGTGAGCACCCAGGCCAACGGGATGATCGTCAGCAACGTAGCGAGCGTCGACAAAGACGGTCGCCAGGCCGTTCTTCACCGTGCGGACGCCACTGGGGCGACCGAAGGCCAGCGGGGTGTCAGCGGTGGTCGCGCTCATGACTTCACCCCTCGCTCTGCGATGATCCGGGCAATCGCGTTTACCGCGAAAGTGACGACGAAGAGCACCAGGCCTGCCGCAATATAGGCCCCGGTCTTGGACGGACTGTCGAACTCGGCGGCGTTGTTGGCGATCTTGCTAGCAAAGGTTTCACCGCCGGCGAAGATCGACGGGCTGAATGGGCTGCCCTGGCGATGGCGTCGTGAGGATGATCATGACGGCGATGGTCTCGCCAAGCGCACGCCCAAGGCCGAGCATGGATGCGCTGATGACGCCCGACCTTCCGTGCGGAAGCACTGCGGTGCGAATGACCTCCCACCGGGTCGCGCCGAGCGCAAGTGCTGCCTCGATGTGATCTCGCGGGGTCTGCGCAAAGACATCACGCAGAGATCGCTATCACAATTGGCAAGATCATGATGGCAAGTACCGCCGAGGCGACAAAGACCGAGCCTTTGGGATCGACGTTCCTTCCGAAAGAGCGGGATCCAGCCCGAACTTGCTGATCACCCACGCTGCTGCGGGTGCGAGAAAGGGCCCCAATACGGTCAAACCCCAGAGGCCGAAGATGATTGACGGCACGGCGGCAAGCAGGTCGACGACAAAGGAAACCGGCCCGGAGACTCGCTTGTGCAGATACTGCGTCATGCAGAGAGCAACACCGACGGCTACTGGGACGGCCATGGCCATTGCCAGGACCGACGACAAGACAGTGGTCCAGAACAAGCCCGCGATCCCAAAGCGAAGCTCGTTGCCGGCGACCGTCCAGTTACGCGAGGTGAGGAAGTTGTCCTGATTGGCCTGCAAGCTAGGAAGCGCGAGTGCCAGCAGAAAGATGCCGACAAACAGTACAAGCAGAACGATGAGCAGACCGGAGGTGGTTGCGAGGCTGCGGAACATCCGATCCCCGGTCCGGCTGATCTTGGCGAGTTTGACGCCACGCGGTGCCTTCGACGCGATCGACCGTGGTTGCGGCAGCGGCGATGGCGACCGGTGAGCTACCACCGGGAATCGGGGAATGCGTGGTCACCGCATCATGGTCGCACTACTGGCGAGAAGCTCGGATCCTGCGCTGCGAGCCGGTTCAGGCTCGACCCTCTCGGTTGCATCCGTGTCAGTCACTGCCATGGGTCTTCCTGCTCGGTAGCTGAGGGGGCGGCGGGTCACCGCGGGTGCGTCGCCGCGATGACCCGCCCTCGGGGGAGGTGATTACTGGATCGCGGCGACCGCAGTCTTGACCTTCGACTGCAAGCTCGCTCGGCAGCGGTGCGTAGCCGAGGTCCGGCAGCTTGCTCTGCGCGTCGGCGGAGGAGAAGTACGTCAGGAAGTCCTTGACGATCGCCGTCTTGTCGGCCGCCAAACCCTTGCTGCACACGATCTCGTAGGTCACCAGCAGCGCTGGATAAGCGCCGGCCTTGGTTCCGGAGTACTTCAGATCAAGACTCAGGTCATTGCCGCTGCCCTTGACCTTGGCCTCCGACACAGCCTTCGCGACTGCGTCGCCACTCAGCTCCACCGGGCCATTGCCGCTATCCAGCTGGGCCATGCGGAAGGTTGTTGTCCTTGGCGTAGCTCCACTCGATGTAGGTGATGGAGTTCTTGGTGCTGGCGGTCGCCTCGGCGACGCCCGAGGACTTGTTCTTGCCCTCGCCGGTGCCGGTCCAGGCCTTGGCCGGCTCATCCTTCCAGGCGCCGTTGCCGGCCTTGAGAGGAACTTCGTGGTGTTCTCCGTCGTCCCGGACTCGTCGGAGCGGAAGAACACCGTGATGTTCGCGCTCGGCAGCTTGGCTCCGGAGTTGAGCTTGGCGATCTTCGGGTCATTCCAGGTCTTGATGGTGCCGTTGAAGATTTCGGAGAGCACCTCGGCGTTCAGCACGAGCTTGTCGACGCCGTCGATGTTGTACGCGAACGCGATCGGGCCGACAACCATCGGCAGGTTCCACGCCGGGTTGTTCTGGCAGCGTTCCTTGGCCTTGTCAGCCTCGATAACGCCGTCCTTCATCCTCGGTCTTGAGTGCGGAGTCGGAGCCGGCGAAGTCGACCAGGCCGTTGTAGAACGACTTGATACCCGCACCAGATCCGGTCGGGTTGTACTCGATCGTGGCCTTGTCGCCGCATTCGGCGTTGTAGTCGGCGATGACTTCGGTGATGCGCGTTGGCCTGTGCGCTCGAGCCCTCGGCGGAAAGCTTGCCCGCAGGACAGGCGAGGCCTCGACGCGTTGGCGCTGCTGCCCGGCTCAGCTCCAGCGGGCTCGCTGGCGCTGGTCGGGTCAGAGCCGCACGCGGTGAGACTAAAGGTGGCCAGAGCGGCGAGCGCAGCGAGCTTGCCCGGCTCGCGAGCTCACGAGCCGGTTCATCGGCCGCGTCGCATAGTTCTGTTTCGCCATGTGTGTCCTTCACAGAACGGGGTCGTTCCCCTGGGTGAACCCGGCGGCACTCTGCGCACCGGGGCTTGGCTCGGAAGGGCACGCGCGCGCGGCCCTTCCGATGCCGCGAAACGTAGCGCAGGCCACGTGTCCTGATGGGCCTGCGAAGGTGAACAACGGGTGAATGATCCGTCTCAGCCGACGCTTGCTCAGAGCGATGGATGCATCCGAGTCTTGGCCGATACGGCGACCGAGCTTATCTGGAGGGTACGTTCTCCGGCAACGAGCCGTCAGGACGAGCCGCTCACTGGCATCCGGATGGTGCGTTTCACAGCACAGCCGTCAAGACACGCTGTCAAAACAGGCGGCATGCCACTCAAGTGCGACAGTCATCTTCGATGCGAGGCTGCCGCGAAGGTGAGTCAGACTTGAGCGATTGGTCTGGGGTGGGCGCCGCGTACGACGCGCGAGCTCAGTCCTGGGCCCGATGCCGCTCCAGGGCGTGAACCGTACCGTCCGCTGTCAGGTGCGCGACCAGGAATTCCCCGGTCACCAGAGTCGTCGGCGCAATGTCGAGGGCGTCGAGAATGTGCGGCAGCACCGGCCGGTGCACGCAGATCGCAGTTGGCTGCACCGACTGGCGAGCGTCGCGGCTCGAATCTTGCGTGACCAGGCTGCCGACGCCTTTCGGATCGTTCTCGCCTTCCTCCTCGCTCAGCAGGCTGTACGTCTCGACGGTCGAGCTCGTGCTGGTGAGCGTACGGCAACAGCGTTGCGATACAGCGTGTCGAGGTCGAGCTGACTGAGTCTGGTCACTCCGTACGCCGCTCAACATCGGGCTCAGCATCCTGGCCTGTCGCCGACCGCGGGCATTGATCGGCCGGGTCGCAGTCCTTTCGTGACCAATCCTTGCGATCCATCGCCTTGACGTGCCGCACGATGATCAGCGGCGTGGTGGGCGGCTGATCAAGATACTGCTGCACCAGGAAATGATCATGCAGAGTAGGTCAGCCGGCCGAGCGCTGCACGTACCGGCAACCAGGAGACGACATCGACCTCCGCGTCCGGCGCCCGGCGTACCGAGTCCAAGACGACGCCGCCCCAGTAGTCGACCTTCTTGAGGCCGGCGTTGCCTGCCTCGTAGCTGATCGAGTCCAGCGGCACGCTGAGCCGGATCGTGACGCCCGTCTCCTCCCGCACTTCCCGCACCGCACAGGCCGGCAGCGACTCGCCTACATCGAGCTTTCCCTTCGGCAGCGTCCAGTCGTCGTAGCGCTTGCGGTGGATGATCACTACCTCGGTGCCGCGCAGCGGGTGTTCCCGGGTCACCACAGCGCCGCCGGCGAGGATCGGTCGCGCCTGGAGGGACGGCACCGCGTCTTCTCGGGCACGGTGCAGTCGCTCAGCGAAGGCACTGAACGGCTACTTCGTCGCAGCGCGTCGTCGGCTCGTGGCGTTGATCAAATACTCCTGCATGTCCAGCAGCGGATCGCCGTCTCGCGTCGGTGGTGTGCGGAATCCAGCGTGCCGTCCGGCTGCAGATGCCACGACGCCGTGCCCTCGTCGAAGGCGATGTCGAACAGCTCCCCGATCTCGCTGATGTGTGCTGGATTGGTGATCGAGACAAGCACCTCGACGCGGCGGTCGAGGTTGCGGTGCATCAGGTCCGCGGAGCCGATGCCCACTGAGGGCGATCCGTCGTTGGCGAACCAGAACAGCCGGCTGTGCTCGAGGAAGCGGCCGAGGATGCTGCGCACCCGGATGTTCTCGCTGAGACCCGGCACACCGGGCCGGATCGTGCAGGTGCCGCGCACCCACAGGTCCGACCGGCACTCCGGCCTGGGAGGCGCGGTAGAGCGCATCGGAGGTCGCCTCGTCGACGATCGAGTTGACTTTGATCTTGATGCCTGCCGGCTTGCCGTCCTCGTGGTTGGCGATCTCGTGGCTGATCCGGTCGATCAGCCCAGTTGCGGATGTCCGTGCGGCGCGACGAGCAGCCGCTTGTACTGGGTCTCCTGGGCCATTCCCGGAAAGGTGGTTGAACAGCCGGCCGATGTCCTCGGTGATGATCGGATTGGCGGTCAGCAGCCCCATGTCCTCGTACAGTCGAGCGGTCTTGGGGTTGTAGTTGCCCGTGCCGATGTGGGCGTAGCGGCGCAGCCCGTCCGGCTCGTCGCGGACCACCATGGAGAGCTTGCAGTGGGTCTTCAGCCCGAGCAATCCGTAGACCACGTGACAGCCGTGCTGCTCCAGCCGTCGGGCCCAGGCGATGTTGGCCTGCTCGTCAAAGCGAGCCTTGATTTCAACCAGGGCCAGTACCTGCTTGCCGGCCTCGGCCGCCTCGATCAACGCGTCAATGATGGGTGAGTCGCCGGAGGTGCGGTAGAGGGTCTGCTTGATCGCCAGGACGTGCGGATCGTCGGCTGCCTGCTCGATGAAGCGCTGCACGCTGGTCGCGAATGAGTCGTACGGGTGTTGCAGCAGGACGTCGCGCTGCTTGAGGGCGGCGAACATGTCGGCAGGCTTGCGACGTTTCGACCTCGGCGAGGTGGGGATGGGTGGAGGGCAGGAACGCGGGGTACTTCGAGCTCGGCACGATCGAGATCGGCAAGCGAGAACAGGCCGCGCAGGTCGAGCGGTCCGGGTACGTGGAAGACTTCCCGCTCGCTGATGTCCAGTTCGCTGATCAGCAGCTCGAGCATCTTGGGGTCCATGTCGTCCTCGACCTCGAGCCGAACCGGCGGGCGACCGACCTTGCGACGCAGCAGCTCCTTCTCCAGGGCGAGCAGCAGATTCTCGGCGTCGTCCTCCTCGACCTCGACGTCTTCGTTGCGGGTCACCCGGAACGTGTGGTGCCGCACCACCTGCATGCCGCTGAACAGCTGATCAAGGTGATGAGCGATCACGTCCTCCAGCGCGACATAGCGGCCCTCGGCGAGCGGGATGAACCGGGACAGCATGGTGGGCACCTTGACCCGGGCGAACTGGCGAATGCCCGTCTCGGGATTGCGTACCAGCACCGCAAGGTTGATCGACAGGCCCGAGATGTAGGGAAAGGGATGTGACGGGTCGACCGCAAGCGGGGTCAGCACCGGGAAGATCCGCTCGGCGAACAGCTCGTCCATCCGATCCTTCTCGGCAGAGGTGAGCTCATCCCAGCGAAGGATCTCGATGCCCTCCTTCGCCAGGGCGGGCCGGACGTCGTCTGTGAACACCTGCGCCTGCTCGGTGACCAACTCGCGGGTCCGGTTGAGGATCGCTGAGTGCACCTCCCGGGGCATCATCCCGCTCACCGTCGGCACCGCGACACCCGCCGCGATGCGGCGCTTCAGCCCGGCGACCCGGACCATGTAGAACTCGTCGAAGTTGGAGGAGAAGATCGCGAGGAATCTCGCCCGTTCCAGCAGCGGCACCCGCTTGGCGTCCTTGGCCAGATCGAGGACCCGGTTGTTGAAGGCGAGCCAGGACAGCTCCCGATCCAAGAAGCGATCAGGTGGTAACTCCGGTGCCGGAACGGGAAGCAAGTCCTCCATCACGGTTGATACTTCGACTGCTTCCATATCTATCTCCTGAGTTGCTCCGCTATCTCTGTGGCGTCCAGGCGGACCTGATGGACGTTCAGCCCTGCGCGTACATCACATCACGGCTGACCGCGGCGAATCCATAGGACAGATATAGCTCGATTGCGGCGCGGTGGTCTGCCTCAACGTACAGCTCAACGCGGGTGCTTCCTCGCCGCTGCAACGAGCGCAGCCCAGTCCCAGCAGCAGCGCCTTACCCAGCCCGCGGCCAGCTGCCGACGGGACGACGCCGAGTACGTAGACCTCTCCGAGCTGATCTTGGTGCTGCTTGGTCCAATGGAAGCCGACCATGGTGTCGTTGACCGTCGCGACGAAGAAACCTTCTGGGTCGAACCACGGCTCTGCCATCCGGTCCGCGAGGTCATCACGATCGATCAGCGCCTGCTCGGGATGATGCGCGAATGCCGCAGCGTTGACACGCAACCACTCTTGCTCATCCTGTCCCGGCACGAAGGTGCGGATCTGTACGCCTGCGGGAACCACGGGCTCTGGCAACTCGCCATCGAGTCGCCGTTCCATGATCAGCAACTCGCGCTGACGAGCCATGCCGGCAGCGGTGGCGAGAGCTCTGGCCGCCGGTGTGTCACCCATCGCCCAGACCCGCAGCGGGCTGCTGGACTCCATGATCAGCCGCTGCAGCAGCAAGGTGCCGATGCCTTGCCGCCGATGGTCGGGAGAGACCACCAGCTGACCGCCGCTCCACTCGGTCCTCCGACTCCAGCTGGGCGTAGCCCACCAGATCTTCGTCCTCGCTCACCAGGATGTGCTTGCGTGGTCGGATGTGGACGTCGCAGTCTGCAGCAGTGCCGCCTCATTCAGGGCCCGCATGTGGTCGACCGCCTCGGCATCGGCCACCAACCGCACCACGCCCTTGATCTCTGACTCAGTCAGCTCGGTCGCCACTGCGATGGTCAGCAGCTCGACATGCGCCCCACGCTGGCGGCATTGTTTGGAGCTGCTCGCGCCGTGTTTGATTGCTCGCTCCGCTCGCGAGGTCGCGGCCGCTGCCTTCCGCTCTCACTCGCAGGCGAAGAACGTGTCGCTCGCTCCTCCGCAGCACGGCGGCCTCCCCGGCGCGATCCGCCAGTGAGCGGCGGCAGCGGCTGATCAGACACAGGAAGAACGCCTCCGCTCCGCTCCGCTGTATACTGCTCGCTCCGCTCGCTGAGGCTGGCGCTTGTGAGCCGCTGCCTTCCTCGCCTCGCTCGCAGACGAAAGAGCGTGCACTGCTCGCCTCACTCGTCCAGGACAGCGGCCGCCAGCCTGGCTTCGCGCGGCGCGCGACATTCCCGCCGCAGCCCCTGTTTAGCTGCTCGCGCATCGCGCGCTTGAGATCCCGCCGACTTCGTCGTCGCTCGCAGAGGAAAGAACGCCTCCGCTCGCTCCTCCTCAGCACGGCGGGCGCGCGATTCCCGACGCTCGACCGCTGATGCATACCCCCACGGTCTTAAGCTGCGAGCCATGAGCCAGGATGAGGACCCGTCGAGGCAGCTCGCTGCGTACGGCGCCACTGCACAACCGGCTATCGCGGCCCGAATGGCGCCTCACCTGCGGCTCACCCAGATCGGGGCAGTGTGTGCCGTCGTCGCGGTCCTCACTGCCGCTGGAGCAGTCATCGATGTTCCCATCGTTCGCCGGCGCTGGACCAGGATTCGCCTGGACGGTGGGTGCGCTCGTCTCCGCGGCTCTGATGCTGGCCATCTGTGGTCATCCAGGTTGCCGTCTGGCGGCGTGCGATGGCCTCATGGCTCGGCAGGCGCGCACAGGATCTGCATGGGGAAAAGCGGCTCTCATGGATCGCACACCTGGCGTCCTACGCAGTGGCTCTGGCCGCACTGCTTCACGACCATGGAGGGCAGCGCCGCGGCTGGCTGGTCATCCGCCTCGGCGGTTCTGCTGGGAGTGACCTTGTTCTTTGTCCTCGCTGCCCAGGTCCTTGCCGGGGTGCAGTTTCTGCGTCCCAGTGGCCCTCCGGGGACAGTCCCGGCCCACATCCGGCGGCTCAAGGCGCATCTCGCGCTGCCGCAACGAGTGACATGAGCGTGCACTGCCGACAAAGGATCGCTCGCGACCAAGGGTCACTAGCCGGTGAGGCGGGCTGACTCCTCGACTGGCGTGACGAACCGGTATCCCACGTTGCGAACGGTGCCAATGACCGACTCGTACTCCGGGCCGAGCTTGGCCCGCAGCCGCCGCACATGGACGTCGACGGTGCGCGTGCCGCCGTAGTAGTCGTATCCCCAGACGTCGCTCAGCAGCTGCTGGCGACTGAACACGCGTCCCGGGTGTTGTGCGAGGTACTTCAACAGCTCGAACTCGGTGTAGGTCAGATCGAGCTGGACACCGTTGAGCTTGGCGCTGTAGCCGGCCTCGTCGATCATGATGTTGCCGGACTGGATGACCGGGTCGACATTGGCTGCGCTCGTCGGCGTCATGGCGAGCCGGAGCCGTACGTCCACCTCGGCCGGCCCAGCGGTCGCAAGCAGCAGGTCGTCGAAACCCCAGTCGGCCGACAGCGCAGCCAGCCCGCCCTCGTGAGCGATGACGAGCAGCGGCGCCTCTTTGCCGGTCGTCTCGATGAGCCGGCACAGTGACCGAGCGCCTACCAGGTCCCGTCGGGCATCGAGCAAGATCACATCCGCGGCGGGAGCATCCAGCAGCGCGGTGGCTTCTGCCTGGGCGACTTTGACTTGGTGGGGGAGGAGCTCCAGCGCGGGCAGGATCTCCGCGGACGAACGCATATCGTTAGTGAGCAGCAGCAAGGTGGCCATAGGGTCTCCTCACCTCGGGGATTAGCCGGTGCCAGCCTTCAGCCCATCTCGAGAAATGGCCCGAACGCATGCATGAGACTAACGCAACGGTGCCTGTTTCCCTTCATTACTGGGCTGGGGCCAAGGCGGCAGCAGGCGTCGCCGACGAGGAAATCGAGGCCCGAACCGTTGCCGAAGCCCTCCAATTAGCCTGCGATGAGCGGTCCGATCCGCAGCTTCGACAAGGTGATCGAAGCAAGTTCGGTCCTCATCGATGGATTGACGGCTCATCAAGAAGATCTCGACCGGTTGCTCACTGCAGCCCGTAAGAGTTGAGGTTCTGCCGCCTTTCGCGGGCGGCAAATAGTCTCGGTAGCCTTTCGAGCACGTTCTGGCAATATCTCCACAAACGATCTGATGCGCCGCTCACGTGGCCAGAGGTCACGACAGCGAAACACGCCAATTTCCATCGCAGTGACCATCATTTGGAACGCAGTCTCGTAGTATGAGACACACTGTTGGGATGGACCTGACTCCACCTCTAGTCTTCTGCTCGTGACCTCGACGAACGCGTGGGCGCCGCCGCTTACCCGCCGGCGTGCTGTAGACCATGGCCGCATGCGCTCGTCTTTGTGTCAGCTTCGGCGAATGTAGAGGCGCGCTCCCGTCGTCTCGAGTCTGACCTGCGTTGGCGCTCTTGATCGCCGTCGCCTCATCCCGCCTTCCCGCGTACGGTCACCCGTACCCACCCTCGGCTGTCGAGCCACCAACACATCAGGAGAAGCCACACACATGAGCAGGCAACAAGTACTAGTCGACGCAGACTGGGTCGCCGAGCATGCCGGCGACGAGGACATTGTTCTTGTCGAGGTCGATGAAGACACCACCGCATACGACGGCGGCCACATCTCTGGTGCGGTCAAGCTGGACTGGAAGAAGGATCTGCAGGATCCCGGTCCGCCGCGACTTCGTCAACAAGGAGCAGTTCGAGAAGCTGCTGTCCGAGCGAGGGCATCGGCAACGACGACACCGATCGTGCTCTACGGCGGCAACAACAACTGGTTCGCAGCGTACGCGTACTGGTATTTCAAGCTCTACGGACACGACAAGGTCGCTGCTGCTCGACGGCGGTCGCAAGAAGTGGGAGCTGGACGCGCGCGAGCTGAGCAGCGAAACGGTGACGCGACCGCGCCACGAGCTACACGGCTACGGAACCGAATCTCAGCATCCGGGCTTTCCGGGACGAGGTGGTTGCCGCGATCGGCTCCAAGAGCCTGGTCGACGTGCGCAGCCCGGACGAGTACGCCGGCCGACTGCTCGCCCCAGCCCACCTGCCGCAGGAGCAGGCGCAGCGTGGCGGTCACATTCCCACCGCGGTCAACGTGCCGTGGAGCAAGGCGGCCAACGATGACGGCACCTTCAAGTCCGATGACGAGCTCACGGAGCTGTATAGCGGCGCCGGCCTGAACTGGGACAAAGACATCATCGCCTACTGCCGGATCGGCGAGCGCAGCGCACACACCTGGTTCGTGCTGCACCAGATCCTCGGCCAGCAGAACGTGAAGAACTACGACGGCTCTTGGACCGAGTACGGCTCGCTGGTCGGCGTGCCGGTGGCCGTCGGTGACGAACCTGGCACTGCTTGACCAATTTGGGGCATAACCGTATAGGCCCGACGATCCATTCGATTCCGCGTCAGCTCAAGAAGGAGAAGATCATGTGCGCAGCAACCAAAGGCGGCCTCAGTCTGGCCGGTGTCGACGTGACCAAAGAAGCCGTGGTTCAGGGCCGCGTGCTGCGCGGCGGTAATCCGGTCGCGGGGGCATACGTGCGGCTCCCTCGACTCGAATGGGGAGTTCACCGCCGAAGTCCCGACATCGGCAACCGGTCACTTCCGGTTCTTCGCTGCTGACGGCACCTGACCTTCCGCACGCTTGCGCCGGGCGCGACGACAGTCGATCGCGCGGTCGTGGCCGCACGCGGCAGTGTCAGGGAGATCGACGTCGACATCGAAGCTTCCTGACTCGGAGCTGCGAGCGTCGGAAATCGCGCGCCGCCGCACGGAGGAGGAGCGAGCGGAGGCGTTCTTCCTCTGCGAGCGACGACGACGGCGGCGGATTCCCGAGCGCGATGCGCGAGCGGCTCAAGAAACACAGCTGCGAGCGTCGGAAATCGCGCCGCCGCCGTGCCGGGCCAGGCTGGCGGCGGCTCACTAAGCGCCAGCCTCAGCGAGCGGAGCGAGCAATGTGCACGGAGCGAGCGGAGGCGTTCTTTCTCTATCAAACATTGCGCGAGGAGCTCAACAGAGGGAGATTGTGACGCTGGGTCGGACCCTCACAGGAACACCTCGAGGCGCCGAGCTCGCGCGTTACCGTGAGGGTCTATGTCTCAGGCGTCAGGCAGTGAGCGCTGCGTCCCCTGACGGGCGCATCTGACCTCGAACGGCGATCCCGGCCGTGGTGACCCCATCGAATCGGACCACCGTTTGTCTTCTGCCGATCCGGGCACCATGGGACCACAACCACAGCAGCATGAGCCGACGCCCGGCGTGCCCGATCTTGCCGAAGACGACTTTGCCTGGCTCTATCGGTCAGGATGCGTCCGCTTCGGGCGTAACGGCAGACGGTGACCCGCGAACACCGATGCTCCCGCTGGATTCGCAACCGTCGTACGTCCCCAGTCAGCAGCCGGTCCCCGCACCGCCACCCTCGCTGCCGCGCGGCCTGCAATCCCATGATCATCATGATCGGGATGTTGCTGTTTCTCACCGCCGGAGCAGTCATAGGGATGGCGCTGTTGCTGCACTCCAACTCTTCGGGCTCAGCGGGAGTCCGATGTGGAGAAGGCCGCACCCTCAGACGCATCGCAGTCCGGGCGAAGTGGCGATCGCTGACGCCGACTCAGGTGGAAGGTCGGTTGCCAGGCGCCGCAGACCACCGATGGCGCCGGCAGTCCGGTCTACTACGTGCCTGAACACATGGTTGACGGGAAAATGAATACCGCGTGGCGATGCAACGGCGATGGCGTAGGCCAGGTGGTCACGTTTGAGTTTCCGCCCGGAACCACCATCGTCGAGGTCGGTCTGGTGAATGGATACGCCAAGGTGGACCCTGCCAGCGGTGCCAAGCGCTACGGCGAGTATCGCCGGATCACCAAGGTGACGTGGACCTTTGCGAATGGCACGTCCTTTTTCAGCAGTGCGCTGAAAGACGGGACAACGACCGTTCAGAGGCTGAGCATTCCGTCTCAGCCGGCGGAGCACGCCACACTCACGATCGAGGCAAGCACCGAGCCTGGATCCACGGCCAGAGGTCGCGATGCCGTCGTGATCTCCGAAGTCGTCTTTGACGCTCCTCTTAGTGTCGTGCCTCCTAAGTTCCTTTGCGGTTGGCATCGTTCAGGTCCGTGCCTGTCGTCGCAAGGTGACGCGCAGCGTCGACACGCAAGGCCGACGAGGGAGGGATCGCCGGGTCGTGGGCGTCGACCGAGGAGAACGCCGCGAGGTGCATGCGCCTGGCGGCGCGGAACCGGGGAGAGACTCAGGAGGCACGGCACCAGCCATCATCAGAGTCGAGGAGGAGCGTTACGGGGCCGTCGTTGGTCAAACAGACCTGCATCTCGGCACCAAAGACGCCGGTCGCGACCTCCGCGCCCAGCAGGCGCGAAGGAGGAGACGAAGGCCTCGATGAGAGGCTCGCCGAGCGTCCGCGGCGCTGCCGCTACTCCACGAAGGGCGCCGGCCCTTGCGCGTGTCCGCGTACAGCGTGAACTGACTGACCACCAGGATCGGCGCGGTTTTCCTCTTGACACGATCGTTCGCTCCCGGAGGATGCGGAGCGTCCACACCTTCCCGGCGAGCCGCTCCGCAGCCGCAGGCTGATCATCATGGGTGACGCCCGCCAAGATCAACAGGCCAGGCCGGTCAATCGCACCTACGACCTCGCCTGCTACCTCGACTTGGGCTGAGGTCACTCGCTGAACCACCAGACGCACTGTCAGCTCCTGCGGGCGCTCGATCACGGCAGTCAGTCTTCCGTCGTGGGAGATGGGGCTTCTCGGCTTCCGACGTACGCCTCGACTTCGACTTCGACCAGATGGGCAGGATCGGCAAGCCGCGCCACCTCGACCATGGTCGCCACCGGCCGAATGTGGCCGAACAGTTCTGGTGCGCGCGCCCGATCTGTGCTTGTGAGGTGATGTCGGTGACATACATGCGCGTACGTACCACCTGCTCCGGTGCCACACCCGCTGCCTGCAGCGCGTCGAGCGCGATCCTGAAGGCCGCGAGCGTCTGACGGTATGGGTCACCTGGATGCAGCACTCTCCCAAACCGGTCGCCGTCGTCCCAGCCGTGATGGCCCAGTCCCCGGCGACGACCACGCGTGAGTAGCCGTATCTGGTCTCCCATGGCGCCAGTCCTGTGAATCTTGTGTTCAACACAGCGATACCCTCTGCCACAATGAGAGGCCATGTCCACCGAAATGACATCACGCTCGCTCCCGATCAAGATCACCTGCGGCGCCGAGGCGGCCGAGCGGGCGAACCAGGCGTGGACGGTCTGCGGCGATGGGCGTCGCTGCCGGTGCCTCGGTATCGGTCTGGCTGACCGGCGAAGCGGTGTGGTTCGCCGTGCCCGGCCGTCAGCCCGACCTCGAGCTGCCGTACGCGACGCCGGTCGCGGAGCTAGTGGAGACAGTGAGGCACGGCGGTGCGATCACCGTATGTACTCAGTGCGCCGCCCGGCGTGAGCTGGCCGTGCGGGCGACCTGGTCAGAATCGGCAACGATCCAAGGCGCAGCGAGCTTCGTTGAGGCAGCGCCTCGCCGACAATGTCCAAGCTCTCGTCTATTAGCGACCAAGTATCGCGAGCTGACTGGAGTCGCGGACCGGCCTGGCCACATAAATCGATAACTCTCGCAAAGATGTACCCAGTTTCTTCACGCTGTGCATGGCATGCACGCCAGGTACAGCGCCGACATCCCACGCAGCGTGGATACCGCAGCAGAGAGAGGCCGTCAGCGCCGTGCTGGAGGAGGTCGGCAAGCTGCTCGGCGCTGAGGGTCGCCGGGCTTGGCTCCGGTCGCAGCCGCCCGTCGAGCGAGTATGGCCAGTCGTTCGTTGATCGGCGCCTCGATGCCGACGCGGTGCGCGATCATCACGATTTCGCCGTTGAGATAGTCCGTTTCGATATTCCCCGTGCCGCGCTGCAAGGACTGCCAGCTCGATCCGCCAACGAACCGAGGAACGCCAGGTACCGGCTTCATGGTGAAGCCGGCCGCCCGCGCCGCGGACTCTTCCGCCTCGCTCGTAGGGAATTCCGGCCGCATCGAGCACCCGGCGTGCCTCGGCCTCGGCAGCGGCGACTCAGCGGGGCCCAATCTCCGTTGCGTGGCCGATCAGTGCCTGGAAGACGTTGCCGATGTTGCTGATCAACTTGCGGTACTTCCACGGCATCACGTTCTCGGGAAGCAGGACGTCGAAGTTGGCGGCCACGAGATCGGTGGCAACCTGCCGCAGTATTTGATCATGATCGTCAGTGATCGCGGGCACTCGGCCGATATGAAGCATCCCCGATCGAGGGGTGCTGCGAATGATCACTTCCCCAGGCAGGAGAGTGCACGGCCGGTGTCCAGACGCAGACCCCGTAGACCCGTCGAAAGTACCGATGCGCGATCGCCTCGGCCGCGACCCCATTGAGTGCAGTGAAGATCGGCAGGCACTCGCCGGCTGTGCCAACCGGCCGAGTGTCGCGGTGCACTGGGGTGTCGGTCCAGGTCACGAGGGCCCTCGTTTGCCTGGTGCGTCTTGGTCGACAGGATCAAGATGTCGTCGACATCGAGCCTCGATCTCCTCCGGCCCGCCGATCGCCGGGAGGGACTGGGTCACGTCTTCGTCGGGCGTACGCAGCCGGAGGCCACGCTCACGCAGGGCAGCCAAGTGCTCGCCACGGGCGACGAGCACCACGCTGCATCCGGCCAGCCCGAGCCGACCGCCGAGAGCTCCGCCAACCGCTCCCGCACCGACAATGATGTAGCGAGGCATGTTCCTCACCGTAACCTGGCACAGTGGTGGCCCATGGACGTGCGGCTGATTTTCGTGGATCTTGAAGCGACCGACCTGAGCGATCTGGGCTGGTCAGGCGGGCCGGAGCATCTGCGCGCCGTGGCCGCGGCACTCGAGGCGTCGTACGCTGAAGAGGTTTCGTTGCTGGTGTGGGTTGCCTGCCGAATGACCGGCTGATCGCCATGGGCGGCGTGGACTTCCGGCCATCGGAGGATGCCGGCACTATCTGGATGCTTGCGGTGCACGAACGCTTCCAATCCCTAGGAGTCGGAGCCCAGCTGATCACCGCCTTGGAGCACAAGATCATTGATCATGGTCGGCCGCTGGCCAGGATGCTGGTCGAGCACGACAACCCCTGAGCCAGGGCAGCTCTATGAGCGTATGGGTTATTCGCGAGGCCGGAGCGACGCGCTCGACAGCTGGCCGGTGGCGGGGAGGCAACACCGTACGTGACGGCCTGCACGATCATGGAACGCACTACTCGTTCAGGTCCAAGGCGAGGATGGCGACCCGCCGACTACTGAGTGGCACTAGACTCCCAGCCATGTCGCTGTCCTTCACCTTCGCGGTGCTGTTGATCTGCGGTGTCGCTGCCCTCGGCCTAGTGTTGCTGATCATGCTGATCGGCTGGCTGTCCGCTCGGCAGCCGCTCGGTCCGACGGCTGACCATGTCGTTTCGAGCCATCAGCGGAGCCTGGCATCCGGATCTGATACCCGTCGCCGTGGATGATCGGTCGCTGGGAGGGCAGCGGTAAGGCAACCTATCCCGGCACTGAGGACTTCGACTTCGGACAACAGATCGACTTCGCCCACAACGGCGGGAACTATCTGCACTACCTCTCACAGATGTTCGAGGTCGATGATCAAGGGTTGGCGATCAGGCCGCGTCTGGCATGGAGACTGGTTCTGGCGCCGCAGCCCGACGGCGGTCTAGAGGTCGTGATGTGTCACCCGGCTGGGTATGCGGAGGTGTGGTACGGATCGATCAGCGGATCCAAGATCGAGCTGGCGACCGACGCGGTGGTGCGTACCGCGGCTGCCGAGGACTATGCAGCGGGTCAGCGCCTCTACGGCCAACGTCGCCGGGGATCTGTTGTGGACCTTCGACAAGGCTGCGCAAGGGCCATGGTTTGCAGACGCACATGTGGGGCCGCCTCCGCCGGGTCTGACACTTTAAGAAGATAAGGGCCGAGCTTCTCGAAGACCTCGTGGCACGACACTAGGTCGCTTGATGGATCGGTCCCAGGCCGCGCGAATCTCCGGTGGAATCCGTCCCCTGTCCGGCACAGCCAATCCGGACTGCCGAGCCTAGGTCCGGATGGCAGCCAGGCTTCGGCTGAACTCGGTGGCGCAGTGGCATGCGCGTCCAGGCGCGGCTGAAGTCTCCTCCAGTGCCGATGTTCCCGCTGCGAGCTCGAGTTCGTACAGCCGCGCCAAGCCAGGTGGTAGGTCCATTCCTCGGCGAGGGTCAGTCTCGCAGAACACGATTGGTATGGCTGGGAACTGGGCCTGTATCTCGGCCAGTCGGTCGGCGGCCACTGAGCCGGCCAGCATGGGGGTGCTTGAAGATCTTGCTGTAGCCCTCTTCGACCACAACCGCAGCGCGCGGCAGCGCGGCCAGCTCAGCCATCAAGAACCTCAGCCGACCGCTGATCATCGACGAGACCAAGTCATTGGCCCCGTCCCGCGCTCGACAGCGCGCGCCGACGATTGCCGCGGCCAGCTGAACCGCGCGTAATCAAGCCAGCAGGGCCAGCCGTTCGCGAACCGTGGTCGCCCCGCCGCCCGGCTTTGAATCGGTAGACGGGATACTTCTTCGCCCGAGTCGTAATCAAGACCTCTAAGCACCTGCGTCGCTGAGCTCGCGCAGTCGGATATGAACCCCCGGGGCCGGGAGGTTTGCTTGTCGCCTGTCGGCACGACTGCCAGAAGATCGTGGCCTCGACCGCGGGCTCGTGCGTGATCAGCCGTGAATTGCAGACTAACGGCTTCTCTCGGGAGCGCGATCGGGGACCAGATCGATGGCGGCGCCCCGGCGGCGGTACAGCGCGCATCACCGCGAACGGGAAGGATCGAACCTCGGCATCAGCGGGCCAGCCTGCGGCGCGATGGCAATAGACCTTCACAGAGGTTCGATATGCGCCAGGTGTCTCTGGTCTTCACCAAGAGTCGATGCCCGGCCGCGCCGAGCGTGGATTCGCATTACGAGGTAGGGCAGCGTATGAATCTTCCTCGGGTTGAGGTGCGCGATCATCAAGTCGTCGGGCACATTCCTACGATGGCAGACGTACGGGAAGAAAAAGTATGGATGGGAGTGCTGAAGCTGACCATGAGCGCCGTAGTGTGCCGAGACGGGCCCGACAGAGATAGACAACGGTGTGCCATGGCACTGACGAAGCGACCGACGATGCGTGAGCAGCGGCGGCTCACCGCTGGCGAGAAGGTGTGGTGGACCCGGTCCCATCATGGAGCGATCACCGTGACCGGAGTCCTGACCTGGCTGACATGGCTGCACTCGCTGGCTGGGATAAACGCTATCGCCTCGAGGAGCTCGCGCCCGGGCCGTGGCGTAACTCGCGCTGGTGCTGTCGCCGCGGCCAGTCGGCTACATCGGGAGCACATGTGCTGTGGGGACGGCGTAGACGACGGCGAGACCTTCTGGGCGCAGCACCGAACCGCGGTCCAGCTCCCGCGGCGCCGTAGAGCCGGCTGGACGGGATGCGTTCTTCGCCGACGCAGAGTCGAGGGTAGCTGACAGGGCAGCGACTCACGCGGTCGTGTGGTCGCGTGGACAGCTGGCCGTGGCGATCACCCTGCGTCGAGGCCGGCCCCGACTCGCTCGGCGGCCGGGGAGCTCTCTCGCAGCCAGCGTGATCAGCCTGGAAAAGACGCGTACTGGGGCCAGGCGCGCCGCGAGCTACAGGCACCTGGAGCCAGCGTTTGTCGAGGCCCGCCGCATTAGCTGCCGGCATATGCACCTGGATCCGGCCTCGCCAGACACCGATCACCGCGCCCATCCCGAACGTAGAGCATCGGCCCGCTCGGCGTTGCCAGGTTCATCTGGACAAAGGCTGCTACCGGGGGCAGGGGAGACGGTTGCCCGGGTCCACACCCTCCGGAAGACCGCCGCGCCGGCTTAGATACGGCTGCACCCGGACGGCAGCGCCGACGCACCCGCCCGGGATCATGGTGCGGAGTTGGAGCGTGAAGGGCGTGCCGTGGGTTTCGATCGGCGGCTCGGCAACGCCATTACTGGCGAGCTCGGCCCCATCGCCCCTTATCGGTCTGATCGAAGCGCGGCACACCCGTCGAGTGGCCCTACTTTACCGTCAAATGATGGCATCGCCGCAGCGCAGGAGCCCCTCACTCAGATCCCGACGTAATCGGTCCTCCACGCACGCCCCAGCCACTCTAAGCGACCTCCACCCCCGGCGGGCGGCGTCTCGCCGAAACCCACGGTCTACGCAGCTTCCATTTGACGGCCCGCAACACGTTGCAACCCATGCAGACCGTTTCTTCCAGCAACCCACGCGAACAGATTTCGGGCAGCGAGCTGGACTGGGTGGTGGAGGACTGCTGCAGTGACAGGGTCCGGGACGCGACCCCCTCAGCCGCCGAGTTCGAGCAGCGTTCTTCTTTGCAGGGGCGGATCCTCACCCACTCGCCCGCCGGCACCAAGCACGGGGGCGCTCTAGCGTGGGCGTACCAGTGTTTCGCTTTGATCAACTCCGAGCCGCTGGAGCACCCCGGCCGTGGCGATTACGTGGGCGGGCGCGCGCGGATCGCCACCGCTGATCTGCGATCACCTGGCGGCCGCCGCATGCCGAGAGCTCATGACTGCGTAGGTATCTTCCTCGACTCAGCCCCGTTCGCCATCAGTCCAGGATCGCACGGCGCAGCTCTCGAGCCTACCGCGGCGGGAAAGTGATATATACTCCGATGGTCTTTATCGTTGTCGCGACGCGCCGTGTTCGCACCATCCGATGCGCTCGCGATGTTGCCCGAAGGCCCGGGCGAGGGCGCGGTAGAGCGGAGATCGAATCGCGCACAGAGTGGGCGCCGCCGCAACCATCGGTCGCCAGTGTTCGTGGCCTGCTCGTGGGCAAAGATCATCAATGGCTTGCAGCGGATCGCCGGACCGAATCAACTGGATGGTCAGGATCGCGAAGTAGCTTGGCGACATCCCGGCCTTTCGAGACCGCTGTCACTGATCATTCCCGCATGCTTTCCCGAGCAGTTCGGCGGCAAGCGGGGACTTGGGGACGCCGTCGTGGCATGAATTAGCGTCTCTCCTCGGCAACTCGCTAGAGTTCCAGAGGGGCCAGTCAGCGCCAGATTCGTGGCGGTGCGTGACTCGTCGAGTCCCGACAGGGCGAGGATGCGACGTACCGCTGCCAGGTGAAACGACTCGCCTGAGTGCGATGCGCCGACCAGCGCCAGCAGCCTCGCCATCAAGATCAAGACCCGCCCGCAACCTTGCCGACCGCCTGAAGTGGTTTTGCTCGCGCTACGTGTGGATACATCGGTGCAAAGTCGGATCACCGGACCGAGTGAGGCCAGACTCCCGGTTGTCTGGATCGGTGATGGCCACCCGCCCGCGATGTGACGCTTTCGATGAATCCGTTGCGGACCACCCCTCAACCAGCACCGGATCCGATCTCGAGAAGGCTGCGACCCACGCCCTGACACTACGCTCTGATCACGTGCTGGCGAAGCCCCTCGTTCACGGGGTGGGCGAACACGCCGTTGGGTGAGAGCTTATGGGGCCGCTGACGGGCCTCGCGATGCGCTCTAATCTTCATGGTGTGAATTGGCATGACTTCGACGCCGCGCCCTGTCTCGGATCTGGACGGGGTGTTGCACCCCCGACCGCCGAGCTGCATATGCGGGCGTGGCAGCAGCCTCTTGCCGTCGACGATTCCTCAGCAGGCGCGGGCATCAGACGCCAGGCCTCACGTCAGAAAGTGACTACTTCGACTACATCGGTGGACGGCAAGCCGCTGCCGTGGCGGACGGCATCCCGCGCTTCCTGGCTGCGCGACGCATTCAGCTGGCCGGGGGCGATCATCCGCGCCGACAATCCCCAGGTCGAGACCGTCCTGTGGGCTCGTGCGGTAATCCAAGAACGCAGAATTTTCTTCGCCGTCTCTCATTGGGGTGATCGAGAGGCGTCCGACCCCCGCACGCCGGGGTCGATAGCACAGTTGCTTGATCATCTCGCGGAGCGTGGAACCAAAGGTCGTGCGGTCGTGACGTCGTCGCGCAATGCGCCCGCCAGCAGCGCTGGCGGCCGCCGACCTCGCGATCACGATCTCGGTGCCGTCGTCGATGGCAATGTCGCCGCAGCAGGGCCTGAAGGGCAAGCCGTCCGCCGACGCACCTTCGTTAGACGCCGCGGCCCAACTCGGCGCGGCCCCAGTCAGAGCTTGCGCCGCGGTCTTCGGAAGATGCAGTCTCCGGAGCCCAGGCCGGGCCATGCCGGCTGGCTTCGGCCTGGCTCAATGTCGGGGTCGACCGTGGCGGCGGCGGCTGCGAAGCGGCTGACCGACTCGGCGGCGTGGATATCGCGCGCATCAAGGCGTTGATCTTGTCTCTTGCTGAGCTGGTGTCATCATGACGCACGCCGCCGTCCCCGACGATCCGATCAGCGCAGCCGACCCACTCGACCGCAATCGTTTCCCGATCGATGGCTGGAGGCTCACCGAGCGCGACTACTAGACGCAGATGATCTTGGCGTCACCGAGTCGCCGTTTGCGGTTCGGCAATGGCTTCCTCGGGCATGCGTGGGAATGTTTGCGAAGAGGGCGGTGAGATAGACCTTACACCCACGGGACCTTCGATCAACGGTTTCCACGAGACATGGCCGATCCGGTCATGCCGAAGAGGCATTCGGCTCTTCGCCGAGCGGACAGACGATCGTCAACGTGCCGGACAGCAAGACGATCAAGCTCTACGTCGACGACGAACCGATGCTGCTGGTCCGTAGCTGATCTTGAATCGTACGAGCGCCTCGTTGGATTTCCGCGATGGAATGTTGCGTCGCGACATCATCTGGCGAACCCCGGCGGCAAGCGTGTGAAGCTCGTCTCCACCCGCATGGTTCTTCACCTGTCAGCGACCTCGCGATGCATGACGCATAGAGGGTCACGATGCTGGAGGATGAGGCTCCGGTGGTGATCTCCTCGCAGACCCTCAACCGCCAAGATGGCCGAGACGAGTACCACGTACCGCCCGACGCCAGTGGGCGCCGGCGCCGATCCGCGTAAGGGTGTGGCCTTCGAAACCCGGGTCCTGCGAGCCGCAGAGCCACTGCGTGCGGACCGGCACGGATCGTCCCGGTTATCGCTGCGAGAACTCCAAGATGACGCTCGCCGTCGGAGTCGATCACCAGATCATGACCGAGCAACGACTATCGCACACTTCGACCAGCGCCGATGAGGACACCTGGCAAGATGGTCTACCGGGTGCAGGCCAAGCCGGGTCAGCCGATCAGGTCACCAAGGTCGTTGCGCGTCACCACACGTCGCGTGGAGTGCCGTCTCGTCGAGTTCTCGCCGACCGCTGCCGGCGAAACCCTCGATCGTGTGCACGAGCACGGTGTGGAGCCGAATTCGCCGCCCAACGGGAGTGGCTGGACAAGTTCTGGGAGCGCTCTGATGTCGGGTAGCGGTCAGCCCGGCGCTGCAGCAGAAGACATTCGTGTGGAATTTGTTCCAGATCGCTCAGACTCGCAGAGCGCGCCGAGCAGTCACGGGGTACCCGCCGAAAGGGTGACCGGCACGGGCTACAGCGGGCACTACTTCCGGGACACCGAGATCTACGTGGTGCCGTTCCTCACCTACACCTCGCCGCAGATGGCCCGCAGCGAGACTGCGTTTCCGTTGCACCATGCTGCCCGCACGCTCAGGCAGCCGGCGCTGAGGAGCTTGCACCAGAGCGGTGCGCTGTTCCTCGTGGCGGTACGGTCAACGGCGAGGAGGCATCGGCCTATTACGCGGCCGGCACTGCGCAGTACCACATCGACGCCGACATCGCGCTTACGCCCTCGTAGCAAGTACGTCGACGCCAGCGGTGATCAGGACTTCCTGACATCGCGAAGGCGTAGATCCTTCTGGTCGAGACCGCCAGGCTACGTGGCCGGATCTCGGCTTCGGCGCGCGAACGGCCCCGAGCGCCGCAGCTTCCACATCCACGCGCGTGACCGGACCCGACGAGTACACCGCAGTCGTCAACGACAACCTCTATCACGAACGTGATGGCCCGGTTCAACCTGCGGCCAAGGCGGCCGACGCTGCGTCTGCCGAGCTGAAGGGCGGACTCCCGACGCGCGTACCGCACGCGTCGTCGCGCGGCTCGATCTCGCCGACGCCGAAATCGCCGAGTGGGTCGCGTGCGCGCAGACGCGATGTCGATCCCGTACGACGACGTCACTCGGGATCAACCCGCAGGACGACGCACTTCCTCGATCGCGGAAGTCGTGGGACCTGGAAGAACACCGCCGCCCGACGAAGCGCCCGCTGCTGCTGCACTATCCACCCGCTGGTGATCTACCGCCACCAGGTGCTCAAGCAGGCCGACGTCGTGCTGGCGATGTTCCTGCAGCGGCGACCAGTTCAGCAGCTCGAGCAGAAGCGCCGCAACTTCGACTACTACGACCCGATCACCACCGGCGATTCGTCACTGTCGGCGTGCGTGCAGTCGATCATCGCCGCCGAGGTCGGCTATCGCGACCTAGCCGCTGCGACTATTTCCCGCAACGCGCTGTTCGTAGACCTGGCCGACTCTGCACGGCAACACTCGGCGACGGGGTCCATGTGGCCTCGACCGCTGGGAGTGTGGAACATCGTCGCCTACGGGTCTCGGCGGCATGCGCGACTAATCACAACGCAGGGAAGATCACCTTCGATCCCCGGCCTGCCTGGGCGTCAGATGGCCTGGTTTGACGTTCCAGATCAGCGCTCGCGGCGCTCGGACTGCAAGGCGGACCCGACCAGCCGCGAGATCGCCTTCACAGTAGTGGAGGGGAACGCGCCGAAGCTGGGCGTTCGCGGCGGCCAACATTTTATCCCGTCGGCTGGCAAGCCGGTACGATGTGGCACTGGCCGACCAAAGGCCTCCACAGAGAGCCCATTCCCGTCGAACCGTCGATCGCCGGCCTGATGGGACGCTGATCACTGCTCTCGGTACCGCAGGCCGTCGTATTGGGTCGATAGTCAGGGCCAGCGATCTGCAAGCTGTTAGCTTGCATTTGCTACAATGCAAGCACAATGGAGGCATGGTGAAAATCCGCAGCGCCAAGAGATTGGCGAGCAGCTCGGCTCGCTCGGCGAGTTCATCGCCGGCCAGCGCCGCGACGGCCCAGTTGCCGCTGCGTCGACTCAAGGCCGAGCAGACGGGCATCTCCAACCCGTACCTGAGTCAGATCGAGCGGGGACGCCGCAGGCCGTCGGCGAGAGGTGCTGCTGCAGCTGTCCGAAGGCTTTTGCGGGTCTCCGCCGAGACGCTGCTACGTCCGCGCCGGCATGCTGGATCCGGAGGATCGTCCGGGCACGCCGGTGGAGATGGCCGTGCCTCGCAGACATGGCGATCACTGAGCGGCAGAAGCGCGTCCTGATCGACGTGTACACGTCGTTCGTCAAGAAGGAGAACGAGAAGGCCGCCACGAATGGGAAGCGCCGACAATGGCCAGGCCAAACGCCAACTGGATCCGGACCTAGCTGCGAGCGTCGGATGCGCGAGCGGCTCAAATCAGGAGCAGCACAAATCAGAAGGGAGAAGCGATGCCCCACAAGGATGCCCTCTCCCTGAGGCCCGCAAGTCGGCCTTGGAGTCCGACTACGCCGCGCTGTACGCGGTTGCCGGCCTCACTGACGCGCTCGCCGAGGCGCTCAAGGCCGCCCTCGCCGACACGCAGCAGAAGGCCAGCAAGCGGTTGACCGAACTCGCAGACCAAGCGTCCCGAACTGAGTAAGCAGGCCAGGCGAGCGCCGACGAGCTGCGCACGTTTGTGATCACGCTGCCGGAGCAGTTCAAGCAGTTGCCGGAAGCCACCAAGGCCACGGATCGCCGAGCTGCAGAAGCAGGCAAAATGATCTGCTGGCTCAGGCAACGACAACCTATGGCGATTTCGCGGGACGCGGCAGGCAAGCGGTCGACGAGGTGCGGAAGTCGGCGCAGGACGGGTCTCAAGGCCACCCGGACTGTCACGCCCCGAAGTTCTGAGAATGGCCCAGAGCGGCAAGACACCGACCAAGAAGAACCCGGCGAAGAAGGCCACAGCTAAGAAGGCGACCTAACAACGACCCCTCACACCCCACCCTCGCTCGCGCCCCCGCGAGCAAGAAGGTGGGGCGTGAGCTCGCCTCCCGGGCTGACCTGAACCTTCGAACAGTGGCTGGCGAGTCGTGTCGCTTCTACGGTGGGGAAGGGCCGAAGTGCTGAGCGACAACGAGAACATCTTGACCGATCGGCTAGCGAATCGCCGGTGCACGACGCGGTCGTGACCCACTTGTGTCGAAGCGCGCGTGAGCAGGTCACGAAATGAATACGGGCGACGTCGCCGCTTGCCGGCGGGGCTTGCTCAGGCCTGTTTCGCGCGGGCTCGACTGCGCGCCCGTGTCGCCGCCGATAGCACAACCTTCCGCATCCGCACCGCCTCCGGGGTCACCTCGATGCACTCGTCGACGCGGCAGAATTCCAGCGCCTGCTCAAGCTCAGGATGCGCGGCGGCACAAGCCGTTCGAGCTCCTCGCCCTGTGGACGAGCGCATGTTCGTGAGTTTCTTCTCCTTGGTGAGGTTGACGTCCATGTCGTCGGCGCGGGCGTTCTCGCCGACGATCATGCCCTCGTACACCTCGGTGCCGGGCGCGACGAACATGGAGCCCGCGCTCCTGCAGGTTGAACAGCGCGTAACGCGGTGGCTACGACCCGACCGGTCGGCCGACGAGCGAGCCGGTGGGCGCGGGTGCGCAGCGTCGCCGGCCCACGGCTCGTAGCGCCTCGAAGACGTGGTGCAGCAGCGCCGGTGCCGCGGGTCTCGGTGAGGAACTCGGTACGGAAGCCGATCAGGCCACGAGCCGGCACGCAGATATTCCATGCGGACCCAGCCGGTGCCGTGGTTGACCATCTGCTCCAGCCGGCCCTTGCGGCGCGGCCGAGCAGCTGGGTGATCGACGCCGAGGTAGTCTTCTGGGCGCGTCGATGGTCAGCCGCTCGACCGGCTCGTGGATCTTGCCGTCGATCTCCCGGGTCACCACCTGCGGCTTGCCGACGGTCGAGCTCGAAGCCCTCGCGGCGCATCATGCTCGACCAGGATCGGCCAGCTGCAGCTCGCCGCGGCCCTGCACCTCCCAGGTGTCCGGGCCGCTCGGTCGGCAGGACCCGGATCGAGACGTTGCCGACCAGCTCAGCGATCCAGCCGGTCCTTCACCAGCCGCGCGGTGAGCTTGTTGCCCTGACCTGGCCGGCCAGCGGCGAGGTGTTGATGCCGATCGTCATCGAGATCGACGGCTCGTCGACGGTGATGACGGGCAGCGGGTCGCGGGTCGTCTGGCGTCGGCGAGCGTCTCGCCGATCGTGATCTCTGGGATGCCGGCGACGGCGATGATGTCGCCCGGCCCGGCCTGACTCGGCAGGCTCTGCGCTCCAAGCGCCTCGGTCATCAACAGCTCGGAGATGCTTGCACGCTGCGGATCGTGCCGTCGGCGCGGCACCAGGCGACCTGTCTGGCCGCGGCGGATGCGTGCCCTGCGCGTACCCGGCAGAGCGCGAGGCGGCCCGAGGTACGGCGAGGCGTCGAGGTTGGTCACGATGCGCCTGCAGCGGCGCGCCTCGATGTAGGACTGGGCGGCGGGATGGTGCTCGCAGCAGCGTGGCGAACAGCGGCCGAGGTCTCGCTGTCCGGGCATCGCGCCGTCGGCGGGCGCGGTCAGCGAGGCGCGACCGGCTTGCGCGCGCAGGCGTACACGATCGGGAAGTCGAGTCTGCGTCCTCGTCGCGCGTCGAGGTCGAGGAACAGCTCGTAGGTCTCGTCGACGACCTCTGCGATGCGAGCGTCGCGGCCGGTCGACCTTGTTGATCACCAGGATGATCGGCAGCTCTGGCCTCGAGCGCCTTGCGCAGCACGAAGCGGGTCTGCGGCAGCGGGCCCTCGCTGGCGTCGACGAGCAGCAGCACCCCGTCGACCATCGTCCAGGCCGCGCTCGACCTCGCCGCCGAAGTCGGCGTGGCCCGGCGTGTCGATGATGTTGATGGTGACGTGCCGACCGTCCGCCAGCCGGTGCCGTACGGCGGTGTTCTTGGCGAGAATCGTGATGCCCTTCTCGCGCTCCAGGTCCATCGAGTCCAGCACCCGCTTCTGCGACAACCTGGCCGACGCGGAACGCCCCCGACTGCCAGAGCATGGCGTCGACCAGCGTAGTCTTGCCATGGTCCACATGGGCGACGATCGCTACGTTCCGCGAGATCAGAACGGACGGGCACGCAGAAACACTCTCCCAGGGTGGCGGACAACCCGGCGAGTCTATGGCAGGCCCCAATCTCCGGGGCCCTTTGTTGGCTGCTCGCGCATCGCGCCGGGGAGCTGGCGACGTCGTCACTCCTCGCGAAACTTGGCTCCTGCGAAGCCTGAGCTCGTATCGGCGGCGCGTTTCGCTCCTCGGTCCTCCGTTCGCCAGCGCGCGATACCCGACGCTCGCAACCCGGTTGTTGGCTGCTCGCGCATCGCGCCGCCGCTCGTAGCCCGGTTGTTGGCTGCTCGCGCAGGGCGCTGCCGCTCGCAACCGGGTATGTTCGCTGCTCGCCCAGGGCGCTGCCGCTCGCAGCCGGGTCGGTTACATCACCAGCCGGCGCCGAAGCAGGCAAAGGGGATGGGTTCCGCGGCAGCCTCGACCGCCTCGGCCAGCGCGTACGCCGGACGCAGCGCCTGGCGGCTAGCCTGCGGTGGTAGTCGACCATCAGATCTGCCGCGCCTCGTCCGACACCTTGGCAACACCGGAGATGATGGTCGAAGTCCCGCTATGGAGCAGTGCCCGGGTAAGCCCCAGCGCCTCGTCGCCGAGACGTACGGTGGCTTGTCCGAGCTCGCACGCAGAAAGAACTACCTGCTGCGGTGGCTCAGAAACCCGATCGAGGTCATAGCCTACGACCGGCCCGCCGACCAGCCTGATCGAGGAGAACAGCGGGCTCTCCACGCTCGTGGCACCATGGGCCGCCACGTGAAGCCAACTGCGCACCGTTGATGGCACCGAGGAAAGCTTCGCCCGTGGCCTCCGCGCCGGTAAGCGTCTGACAACCCGGCCAGCTCTGCGCCACGCCGGCCACTTCCTGGTCGGCACGCCCGGAGCCGGGACCAGCCACGGCCACCACTGGTCGGATTTGCGCTGGAATCTCGCGTGGGCGTCCAACCAGGCGGCGGCGGAGGGGCAATGGTCAGCGGCCGGCCTCTCATGCTGGAAGTTCACCCCAGGGCAGCGTGGCGAGCCCGGCCGGGCGGCACGAGCACGATTGGCGCATCCGGCAGGCTCAGGTGAGCAACAGGGTCGTCGAGCTTACGCAAACCCCTGGTCAGAGAATTGCGCGCCAGGAGTCTCGCAAGGGCTCGGGAACATGGCTTAAAGCCAGTGCATCAAGATCGGCGGTGATCCGGCGGACCAGTCGTTCCGCCTCGGCCATCGTGGTCAACCGTTGCATCCAGCAGCCCCGACGGGTCAGCACGATGCCATGGATTTCGTCGTCGATGCCAAATGTGGTCACCAACGCTGTCCCATCGAGCGCCACGCGCATTTCAGCGGTCGTTGGGACTTCGTCGACCGAACCGGTGCCCTGAACCGCCCAGGAGCGACCTCGAATCTCTCGCTGCAGAGCCCGGCGACGTTTCCGCAGCGATTCGACGTTCTCGCTGGCGGCTTCCTCATGCTCCAGTTGGCTCGTCACCCACCGCAGCTGAGTCAACAGGTCCGCGGTGATCTGGTCTCTCAGGCGGCCGCACAGGCGTTATCCGACTTGAGATGGCTCGCGCCAGCTCGAGCCAGCCGAGTACAGCAGCTGGCTGGTCAGCTGCGATCTCTTCAGTGATCGCCAGGGCGGCGAGGCTCACTCCGTGCGCAGCGCTCGAGGTCTGCAGGTCGAGGCTGCCGAACTGCGCCTGATGTTTCATCAGTTCAGCCATCCCGGCCCGCGCCTGCCGTTCCCCCGCTCGCCGGTTCCCACGGGCGAAAGGCCAGCTTGGTTCGGACGAGGTGGCCGTATAGCCGGAGATCGAGCGATTGTCCGGCGGAAACTGTTGGCAGCGGCCGCGGTTTGCGTTCGCATGCATGGGCCCGGAGTACTCGATGGCAATCAAACGAGCGAGTTTCGCCTGGTCGCGCAGGCCCAAGCGGCTGAGGGTGACTGCAAGCCGGTCGGCGGAGCGTACCAGCGTGTCAGCTCGCTCGCCGGCCTCCGCATCGGCACGCAGCACCGCCAGCTCACCGAGTGCAATTGCCCGGGGGATTGTCGCGCTGTCGTAGTCGAGAAACTGCCGTACGGCTCACCTGTTGAGCGAGTGCGTAATTACCAGCGAGCAAAGCGACGTCAGCGCGCGTCAGCTCAGCCTCGGCCAGCAGCGGCAGCATTTCGGTTCGCTCCAGTGCCGCGGACGCTTCCAGCAACGTCTTGTCGGCGTCGGCGACGGACCAGCGCTGAGGAGAACTCTCGATCGGTCGATGCCCACTCACGCCTTTGTCACGATCTGAGGCTGCCTGCTCGACCGTTGGCATTAGTTCGAGTGAGCGGGGCAAATTACCTGCCAGATAGTGCATAACCCAAGTTGTGTCGAGCGGCAAACTCCAATTCGGTGAGTCCGTACCGCTGGGACAGGTCGAGAGCCTGAGTGGAAGTCTGCGATGGCCGATTGAATATTCCCCATCTGATCATGAGCCTGGCCACGGCTGATCATGATCTTGCATTGGTCTTCCGGCTCGGCGCCGTCGATCAGCTGCACCGCTCCGTCCAGGTGCCTTGACGGCAGCGGCGACCCGACCCCTCCCTCAGCAGCAGAAGACCGCGCTGAGCTCGCGTGACGATGGTCAGCTGGCCCAGTGATCGCCGACTGGCCAGCCGTTCGGCGTTTACCAGAAGGCCGATACTCCTTGCTCTTTGACCCAACTCGTGGGTTGGATAGCTCAGACTCAGCAGAATTCGCGCCGAGAGCCGGTCGTGCTCGACCGAACATTCTGAGAACTGAAGGTCTGCGGCATTGTCCGGCACGACAGAATGCAGGGCACTCATTGCCTCACCCAGGAGTGAGATCGCTTGGGTGTAATGGCCGAGGTCAGAGCTGACGACACCTTGGGTCAGCAGCTCCGCAGCGTGCTGATGGTTCCCCGCACGCAACATCTGCCACCACGGAACAATCTTGCTCTGATTTGCGGCAGTGTGCCATATGACCAAAGACCCTAATTCAGCGGACAGACCGGGTCACCTTATGTTGATTGATACCCGAATCGGCTAGCGCTGCTGCATATGGGTGGCCGAGTTTCGTCGACGATTTCTGAGTATTCACGGCAATTTCAGCTGCGCCATTCCTCAAAAGTCTCCTCGATGCCGATGGATTTGATTGGCAACAGATGTGCTTCTGGGGGCATGTTTGGACGCATCAGGCCGGCGATACGTGCCGGTGTTCATGTGGCGAGTCCGGGCGGGCGAACGCCCTGGCACGCACAGTCCGGCGACTATTGTCACCGCGTCCGTCGGGGCAAACGCGACTTTGTTCCCTGTACCCTTTCGCCCTATGGCGGGCAGCACAGACTGGTTCCGAGATTCGTTCCGAAACCGAGTACGAGAAACAGAACGCAGCCATTGGGCGGTTCAATCTCGCGATCTTCGGAAAGACCGGCGTCGGCAAGTCCACCCTGATCAACGCGATCTTCGGCGAGGAAGTCGCGCGTACCGGTATCGGCGAGCCGGTCACCCGGGGCAGCCACCTGTATCTCGACAAGGTTGGACACCTGGGCATTGTCGACACCCAAGGTCTCGAGGTGGGCAAGGACAACAAACAGATCTTGGCCGAGCTCGACAAGGCCATGACCCACATGCGGCAGCTCCCGCTGTCGGAGCAGATACACGTCGCCTGGTACTGCCTTCGCGGCATGGACCGGCGCTTCGAGGAGGCCGAAGCCGATTTCATCCGTCGTCTCGACGAGATGGGTCTGCCGGTGATCGTGGTGCTGACCCAGGTGCCCATGCGGGGCGGCTATTTCCATCCCGACGCCGTGCTGCTTGCCGAGCAGATCATCGCCAAACAGCTTCCGATCGTCGCAGGACGACCGTTCATGACCTACGCCAAGGCGGATGAGTTCGCCGGCCAGCCGGCGTATGGGCTCGAGGAACTCCTCGATGCCAACCTTTCGCGTTGCGCCCGAGGGTGTTCATGGAGCCCTCATCTCGGCGCAGGAAATCGATCATGCGCGGAAGGCGCAGGAAGCGAACAAGTACATAACCGCTGCCGTCGCCAGTGCCGCCGCTGCTGCCGCCACCCTGATCCCGTTCTCATCGGCCGCCTTGCTGGTGCCGATCCAACTTGGCATGATGGCCCGGATCGCCCAGATCTACAAGATCAAGCTTCGATCGCGCAGTCTTGATGGCGATCGCTTCCACAACTGCGGCGACACAGCTCGGACGGGCGACCTTCACAAGCCTGATCAAGTTGATCCCTGGGGCCGGAACCATCGTCGGTGGTGTCATCGGCGCCGGGGTCGCGTCGACCTTCACCTACGCCATGGGCCAGGCTTGGCTGACCCTCTGTCAGCGAGTCGTCAAGGCAAGCTGGGGACCGCGGGCACCGTTGTGGACAATGAGGAGCTTCGCGAGGTTTTCATGGAGGAGTTTCGGAAGCGGATCAAGGTGGGGCGCAAGGAACTGCGCGCAGCATCCGAGCCCGATCCCAACCTGCTTGATTCCAGCAAGCTCGGTTAGTCCCTGGAGCAGGGCACTTGCCAGTCGCGGCTGGCGATCGGAAGAATCGAACGCCGGCTGCCAAATTGCTGACAAGCCGAGGCCTGCTCCAATAGCCTGCGAACGATGAGTATTCCGGACGTGGCGCCGCTGCTCGAGGGCGAGCCGCCTCATGATCAAGTTGTCTTCGCGACCCGCCTGCAGCGATATTGGGCCGACCTCCTGACCGGTCTGACGGGGGCATACCCGGACCATGCGCCGGAGATGGCTTACCGCCTAGTTGAGATTGCAGCCCAGAACTTCCAGCAGCGCCCCGCAGACCTGCGACTGCTGGACCTGCGACGCCACGCCGACCCGCACTGGTTTCAGCATCCACGGATGCTGGGCTATGCGACCTACACCGATCTCTTCGCGGGCGACCTGAAAGGAGTCGCCGACCGGGTGGATTACCTTGCCGAGCTCGGAGTCACCTATCTGCACCTGATGCCACTGCTGAAGCCGCGGCCGGGCCAGAGCGATGGCGGGTACGCGGTCATGGACTATCGGGCCGTACGCCCCGACCTCGGCACCATTGACGATCTTCGGGAACTGGCCACCGTCTTGCGCTCCCGCGGGATCTCCTCACGCTCGATCTGGTCTTGAACCACGTAGCGGCTGAGCATCAGTGGGCGGTGAACGCACGAGCCGGGGACCCGTTCTACCGGCAGTATTTCACATGTTCGCCGACCGCGAGCTACCGGACGCGTACGGAGCGGACGTTGCCGGAGGTGTTTCCGGACTTCGCACCTGGCAACTTCAGCTACGACGAGGAGTCGGCCTCCTGGGTTGGACCACCTTCAACACCTGGCAATGGGACCTCAACTGGCACAATCCCGATGTCTTCTACGAGTTCGCGGATTTGATCTTGTGGCTCGCCAATCTGGGCGTGGAGTGCCTGCGCCTCGACGCGATCGCCTTCATCTTCAAACGGATGGGCACCAACCGCCAAAACCAGCCTGAGGTGCACGCCATCACGCAGGCATTGCGTGCCGTGGCACGAATCGCAGCTCCGGCGTTGATCTTCAAGGCGGAGGCAATTGTCGGCCCTGCGGACCTCGCACCGTATCTGGGGTGGGCAAGCACGCCGGCAAGGTCAGTGACATGGCGTACCAGAACCCTTCGATGGTGCAGATCCGGTCTGCGCTGGCTGCGAAGGACACCAGGCTCTTCTGCGCCGCAATGAACCGGTTCCCGGCCGAAGCCGCCGACCACGGTGTGGGCACCTACCTGCGCTGTCACGACGACATCGGGTGGGCGATCGATGACGGCGACGCAGGCGTCGGTCGGGCCTGAATGGCTTCGAGCATCGGCGCTTCCTCGCCGACTACTACGCGGGCGTCTATCCGATGAGCGATGCCCGTGGCTCGACGTTCCAGGAGAATCCGCAACCGGCGATCGGCGGATCAGCGGAACGGCGGCATCGCTGGCTGGCATCGAGTCAGCGCTCGACAACGGCGACGACACGTCCACTCGATCTGCCGGCGGTGCGTCGCCATCTCGCTGGCGCACAGCCTGATCCTTGGGGTTCGGCGGCCTGCCCCTGATCTACGGGCGACGAGCTTGCTCTACGTGAATTACTACGACTTCCACGAGGACCCAGACCATGCCGACGACAACCGCTGGGTTCATCGGCCACCGATGCCGTGGGACTTGGCGGACAATCGGCACGATCGAAGGCACAGTCGAGGCTCGGGTGTGGCATGCCCTGCGGCATCTCATCGCTGTGCGCATCCTCGCTGCCAAGTCTGGACGCCTCGGTCGAGAGTGAGATCCTCGATCCTGTGAACCCAGCGGCTCCTGGTCTTTCAGCGCCGGTACCAGACCCAGACCATGGTGGGTGTCATACAACATGACGACGGAATCGCAGAAGCTCGCCCCGCTGGGTCGATCCCGCTGGGCAACTGGGCCTGGGATGCGCTCACTGATGAGACACCGCTGACCAATGGGTCACTGACCCTGGACGGCTACCAGGTGCGCTGGTTCGTGCAGCAGACGTGAGCGACGTCCGCGACCACGCAATCATCCAGGATACGCGCCGAGCTGTCGAGCTTGACCTCAACTGGACCGAATCGGCGCCGGGATTGTTCTCGGTCGAGCCTGCCCGGCACCCGCCAAGCTGGTCACCGAGTGTGGCCCTCCAGGTCGGCAAGCACGGCATGCACGCGCGGGCATTTGATCGCCTGCAAGCCCGATGAGAACCACGCCGGCGTCTACCGCTGGCTGCTGGAGCGCAACCTGGAGACTTCAGGGCATCGGATGTTGCAGTGCAGACGCGCTTCGGCGACATCATATCCTGACTGGCAGCGTGCCGGTCGAACTGGTCACTCTTGAGCCCAGGTCGATCGGCTCCTCGGCGCGGTTGCCGAGGCGGCCGACGACGGCTTCAACGTGATCCTGGAACTGGGTTTCGCCGAAAGCATCCGACAGGGGTGGCCCGGCGGCGCTCGCGCGGAGAGTCGACAGGCGAACCTTGCAGCCTTTACCCATCTGGACCCAGGTGAGCGTCCGAAAAGCTAACTCACGTGGCAGCCAGCGCACGCGGTTGGCCACCAGTGCCCTAGGCTCGCAGCCATGAGAACGACGCGGGAGCGTGGTCGACCGCCGCCCCGAATGCGAGCGGTGTGATGACAGGTACCTTTGATCCTCTTGCGCCATGGTGAGAGCGAATGGAACGCGCGAAGAACCGTGTTTACTGGGCTGGGTCGATGTCGATCTGAACGCCAAGGGTGAGGCCGAAGTCAGCCGTGGCGGCGAGCTGCTCGTGGAGAAACAATCTGCTTGCCTGATGTCGTGCACACCTCAGTGCTCCGCAGGGCAATCCGGACCGCGCAGATTTCGCTGGACATCGCGGATCGGCTCTGGATCGAGACAAAGCGTTCCTGGCGGCTCAACGAACGCCATTACGGTGCACTGCGGGGCAAGGACAAGGCCGCCACGCTCGCGGAGTTCGGCGAGGAGCAGTTCATGCTGTGGCGGCGCTCGTACGACATCTCCGCCGCCGCCGATCGACACACGACGATCAGTACGCGAACTTCAACGATCCGGAAATACGCTGGCCCTCCCGACCGAGGCACGGCCGCGAACCGAATGCCTCAAGGACGTGCTGATACGTGCGCTGCCCGTACTGGTACGACGCAGATCGTGCCCGACCTGTTGGCAGAAAAGGTGACGCTGATCGCCGCACACGGCAACTCACTGCGCGCCATCGTCAAACACCTGGACCAGATGACTGACGAAGCGGTAGTGGGGCTCAACATTCCCACCGGCATCCCGCTGGTGTACGAGCTTCGACGAGCGTCTGAAGCCAGTCGGAGTGGTGGCCGCTACCTGGACCTCGAGGCCGCCGCCGCCGCCGATTGAAGCCGTCAAGATGCTGGGCAGCGAAGTAGCTCCCTGAGTTTCTTTCGGCGATCACCCGACGGCTGGATGCGTACGTTTCCCACCAAACCGGCGCAAAAGTCTGCTCTCGGTGCGCTCCTAGCGTAATACGTTTCCCACCAAACTGGCGGAGACGCGCGCTTCACTGGTTGCTGGGGTTATCCACAGGTGACCAAGATTTTCGGGTTCAGGGTGGAACACCCGCCAGGATCTGGCTATGGCAGTGACCGCTCGCGAACTCCGCGCACTCGACGTCCGACGTCCGTTCAGCCGGTGCCCAGGCACGAGCGGCCGGTATCCGGCTCCGCCAGGTCCTTGGGCCACAGTCTGCCACAAGATCCTCTACGACCTTACGTGTCTCTTCATCTGTATCCCATCACGACCAGGCTGAGAGCCGAGGCAGCGCTCAGTCTGCCGGTGCCTGGCGGCGTTCCCATCAGGCCTGCCTCGCACTTGCGGTCTGGGAGTTGTGGCGCGGAGTTGGGCCCGCATGCTCCGATGCGTACTCACCCCACCGCTGCCCAGGCACGGCGTGCCGCGGAGCCGATTGCGGATGATCGGGCGTATCTCGCAGACAGACGTGGCGTCCCGCGATCAGCGCATCCACGCTCCCCGCGTCTCTCGAGTCAGCAGTCCGACGCAGACCTTTCTCGAGCCTTCGCAAAGCAGAGTCTTGATCTTGTCGAGCTGGTCGTGCTCGGCGACAGCCTGGCCTAAGGCGAAGCGCATGACTCCCGAGGACTTGGTAGCGGCAGCATCAGAGTGGCCTGGCAGCGGCTGCAGCACGGGCGCGCAAGGCGGCACTTGATTCGTACGCAAGGGTGTCGACTCCCGAAGGAGACGATTGCGTATGCTGTTCGGTCCTCGCTGGGCTGCCCGAACCGACCGTGAACTCCATCTATCCGGAACTCGACGGCATTGCTGGCGCATGCGCTTCGATCTCAGCTATCCCGGGCTGAAGTTGATCATCGAAATGGCGACGGTCGCCAGCATGCCTGAGAAGCAGTGCCAATGGCGCCGCGACCCGTCCAGGCGCGAGGAGCTGGATCGTGAGGGATGGCGATTGATCGTGGTCACCCGGATGATCTTCGTGACGTGCGCCGGAGGCGTGTGCTCAACCGAGTACGCGAGGCCCTCATCGACCGTGGTGCGGTTGGCATCCGCCGCCGGTTCGAGACTGAATGGATACGCTACTTCGCTTCCCGTGCCTGATCGCTTTTCGCTGGTTTGGTGCGGGAAACGTCCGCTTCAGCCGCGCCTGTGCCTGATGGTTTCGGCTGGTTTGGTGGGGAAACGTCCGCTCCGAGGGGTCCGAGCTACGGCTGGGGCGCAGATCCGTCCCCGGGAAATTGGCCAGTCACGACGTAGATGATTCGACGGCCCATTGATGCGTGCATGATCGGCGATGCGCTCGTAGTAGCGGACCAAGCAGCGCGACGTCGACGGCAGCTTCCACGCCGTACGCCCAGTCGTCGCTGAGCATCACTCGGAACTGGGTACGCCGCAGGTCGTCCATCTCCTGGTCGCGCGCCCGCAACTCCTGCGCGCGTCTGGATGTTGCGGTCGTTCAGCGTCTGGCCCGGCTGTGATTACCATCTTCTCGGCGACATCGCCCATCCTGACGAAGTTCGGGCGCAGCGCCTCGGAACAGCGGTCTCCGGATAGCGCAGCCGCGGCGATCTTGGCGACGTGGGCGGCGAGGTCACCCATTCGCTCCAGCTCGGTCACCATTCGCAACGTGGCAACAATGGATCCGCAGCTCACCGGCGACCGGGGCCTGCGGCGGGCCAGTAGCGAGAATGACCGCGCTTCGATCTCCGCCTGCCTGGCGTCGATCAGCTTCGTCCTCGCTGATCACCTGCTCAGCCGAGGTGGATGTCTGCTTCGAGCAGTGCCGTCGTCGCCGAGCGAACCGCCGATGAGACGACCTGGGCCATGTGCACGAGGTCCGCCGAGGACGTCGTCCAGCTGTTCCCGGTAGGAGTCCCGCATGAGTCGTCCCATCTGTTCTTGGCGCTGTCAGCACAAACAACCATAGGCCGGCACCCTACACCGAGTCATGCGGCTGGTTAACGAACCGTGAACGATGTGCCAAACGGTTGAGGACGCTAGGGCGTCCCCGGCTATCAGCTGGTCAGAGAGCGCCTCGCCCGACCCCTACTATCTTCGTGTGAACCCGTTCTGGGTCGCTATCGTGGCGCTTGTTGTCGGGCTGGGGATCGGTGTGGTCCTGACGTGGGTCGCCGTTCGGGCACGACGAGAGAGCCAGGTCCGACTTTCGACGTCGCCGAGCCCGTGGTTCCAGTTGGTGTCGGCCGAGGTGCTGTCGGTGCTGCACTTCCTCTGGCGTGGTGGTCGGCCCACACGACGAAGTACTCGAGGGCAACCGCGACCGCCAGGACCCTCGGTCTGGTACGGTGGCAGTCGGATTGCCGTACCCGAGCTGCTGGAGCTGGTCCGCAGCGTCAGGCGCGGAGGGGACGGTCGCATGGTCGACCTCCAGATCTAACCGCGGCCTCGCGTCGCCTCCACCTACCTCGCATCGGCTCGCGTCGCGCCCTCGACGAGAGCCTGATTCTCGTACTGGCCGACGACTCAACGGCTGCTCGGCGGATCGAGGAGACCCGACGCGACTTTCGTCGCCAACATCAGCCACGAACTCAAGACTCCCATCGGGGCGATTTCCTGCTGGCCGAAGCGGTCGAGGATGCGGCCGACGACCCTGCCGCCGTTCGCAAGTTCGCAGTCTCGGATGGGTGTGGAGTCGGCGCGGCTGACAGATCTCGTTAGTCAGATCATTGAGCTGTCGAGACTTCAGGCCGACAACCCGCTGGTTCGATCCAGAGGTCGTCGACATCGATGAGGTACTCGAGCGACGCCGTCGACCGGCGTCGGATGGACGCAGAACGAACAGCGGATCAACGCTCACCGTTGCGGGGATTGCAGGAACCCAGGTGCTCGGCAGCGCCCGCCAACTTGGCGGTCGCGGTCGGCAATCTGGTTGACAACGCGATGGTCTATTCCGACCCTGGGCGCGTGTAGTAGTCGCGGCCCATGTGCAGGCGCAGAAGCGATGACGACTATGTCGAGATCACAGTGTCCGACAACGGAATCGGCATTCCGCGCGGCCGAACTCGACCGAATCTTCGAGCGCTTTTATCGTGTCGATTACGCACGAAGCCGGGCCAACGGCGGCACCGGCTCAGGCCTTGCGATTGTGAAGCACATCGCAGCGATCCACGGAGGCAGACGTATCCGTATGGAGCCAAGTGGGTCACGGATCAACATTCACCCTCAAGATTCCTGCACACCTGCATGACGTCGCGCCAGCCATAGCTGAGAACGCCGCCGCATCCACAAATGGTCAGCCCGATCAGCCAATGCCTGAGCGTCAGGAGATCAACCAATGACGAGGGTGCTTGTCGTCGAGGACGAGGGAGTCCTACCGCGACGCCTTGTCCTACATGCTCTCCAAGGAGGGCTTCGAGGTGATCGAGGCCGCAGGACGGTGCCACGCGGCTCGCCGAGTTCGACCGGCATCGGCGCTGACATCGTGCTGCTCGACTTGATGATGCCCGGTCTGCCCGGCACCGAGGTGTGCCGCCAGCTGCGACTCCGCGGCGCGGTGCCGGTGATCATGCTCACCGCCGCGCGACAGCGAGGTCGACAAGGTCGTCGGCCTCGAGCTGGGCGCCGACGACTACGTCACCAAGCCGTTCAGCTCATCGCGAACTGGTGGCACGGATCCGTGCGGTGCTGCGACGCGGGCATGACACCGAGCTGGTGCCCGACGTCGTCGAGGCGGCCGGGGTGCGGATGGACGTCGAGCGGCACGAGGTCGCCGTCAACGGCGAGCGGATCACGCTGCGCGCTCAAGGAGTTCGAGCTGCTGGAGATGCTGCTCCGCAACGCCGGCCGGGTGATGACCCGCGGCCAGCTGATCGACCGGATCTGGGGCGCGGACTACGTCGGCGACACCAAGACCCTGGACGTCCACATCAAGCGGCTCCGGACCAAGATCGAACCGGATCCGGCCAGCCCGCGGTACCTCAGTCACCGTCAGAGGACTGGGCTACAAGTTCGAGGGCTGAGCTCGCCCACCATGCACACGCTGCAGGCGCTGGCGTCGGCTTGAGTGAGCGCGTACGGGACCCAAATTGCCGTCGAGCACCGGCACCGCTGAGTCACCTCGCCGGCAGTTCTGGAACGCCAGCGTCACGATCGCGTCGAGACCTGGGCGCGAGATCGGGCTCTTCACGGATGATCGGCGCCTGATCTGGTGAGCACAACCAAGGTGCGCCGTTCGCGCACCGACACCGTGTTCGGGGACCGTGACCGTGAATGGCGCGCCCTCGGTTCCATCCGCCTTCAGCGGCACGCCGCTCACAGCGGTCAACGCATCGCGGTCAGCGGTCACGATTGAGCCTGACAGGATGCCTTCGCCGGGTGCGTGGCTGATGATGGGCCAGGTTGCGGACGTGCACCACCTTGTTGGGCATGGTCGGGTCGCCTGACTGTCGATGTTGACGCCGCTCGGCAGGCGTGTACGGGCGATTGGTCTGTACGTCCATGCCCGCACGCTGCTGCGACCAGCAGTAGACCGATGACGAGCAGCAAGCTCGCACCACCCCGCCGTGCCAGGCCGCCCGCGCCGGCGCGGAATCTGATGCGGCCTGCTCGATTTGCTCGACTCGGGCTCCAAGACACGATGACCGACTCCTGCCTGGCGAGGGGACACTTCTGCGATGCAGCCTATCGACACCTTCCCGGTTCGTGCAGGTATCGTCGAACGGAGGTTGCAGCTGCTGCGCCGACGCCTCATCGGGTTTGATCCGCCAGCGACCCAGCGACACACCGCAGGCACAATCCGACCCGAGGTTTGTCAAGCCCTACACCGACCCGCAATACTGCCTTCTGGCTAGCGCAAACGCTGCCAAGCGGGAGACCATCAGATGCTAAACTTGCTTGTCGCGAAAGGGGTACAAAACAATATGACGTTTACAGTCGGCGAAACGGTGGTTCTACCCCAATCATGGGGCCGCCGTCATCGAGGACATTGAAACCCGGCAGATCAAGGGTGAAGACAAGCTCTATCTCGTATTGAGGATTGTTGGTCAGAGTGATCTCATCGTCCGTGTACCTGCGTGCAACCTGGACCTTGTTGGGGTCCGTGACGTTGTAGACGCTGACGGTTTGGAAAGGGTTTTCGGTGTCCTTCGCGCACCCACACCGAGGAGCCGACCAACTGGTCGCGCGCGGTACAAAGCCAATCTCGAGAAGCTCCACTCCGGCAATGTGCTGAAGGTTGCCGAGGTTGTTCGCGACCTCTGGCGACGCGAGCGTGAGCGTGGCCTGTCCGCCGGCGAGAAGCGCATGCTTGCCGAAGGCCCGGCAGATTCTGGTCTCCGAGCTCGCCCCTGCGGAGCGTGTCGAGGAGGACAAGGCCGAGGTCCTGCTTGATGAGGTCCTCGCTTCCTGACTTCGCAGTCACCCCCTCGTCGCACCGGAATTGGCATCGACGTTCATCGGCTGGCACCAGGACGGCCGATGAACGTTGCTTGTCTGCTGTTCGAAGATGAAGTAGGTCCCGACGGTCACTCCGACGGTGACGTGGTCGCCCATGCAGCCTGTGATGCCTTGTTGAGCGCTGCCGGGCTCGGCGATCTTGGCAGCAACTACGGCACAACTGACCCTGAGTGGTCCGAAGCGCCAGGTGCAGCCTTCCTGACCGAAACTGCTGCGCGCGTACGAGCCGCCGGCTTCGACATTGCCAATATTGCCGATCCAACTGATCGGCGACCGCCCCAAGCTCGGGCCGCGCCGTGCCGAGGCGGAGCTGGTCGATGAGCGAGGCCGTCGGCGCCCCTGTCAGCCTGTTCTGCGACCACCACAGACGGCCTTGGGCTGACTGGTCGCGGTGAAGGCATCGCGGCCATCGCCACTGCGCTTTGGTCTGAAGCCTCGGCTGTAGAGCGCGCCCCTCGACAGCCGGATCGCGCGCACCGCTACGCGCACGAACCTGGCTGGAACGACGAATGTGTTGCACTTGCCGCACTTCGTTCGTGCCCAAGCCCAGTGTTTCCCCAGTATTTGCGCGATCGCGCGAGCTCCGTGGCTTCCGACGACGTCAGCTTGATCCGGTCAGTGTGTCGTCGCCGATGGCGACGTAGATGTCCACAGATCCCATCGATGTCTTGCTGTTGTACGCCGAGCGACTGCGATACCGCACGCACGAACATGCCTGAGAAACAGTCGGCCTGCGTTTCGAGCCGGCGCATCAACTGCAGATGCCGTCCCCTCGTCGCCGGAGCTCTCGGCCGAGCGCGTTCGCAGAGACCAAGATGCCGGTTCGGCCCTGCAACGCATGACCGAACTCATGCGCCATTACGACATCGGCGGTCCACTTGGTGTTCCGTACATGGGCTGCAGAGCCTCGCGGTAGCAGGTTGCTGTAGTACACCTGCTGATCGGCCGTGCAGTAGAAGCGCGTTCACTCCGGTCTTCGCCGCACTTCGTCGTGAGCTCCTCGCCGTAGATGGTCACCGTCGGCCGCACGATGATGAAAGCCGGCGCTGGTAATCGGTGGCTCCCAAACTCGTACCAGGCACTCCATCAAGCCCTCGAAATGGGACTTCAGTTGGGCATCGCTTGCGGTCGCCACGTTGATGGGCTGGGAGCTGCAGCGCACCGGCACCGGCGTCGTCTGGCTGTAGAGCGTGACTGTTCGTGATCCACTGCTCGGCTTGCTCGTACGTCTGGGGTATCGGGATAGGTCCGGCGGGTTGGTGTCCGGCGGCGGGACCCGGTAGTCCTCATTCTGGTAGGCGGCAGTCGAGGAACCCGAGCCAAAGCCTGCGTTCAGCCCGCTGATCGCCAGTCCAACGATGGTGGCCAACCCCAGGACGATGATCACCAGCAACAAAGAACCGGAGCGGATTCCTCCGCCGCGGCGCAGCAGGCATCGGCGGTGTCGGTCCGTACTGCGGCACTCCGCCGCCAAAAGGACTGCCGACCGAAGCCGGGAGGCGGGTATCCCTGGTAGTAGCCGCCACCGGCCGGCGTGCCAGGCGGCGCCTGCCAGCCACGGGCTGAACCATACGGGCCGTACGACGGGGGCTTGCTTGTGGACCGCCTCGAGGCGGCGCCGTACTGGGGGCCACCCCGCTGCTGCTGGCTCACACGCGCAACGATAACCGCGTGCGCCAGCGACGCGGGGGCAACTTCCGTCATCGCTCCACCACACCGCTCACCGACACAGATCGCCGACAAGATCGCCGACCCCGCTCGCCGATGGGGCTAGAGGTCGCCTCGCTCCCGCCATTTGTTCGGCTGGGGCCGGTGCCGGTGCCCGCTGCGTTGGCCCCTTTGCTGATCACCTGCCTCTACGGCGCTCGGCACAGCCGTTTCCGGGCATGGGCACTCACCTCTCTACGACTGGTGCCCTGCGCCAGGAATCGGGCACATATCTCCGCCGCCCAGGCGGCGCCTCGCTGCGTTCTCCTTAGTCCGAATATAGCGGCGCCAGGGTGTCCGGCAGACTCCGCCCGGTGCGGGTACAGGCGGCGGGTTCGAGGGTGACTTGGTAGCCGAGGGCTTCGAGTTGGCGGATGTGGTTGCGTTTGCGCGCGTTCGGTGCCGATGCGGGTGTCGTAGAAGTCCGCGCCGAGGTCGTGGAATCGGGCTTGGGGTCGGACGAGGAGGTGCCAGATGATGACCAGGATGGAGCGGCCGACCGCGACGATGGCCTTCTTCTTGCCTCGTCGTCGGGCGATCCGTCCGGTAGCGTTCGCCGAGGAAGGTGTCGGTCCTGCCGGCGCCGACGGCGGCTTCGCCGAGGACCCGGGCCAGGTAGGCGGTTGCCGTGCCCGGTGGAGCCTGTTGCCTTTCGTCGTCCGGCGGACTCCTTGACTCCGGGCGCGAACTTGGCCCATGAGCACAGGTGGCGCGGCGGTGGGGAACCGGGTCATGTCGATCCCGATCTCGGCGAGGATGCACGCAGCGGCGATGCGGCCCGATGCCGGGGATCTCATCCAGCCGCGCCGCCGCTGTCAGCGAAAGGGGCGATCATCGCCTCGATCTGGGCGTCGAGCTCGGCGATGTCGGCGTCGACCTGGCGTCGATCCGGGCGAGCATCTTGGCCAGCAGGAAGCCGTGATGGTCGGTGAAGTCGCCCGGTGAACGCCTCCTCCAGCACGGCTGATCTTGCCGCGCATCCGGCCACGGGCCAGCTGGGCCAGCACCTGCGGGTCACGCTCGCCCGGCGATCAGCGCGGCCAGCATCGTCCCGCCCGGAGACCCCGAAGATGTCGGAGGCCACCACCGACAGCTTGATGCTGGGCGTCCTCCAGCAGCTTCTCCACCCGCTGCTTCTCCGCGGTGCGCACCCCGACCAGGTCGGTCCGGTAGCGGGTCAGATCCCGCAGCAGCCGGATCGGCGGCGGCGGCACGAAACTGGGCCGCAGCATCTGCCGCTCGGCGACCTTGCACAGCCACACCGCGTCCAGCCTGTCGGTCTTGGGCGACCGGGCAGGTGCTTGACGTCCTTGGCGTTGACCAGCCAGGTCTCCAGCCCGTGCGCCTCCAACAGGTAGAACGGCCGGCTTCCAGTAGTCGCTGGTCGCCTCCATCACCACCCGGGTCACCCCCAGGCTCGCGCAGCCGGTCGACCATGCCGCAGCAACGACCGGGTCATCGTCTGAGTAGGTCTCGACCTCCTGCACCGCCGTCCCGGCCTGCCCTCGGCGCCCGGCACCCGCACGCAGCACACCAGCTCGGCCTTGCCGATATCCAGCGCCGCGACCCGCTCGATGATCTCCTCGCGATCATTGGTCTCCTCCAACACTGCGACCCCTCCTCCGATCAGGACTGAAACGGCCCGGCTACCCGCAGAGCGCCTCGGGAAGCAGCGGAATCTAGTCCTCGCGCTCAAGGGCGACACGGAAGCTGGCCCAAGACTCCCAGCGCCCGACTCGGTCACGGCCTCGCCAGAACCACGGAGAAACGACGTCAGCGGGCGACCGACCACCATTTTCAGCCCGGAACGGCCTGCTCGATAGAGCAAACCAATGACTCGGTCGACATACGACCCGGTATCCCTCCCTCGTCGGCCTTGCGATGCATCCACCTGGACGACGGACCCATGCACCGGATTCCTGGCGCAGGGCACTAGTGGAAGGCTGTACCGTGCGCGCCAACTTCCCGAGGACGCTCCGTCGGATCGGAGCGATGGTGGCGTTCTGCGTCCTGACCTGTGGTCTGCTCGCCGGGCCGCTGGCTTCGACCGCGCATGCAGAGGGCACCGCGTCGACGTTTATTGCCGAGGGCAATCTGGCGAAGGGACGGCACGCTTAAAGTCAAGCAAACGATCACCTTGACCGGGGTGGTGCCAGCTGAGCCTCGCAGCGGTTCGAGACCCGCGAAGACCTGGTCGGAGACCGTCAATACGCCCAGCGGCTCTCCGACATCACGGCCATGGTCAAGGGCGCTGCGGTTCAGCCGACGATCAAGACCGAGGACCGCTTCACGACGGTGACGGTGCCCACCAACGGCTCGACTGAGGTCGTGATGATGTACACCGTGACCGGCGTGGTGGTCACGATCGACAGCGGTACGGCTCTTGCGCTGGCGGATGCTCCAGGGCCTCAGCGCATCCGTGACCCAGTTCACCGCAACCGTGCAGATCCCGACCCAGTTCAGCTACATCAAGTGCACGGCCGGCAGCCCGAACTCCACTGTCCCAGTGCAACTTTGCCGCAGCCGAGAGCGCTCAGATCCCAACCTTCCGGGATGGTCCGCGTGGCGAGGGTGAGGTCGTCGCAATCGACATCGGGTTTCCCCGGAGGGGTCGCCTCAGATGAGGTGATCGACTACCGCTGGACCGTCGGGCGAGCCTTTTCTGCTGAGCCGCTGCCGCTTGCACTGGCGTTGGGTCTGTTAGCCCTCGGTGGTGTCGCGTTGTACGGACTCCATCGGCGGGCCGGCGTCGACGAGAGCCCAGAGGGTGAGGTCAGCAAGACCGGCGAATTCGCACCGACCGGCGCGGGTCAGTCTGAATTCCGGGTTGTCGGCGATGTCCGGCCCGGCCACGTCGGCACCGTAGCCGACGAACGCGTCGATCCGATCGACGTCACCGTGCCACCTCATCGACCTGGCTGTACGCGGGCACTTGGTCATCAACGAGTTGTCCCGTGCAAGCGAGTTCGCCCAGACGGACTGGGAGATCAGGCGGCTGGATGCGGATGACGGCTTCGCGACCGTTCGAGCAGCAGCTGCTGCTCGACGGCATCGCCGCGCCGGGCTCCAGCGTGCGGGTCTCGATCATGGCAGGCAAGGTGCAGGAGTCGATTGGTGGGGTTCAAGACGCGCTCTACGACGAGATGGTCAGCAACGGCTGGTATGAACGCCGGCCCGATGACACCAGAAATCGCTGGACTCCAGCTGGCGCTGGCGGCACTGATCATTTCGGTAGTCCTGACGGGTGTGCTCGCGGCGTTCACGATCTTCGGGTTGGTGGGCCTGGCGTTGATCGTGTTGTCGCTCGGCCTGGCTTTTCGTCGCGCAGGAGATGCCTGCGCGGACGGCCAAGGGAACTGCCCTACTCAAGGGCCTAGGCGCATTGCGCTCCGGATCTGATGAGTCATCCAACAAACCAAATGCCGGCGGGCAGCGAGTTGCGGGAGATCTCTGAGGTGCTGCCGTATGCGATTGTGCTCGGCGGTAGCGACCGCTGGTTGGATGCCATGGTGGCCAGTGACGCTGACGAGCTCCCAGACTCTGATGACCTCTCCTGGTATCACGGACCCGGAGAACTGGCACCTGCGCGACCTGCCGGACTCGATGAGGAACTTCGTGACCACTGTCTCCGGGAGCCTATTCTCCCGCTGATGCCGGTCTTGTTCTTCCGCGGCACTCGCCCTGATCAGTGCAGGTTTTGCAACGCGTATCCGTTTTTCGCGCAACCGTCGATGATCAACTTCCTGACGTCCGACGGAGTATCTTCAGGGTTGTCGGACTCCAGCAGGCTGATAGTCGCATCCACCCATCGTTGTGGCTCGGGGTCGAGCTTGCCCGACTGACTGAGTCGCCTTCAGTCCGGACACGGTCACCTTGTTGACTACCGAGCCGCTCTCGGCAGCTGCGTCCACTGCAGGACAACCGATCTTGTAGATGTCCGACGCGCTGACGGTCGTTTGGGCGCAGGAGGCGAAGCTCAGCAGTGCGGTAACGGCGAGGACAGTGGCGATAATGACGCGGTGCATACACCGAGCGTATTAGGACAACACGGGGACTCACCCCCGTGTACCCAGCTGGGGGCTCCGCCCGCAGACCCCGCGACCCGCTTCGGCTGAGGCCGGTCAGAGGTGTCGGTCGCCCCGCTCGTAGTCCTCAATCGCTCTGCCGCATCCGGGCCGTACCGCCGCTTGGATCTCGGCCTCCAACCTCTCTTCAGGACTCACGTAACCGTCGGACCACCGGTTGCCAATCGCTGCACCAACAGTAGATGCGCCCAGCTTGTGACGCCGGTGGCAAACAGAATCATGAAGATCGTCGTGATGGTCGTCGGCTCCATGCCGGGTCCTTCGGCAGCAGTTTCTAGAGAGCAAGCCCTGGGTAGAGCGGGTTGGCGTCCAGCAGTTCGGCCGACGCCGCCTTGGTGTATTCGGCCACGCCTTCGGCCAGCACATACTTAGCCTTGCCCGGCTGCCCGCTCGAGGCAATCACGGGGTTGTGTCGTTCAGCACGTTCACGATCAGCTCAGCAACTTTGTCGAACTCATCCGCACCGAATCCGCGAGTCGTGAGCGCCGGTGTACCGATCCGTACGCCCGATGTGTACCAGGCGCCGTTGGGGTCGGCGGCACTGCATTCCGGTTCGTGACGATGCCCGCGTCCAGCAATGCGGACTCCGCCTGTCGGTCGGTCAGCCCGAACGTTGTCACGTCGATCAGCACCAAGTGGTTGTCGGTACCGCCGGTGACCAGCCCGCGCCGCGCCGCAACAGACCATCGGCCAGGACCTTGGCATTGTCAGCCACCGCTTGCGCGTAAGCGCGAAACTCCCTGGGTCCGGGCCTCAGCGAGAGCCACGGCCTTGGCCGCCAGCAAGGTACGTGTAACTGAACGAAGTACAA